>Ga0187778_10001914_pt1 | contig 14362 bp, 16 predicted proteins | sample 1015_Q2_SP5_20_M_FD_132418 | JGI IMG/M metagenome (GOLD analysis project Ga0187778, IMG submission 132418) | Tropical peat soil microbial communities from peatlands in Department of Meta, Colombia - 1015_Q2_SP5_20_MG | ecosystem: Environmental > Terrestrial > Soil > Wetlands > Peat | place... | reverse complement strand
TTTGAAGCTAGCCTACCGGGGATTAGGGGAATTAGGCGTTGGGTTAGGTTTCGGCCCCATACTTGTCTTAGGTTCCTACTACGTGCAAACTCAATCCTTCAGCTTAGAAGCTTTGTTTGCTTCAATTCCATTAGGCCTACTGGTCATGTTAATTCTGTATGTAAACGAGATTCCGGACAGAAACTGGGATGATGAAGCGGGTAAGCGAACATTAGTTGCACGAGGTAAGGACAATGCGATCGTGAGAGGATACGAGACAACGATGATGATCGTGTACGGAATAATTCTAGGAGGCGCGTTAACCAGAATCTTTCCCCTATCGACCATCATTGCTTTACTGACTTTACCCTTAGCTGTTAGGGAGAAGCGGCTAATCAGCGGGAACTTGAGCAATCCCTACGGACTCATACCTGCCATGTCCTCAAACATCAAGATATTCTTGTACACTGCAATTCTGATGCTTGCTGGATATTTGATCTCCTTCCTTGTCTGACGTCATTCAGTCCTGCGTGGTCTCACTAATATTGCCGCAGCGATTGCCCCCACTAACGCTGCTACGCTGCCAGCGAGAAGGGCGAAGAAGAAACTTTTTGTGACGTCCAGAATGAATCCAGTCAGGACTGCGACGACAATTCCTGCGATATTACCGCCGAAATTCTGAACGCCACTCATCGTTCCCGTAAATTCCAACGGTGTTGCCTCCACCAATGCCACCCACAGCGAAGGCGTCGAAAAACCTAATGCAGCTCCTGCAAGGCATAGAGCGAAAAGTGCTGTGTATGGATCGGGTGCGTAGGCAGTTAGAAGAAGCATGAATGCTGCAAGAGTCATGCCCACGGTGAAAAGTTTGCATCGCAAACCCACTGGTGCGGCACCTCTCCTCACTAGATAGTCAGATAGGAATCCACCAACTAAGACCAGTGTTACAACAGCTGCTAAGAGAGGAAGGGTGGAAAATATTCCTGCGTTCAGAATCTTGAATCCTTCTTGTCGAACAAGATATGTCGGTAACCATAAGTTCAGGTAATATGCCACGTATCCTTGACCGAAGCTAGCTACTGCCAACCCCAATCCGAGTGGACTGAGGACCACGGGCAGACTATCGCGAACCCGAATCCGAGGCGCGACGTTCTCTTTATGGTTGTTAGGTTCTGGATCGTTTCGAAACCCAACGAACCATGCGGCACACCAAACCAAACCGAGTACGCCTGTTACGTAGAACGCAGACTGCCACCCGTAACTTACAGCAAGCCATGCAGCTATTGGAAATGCAAAAACTGGACCCAAACGGCCGCCCGAAATCCAAATTGATGTAGCTCTAGCTCGTTGATCTTTGTTGAACCACGCAGATGAAGTCACCTTGGCTCCTGAGACAAAGTTCGGGGCCTGAGTTATGCCGAGTGCTACACGCAGAGAGAAGAGCGCGAGGAATGAGTTTGCGAATCCTGTCATTATTGTGATTACTGACGTAGCGGCTATGCCGAGAAGCATGGTGAATTTCGCTCCGAAACGGTCTGTGGCCCATCCAGCTACAGGCTGTAGGAATGTGTATATCCACAGGAAGCCTGAGAGGAGCAATCCTAACTGCCAATCAGTTAAGTGAAATTCTTTCGCGAGAACAGGCGCTACAGGCGATAGGTTAAGTCGTAGAACGAAGGTGACGAAGATGCCTATTCCCGTTAGAAGCGCAATAGCCCATGGGTTGCGAAGACTCATTTCGTCTGCCTCGAGAGAGCAACTTGACCGATCATTTGGAGAGCGTTGATCCTTAAGCGACTCATGTTAACGAATGATGCTCATTTCTTCCGTTCTAATTTCGCGATTCTTCTCTCTAATTCTCCCATTTTCTTGGCTAATCCGTGAATAGCTTGGTGGTGGCCGTGGCTGTGGTCAACCAGCTCGTTAAGCAGTTTCTTGAGTTGTCGAGCGGACTGTTCCTCTACCATTGACTGTCTCCCACTGATCTGCTCAATTAAGCTGCTCGTTATTAGATTCGCCCCCGTGCCTTCTAACAGCTTAAGTGTGATGAGCAAGTTACGTTCGTGTGTCAATGTTCGCGGTGAGCCCAGAATCATCGTAGAGTACTCGGATGGAAAGGTCACCAACGCTGCTCTAAACGATGATGGAGCTGAGGTTGCGGATTTTGGAAGGTCGCGTATCCAGTTATGAAAAGAGAGCAGTCTATGAGGATGAGATGTCGTAGACTACTTGCACGTTGACGGATACCTGTAGGGTTCCAGTCTGAATCGGTGTTGGGGTTGCAGTGCTAGCAGCGTTCATTTTGGCGTTGAGATACGGTTGGTATACGTAGGCTGGGGTTATGGATACGACTCCTGTTATTCGAACTCCAAGAGCAGTTGCCATAGTTTGTGCTTGGTTCGAAGCGTCCTGGACGGCTTTCTGGAGAGCTTGTTTCTGTAGGTTTGCATAGGTGCCGCTTGTGAAGGTGAAGGTGATCCCACTAACCTCGTTAGCTCCACTTTGCGTCGCAGCATCCAACACTCTACCTATTGACGTCATGTCGGTCATCGAGACCTGGATAGCGTTGCGTACTGCATAGCCGACGAGTTGTTGAGTGGTGGTAGTACATGTGATTGCTTGCGCGGAATTACTTGCGATCGGGCAAGTGTTCGGTTGTGAGTAGACTGGTGTTAGGCTGTAATCAGTCGTGGTTATGTTATCCTTCGTGATAGTCGGGTTTAGACCGCTTAATCCCAAGATTGCCTGTATCACTTGACTGATCGTATTGGCGTTGTCTCTTGCTGCTTGATCAGCGGTCGGAGCTTGATTATTCACTGCTACATTGAGCAAGGCCTCATCAGGAGCGGCTTCAACGGTTCCAGCACCATTGACGGTAATAGTATTCTGGTTCGAACTTCCTGAGCCAGTTGTAATAATCGTCGGTCGCATGATTGCAAAAATGCTCACTATGACGAGAGCAATGATGGCGAGCGCGACTAGGTAATTGCCCTTATTCACATCAGTCATGGTTCTCAACAAGCAACTGGTCCACAGCAGCATTTAACCTACAGTTTAGAACGAAACAAAATCTTTTCCTTGATAACAAAACAGAGATTGGTTGTCGCGTTCTACTTTCCCGAACATTCCGTCTATAATTTTCCGTCGGAGAAACGACGACAGGAATCGACCGGTTTCGCCTAAGTTACAGTAATCCCCATTATCATAATGGGAAGGGGTTAAATCTATGACGTAAGGCATGATATCGCGTGATCAGTTTGGTATATCTAAAAGATGAAGGCGTATTTGACGCACCGATCGATAAAATATGGCGATTCCTCCAAGATGATAACGCTAACCACGAGCATCGGTCAGTAAGATTCTCAAAAATCATTGAACGATCTGGAAATAACATGGTTGTAGAGATGGAAGCGAACAGTCCCGATGGAAAGACGTTCAAACAAACGGCCAAGTTCACGTTTAACCCACCGAAAGGTTTTGACATGGAATTTCTGTCTGGTCCCATGACTGGAACGAAGCACACTCACACTTACACTCCTATGGGTGCGAAGACGAAGGTAGAAGTTGCAGGCGATTTCAAGATTCAGGGATTGGACGATCAAGCAATTCGAAAAGGAGCTCTTGCTCAGTTAGCTCAGCTCTTTGACGAAGATAACGCTGCGCTGCAACAGTACAAGTAGTTAGAAACCTCTATGGTAGGTTGGTTATTTCCTAACCAACCTATCTGACGCTTTTCTAGACTAAATTACACTGCTCTTGATAATTCACTCCGCAACTTGGTGATGCGGGGTTTTGGAGAAGTTGAACTAGAAATGTATTAAGACGCACTTGTGACGTTTAGCGATTGCCAGGAGCTGAATAGGTCGTGGATAGGCGGAAATTGTTTGTTAATGAGGATGAAGTGCAGCCGATAAGAGTGCAACGCGTCGGATCCTCGGGATACGGCTACATACGCACGCTCATTGATCCGGAAACGATCGGATCTGCTAATGCCGTTCTAGGCACCATGATCATCCCTCCAGGGCAAACTGAACCTATGTTGCCGCATGCACATTTCGAGTTTGATGAGTCAGAATACGTAATCTCAGGAGAGGGATATGCAATGTTGGGTCCTTCTAAGGAAAAGTTGGAACGTTATGAACTGAAACCTGGTAGCGCATTTTTCGTCCCCTCCGGCTACGCTCACAGCGTTGCCAATACTGGTAACGTGGAGATGAAGATCGCTTTCTCGTTCTATCCCGCGTGGGTGAAAGGTAGAGCCTACAGAGAAATTGCTACTGAACTAACCGATCTGAAAAAATCACGGTGATTTGGATTCGATGGAGAATTATTCTCCTGAAGTTTCAGGCTACGCGATATGATGCTGCTTCTCGACCGTTCTTATCGATTCATCCAGCGTTGAAACAATCGCGTCAGCATGACCCCGGGTTATTATGTAGGGTGGTGTAAGGAGTATGTGGTCTCCGAGGATGCCGTCAGCGGTTCCTGTCCCAGGGTAGACTATTACTTCTCTTTCCAAGGCTTCGTTGGTAACTGTCGCAGCTATCTTCGCATCTGGCGGGAAAGGTTCTTTCGTCTTCTTATCCTTCACAAACTCAATCCCGATCATGAGTCCTAAGCCTCTGACGTCTCCTATGATCGGGTGCTGCTCCTTAAGTTCAGTCAAACGTTTCATCAGGTATTTTCCAATCTCTGCACATTTCTCGATCAGATTGTTCTCTTTGACATATTGAATGACTGCTAACCCGACAGCTGATGAGAGAGGGTTCGCGCACGATGTGTGTCCTCCCACAATATTCGACTTACTCTTGATGAACTCTTCAATTATTGAATCTCGAACTATTACCGCTCCTAGAGGAGTGTAGCCTCCCGCGAGCCCTTTTGCCGTTGTGAGTACGTCAGGTGAAACACCCCAATGTTCAATAGCGAACCATTTGCCCGTTCTGCCCATTCCGCATTGAACTTCGTCAGTGATGAATTGCATATCGTACTTGTCACATATCTCTCGAATTATCGGAAAATACTCTTTGGGTGGAGTGGTGGCTCCCGTGGTTGCGCCCACAATCGGTTCAGCTATGAAACCGGCCACGCACGCTGGACCTTCTTGCCTTACCACTTTCTCCAAGAATGTAGCGCAGTCAATATCGCAGTCAGGATATTCACGATTGAACCAGCATCTGTAGCAGTATGCTGGTGGAATATGGGGCATTTCTTTCAGTAGGGGCATGTATTTGCTGCGTCGAAACGTGTGACCTCCAACTGAGAGTGCACCTAGCGTGTTTCCGAAGAAACTCTGCCAGCGAGTGATGATTTTGAATTTTCCCACGCTGCCTCTCTCAAAGTAGTATTGACGCACAATCTTGACGGCATTATCAGTGGCCTCAGATCCGCTGCTAACAAGCCATGTTGTTGCCAGACCATTCGGAGCAATCCCCGCAATTTCATCGCATAACTTCTCTGCAGGCTCATTTGAGAAGAGATGCATAGGAACAAACGAGATCTTCCGGGCTTGCTCAATCATGGTATCGATGACGGGAGCAACGCCGTGACCTATTGGTATGGAAGCATTTGCGCCACCGCTTGCGTCAAGATACCTCTTGCCCTTTTCATCAAAAACGTAAACACCTTCTCCTCGAACAATTTTCAGATGTGGCCTAAAGAAATCACGATAGAACTGGTGAGGAACTTCCATGACCATCCCGAAATCACTGTCGGCTCATGTGACGATTAAAATACTGTGCTCAGTTTCTGAGGGCGATATTTGGAATTCTCGCGCGCTCTTACTGCGATTATGAGAAAAATGTTTTAGTCTGTTTAGGACGCCCTTCTGCAGTTATTTTTTAAGCTCAATCATTTGTTAGTAACAATCCCAGAGAGACGATGACTGGTTGCAATTTCCGAAAATAGTTCAGGTTGAGCAGAACGTAGACACGCAGCACTTAGTTGACTACGCGGCAACATTGCGCAGTGAGCTCGAAGCAGTCGGCTTCCCACGCTCGATTAGAAAAGATATGAAAATAGGGATAACTGCGGGAAGTCGAGGAATAGCACACATTCCAGAAATACTCGCAATCATAGTTGATGAGATCAAGAAGGCGGGCGGGAAGCCATTTCTCTTCCCTGCAATGGGATCCCATGGCGGAGCTACCGCTGAGGGACAGTTGGAGGTTCTTAATGCTCTAGGAATAACCGAGATGGCAACACATGCTCCTATTCTTTCAACGGCGGAGGTGAAGATGATTGGAACGCTAGACAACAGTGAATCAGTGTATGTCGACAAGTATGCCGCTGAAGCTGACGGTATCGTAGTGGTCAACAGGGTGAAACCGAACACTGACTTCAAGGACGATATTGAAAGTGGGTTGATGAAGATGATGTCCGTGGGAATGGGAAAACAAAAGGGGTCCCGAATGGTTTTCTGGCATGGGAGTGAAGGATACCATAAAACCCTGAAGGAGGTTGCTCGCGTAATCCTCAAGAAAATGCCAGTTCTTCTTGGTGTAGGAATAGTTGAGAACGCGGCTGGCCAAACGGCAGTCATAAAGGCAGTTCTTCCGAATCAAATTGAGGAGGAAGAGAAGAAGCTTCTTCGAATCGCGAAAAGCATGGAACCACGAATTCCACTGAAACAGATTCATGTTCTCGTAATAAGAGAGATTGGAAAGGACATCAGCGGCACAGGGATGGATACTAATGTTGTGGGACGCTTTTGGCTTACAGGCGAAGCTTTCCCCGAGTTACCCGAAATCAACAGGATAGTGGCACTTGACCTTACAGATCGAACGCATGGAAATGCGGTAGGTATCGGATTGGCTGATCTTACAACTAGAAGACTATTCAAGAAAATTGACTTTTACACAGTCTACCTGAACGCACTGAACGCGGGTTCACCTGAGACAGCGAAGCTGCCAATAGTTCTCTCGGATGATCGTACTGCAATCTGGGCAGCTCTAAACGTTTGCGGTCCCGTAGATCCAGTATCAGCAAGGTTGGTAATCATTCGCAACACGATGACGCTAAATCGGTTTCACGTATCGGAGTCGTTGATTCCGGAGGCGAAACATGCTAACTTGAAGATTATGGGCGACCCGCAAGAGATGGAGTTCGATCTTCTCGGCAATCTTCAAGTGGCTTCATAGTAGGAACGATTATGGAAAGCGAACTAGCCGCTACTTACAACTAATTTGCCATTCTTGACAATAACGTTTTCATCTACGCTTAACGTCGCTCTTGTGAGGATTCCAGCGTAGTAATAGTCAGTTTTGTTGTTGCCGCCTACGTCATCGTTGCCTCCGATTGCGACAGTCACCGTGCCTTCGACTAGGCTGTCTTGGAGGAAACCGGTTTTGATCTTAGGATTCAAACCTACGCCGACCAGCGCAATCTTGTTCTTTTCGCCTGTGGCTTTCTCGAAACTGGATTTGAACAGTCCAGCGTTGAGTCGAGCCTGATAGTTTGTTAAAGTTCCGTCTTTGAAGTTGAATTTGACGCCTCCGACCCACTTGCCCATGTAAGCAGTTGGGCGGTCGAAAATGACGGTACCTTCACACTTTGTCTCATCGGGGCAAGTCGATAAGCTGCCTCCTGGAATGTTCGCCAAGTTTCTTCCGTGGTCCAGATCATTCGCGTCGACAATGCAGTCTTCACTGTAGGGCTCTCGCCCCGCTAATTGAAGGGTCAAGTCTGTTCCGTTTGAAGCGGTAATCTTCACTTCTCCGCTTCGTAAGAATGGTGTAACCTTCTCGGCTTTGGCCTTGAGCGTTGAATAGTCTATACTTGAGGCGGCGAGCAACATCTTTTGCCAGGCAGCTAACGGCAGCTTGTATGCCTTGGCACGTTCTCGCGTAGCATAAGCGAGTGCTATTCGTGCTCCCTTGAGTCGGTAACGTTTGGCTCGCTCGTACCATTCCTCGTTGTACGCCGTGGAGGCACGGAACTTGGCGAAATTCTTCCAGATTTTCAGGAAATTGGCAGGGCCAGGAATGAAGACATAGCCCTTCGATTTTTCGATTGCCGCCCACTCATGTTCACCCACCTTGCCCAACCGATCTTCCGCAAGCATGGCAGTGGATTTCCAAAATGTTTCCTCGTGCTCAAACAGGAGCATAGGATGCGCCCCCAGTCCTCGGGCCTGGTGAACGAAAGCGCTTGCGATTGGAAGCCCGTGATCCCAGGTTTCTACGATGATATCGTCGCCCGTCTGAACTCCGAGGGTAGTCGAGAGAACGTTTTTCGCTAGTGTACTGTAATTAGACATGATCTTACCGAAATATCGTAACTTATCCTTAAATTCGACCTAAAATCCACGCGACATCAGCGAATAGTCTACGTTCATTCTGAATTCGTCTGCATCAACGCGAATGAGGATTTGGTAACGACAGATTATCATTCAAATTGGAATGCCAATTAGAATCAGGATGCCCAGCAGGATAACTAAGCAGTTTCCGATCGCGAAGGTAACAGTCTGTAATCTTGGTGAGAGTCGTTTGTGTGTTAAGCCGCTGAAGAATGCAAGTAAAGTTTGCCAGGAAAGTGACGCTGAGAAGGCCCCTACTACGAAGAGAAGTATGTCGATCGGTGATGCAGTGGTCCCGGCAGTCAACCCGAGTATGAGTGTTGTGAAATATGCTACGGTTACCGGGTTGAGGAGGGTCAGGCCTAAGAACATGCAATACGTCTCTTTATGGCCTAATGTATTGACGGCCTTATCCTGTTCATTTCGAACCCGAAACCCATTGTAGAGTAGCCAACCGCCGAACGCGATCAGGACGATTGCGCTTACAATCCGGAGCGCGTAGGCGTACGGCGCCAGTATTGAGACGAGAAATGCTCCCGCCGTCGATGCAATTGTAGCATAAATCAAATCCGCTGAGGCAGCGCCTGCGCCAGCGCTGAAGGCTGTTGAGAATCCCCTCCTGATTCCCAGTTCAATGATCAGTATTCCGATTGGCCCTATGGGGATTGCAATGCCATAGCCGGCGATAATACCCTGCAAGAGCGCGTCGGTACCCAGTGGGTTCTACTCCCAATCAGGGATGAATTCGCATGTATTTCACGTATTTCTATTGCAATCAGATTGGTTAATGACTCTCAAATGAGAGGCGATAGTACCCATGGATTTCACAGATCACCTCATTATGGAGCAGATGCGGAGAACGTATCATACTCATGTTCCATCGCCCGAATCGTTTCCGATGAAGGGATTACTTTTCGTCTTTCATGGCGGAGGCGCTACGGGAAGAGGTATCCCTAGACTTACTCACTTTAATGAGATCGCTGACCGAGAAAGATTCGTCGTGGTTTATCCGGACGGATTAAGACGACACTGGAGAGACGGACGAGCAACGAGTCCCGAGAGCGATGAGGTGGACGATGTCGGCTTCGTCTCCGCTCTCATCAGTAAAATGATTTCAGTGTATGAGATTCCTATTCATCGGGTTTACGCTGCTGGAATATCGAACGGAGGTTTCTTCTCCCAACGCCTCGCCGTGGAAATTCCGGAACAGGTTAGAGGTATTGCAACTGTTGCAGCCACGATGCCAATTACGCTATCCAACTTGCAATCCCTTAGGAAACCTATCCCCACCATGCTGATTCAAGGGACGGAGGACCCGCTCGTACCTTACGATGGAGGAGACGTGAGGGCAGGAGCCAAAGGACCGATACTTTCCGCACGCGACTCGGCCGCCAAGTGGGCGCAGCTGAACGGTTGCTCTTCTCAACCAGAAATCGTACATGTGCCGAGCAAAATTGACGATGGCACTCATATTCGCGTGGAGAAATACGGTTCGTGCAAGGACAATGCTGAGGTCATATTATTTGTCGTAGAGGGCGGCGGCCATACGTGGCCAGGAGGATGGCAATACTTTCCTGAGCGAATTATTGGCAAGACGTCCGTGAACATGGACGCTAGTGAAGAGATAATGGCTTTCTTCAAACGACACTGGAATCGATGACGGAGACCTTCAAATTAGCCACTATGAACTTTCAGTTGAATCGAAGGATTGAATGTGACCTCAATAGTGGAAGCGCACGGATTAAGGAAATCTTTCGGGACAACGGAAGCCGTGCAAGGGATTGATTTCGACGTTAAAGCAAGCGAGTGTTTCGGTTTTTTGGGCCCTAATGGAGCAGGAAAGACAACAACTATGCGAATGATAGGCTGCGTCTCCCCATTGAATTCAGGTTCGCTGAAAATGTTCGGCCTGGATACACGAACCTCAGGTCGTCAAATTAAGCAACGTTTAGGAGTCGTGCCTCAGGAGGCTAATTTGGACGAAGAATTACCTGTAGAGGAGAATCTTACGGTATATGCAAGATTCTTCAACATTCCCTCCAGCGTAGCCAGGGACCGCTCCAAGGAACTGCTCGATTTCATGGAGTTGACGGAAAAGCGCTCGGCAAGGGTGTCTGAACTGTCAGGGGGAATGCGTCGCCGTTTACTCATATCCAGAGCTATGATGAACAATCCAGACTTGATGATCTTAGACGAACCAACTACAGGGTTGGATCCACAGGCCAGGCACCTGGTCTGGGACAAACTTTTCGAGTTGAAAAGACGAGGAGTGACCCAGATAGTTACTACGCATTACATGGACGAAGCCGAACAGTTATGCGACCGACTTGCCATCATGGACCAAGGTCGAATCGTAGAGAACGATACACCACAGAGCCTCGTGCAGAAACATATCGGTAGAGAGGTTTTGGAGATCAGACTATCAGAGAAGGAGAAATCCCAGATACTCGCCCTCAATTCGGAACTCGTCAAAGGTCATGATAGCTACAGAGATCTTCTCATCTTATACAGCGACGACGCGGAACGACTTTTAGAGATAATCAAGAAGACGGCGACGAACCCTGAGTACACGATAGTACGACGGAGCGGGTTAGAGGATGTGTTTCTGAAGTTGACAGGACGGCGCTTGAACGAGTGAACCCGCTTAAACCCTTCAGCTTCTCACCGAGGCAAGCATTCCGTGTCTGGCAACGCGAAGTGAGCGTGTACAGGTACGTTTACAAGTCCACGATAGTTTCGAATCTAATGGACCCGCTCATTTACCTCATGGCACTCGGATTTGGGCTCGGTGCCTACGTAAATCGAATGCAAGGTTTGCCCTACATCCAGTTCATCGCGCCTGGATTGATCTCGTCATCCATTATGACCGCCGCAACATTCGAAACCACTATCAACACTTTCGTCAGGATTCACTTTGACCGTGTCTACGAAGCGATGATGGCCACCCCGGTGACTGTTGAGGACATAGTGGTCGGTGAGATGATGTGGGCGATGACTAGGAGCACCATTTACGCGACCGTAATGCTTACCGTTGTAACAGCACTTGGGTTAACTCGCTCCTGGTATGCTATTTTCGTCCCATTCATGGGGGTTCTCGGAGGCTGGATGTTCGCTACTCTCGGCCTTACTTACACTTCGCTGCTGAAGAGCATTGACCAAGTCAATTTCTACTTCACACTGTTCATAACTCCGCTCTTCCTATTCTCAGGAGTTTTCTATCCAATAGACAATCTTCCTCAAATTGTGAAAGCGATCGCGTTCCTGAGCCCGCTCTATCATCTTGTAGAGATAATTCGTCCACTTGTGCTTGGCAGAGTAGATTTCGGAGTTCTTATTCATCTCGCTTGGATATGCGTGTTCATTCTAATCTTCACGGCAGTGCCCGTAAACCTACTCAGAAAGAGACTTGTTAAGTAAGGTACTAAGTCATATTAGCAAACACGTGCACAGTTGAGGTTGTAGATAATTATACGAACCTACCCTAGTCCTACTAAGGTCTAACAGCTTGATCGAAGGTAGAGCATCACTCGCCGGTGTACCTCTCTACACCAACTCATTATACAACGGTATGGCACTTGCGAGTGGCACTCTCCGCCGACTTGGAATTACTGAAGTCATCAAGAAGCCAAGCCGAAGTTTCAGAGATTATGGGGACATCAAACTATCCACGATATCGTATGATACGGGCCCAAAGAACCTTAGAAACTTCTCCCACTTCCTAGAAGACACAGATATGGTGTACAGGACCATCTCAAGCTGGACCGAATCTGACGATCTGATGTTCTGCCTCGGCGGCGAATGTGCCATGATAACTGGCGAAATGGCGGCTCTAAAAAGAAAATTCAACGGCGCACCAGGAATCCTATGGCTGGACGCGCATGGCGACTTCAACACACCAACCACCTCACCATCAGGTTTCATTGGAGGAATGTGTTTAGCGCTGACCTGCGGCCGCGGACCAAGTTTAACAGATGAAATTGAGAAATTACGCCCCCTGGTATCCGAGGAGAACATCATTCACATCGGGAGCAGAGCGCTTGATCCAGAGGAAGCAAAAGCGATGCAAGAATCTCCAATTGTACTCCGTTCGGCGACAGAAGTACACAGAGTAGGGATTGAGTACACAACCGAGACCGCTGCTCATGGCCTAGCCGAGCGTTGTGACTGGATCTTATGTCACCTTGACCTCGACGTCATAGACCCTCGCATGCTGCCGGCCGTCAACTTTCCAGCCGCGGGAGAAGCACTCACAACGGACGAAACTGTAACGATAATTAGAGGCCTACAGACTACCGGTAAACTCCGAGTCTTCAATATAGCCGCGTACAATCCGATGATGGACAATTACAATTACGAGTCCGGAATGAAAATCCTAAAGCTCCTCTCTAACATTTTTTCGTGAAAGGTGGGAGAATGACCCCTGAAAGCCTAACCAGAGTTACGAACGAGAAGCTCATCCACGTGACCACACGAGGGCGGCTAACAGCAAAACCGCATTTGGTCGAACTCTGGTTTGCTGTAAGCCATGGCATGGTATACCTTAGCCACGAAGGTGAAGACACGGATTGGATGAAGAACATTGGGAAACATGGCGATGTATTTTTCGAGATCGGTGGCACAACCTTCACTGGAAGAGCACGATTCCTCAAAGGCGAGAGTAAAGACGCATGGGAAGGAAAAGTCGCCCTTTACGAGAAATACTACGGCAAGGCCTCGAACGAAACTATTGATGACTGGTTTTCGCTATCAAAGATCCTACTAATAGATCCCACGCCGACAGAGTAGCACTCTAGACTTTTTATGGATGCAGAGAAAGCTACTCGTGATGTTGACTATTGAATTTCAATGAACGAGTCTGGAAATTGATGACGACGATCCCTAGAGGAAAAGTTACTACTTACGGTCTTATCGCGAAGAAGTTGCACACGAAGGCATACAGAGCGGTGGGAAACGCATGTCGGCAAAATCCCTACGCGCCCAGGGTCCCCTGCCATAGAGTGGTGAAGTCGGATGGAACAATCGGCGGTTTTTCGGGAAAAACGAAAGGTAAGACGGTTCAGAACAAGGTCAATCTGCTGAGGAAGGAGAGAGTGCAAGTCAAAGATGGAAGGATCGTCGACTTCGATAAAGTCTTGTTCAAATTCTAGGATTTCTTAACCTTATTTGAGTAAATCAGACCCCGCAGAACCTTCCTGTCAGGCAGAAGTAGGACTCGATCATTAAATTGCCCAGGAACTATCCATCTGAAATTCTCAATTTCCAATTTCCTAATTCTACCTGAGGTTTCCTTGCACAAAAAGTAGTGAATTAGGAACTTCTTACCACTGATGCTGTACTTGAGCGTACGAAAGTAGGTTGGTGAAACCACTCTGATACCGAGTTCCTCTTTGATTTCACGCTTAACACAGGCTTCTGCGCTTTCGCCTCTATCGAGGCGTCCCCCTGGGAATTCCCATCTAAGTGGCTGGGTTTGATCGCGCTTTCGCTGAGTTATGAGTAGCCTGGGTCCTCGGCGAATTACTGCTGCACAAACGATTATCATCTGAATTCATCTTTGATTGACAGGTTACTGTAGGAGAATCTCCAGTTCAATCTCATCTCTGATCGGTATGCCATCGCGACCGATAATCGGAATCTCAGGCTTCAGCCTTCTTGATTCCTGAATCGCTTTCAGATGAAGGGCTGATAGTACGAAGCCTTTCCGCTGATAGAATCTCAATGCATACGAGTTGTCGTTTGTTATTACTAGCCAAACTCGACGGCACTGAGCGTTGGCAGCAACGGACTTCACCGCGTCAATAAGTTGTGAGCCTACACCTGCCAGTTCTGTGAAACTATTCAAAGAGACGATTTCGCACTCATTCCCCGCTATTTCGTATAGTGCAAGTCCAACGCGCATATTGCTCGCATGTGCTATGAAGCCGGGCAGTCTGTTGGCTTCGTGGATTTTTCCTCGGCTGATTATTCTAATGGAATACCAGTACTTCTTCAACACGTCTTGTACCCATCCGTCATCGTCAGGGCCTCTTCGGCGAACTTCTATCGTTAATTTCTCGTTCTTCATGAGTTATATTCGACTCCTGCGTT
>Ga0187778_10001912_pt1 | contig 14363 bp, 12 predicted proteins | sample 1015_Q2_SP5_20_M_FD_132418 | JGI IMG/M metagenome (GOLD analysis project Ga0187778, IMG submission 132418) | Tropical peat soil microbial communities from peatlands in Department of Meta, Colombia - 1015_Q2_SP5_20_MG | ecosystem: Environmental > Terrestrial > Soil > Wetlands > Peat | place... | reverse complement strand
GCGCTCTGGAGGTATCGACAAGCCCAATATCCGAGCAAGTTCTACCAAACGGTCCACCTCGTGCACCGTTTCCGCAGGCGGCGGAATGGGATCGGTCAGTCGGCGACCGTAACGATGCGGTTCCTTCGCGTACGCGACCACGCGCCTCGAGCGTACCGTGAACGCTCGCGTGATCGCGCGCGGCGACTCCTCACCCTGGGCGACCAGTGTAACGTCATAGTGTGCGCAAGCGAGCTTGCTCCGCATCAGCAGATTCGCGGGAACATTGTCGACCCTTAAGGTCCGACCGACGCGGATGCGAGGTAGCGCAAAGATGGCGTCCACACTGCGGTTGCCTTGGATGACCCATGCGTTGTAATCGGTGCAAAGCACGTCAACGCGTGCCCCAGGCAACTGCTCGCGCAGGCGAGCAATCAAGGGCGTCGTAAGCAACAGATCGCCGATCTTGTCCCGCTTGACGATGAGAATTCGCGGTGCCATCTAGTCACGACCGTGCAAATAAGGATTCAGAGCAGGATCGTTGTACATCTTGAACTGGCGATAGACTTTGAAGTAGGCACGCCCTGCGAGTGCATCAGTCAAGAGCTCGTCTAGACACTGCATCAGGTCGGTACGCTGCACTCGCAAGCGCGCGAGCTTTTCGCCGCATGCTTTGCGATGCGCCTCGCTCACATCTTGGCGTCTGGTCTGTTTCCGCATGTGGTGGATCTTGAGCGAAAGAATGGACAGACGATCGATCATTGCTCCCGCTGTCTCCGAGTTCAGCCGCGATTCCGGCGATCGTTCGATGTTCCGCAGCTCGGCCAGGAGCCGTTCGTCGATACGTTCAACCGCGTCATTGCGTATCTGGTTATAGCTGTCGATGGCGCGCTTGTTCGCCGCAATCGCGGTTTCAGGGACATCCCGCCGGCGCGCCTGATCTTCCTCCTTCCAAAGAAGCGAGTTGCAGCGATGATTGACTTCGATCGGCGCCCAGAGGCCCTCGGTGTAGCGCTGTTGCTCGTGGACCCACGCGGCGCGAGTGACGCAGGAGTCGTGAAAGGCAGCGATTTCCTTTGCAGAAGGGAGCGTCACAGAAACCGTCGGTTTCACTGCCGTGACAGCTCGGACGACGTGCGGGTTTGTGAAATCCTGGGAAGCAACCACCATGCGCTCCAAAGATATCATTCGGCTCCGACCGTCACCGCAGCCTCGCCGATGATCGCGATAGTGGCATCGAACACTTCCTGTACCGTGATGTCGGCTACATCGGCGCTGCCTGACCGCACGACGCGATGGTCGCTGCACCATGGATGCCAGAGCGCCGGGTCGGCGTCGCCGAAAAGCGCAATGACCGGGCGTCCACATGCTGCTGCTAGATGCGTCGCGCCGCCGTCGCTTGACACTACAACCTCAGCAACGGAAAGGACCGCGATCAGTTCTTGCAACGTGGGGGTCGGGCACAAAAATATTGTGAAGTCGTCGCACAATTCGCGGACCGCAAGTGCTTTGGCGTCGTCTCCAGGGTGCATCGGGGAATCGTACGCGCCGGGGGACCACAGCAGCAGCACCTGGGCATCGAGCTCGAAAGTCATCCTTCTCGCCAGTTCGGCAAATTTCGCCACGGGCCAGCGTTGTCGTGGCCGCCTCGCGCTGATTTGCAAAGCAATGATGGGGCCGCGACGATTCAGTCCCCTGGCGCTCAATCGAGTCAACCAGCGAGTGTGCGCCTCGCGCGCCGGATACACTCGACACGGCGCCGTTGATGGTGTCGGCGGAGGGCGTCGATGATAGGGGAACGCGTGCTGCAAAAGGTGCATCGACCTGCCCACCAAATGCATTCTTGGGGAACGGTAGCTCTGTCGTGCATCGGGGTTGAGCACCTGGCACGAACTTGCGCTTCGGCAGCTGATTATGTGACGTGCCCCGATCACACCGGCCAGACGGAAATACCTGGGTGTATCGCTGCCCGAAAGCAGGAAAACATAGTCGTATCGGATCCTCCTTAACTCGTGGAGAAGACACACTGCACGCCAGTGGACTGCAAGAGCTGAATCGCCGTCTTGACGGTGCTTCATCTTTCCATGCACGTAAAGACGGCCGATGTGGGGATTTCTTTCAAGAACCGGAGCGTTGTATTCGTTCGCGATCACGTGAATGGTCGCATCTGGATACTCGCGATGCAGCTGACCGATGAACGGTGTTGCCAGCACCAGATCGCCTATGTTGTTGTTTTGAACCACCAATATCGACGTCACGAGTTCTGCTCCTTCGTCAGAGCGAAGGCATGTTTCGAGCGAAGAGCTGCATTCCTCGACGCACGCTTAAGGTGGCCGTGGCGACTGCAAGCGCCCAACACCCGGTTGTTTTCATGCATGAGAAATCGGTGCAATCATTCATCCGGTTCCCTCGTCCGCGCATGCACGATACGTAACGAGACTTGCCTGAACCTTGCGCGGGCCTTGCCTCAGTGAATAACCTACCCGTCCGAAGCTCGCGGAATCTGCGGGAACGACTTTCAGCACGTCTAGCACGCCCCGACTTCTAGCGGAGACCGCTACTTTACGAAGCATGGTCTGATCAGACCCGATGATGCGCGTACGCAGATGCGCGCGTACTGGGCCAATAACTAACTGTCCTACTGCCAAACCCCATGTCGCGCGCACGTCTGCGCGTACTGGTGCATCAATTCCCATGTGGGTCACCAAACCCCATAATGCACGCGCACGCCTGCGCGTAGTGCTCTAGTAGTATAAGCACATACCCCGAGGGAAGCCAATGCCAAGACTGGACTCGATCTTGATCGCCACCGTCCTCATCGGCGCAACGTCCGCGTTCGCGCAGGCACAGCAGCCCGCTGGCGAGATCAAGGGCAGCGCATGGCAGCACACCCCGGCATCGCTCGCGGACGCCGTGGCGAACGGTGCGCTCGTCCTGCCAGCGGCTGCTACCGGCAAGGGCGTGTACCAAGGCAAGTTCAAGGATGCGCCGGCGGTTACGGGACGGTTCCCTGTCGTGCTCTTCCTCCACGGGTCGTCGGGTCTGGGGCTCAAGGCCATCGGCGAATGGCAGCTCTGGCTTGCATCGCTCGGAGTGGCGAGCATCGCCCCAGACTCGTTCGCATTGCCGGACCGGATTACCTACACCTCGCCGGTGGACAAGGCGACCTACGAGAAAATCCACGCCCTCCGCGCTTCCGAGATCGCAGCCACGCTCGCGGCGCTTCTGAAGCAGCCGTGGGTCGACCGCAACCGGATCGCACTTGCCGGCACCAGCGAGGGGTCCGTCGCCGTCGCGAGATATGCCGGTAGCGAGTTCGCGGGCAAAATCGTGTACTCGTGGAGCTGCGAGCCAAACTACTTTGTTGTCGAGCCAAGGAACGCCTTTGAGCCTGACAAGCCGGTCTTGAACGTCATGAGCTCGGTCGATGTGTACTTTTCGCAGGAATACCCTTGGCTCGGGAATCTCGCCGCCAAGGGACACTGCGCGGACGCGCTCAAGGACAACAAGAAGGCCACCATCGTGCTCATTCCGGGCGCTCCGCACACGCTCTTGAACCTCCCCCAGGCGAGGAGCGCGACGGCAGCGTTCGTTGCCGAGGTGCTGAAGCCTTAGACTGGCGCGAACGCAGCCTCGACTGCCACGGTAAACCGCCATTCGTAATGCGCGTTTCGTCCATTAACGTCCATTACGTCATGGAACGGCCTCAGAGGCGACGGCGTGGTCTCGAAGACCGCTGCGGCTACCGAAGTCGAATCGCCCTCACTGTGAAGGCGCTCTGGGCCTCCGCTACCTTGTTGCGGTTGCTGTTGTCCACGAACTTACTGAGAGCGCGTTCAGCAGCGTAGATTCCACCGAAAAGCCACAACCAGTCAGGGTGATGTGAGGCGAAGACCGCGCCGAGGGCGCAGATAACGACCGCAAAACGCCAGGCGGCCTCTATCCATGTATCTCGGTCGAAGTCTCGTTGGAAAGCCTCGTAAACGCCCTCTGCGTCGCCAGCATAGGGAAACAAGTTGACGTGCCCACCGCTGCTTAGCGAATGGAACGCGATGCTCAAACACGAGGCGATAGGGCAGCAAGACCAGCCCGGTCCTCGCGGTCGCGACGTTTACTCTTAAAGGAGACACTAATGCCCCTGCGCACTCGATTGTTCCGCGGAATCGCTTTGCTCGCTGCCTTGGTAGTCGTTGCGCTGCTGGCCTCTCGGATAGCCTGGCCCCAACAGCCGGCCCAACAACCATACCAACAGCCAGCCCAACAACCAGCCCCATCCCCATACACAGGCCGAGTGCTCCCTATGGTGGGAGAAGAAGCCGTTTACACGTCGGCAGGAGTAGGCGAGCTTGGGTCAAGTGCCTCGGTAGCTTGGTTCATTGCAACGCCAACAAAGGGCGATGCATATCCAATTGCGTGCAAATTTGCTGGGGAATCCTTCACGTGTAAGAAGGGAACGTTCCAATAGCAGAATCGGCGACCAATGTACCTACCGGCCACATTCAATCTTGGTACCGACCACCATGGCGGTTGCTACACATGCCGATACTTCGGCCGTCACGTCGGCGCCGACACGGTCAAATGCGCAAAACCTGACGACGAGCACCTCCGCGCGCAGGCGCAAAACGGCTGCGCGTACTGGCGACGGGAAGCGGGGGCGGAACCGCGCGCGTTCTTATCTTGCAAACTCGAATCGCCCGCGAAGAAACCAAGACACGCGCAGTCGGCGTCAGCTGCCAGCGGAGGGACCGCCGTCCCGCCCGCCGGAAAAGCGATTGTGAATGTCGCTCTCGTCGAGATGCCCGAAAGCGTATGAGGTCTCCAACCACATCACGTTGATAATGCCGAAGGCAAGTGCGAGACCAAGGCCAAGTATCCAAGTGAAGTACCACATTTGCGCGCCTCTCGTTTAGTACTTACCACCTTCGTCCAACGAGCTCTCACGGAGCGTGCCGCGCATGACCCGGTACGCCCAGCCCGTATAGGACATCACTATGGGCAGGAAGATAAGCACCACCCAGAACATGATCTGCAGCGTCCGGTGACTCGACACGGCGTCGTAGATCGTCAGGCTGCTGCGCGGGTCGCTCGAAGACGGCATGATGAACGGAAAAAGGGCGAATCCCGCAGTGAGGATGACGCCAGCGACACCCAAGCAGGACAGGACGAAGGCCGCCCCCGCACGCCGCGCTCGAGAAAACCCCAGAGCAAGCAGGCTTGCCCCGAACGCCAGCGCCGGCGCGACCATGGTCCAGGGATAGCGAGCATAGTTGCCGAGCCAGCCGCCGCCAACCCGCTCGACCGTTTTCGCCAACGGCATGAAGGCGCTGTCCGCCCCAGGCATCGAGACGATTCGGAACGCGGGCAGCGCAGCGGCAACCCAGACGCCGGCTACCGCAAACGCCGCCAAGAACAGGAGCCCGCACAGGAGAGCGGCGCGCCGTGCTCGCTCCTGCAGCGCCCCTTCGGTTCGCAGCTGCAGATAGAGGGCGCCATGCATCGAAAGCATTCCCAGGCTCACGGCGCCGGCGAGAAGCGCGAACGGATTGAGCAGCGCGATGAACGATCCGGTGTAGAAGACGCGCTGGTCGGCATCGAAATGGAACGGGACGCCCTGCAGCAGGTTGCCGAATGCGACGCCGAAAATCAGCGCCGGAACCGCTCCGCCGGCGAACAATGCCCAATCCCAGGCCTTCCGCCACCGCGGATCCGCGAGCTTGCTTCGGTACTCGAAGCCCACTGGCCGAAAAAAGAGCGCGAACAGCGTGAGCATCAGCGCGACATAGAAGCCGGAGAACGCGGTGGCGTAAACGAGTGGCCATGCGGCGAAGATCGCACCGCCGGCGGTAATGAACCAGACCTGGTTGCCCTCCCAGGTCGGACCCACCGATTGGATCATCAAGCGCCGCTCACCGTCGGTCCGGCCGACAAAGGGAAGCAGCGCACCGACGCCGAGATCGAAGCCGTCGAGGATTGCGAATCCGATCAGCAGAGCGCCCACGAACAGCCACCAGATGAACTTGAGAGTCGCGTAATCGAAGACGTAGATCACGGCGTCGCTCCTGTGGGCTCAAGCACCGAGTCCTTGCCTCGAGGCCCTGATGGCAGCCCGGAGGGACCGGCGCGCGCGTACTTGACCATCAGATACAGCTCGACGATGAGCAGCACCGTGTAGAAGCCGACGAAGCCGGCCAGGCTGAACCACAGCTCGACCGGCGACACCGACGACACAGAAAGATTCGTCGGCAGCACTTCGCTGATGGACCACGGCTGCCGGCCGTATTCGGCCACGACCCACCCCAGCTCTGCGGCGATCCACGGCAGCGGAATGCTCCACAGCGCGGCGTGCATGATCCAGCGATTTCGGTACAACCGTCGCTGCGCGATGATGTAGAAGGCGGCGCCGAAAACGAACAGGAACCACAGGCCGAGCCCAACCATGACGCGGAAAGACCAGAAGAGCGGCCAGACCTTGGGGATGGTATCGGCGACCGCGAGCTTGATCTGCTCGGGGGTCGCGTCGACGACCTTGTCCGTATAGCGGCGCAGCAGTAGACCGTAGCCCAAGTCCTGTTTGTGTTTTTCGAACTCCGCGCGCGCCTCGCTGCTCCGGTCGCCGCTGCGCAGGCGTTGCAGCGCGCCGTAGGCCAGAATCCCGGAGCGAATCCGCTGCTCGTGCTCTGCCTTGAGCTCCTTGATGCCCTTTACGGGCGTGTCGACCGATCGCGTGGCGATCAATCCCATGAGCCAGGGAATCTTGATGGCGTAGCGCGTGGTCTCCGCTTCCTGGTCTGGGAAGCCGAACGCGGTAAACGACGCCGGTGGAGGCTCTGTATCCCATTCGGCTTCGATTGCAGCGAGCTTCACCTTCTGCACCTCGCCGGCGGTGTACCCGGACTCGTCGCCCAGCACGATCACCGACAACGCCGAGGCAAGTCCGAATCCGGCGGCAACTGCGAACGACCGTACGGCGAAGGAGAGCTCGCGACGGCGCAGCAGGTAGTAGGACGAGATGCCGAGCACGAACATCGCGGCTGTGACATAACCGGCGGCAACGGTGTGGACGAACTTGACTCCAGCGACGGGATTGAACAGAAGATCCGCGAAGCTCGCGAGCTCCATCCGCATCGTTTCGTAATTGAAATCTGCGCCAACCGGGTTCTGCATCCAGGCATTGGCGATCAGTATCCAGAGCGCCGACAGATTCGAGCCCAGCGCGACCAGAAACGTCACCAGCAAGTGCGTAACCTTCCCCATCCGGTTCCAGCCGAACAGGAACAATCCGACGAACGTCGATTCAAGAAAGAACGCCATCAACCCTTCGATCGCCAGGGGCGCGCCGAAAATGTCACCGACGTAATGGGAGTAGTAGGCCCAGTTGGTGCCGAACTGGAACTCCATCGTGATGCCCGTCGTTACGCCCATCACGAAATTGATGGCGAAGAGCTTGCCCCAGAACTGCGTCATCTCGCGGTAGACGTCCTTGCCGGTCATGACGTAGACCGACTCGGTGATGACCAGGACCCACGACAGCCCCAGCGTCAGCGGGACAAATAGGAAGTGATAAAGCGCCGTGGCAGCAAACTGCAGGCGCGACAGATCGACGACTTCAACGGCTGGCATGGGCGGCATCCTTCGGGATGGCTGCGTCGCTCGACACGGGGAACACGTGTTCCCGGACGCGCTCCGGCTCGGTGCGCGGGTCCGACACAACCGGCTGGCTGAAAAAGAACCACCAGAGCGCGGTCAGGAGCACGAATTTGATGACCAGGACAAGACCAATATCGCGAACGAACGGAGAAAGCGGCCTGCGACTCGGCGGCCCGGGCGTCTTGGGCGTCATCGGGGGCATGCTGGACCAGTTCCTCGGCACGGGCGCTCCAACATAGGCAGTTGGATGGTATAGCCGCTCCCGAGTCTGTGCAATGCGCATCGCAAGCGAACGACGGCGATGCCACAATGCGGTGGCGATCGCCGTAGCCCACGGGCAACGCGAACGGCCGGAACGGATCGACTTGAGCCGCTCCACCGCCTTGCGCAGTCCGCCGGGACCAATGGGATGGACCCCTCCTCACCTTACGGCATCGATGTGCCAGACTGGAAGTGTCGTCCACCAGTCAACAGGGAGGAGGAGTCCGCTATGAAGCTTATTCGGGTTGGGGTCGACTTGGCAAAGAACGTCTTCCAGGTCCATGGGGTAGACCGGAGTGAGAAGGCGGTGTGGCGGCGCAAGCTCACGCGGGAGAACTGGCTGAGCGTGTTGCGGCAGAGTGTTGAGCCGGGCTGCGAGATTGGCATGGAAGCCTGTGGAGGTGCGCACCACTGGGCGCGCCGGCTGCAGGAGCACGGGTTCAAGGTCAGGTTAGTGGCGCCGCAGTTTGTGAAGCCGTATGTGAAGAGCAACAAGAACGATGCCAACGATGCGGAGGCGATCTGCGAAGCGATGAGCCGGCCGCATATGAGGTTTGTTTCAGTCAAGACCGTTGAGCAACAGGATATCCAGGCGGTACACCGCATTCGCGCCGAGTTGATCAAGCAGCGTACGGCCAAGGCGAATCAGCTCCGCGGCCTGGTTGCTGAGTACGGTTTGGTGGCGCCGAAGGAGCTGGGGCAGTTGCGCCGGGCCTTGCCGTGTTGGTTGGAAGACGCAGAGAACGGGTTGAGCGGGCGCTTCCGGCGATTGCTGAACGGGCTGTGGGGCGATTTGCAGACACTCGATGAGCGGCTGAACGAACTCGATCGCGAGATCACCATGATTGCCCGCAGCGATCCGGTTGCCAAACGGCTCCAGCAGCTACGAGGCGTGGGGCCGATCGTTGCCACGGCGTTGGTCGCGGCGGTCGGCAATGGGGAACAGTTCGCCAAAGGCCGGCAGATGTCGGCCGCGTTGGGGCTCACGCCTAGACAGCAGAGCTCCGGTGGCAAGGAGCGACTGCTAGGAATCAGCAAGCGCGGCGACGCGTACCTGCGGGCGCTATTGATTCACGGTGCTCGAGCGGTCATCCAAAACGCCAAAGACAAAGACGACCGCCTCAGTCAGTGGGTAGGTCGACTGGCTGCGCGTAGCCACCCCAACGTGGCTGCTGTCGCGCTGGCCAACAAGACTGTCCGCATGGCTTGGGCGATGTTAAGAAACGGCACCGATTACCGACCGGGTATGGTTAGCAGTTGAAGCAGGCCACGGCCGATCCATTGCATCCGTAGCAGGAGCCTATCCACCACGATTGCTAAGCAAACCGAACGATGGTTAACAGGTCGAACCGGCACCGGCAGAACCCGTGAACGTCCATGTGCGAGAAGCACGAGAGACCAGTTGGGAGCCGGTGCGCGAATAGCCCATCATGGCCGGCATCGTCAAATCGATGCAGTAGTTAGAGGCCGGATATACGTGAGCAGTCGTACCTCAGCCAACGAACGGAATGCTTGCAAACGAGGAGGGGTCCATATACGGACGTTCGCGAGTTTAGCCAATCGGGCCAACTCCTGTCGTTCCAGAGGCGCCCGAAAATCTGCAGCAACCGGTCGTTCGAGGCCGTGGCGGACGGATGCCTTATCGGCATCTATTCGTGCCCGACGCTCGTTCGAGTGTTCGAGTGGGTATTCGATCACCTCGTCCGTGCACAGCCGCACCCGCGTGTCTGTTCACGCCTTGGGCTTGATATTCTGGTTGACCCGGAACAGATTGTTGGGATCGTACTTAGCCTTGATCGCGGTGAGGCGCTTGTAGTTGTCGCCGTAGCTGAGTTCGACGCGGTTGTCGGCCTCGTCAGCGTCCATGAAGTTGACGTAGGCGCCTTTCAGGTTGAACGGGTGGATGGCTTCCCAGTAGGCACGGCCCCAGCTTTTGAGCGCCCCTGCGTCCTTGGGATCGGAGCTGATGCCGGCGATCACCATAGACCACGACGCGTCGCGCGCGGCCCACGGCGTGGCGTCCTTCGCGACCCGCCGGACGGCGCCGTCGATGGGGTAGAGGTGCATGAGGCAGAATGGGGTCGGCGCTTTGAGCGCGTTGGCGATGTGCACATCGATCGCTTCGTCGGACAGCGCCTTGACGAAGTCGCCCTTCCAGTACCACTGCAGGCCTTTGGGGAAGAACGGGTCGAACAGGGCGTTGATAGCAGTCCACGGCATCTCGCCCATCCAGTTGAACAACGGGGCCGGCAGCTTTTCGAGCAGCGAGGCCATGAGCTTCTGGCCGTCTGCGACTGGCCCGTTGAACGCGCCGATCAGGGCACAGGCGCGCTTGCTCCAGTGCTCCTTGGGGAAGGGATCGATCGGCGGCACGGTCTTGAGGCCGACGAACAAGCCGAGCTCCTCCGGAGCCCTTGGGATGAAGTCGCGGTAGGTCCCCATGACCTTCTTGGCTTCCTTGGCGTCCCAGAAGATCGGACCGGCGAACACCATCTTGGCCGGGTGGGCTTGGAATAGAAAACTCGTGACCACGCCGAAGTTGCCGCCGCCGCCGCGCACCGCCCAGAATAGGTCGGCGTGTTTGTCCTTGTTGGCGGTAGCGAACGAGCCGTCGGCCAGCACCATGTCGACCTCAAGCAAGTTGTCGATCGTGAGACCGTGCTTGCGCGTAAGGTAGCCGGTTCCGCCGCCCAAAGTCAGGCCCGCGACGCCCGTGCTGCCGACGATGCCGAGCGGTACGGCGAGGCCGAAGGCGTGGGTCGCGTGGTCGAGATCGGCCGCGGTGCAGCCCGGATCGACCCGCACGGTCCGAGTCAAAGGATCTACGCGCACGCTGCGCATCTGCGACAGGTCGATAACTAGGCCGCCGTCGCAGCTGCCCAAACCCGGGCCACTATGGCCGCCTCCGCGGATCGCGAGGAGCAGGCTGTTCTCGCGCCCGTAGTTGACTGCCGCCAGGACATCGGCGGCGTCGACGCAGCGAGCGATCAGCTTGGGCCGCTTGTCGATCATCCCGTTGTACAGCGCTCGCGCCTCATCGTAGTCCTTGTCCGATGGACCGATCAGCCTTCCGCGAAATCCCTGGATCGCAAGCTCGCCCATGACACCTCCTGCCCGGAATGGTTCGCCCACCACAGTCACAAACGACGACCTGAGTAAAACTCCCTCCGGTCAGCCGTCGAGATCGACGCTTTGGAAACGCGCAATTTGGTGCGCACGCTAATCAAATATACCGCCAATCCGCGCGGATCGAACAGTCTGGACCAGTCAGCCCTAAGGTCTGCGCTAGCGCCGATGTCTGCTTGGCAAATGAGCAACGTCCGAAACGGGTCGGAAGCGGCGTTGGAGGTCTGCTCTTGGCGACGGCCACTTCGGACTCCAGACTTGCGGCGACCTCAACTAGCACAGTATCCCGTCTGGATGTTGTACTGCTCCGGGCTAGGGGTGGTGCTGCAGCGCTTGACTAGATGACTCGAGGACGCACACAGGCCCTGGAAGAGATTGTCAGGCGTACGATTCTCCTGAACGATCACTATGATGTGCTGAAAATTTGCAATCTGCGCGCTGGGCTGAGCAGCGACCGCCGCGAAGCCGAACATAACGAGGCTGATGGCCATGACCTTCATCCGAGTAGCCTCCGCCGTTCAACTAAAGGAGACCAATCTCCTTTGCCGACGCCTTCGGGAACACCTGGGAGAGCTGCGTTGAGTTGAGCGAATACATACGTGCAAACAAACCCGCGAAGACAGCGCGATAGTCGTTGAGCACCGGATAGTCGCGATTCTGGAACAGCGTGGCCGGAGTGAGATCAACCTGATCCCCCGCGATCCGCCCGCCCTTGATGGCGCCTCCCATCACCCAGTACACGCTGCCGTGGCCGTGATCGGTACCCCGGTTGCCATTCTCGCGAAAGGTGCGTCCGAATTCGCTGATGACTACCAGCACGGTCTCTGGCCAGCGCGCTCCCATCTCGCGCGCGATCGCGCAGAGGCCGCGGCCCAGCTCGTCGAGGCGGCCGGCGAGATAGCCTGTGGCTCCCCCCTCGCCAACATGCGTGTCCCAACCGCCGACGTCGACAAAGCCAATGTCAAACTTCTCCGCCATCAGCGTTGCGATGCGACGCGCCTCGAGCTCGAAGCCCTTCGCGGTGATCGCGCCGCGGTTGGCCGCTTCCATCTCCGGCTCCATGGCGTGCATGACCTCGTCGCGCAGACCGAAGCCTTGCTTCACTGGTGACGCCAGCGCCGTGCGCTGGTACATCCCGGCGATAATCGCGCTTTGGCGGCTATCGATGCCTGGCTTGCCGAGGGAACGCAGCGCCATGTTGGGCACGTCCTTGTCGCCCCTGAGTATGAGTGGCAGCTGCTCGGTGAAAGCGATCGGCTGCCGGCCCCGAAGCACGTCCGTCAGGCGATTGAGGAACCCCGATTGAAAATCGCGGCTTCCCTCAAGCGGTTGTCCGAGCTCGAGGCTGTCCTGCGTTTCGAAATGGCTGCGGGTGAGATCGTCCGTACCACAAAAGGGAACGAAAGCAACCTGTCCCTGCAAGAACATCGGATATATCGTCTCGCGCAATGAAGGATGCAACGCCCAATTCGCGTCGAGCGCAAGTGCAGCGTTCGGAGCCGAGCCGGGCCGACGGATGGCAATATTTGGGCGGGCCTCATAGTAAAACTCGCTCGCAACCGGAATTAGAAAGTTGGTTGCGTCGTAACCGCCGCGCAGGAAAACAACGAGGAGTTTACCTGGCGCACTTGGTACGGCGTAGAGTCGCCCATACGCCGCTGCCAGCGGTAACGCAGCGCTCAATGCGAGAAGTTGACGTCGATTCATCGACTACCTCCCTAACGGTACATGAACTCGGGCGAAGCCAGCAGGAAGATGTTCCACTCCTGGGGCGATCTCGCCACGTCGAGCGCCTGACGTGTGGAAGGATCCAGAGTCTGCGCCACAGTCTCGTAGTACAAAGCCGACGCCATTTGCGGGAATGCCGGCTGTTCTACCGCATCGGGTCCACTGGGCTTGAACAGTCCGGCGCTGCTGTTGCCGATGAGCTTGGCAACCTCGAAGCGCGCGGTCATCTGACCCGCGCTCGCCCACGCAGTTTGGGTCAGGGGGTAGCCGTCAGGCGTCGGTCGACCATAAAGGGGCTCGCCTAGGCGGTTGAGCCAGTTGATCATAGGCAAAGCGTTGAGGATCGGCTTACCGTCGTAGGCGAAGCGCACTGCGGACACGACATAGTGCACCGGATCCTTGAACTTGCCTCCGAGGGACGCTGCGAATTCCGGTGAACGAAACATGGTGCGCAGCGTCGCGGCAATATCGCCATCGCTTCCCTGAAACGTCGCCGCCATGCGCTCGACCAACGGCTTCGGCGGATCGTCGGCCACGAAATACACAGCGAGCTTGCGGCTCACAAACTGGGCCGTCGAGGGATGCCGGGCGAGCAGCTGCGCGACTTCGTCGATTTCCGCAAGGCCACGGCCACGGATTCTTTGGCCGAGAAGCTCTTTGTCGCCGTAGTCGTGGCGATTGGGATTAAACTCAAAAAGGCCATCGCGGACATACTGCGCCTTGAGTTGCGGGCGCACGTTTGGCGTCTTGTCGCTGGCGTTGATGCCCAGCCCGGTCAGTACGCGGGCGAGCTCCTGGACGTCGCGTTGGGCATACCCGCCGTTCACCCCGAGCGTGTGCAGCTCCATCAGCTCCCGCGCATAGTTCTCATTGATGTGGCCCACGGCGTTTTGCTCGTTATCGAGGTAGCGCAGCATCGCGGGATGCCGCATCGTTGAGATGAGCAAATCGCGAAACCGACCAAGGGCATGCGGCCGGATGGCGTGCTCTTCGAAGTCGCCAACCATTGCCCGTAGATTGCCTTTATAGAGAAAGACGTTGAAATGGTTAAACCAGAACCAGGTCAGCTGCTCCTGGAGTTGGTTCGGAGAATAGAGATCGCGCAGCAGGGAACGGCTCGCAGCCTCGTTTGCCACGCGTGTCAACGCTTGCTGATAGGCCTGTTGCGCCGCCTTCTTTTGCTCGTCGTCGGTCATCGCGTCGGCTTCCTTGCGCTGTTGCTCGAGCTCCATCACGAGCCGATCAAGAGGCCGTTGGCCGACGTCCAAGGCGGCGACCTGGAAGGTAGATGGCGCCGCCCCTGGGTACAGCTGGCGTTCGAGAAAACGCTCCTCGCCAAGGTCTAGAAGCTCGCCCGCCGAAGCAGTGTTTGCTCCCCAAGTGACTCGCTCCAGCCATTGCAGGGATTGCCGGCCGAGCGGCGATCGTTCAGCGGGCTGAATCTGCCTCGAGCTGGTCGTTTCGCAGCCCACGAGGGGCAAGACGGCCAGAGCAACGAGAAGAAGACCCGACGAAGCCCTTAAGGCGGGGGCGGCGGAAGAAACATTCGCTCGGCCAATCATGATAAAGGACCTAAAGCATGCGGGGATTTGGCGGAGGTGACAATAACGCAGAACGGCGTG
>Ga0187778_10001910_pt1 | contig 14369 bp, 11 predicted proteins | sample 1015_Q2_SP5_20_M_FD_132418 | JGI IMG/M metagenome (GOLD analysis project Ga0187778, IMG submission 132418) | Tropical peat soil microbial communities from peatlands in Department of Meta, Colombia - 1015_Q2_SP5_20_MG | ecosystem: Environmental > Terrestrial > Soil > Wetlands > Peat | place... | reverse complement strand
GCGCGAAACTCGGCTATCGAGGCGCTTGTCCAAATCGGTGGGCAGGCCGTCGCTCCCCTGCTTGACATCATAGAAACGCCTGATCCTGACGTGAGGAAATTCGTTGTCGATATCTTGGGAGACACGAAGGACCGCCGTGCTGTGCCAGCCCTCATCGAGAGGCTGGATGACACTGATGAGAATATTCGAGTGGCGGCAGCGGAGGCTCTCGGGAAGATCCGAGACCCCCAGGCGGTTGATGCGCTGCTTTCTGGTCTTACCCGCCATGACCAGGGCTGGCTCGACTACGCATCTGCGGAGGCTCTCGGAGAGATTGGCGATCAGCGTGCGCTCGAACCGCTACTTGCGGCGCTTAGCCGAAACAGCCTCCGTGAGCCCATTCTTGAGGCCCTTGGAAAGATTGGCAACGCTACCACGTTGCGACCGCTCATCGCGAGCCTAGCCGATCCGCTACGTATTGTTCGCGAAGTATCGGCTGTTGCGCTTGCGGCGATCTACCGAAAGAGCGGAGCATCGGACCGCCGGAACATCGTCGCAGCCGTGCGCGTCGGACTGAGTGAGCCAGCAATGGACTTTCTCGAGGGAATCCTCATGACGAGCACAGGAGAGCTCCAGAAATCAACAATGACCGTGCTTGGTTGGTCGGGCAGGGAACAATCAATTAAAAAACTGTTCGCCCTATTGAAAGAAGAGGACCTCGTCGACCACGTGGTGCAGTCGCTCGCGCATATCGACCCTGACAAGGCCGGATTCCTCGTCGGCTTTCTCGCGAACGAAAACGCGCTCGTTCGGCAGGCCGTGGCCCAAGTGCTGGGCGAATGCCGCATAACGGCTGCCGAAGACGCCTTGATCATGCTCTTACAAGACGAGAATGGACATGTGCGGAGTACGGCAGCCTGTGCCCTGGGACTGATCCAAAGCAAGAAGGCGCGCGCCGGCCTTCTGGCTCTCCTGCAGGATGAGTACGAGAGTGTCCAGGAAGCGGCTATCCAGGCGCTCGCCGCGATCGGCGACGAATCCGCACTTGATGCCCTCCTAAAGGACTTTTCCTCCCACGAGGCATACCTGCGGAGAAACATCGCTCGCCTGCTTGGAAAATTTTCGAGCCATCGGGCACATGAGGCCCTGGCATTCGCGCTGAAGGATGAGGAGCCGGCGGTCAGAAAGGCTGTTGTCCAGGCACTCGGCAGCGCAGCTGGCGGGAAAGCTCTTCGCTCCCTTTTACTTGCAGTAACTGATGACGATCCTGAGGTTCGAATGTTAGCAGCTGAGGCGTTGGGAGCCATTGACTCACCTGAGGCTCAGGATGCGCTCATCCACCTCTTAGAGGATACCGACCTTTGGGTGAAGGCTGCAGCAGCACGGGGGCTCGCGAACACGGGTGGAGACAGGGCTGGCGAGGTCCTGACTTCCTACCTCGGGACGGCATCCGACATATTTCTCTTGGCAATCGTAGAGGTATTGGGAAAACTTCAATTCCCGAACGCCTTGAAACCGTTGATGGCATTGGTCGATCACAGCGACCCGGAGGTGCGCAAAACAGTGCTCCTGGCGTTATCGCGATATGAAGGAGATGCCGCCAAAGGGACGGTGGCCACCTATCTGTCCGATCCACACTGGAGCGTCCGTAAAGCGGCCATCGAGGTCGTGAAACAAAAGGGTAGTGCAGCAACCGAGGCTCTCCTTGCGAAGATCGCCGAAGAAGACCCGGATGTAACTGTGCGGTTGGCAGCGAAAAAGGCTTTGGGGAAATAAATGTTCGAAGAGCAGATCACTCCTCTAACAGATGATATCTTCAGGCTTCTGCGGGATTTTATCCACGCTTACTGCGGAATATATTTTGACGACGGGTCTAAATTTTTGCTCGAGCGCCGACTTTCCCGCCGGCTCGAACAGCACAGGCTCAAAAACTTCGAGGAGTACTACCATCTTTTGAAGTACGACCGGAAACGAGAAGCTGAAATGGTCGTGCTTATCGATAATCTCACTACGAATGAGACGTATTTTTTTCGAGAAAGCCCGCAGCTTCGCGCCTTTTCCGAGGAGATTCTCCCTGAATTGCGTAGATCCCTTGCGGACCGCAAGGTACTGAGGATCTGGAGCGCCGGGTGCTCCACGGGAGAAGAGCCGTACACCATCGCTATTCTCCTGCTTGAGTCCGGCGACTGGTGGCGAGACTGGCAAGTCGAAATCCTCGGCAGCGACATCAACCAGCGAGTGTTGCATACGGCGCGAAAAGGCGTGTACAAGAAGAGCGCACACCGGGCTACGAGTCCGGAAATGCTGACTAAATACTTCGTACAGGATGAAAAGAGCGATTACCGCATTATCGACCGCGTTAAGGAGCTGGTATCGTTCAGCTCGGTCAATCTCCTTGATCCCCATAAGACGAGCCTGATCAGCAATATGGACGTTATTTTTTGCCGCAACGTAATCATTTATTTCGACCGGGAAGCCAAGAAAAAGGCTATCGAAAGTTTTTATCAAAAGCTCCGCGAGGGCGGTTACCTCCTCCTGGGCCATTCCGAATCGCTGATCAACATCTCGAACGCTTTCATGCTTCGCACCCTTAAGAACGACATGGTCTATCAAAAACCCGTGAGGGCGAGGACGGAATAAGACGAAACGGGCATGCAACATCACGGGGAAAAGCCTCAGGCGGTATAGCGGTCAGGAATGCAGCGCAGGAAACTTCAGCCGCTTGAGCGGCGCGTGTGTGTCACTGAACACTACGCGTAGCGTCGAGGCCGAGACCCCAGAAAGCATATACGCGAAACCATGTTCCTTTCGCTCTGTGCCGAAAGGAACATCGCCAATGATGTGAAGGACGAAAGAAAACGGCATGAAAATAATTAAAGCTCTCATCGTCGATGACTCCGCCTATAATCGTACGGCCATTTCAAAGATGCTTGCGAGCGACTCTGGCATTGAGGTTGTCGGCAGCGCCGTCGACGGCGTGGACGCGATTGCAAAGACGCTCCGTCTATTGCCGGATGTGATCACGCTAGACCTTGAGATGCCGAATATGGACGGCTTCACTTTTCTCCGGTGGCTCATGAAAGAGCGACCGACGCCTGTCATCGTTCTTTCGTCCCGGTCCGACAGCCGGAGCGTATTTCGCGCTTTCGAGGTTGGTGCCGTAGACTTCCTCGCAAAACCCGAAGCCCGCATCTCCCGGAGTATCGAAGCCATCCGCGATGATCTTTTGACCAAGGTCCATACTGTCATGAGCATGAAGATGTCGCGCGTAAAAGACACGATTGCTCTCTTGTCCAGACAGCAGGCAGCACCTGTTGTCCGGAAGGAGGATGAGGCAGAGAAAGAGCATGGACCGATTGAGGTTGTGGCTCTCGCATCGTCCACGGGAGGCCCTCCGGCGCTCCAAGCAATTCTGACGGCTCTGCCGGCCGATCTTCGCGCAGGCATCGTGATTTCGCAGCATATGCCAGCAGGGTTCACCAAAAGCTTTGCAGAACGGCTTAACAAACTCTCGGGGCTCATTATTAGCGAGGCGGCAGAAGGCGACCGCGTTATGCCCGGTACCGTACTCATCGCACCCGGCGGCTATCATCTCCTCATAAAACGGGATCGTAAAGGGCTTACCACCGAGCTTGTCCAACGGGGTCCTTCCGACATGTACGTACCATCCGCCGACCGAATGATGGTATCCCTTGCCGAGGCCTGTGGACCGGCCGTGCTTGGGGTCGTACTGACCGGGATGGGCAAAGATGGCGTTGAGGGCGTCCTTGCGATAAAAAAAGAAAAAGGTTTGTGCCTGGCGGAGAGCGAAGAAAGCGCCGTGGTCTTCGGCATGCCGCAAGAAGCTATCCGAACGGGCGTTATTGACAAGGTTCTGCCGTTGAGCGAGATGGCTCAGGAGATCTTGCTGCGGTGCAACTCCGGCAAGTCTGCCGCTTGAAGAAACGGAGAGAATTCTCCCTTGATAATTTTTTCGTACTCGACTATAATTGCCCGTATCGTTCATATCTTCAGGGGGAGGGGCGCGAGGTGTGCGATCGCAGTGGGGTGCTCCCGTCTTGCATGAAGAGGATCGCAGCACAGACGCCAGCGCCTTGAGCGGTTACAACAGGAGGGTATGATGGAAAAAGAACCCGCACCGATATCAAAAAAGGTTGAGGAGTTTCTCCAGGTCTTCAAAAAAGGCGAGGAATTTACTCAGGAGCTGCTCAAGGAGAACGAGAAACTTCGGTATCGCGTTGCCCAACTCGAGGAAGTTACAAAATTTTCGGATCGCGAAGGCACCTATAAGGTGCACACGCTCGAGGAGCGGGTTAAATTCCTTGAAGAGGAGAACAGAAGCCTCATCGAGCGCTACCATGAGGTCGAGGAGGAGAACAAGGACTTCGCCAACCGGTACATCGAGGTAGAGGCTGAAAACAATAACTTGGCAAACCTCTATGTCGCGAGCTACCAATTGCATTCCACGCTGGATTTCAATGAGTCCCTGAAGATAATTCTTGAGATTGTCATGAACTTGATCGGCGCCGAGGAGTTTTCCATCATGATGCTCGATGAGAAGACGAACGAGCTCACAATCGTTGCCCAGGAAGGCATGGGACCCGAGGCGCGGGCCAGCGTCAAACTGGGAGAGGGAAGCATCGGATCATCTGCGCGTTCGGGCGAGTCGTTCTACCGCGAGGGAGACCCCACTGATCTAACCCACGTGGACTATCTCCACCCCTTGGTCGTCATCCCGCTAAAAATCAAAGAGCACGTTATTGGCGTTATCGTCGTCTACAAGCTCCTGGTCCAGAAACAGCAGTTTTCGAATGTAGACTACGAACTTTTCTCAATGCTTGCCGGCCATGCAGCCACGGCGCTGTTTTCTTCGAAGCTCTACTCGCAATCCGAGCGCAAACTGACGACGATCCAGAGCTTTCTCGATCTGCTCAAGGAAAAATAAACGGAGGTTGGATCATGCCCGAGTACAAGTTTCTGGTAGTTGAAGACTCACCGACGATGCGACAGTTGATCTCCTTTGCGTTAAAGCGCATTCCGGGCAGCAAGATTATCGAAGCGAACGATGGCATTGATGCGCTCAAGAAGCTCTCGACCCAGAAATTCGACATCATCCTGACGGATATCAATATGCCCATCATGGATGGACTGAAGCTTGTTTCGATGGTGCGGAACGATCCAGCGCACAAAACCATCCCGATCATTATTATTACCACAGAAGGAGCTGAGGAGGACCGCAAGCGAGGACTCGCCCTTGGCGCCAATGCCTACATCCCCAAGCCCATCCAGACTGCAGACCTGTTGAACGTGGTCAACGGGATTTTGGGAAATAAGTAATCATGAACACGCCGCAAAAAGGCAACGCGAAGGGCGCGAGATGGTATGGATTCCTGTCCTTCTCACCTCAATCCTCAAGCAACCCTGCTAACGCCACGATGCACTCTTATCAGCTCGGCCCTATGGGTTAACTCATTGTTATGATGCCGCTACCTTTTCTCGCAGCTGTCCGCATGCCGCCGAGATGTCTTGTCCACGCGATTCGCGGACAGGCGCGGTATAGTGGGCGTCGAGCAGGACCTGCTGGAATCGCCGCACCACTGCATCGTGGGGCCGTTTGAACTCGCTACCCGAAAAAGGATTGAAGGGGATGAGGTTTACCTTGCACCTGATCCCTCGCAGCAGCGTTGTAAGCCTCTGCGCGTCGTCCACAGAATCGTTCACCCCGTGCAACAGAACATATTCAAAGGTGATCCGGCGTCTCGGTTCAAGGGGGAAGCGTTTACAGGCAGCCAAGAGAGCACGGATCGGATAGCGCTTATTCACGGGCATGATTCTGTTACGGATCTCATCAGTCGATGCGTTTAATGACACGGCCAAATTCACCTTCACGCCAGCAAGACCGAGCTTCTCGATTTCCGGGACCAGCCCGTTCGTCGAGACGGTCACCCGGCGTGGCGAAAACCCAAGCCCCGTGCCAGACGTAATGAGCTTTATCGCCTTTACGACCTCATCGAAATTTGCAAGCGGTTCACCCATGCCCATGAGCACGATGTTGGTAATGCCCCGCTTTCCCTCTCCCTTCAGAATACGGGATATCTCCAGCACCTGATCTACAATTTCGTAAGCCTTGAGATCTCTCGCAAATCCGGCGCTTCCAGTAAGACAGAACCGGCACGCCTGCTGACAGCCTACTTGGGAAGAGATGCACAGCGTCTGACGCACTTCCTCGGGAATCAAAACACTTTCGATAGTGTGGCCGTCCACGAGCTCGAAGAGATATTTTTTTGTGCCGTCATAAGATGCTTCCAATCGGATGATCTTTGGGCTTGAAATGTAAAAAAAAGAGTCGAGCTGCGCACGTTCCAGCTTGGCGATATTTGTCATATCACCGAAAGATCGGGCGTGGTGCACGTATATCCATCTGAGGACCTGATCTGCGCGAAATTTTCTCAGCCCCTGTTCTACCAGTCGCGCCAAAAGGTCGTCGCGGCTTAGAGATTTGACGTTAATTTTTTCTGCGATCATGCCTTGGTTCCTTCTTTCCGAATGTAACACTATTATTTTTCAAATGCAAGGTGGTTTACCCGTCTGCTCTCTCAATCACAAATCACCTGGTTGTGATTGACCATAACGTGCTGAATGATATTTTAAATTTAACGTTCGTTGCCGGACCCACAATTATGGATCATGACAAAACGGTTTCATAACCACGTGCTGGCAATTCTCGCAATTCGGGCTTCATACACCGATCGTCATTCAGACATCATCAACACAACATGCAATGACATCCAAGAAAACGTGACAACGTCGTGAGAAGGGCAAGGAATATCTACATTGTACTCCTTAATCAATAGTTGTCTCTGATTGAATAGAGGGTTAATGGAAGTTCGCAACCTCTGCGGTTAACAAATAATTACCGAGAAGGAGTAGGTATGTGAATTGTAAATCAATTAAATGGATGCAACTTTCGACTTTCATCCGACTTTGCATCCGGATGGAAGCCATGCGAAACATCCGAGGGACTGCGCATCAGGTTACCATATTAGAGGCGTCCTTGCTCGTAATTTCGGTGAGGGCTGAGCATTCGGCGTTGTTTCTTTTCTCATCAGCAGCAGATCAATAAAATCATGTCATTAAAAATTTTACGATTTGCAGCCTTTCGTCTTAGACAAAAAAACCTTGACACTATCGCTCGCTGAATGTTATTTTATCTCAGTTTTTTCGAGGAGATGAGCGTGAAAATCGCTATTACAGGCAAGGGGGGTGTGGGAAAAACCACGCTGGCCGGTCTTTTGGCCCGACTCTATGCAGCTTCGGGTAAAAAAGTTCTTGCCGTCGATGCCGATCCGGATGCAAATCTTGCATCAGCACTCGGTATTGCGCCCGAATTGGCAGAGCGGATATTGCCGCTTGCTGAACAGTCCGACATGATAGAGGAACGGACCGGATCGCGTCCCGGTGCCCCCGGCGGGATGTTTAGCATTAATCCTAAGGTGGACGACATACCCGAGGCTTACGGAGTTCAGCACGAGGGGGTGCGGCTTCTCGTCATGGGCAAATCAAAAGAGGCCGCAGCGGGTTGTTACTGCCCAGAACACGTCTTACTGCGACGTCTTATCAGCCATTTAATACTGCGGCGCGACGAGGTGGTTATCCTCGATATGGAAGCCGGGATCGAGCATCTAACGCGTGGTACGGCAAGCGGGGTCAATGCCTTCATTGTGGTTGTGGAGCCCGGTCAGCGGAGCCTCCAGACCGCGCGGCACGTGGAGAACCTGGCGAAGGGGCTGGGAATTAAGAATGTGTTCGTCGTCGGCAATAAGGTTAAACGGGAATCGGACAAGGAGTTCATCGCAAAACACCTCTCGGGCATGCAGGTTCTTGGTTTCATGAGCTACGCCGATGATACCGTGAAGGCGGATCTCGACGGGAAGTCTCCCTATGATGCAGCTCCACGTGCTGTAGAAGAAGCAAAGGTTATCAAGACATTGCTGGACCGGTTGATGCAGGTAACTTCTGCAAACTAGGAACGCCTATGAGATACGGGGCGTTATAAAAAAAACTGGATTATAATTTTTTTTCATGTTAAAATAATAAATTATTATTGGCTCGGCAGAATATAAATTTATCAGTCATAACCAGTCAAACTACATTGAAATCAAAAAAATCTCTGCGAAAACAGGCTGCTGAAGCGAGGGGCAGCCTGTCGCCGGAAGCTCGCGAATCCAAGAGCAGAGAGATCGGAAAGAGGCTCTTTTCACTTCCGGAATTCAAGGCAGCGTCGGCGGTAATGTTCTTTGCTTCCATTCGGAGTGAGGTTGATACCCTGCCGATGATCCGGCATTCACTGGCATTGGGCAAACGGACTATCCTCCCAAAAGTCAAGGGTAAGGATTTAGCACTGTTCGAGATCCGGGATGTTGAGAACGACGTTGCTCCGGGCGTCTGGGGCATCCCAGAGCCCCGAGAAATTCTGCCGGTTACGATTCATGAGGTGGATTTTATGATTGTGCCCGGCCTCGCGTTTGACCTGAACGGCAACCGGTTGGGGTACGGTGCTGGATTTTACGACAAAATACTACCTCTGTATAAAAAAGAAACCGCAGCGCTCGCCTTTGAGATACAGATTGTGCCCGAGGTTCCGATCTCTGCGCTCGATATACCGGTAAAGATGATCGTAACGGAAAAGCGAACTATCGTGATTAACAAATTCTGAGCGCAAATCCTTATTTTCCTAGACCGAATAATCAGACGAAAAAATACACCGGGAATTTGTTCTCGAGCTTCAGGGTTTGTTAAACTCTATGGATGAGAAAAAAATAGAAAAGGGTGTGCGGCTAATTATAGAGGGCATTGGCGAAGATCCGGACAGGCCGGGCCTCAAGAGCACGCCAAAACGCGTCGCCGAGCTGTACGGTGAGATATTTTCGGGTATTACTGCCGATACCGAACAGCTGTTCAAACCAATGGCTGGCGAAAACCATGATGAGATGGTGATGATCCGCGACATTCCGTTCTATTCTGTGTGTGAACATCACCTCCTGCCGTTTTTCGGCAAGGCGCACATTGCGTATATACCGGGGGCGGGCAAGATCGTGGGCATCAGCGCCCTGGCGCGGGCGCTTGAGGTTCTTGCCAAACGGCCTCAGGTGCAGGAGCGTCTCACTGCGCAGTTTACCGATCTGATTGTTACTCGGCTCAGACCCAAAGGAGCCATGGTGGTAATCGATGCTGAACATCTCTGCATGAGCATGCGCGGTGTGAAGAAGCCGGGATCACGCGTGGTTACCTCAGCTGTTCGCGGCACCTTCCGGTCAAAGGAATCAACCCGCATGGAGATGCTGGCATTCCTGAAGGAGCGGGGTTAAAAGCTTAAGTCTATTATGGGGGAGCATCCATGACACCATCAATCCTAAAATACGAGGTCGCGGCCTCAAAACCGCTGGTAGAAGAGGTCATGAGCCGTTCCGGCCAAAATCTTCAGTCGTGCTACCAATGCCGCCGGTGCGCTGCTGGCTGCCCGGTCGGGGAAGAGACAGGTGTAACTCCGGACCGGCTGATCAGGATGATCCTGGTTGGAGATAAGGAAGCCGCTATCAACAATCTCCTCGTATGGAAGTGCGTGGCCTGCTACACTTGCGGCACTCGATGCCCTAATAACATCCAGACAGCTCGGATCAACGAGACACTGAAGCAGATGTCCAAAGAAGCCCACTATAAGCCGCTCACGCCCCGCATCGCCGATTTCCACAATGCTTTTATGACCACGACCGGCCAACTCGGCCGCTTCAACGAGATTGAGAGCATGGCCATTTATGAGACGAAAACGCTGTTCAAGGAGCTTGCGAAAGGGCACCTGAAGGCAATGTTCGATGAAATGATGAGCCAGGGCAAGCTCGGCGCAGCAATGACCAAGAAGAAGCGAATGCACTTCGGCTTTGACAGGATCAAGAATCGTTCGGAAGTGAAAGCCCTCTATAAAAAGGCCAAGGGCCGTTGAGGTTCAGAGGAAGGATGAGAATCGTTCTATGGAAATAGCCTACTATCCCGGTTGTTCGTTGCATGCATCGTCCGAGCTTTATGATATCCAGTGCAAGCTCGTATTTGGCAAGCTGGGTATCGAGCTTAAGGAGATCGAAGACTGGAACTGCTGCGGCGCTACCGCGGCGAGCAAGACCAATGAATTTCTGTCTATCGCCCTGCCCGCGCGGAACCTGGGCATCGCCGATGCCACCGGTCTTTCTGAAATTGTCATTCCCTGTTCATCCTGTTATAGCAGGACCCTCGTGTCGCAGAAGAAGCTTGCTACCGATGCCGCGCTCAAAGCTTCCATTAATGCGGAGCTGGGAAAGAAAGTGCAAGGTACAGTTAAAGTGTCGAGCATCCTTGAAGTCTTGCGGCCCAAGGTAATATCCGGTGAGATTGCCGGCAAGGCGGTCAAGAAGCTCACCGGTCTCAAGCCGGCGTGCTACTACGGATGCCTCATGACACGGTTTCCCATTGACATTGAGGTGCCTGATAATGTTGAGAACCCGCAGGGCATGGAGATTGTCTGTAAGGCTCTCGGCTCCGAGCCCATCGACTGGAACTATAAAACGGACTGCTGTGGCGCATCCGCTGCATACAATGATGCCGAGCAGTCGCAGCTTCTCATGTCCCGGATATTCAAGGATGCCACCGCCCGCGGAGCTAACTGCATCGTTACCACCTGCCCGCTCTGCCAGATGAATGTGGATGCGTATCAGGACGAAGTCGGGGGGAAATATGGGATTGACAAGCGGCTGCCGGTTTACTTCATCACGGAGCTCATCGGTATTTCCATGGGGATTGACCCTGTCGTCATGCAGGTCGACCGCCATTTTGTGGATGCCACAGGGCTCTTAAAGGAGTTGAACCTCATATGAATGCACAAATCTCCACCAATAAACAAGGATCAGTCCTCATTGTCGGCGGCGGTATCGGCGGCATGCAAGCAGCCCTCGATCTTGCTGAAAGCGGTTTCAAGGTGCACATGGTCCAGAGGGACACTTCCGTAGGCGGAACCATGGCCATGCTGGACAAGACCTTTCCCACGGGCGACTGCGCGATGTGCATGATCTCGCCCAAGATGGTCGAGGTCGGTCGCCATCTCAATATTGATATCCATACTCTGGCCGAGGTGACCTCCGTCTCCGGCGATGCAGGAAATTTCGTGGTCAAGGTCAAGCTGGCCCCTCGTTACGTCGACCAAAGCAAATGTACGGGTTGCGGCGATTGCGAAGTGAAGTGCCCAAAGAAAGTGCCGAGCGAATTCGAGCAGCAGCTCGGTCAGCGCAAAGCAGTCTTTTCCCTCTTTCCCCAAGCCGTGCCGAATACACGAGCCATTGATTCGAAAAATTGCCTTTGCCTTACCGACCCGCAGAAAAAACGCTGCCGTTTATGCGAAAAGGCCTGCAAGGCTGGTGCAATCAATTACGAAGACACTGCAAAAGAATTCGAACTGAATGTGGGCTCCATCATTCTGAGCCCGGGACTCCAGCGCTATGATGCACGGGTTCGGCCTGAACTGGGCCTTGGCCGGTGGCAGAACGTAGTATCATCGGTCCAGTTCGAGCGCATCCTTTCGGCGTCCGGCCCATATAAAGGCGTGATTCAACGACCCTCAGATCAGAGGCACCCCGTGAAGGTCGCCTGGATCCAGTGTGTCGGTTCCCGGGACAACCATAATGCCAACCCTTGGTGTTCGTCGGTTTGCTGTATGTATGCCACCAAGCAGTCGATCATCGCCAAGGAACACGATAAGCATATAGAGCCCACGGTCTTCTATATGGAGATGCGGGCTTTTGGTAAGGATTTCGACAAGTACGTGGAACGGGCAAAGAATGAATATGGAGTAAAGTACCAGCGAGCCATGGTTTCGGTCATCCGGGAAGAACCTGGTACTGGAAACCTCGTGCTTCGGTATTCGGACGAGACTGGCAAGCTCACAAACGAGACCTTCGACATGGTCGTCCTGTCGGTGGGTTTCGAACCCCACGCCGATGCCGTGGAATTCGCCAAGACATTCGGTATTGAGATGAACGAGTACAAGTTCGCGAAGACTTCGCACTTTGCGCCAGTAAAAACGTCGCGTGACGGTATATTCGTAACGGGCATTTACCAAGGGCCCAAGGACATTCCCGAGACCGTGATGCAGGGTAGCGGCGTGGCGGGAAGCGTCATGGCTCTTCTTGCCCAAGCGCGTGGGACCCAGACCAAGAAGAAGGAATTGCCACCCGAAAAGGATGTTGCCGGGGAAGCACCTCGCATAGGCGTTTTTGTCTGCCACTGCGGCACAAACATCGCATCAACGGTAGAGATCGACCAAGTTGTCGAAGCCGTCAAGAAGGAAAAAGGCGTGGCGTACGTCACGAATACGATCTATGCCTGCGCCCAGGACAACCAGGACGTGATCAAGCAGACGATTAAGGATCAGAATCTGAACCGCGTGGTAATCGCATCCTGTACTCCGAGAACCCACGAGGCGCTGTTCCAGGAAACGATCCAGGAGGCGGGCCTGAACAAGTATCTCTTTGACCTTGCTGACATCCGCGAGCAGTGCTCATGGTGTCATAAAGGCCAGAACGAAGTGGCAACGAAGAAAGCCATCAAGATTGTGAAAATGGCAGTGGCCAAGTCCCGGCTCCAGGAACCGCTTAAGAGTGAAAGCGTTGGTGTAACGCCCGCCTGTCTGATCATCGGCGGCGGTGTAGCCGGCATGACTTCCGCTCTTACCCTTGCCGACCAGGGTTTTCCGACTCATATCGTTGAGAAGGAACAGTCGCTTGGCGGCCTTGCACGGCACGTTTATCGCACGCTTGATGGTTCCGATGTGCAACAGTTTCTGGCGGCAACGATCGCCGAGGTCAAGGCCCATCCCAAAATCAGGGTGCACACGGGAACGGAGGTCAAGAAGACTGACGGATTTGTCGGAAATTTCAAGACGACCCTGAGTGATGGAAGCGAGGTTTCCCACGGCGCCATCGTCCTCGCAACGGGTGGGGTTGAATATCAGCCCACGGAGTACCTGGCCGGCACGAGCCCGAATGTGATCAGCCAGCGCGATTTGGAAAGGCAACTGTTCAGAGAAAATATTACGCCCCGTTCAGGCGAGCGGTATGTAATGATTCAGTGCGTGGGCTCCCGTGAGGAACCTGCCCAGTATTGTTCCCGCGTCTGCTGTCAGGATGCAATCAAGAATGCCATAGCCCTAAAGGAGCGGAACCCGGCAGCCGACGTGGTGATCCTCTACCGCGATATCAGGACCTACGGTCTGCGTGAGGATTATTACAAAAGGGCCCGCGATCTGGGCGTGTTCTTCATTCGCTACGAGGTCGAGCGGAAGCCCGTGGTCGAACAGATAGGGAACAGGGTGCAAGTCAAGGCCTGGGATTACATGCTGAACCGGGATCTCCAGGTTGACGCGGACTGGCTTGTGCTCTCCGTCGGATTTCGGCCCCATCCAACGACTGATGCAGTAGGCGCCATGTACAAGGTTACGCGCAATCCCGACGGCTACTACCTTGAGGCGCACGTCAAACTCCGCCCTGTAGATTTCCCGAGCGAGGGGCTTTTCGTAACAGGCTTGGGACATGCGCCCAAGAACCTCGACGAAACCATCGCTCAGGCGTTGGCGGCTGCAGGCAGGGCAGGGGTGATCCTGTCCCACGAGAAACTTGCTGTCTCCGGCATTATCGCCAAGCATAAGAGGGAGCTCTGCATGTCTTGCCTGAGCTGTTTACGCGTTTGTCCGTTCGGGTCGCCTTATATCGCCGAAGACGGGAAGATCTCGCATAACGAGATCAAGTGCATGGGCTGCGGGATTTGCGCGGGCATCTGCCCGGCAAAGGCATTCCAGGTAAACAATTTCCGGGATGATCAGATCCTTGCCATGATCGACGCAGCCGTGGAATCTGAAGCGGGCGTGATGGGATCATAGTTTCCATGGCAGATTGAAGATTTTCGAGGAAGGCAGGGAGGTTCAGGGAAAGCCGGGTTTATCTGGTAGCCTGTTCTTGATGATTATTAAATCTTCCTCCTGCTTCAGCGCTTTCGCGGTTATTATGTCTTGCAGTACCTGGACGATTGATAGAATCCTTTTGAGAGGAGTGCATTCATGGGTGTAGCAACAGAAACACCGGAAAAAGTCGTGGTCTCATCCGTCGAAAAACCACACGAAACGCCGGCGGGGTGGGAGCCGAACGTCATTGCCTTTGCATGCCACTATTGCGCATTCGCAGCGGCGGATCTGGCTGGTGTCATGCGCTTGTCCTATTCGCCGAACGTCAAGATCATTCGCCTACCCTGCACTGGAAAACTCGACCACATCCACATCCTCAAGGCCTTCGAGAAGGGCGTAGACGGTATTTTTG
>Ga0187778_10001908_pt1 | contig 14375 bp, 12 predicted proteins | sample 1015_Q2_SP5_20_M_FD_132418 | JGI IMG/M metagenome (GOLD analysis project Ga0187778, IMG submission 132418) | Tropical peat soil microbial communities from peatlands in Department of Meta, Colombia - 1015_Q2_SP5_20_MG | ecosystem: Environmental > Terrestrial > Soil > Wetlands > Peat | place... | reverse complement strand
GCCTCCAGGAAAAATCCGAACCGGTTGCGAGCTTCTTCTTCCGTCATCCCCAGAGCATGGAAAATTTTCCGCTGAATGTCCTGGCGATGGATTCGGATCGAGCCAGAACCCAGTTCAGTGCCATTCAGAACAGTGTCGTAAGCCAGTGCCCGCACCGCCGCAGGATCCGATTCGAGCTTACCCATGTCATGCTCATGGGGCGAAGTAAAAGGGTGATGTGCGGCAGCCCACCGCTGCCCTTCTTCGTCCCACTCGAACATGGGGAAATCCGTCACCCACAAAAAGCGGAAATCGCGAGATGGATCACCCGTCCGCTTAAAGGCCCCGTGCCGATCGGCGTATTTTTGCGCCAGGGCCAGCCGAAGTAGTCCTGCGGCTGTGTAAACCGCATGATCATGCTGCTTGACCTCCGGTTTTACCCCACCTTCTGATTTGTGTTCTGCCGGCTTGCCGTCACCCGCAACGATCACGATCAGGTCGTCCGCTTCTGCACCCGTTTTCTGGCGAATCTTGCCGGCAGCCTCGGGAAAGCTCTTTTCCAGGCGTTTGAAGTCCTCAAATACTTTCGCATTTCCCTTTGAGCTCAGCAGGGGCTTGATCTCGTCCCTTTCCTTGCGCGACAGCTCGCCAAGCTTCGGGATTCGAATGGCAACCACGGGCAGTTTCTGGCTCACAGCCAGAGTTTGCAGGTTTTCCTGAGTGAATGCGTCGCGCACGTCGGTCATTGCCGGGAATCGCATGTCGGGCTTGTCGCTGCCATACAGCCGAATCGCCGTGTCATACGTCATGCGCGGGAACGGCGTTTTGATGTGATAACCAGCCACCTTGAATGCCGCTTCGAGAAATCCTTCGACTACTTCCCACACGCGCTCAGGCTGGGGATAAGACATCTCAAGATCGACCTGAGTAAATTCCGGCTGCCGGTCGGCGCGCAGATCCTCGTCTCGAAAACAGCGGACGATTTGGAAATACTTGTCGAATCCCGAGATCATTAAGATTTGCTTGAACAGCTGCGGAGACTGCGGCAGTGCATAAAACGACCCAGGCTGTACACGGCTCGGAACCAGGTAGTCACGCGCTCCTTCCGGGGTTGAACGGGTCATAAATGGAGTTTCGATCTCAAAGAATCCTTCGCGGGAAAGATAGTCGCGAATGGCAAGCGAAATCTTGTGGCGAAGTTCGACGTTGCGCTGCATCGCCTCACGCCGCAAGTCAATGTAGCGGTACTTCAGCCGCATCTCTTCATTCGGGAGGACGGCGTCTCCAGGGAGAAACGGCGGCTGTTTCGATTCATTCAAAACGCGCAGCTCGCTTGCAATCAGTTCGACTTCGCCAGTCGCAATATTCCTGTTGACCGTATTGGGATCTCGCTTCTTGACCGTTCCCAGTGCAGCAATGACGTACTCGTTGCGCAGTTCCCCCGCTTTGTCGTGCAAAGCCGGGTTGGTCTCTTTGTCGAAGACAATCTGCGTGATGCCGGTGCGATCACGAATGTCAATGAACAGCAGATTACCGAGGTCGCGACGGCGGTTGACCCAACCCATGAGCACAGCCGGCTTCCCGGCATCCGACGTTCGCAGTGCACCGCAGGTATGAGTTCGGCGAAGATCGCCTAAGAAGTCGAGCACATCTGGGCCTTTCACTCGTGATGTCGTGGCAAGAACTGAAATGAAAATTATAAATGCTATGAGCGGCCACCGCCCCGGACATGCTCAAACAGTCAGCTGCACCGGATAGGAAGGCCCGTGGTGGACGCGAAAGTAACAAGCTTACAGCAGCATGCCCGCAATCGATGCCGAGATCAGGTTTGCCATGGTTCCGGCGAACATCGCGCGAAATCCCAGGCGGGCGAGCTGTCCTCGCTTTTTAGGCGCCAGCGCTCCAATCCCGCCGATCTGAATTCCGATCGAGCTTAGGTTCGCGAATCCGCACAGTGCGAATGTCGCGATAGTAAACGAGCGTGGATCTAGAGTCCCGCGCTGTGGCCCCAGCAGAGAGAACGCGACTAGCTCATTCAGGGCCATGCGCGTGCCCAGAAGATTACCGATGGCCGGACAGTCTCGCCATGGGATTCCAATCACCCAGGCAATGGGCGCAAATATGGTGCCAAAGATCCGTTCCAGGCTGGTGGGAAACCAAGGAAATCCAATGCGCGCCAAGCCGCCGTGAATGCCGCCAAGAATTCCGTTCGTCAGCGCGATAAGGGCAAGAAATGAGATCAACATGGCCGCGATGTTGAGTGCAAGATGTAGCCCGTCGGTTGTGCCACGAGATACCGCTCCCAGTAGATTTTCCTTCTCCTCCGCCTTGACCTCTTCGTCGCTCATGATGACGACACCGGCGGTCTTCGGCGTTTCCACTTCCGGCACCAGCATCTTCGACATCAGGATCGTCCCCGGCGCAGTCATAATCACCGCGCTCAATAGGTGCTTCGGTTCGATGCCGAAAGCAATATAGGCCGCCATGATTCCACCGGAGACATGCGCCATCCCGCTGGTCATAACCGTCATCAACTCCGAACGGGTCATCTCCGGCAAGAACGGGCGAATCGTCAAGGGAGCTTCGGTCTGGCCCATAAAGACGCTGGCGGCAACATTCAGTGATTCCGCTCCGCTTGCGCCCATAAAGCGCGTCATCACTCGCGCCGCCTGACGAACAATGAACTGCATGATTCCGTAGTGGTAGAGAATGGCGAAAAACGCCGCGATGAAAATAACCGTCGGCAGTACCTGAAATGCAAAGTAAAAGCCAAGCCGTGAACCTTGCTTGCCTAGTTCACCAAACACGAACGAGGATCCCGCAAAAGCATAGCTGAGCAGACGATTTACCGCGTCGCCGGCCTTCTGAAAAATGATGCGGCCGGCTTCCACTTTGAGCACAAACACCGCGAAGGCAAACTGTAATCCCAAACCCCATGCCACGGTTTTAACGCGAATCGCACGCCGGTTCGTAGAAAACAGAAAAGCCAACCCGAGCATGGTAAGAATGCCAAGGATCCCGGTAAAGCGGCCCATCAGTTCTGGCCTCCCGTAGCTGGAATCACGCGATGCACCAGAGGGCGGGATTCACTCGGCGGTGCACCAGCGATGTGGTAGCTCTCCTGTATTAACTGTTTGGCCTTTCCTGCCCGCGATTCAGAATTGTAATGAATGCTGGCAAGCGACTCTTTGGCACTGACTGGATCCCCAACTTTCTTGTGCAGAACGATCCCTACACTGGGATCGACAGTGTCTTCTTTTTTCTCCCGGCCTCCACCTAAAATCACGCAGGCTGTTCCCACCGTCTCGGAGGCAATCGCGGCGACATACCCGTTCTCTGGGCTGAGAACCTCGACAATGTGTTTGGCACGCGGAAGTCGCATGGGATCGTCGATCACTGAGAGATCCCCGCCCTGCAATTCGACCATTTCGCGAAACTTCGCCAGCCCCCGCCCAGAATCGATGATTTGCTGGGCAATCTGCTTCCCAGCGCTTAACGACGGCACAGCGCCACCGACCAGAAACATCCAACCAGCAAGCTCGAGGCACAACTCGCGCAGAGCGGCTGGTCCTTCGCCGTGGAGGATCTCCAGTACTTCTATAACTTCAAGCGAGTTCCCGATTCTGAATCCGAGCGGCTGGTCCATGTCAGTTACAAGCGCCACTACTTTCTTTCCCATGCGCTGGCCTGTTTCGACCATCAGTTCGGCAAGGAAGACCGCATCTTCCTCACTTTTCATGAAGGCGCCAGAACCCGTCTTAACATCGAGAATCAAAGCATCAATCCCCTCGGCCAGTTTCTTGCTCATGATCGAAGCGCATATCAGGTACGGGCTCTCGACGGTTCCGGTCACATCGCGTAACGCGTAAAGCTTCCGGTCGGCGGGAGCAATTTCTCCGGTCTGGCCAATCATGCAACAACCACAGCCGCGCAGAACACGGCGAAACTCCGCAAGCGAAAGATTCACATTGAAGCCGGGGATGGATTCCAGTTTATCCAGAGTGCCGCCCGTATGACCCAGACCGCGTCCACTGATCATGGGAACGAGCAAGCCCCCGGCTGCAGCCACCGGTGCCAACACCAGCGAAGTCTTGTCGCCGACGCCGCCGGTCGAATGTTTGTCAACCTTCGCCACTGAGAATTCGGAAAGGTCCAGCACTTCGCCGGAGCGCAACATGGCATCGGTAAGCGCCGCAGTCTCGGAGCGCGTGAGCCCTCGCAAAACCGCAGCCATAAGCAACGCAGATATCTGGTAGTCAGGGATTTCGCCGCGCGTGTAGCCAGAGACCAGTGCCTCAATCTCGCCGCTCGAAAGTTCTCTTCCGTCCCGTTTCTCACGGATGAGATCCACGACGCGCAATGGGATGTCGGGCGCCGTTGCTATTGTCTCGGCTCGAGTGTTTGGAAGGTTGTCAGTGGTCATCCGCGGCTGTGGCGCGTGTAGACGCAACGTCGCGCCTGATTGTAAACCGAGAGCACGGATTTTGATGCTAGAGATTCGAAAATCCATGCTTGGAAAATCACTTCTCCATCAGCAGGACCTTTTCGGCGTTGTCAATCTCCTTCAGCTTGACCTCAATCACTTCGTTCATGCTGGTCTGCACTGTGCGACCGATGAACGCAGCCTCAATCGGCAGTTCCCTGTGTCCGCGATCGATCAAAACACAAAGTTGCACCCGCCTTGGACGACCGGCCGTGAACAGGGCGTCCAAAGCAGCGCGAATCGTCCGTCCAGTGAATAAAACGTCGTCTACGAGCACCACATTTTTGTCCTGGACGGAAAATCCCATGTCAGATTTCTGCACCACCGGCTTCGGCCCCACTGTGGAAAGATCGTCGCGATAAAAGCTTATGTCCAGGGTTCCGACCGGTACCTCCACGCCCTCAATCCGCTCCACTAGCTTGCCCAATCGCTGCGCGATTGGAACACCCCGCCGCCGGATGCCCACAAACGCTAGCGCTTCTACCCCGCCGTTTTTCTCCACAATTTCATGAGCAAGCCGGACCAGGGTTCGTTCAATCTCCGAAGCGGACATGAGCTGCGCTTTCTGGCGCAGCGCCAATTTTGGAATGGTATTTATGGCGGCCATCGGCTAATGATACGTAGGCTCTATCGGAGTGGCAACCCTTTGTTGAGACAGATGAGAAACAGAAAACCGGCCGTGGAGGTTTGCCTATTTTCGAATGGACTTAGTTCAAAGACTTGTCTGCGGGTGTGAGCTGGCGCAGCAGTTCCCAATCGCTTTTGACATCTACTTCGGATGCTCTCGGATCTCCGCTATTGCGTAATTCCATCTGCAGACGCGACATGACGAGGTCCCTGGCGAGGTCAGGGGATGTATTCAAAATGTTGTCCCGCGAAATACCCAGGGCAACAAAATTCTCGCCTACCCGCATGCGCAGCACCGGCCTTCCATCCTGGTCGAATTGTGGGTCCGCCGAGGCCCGCAGAAGAACCCAGGGCCTGGAATGCTTAGCCGACAAGCTTTTCAGCTCGTTCCGGTAATCGCGACGATCGACCGCCGGGAGCGGAGGCTGCAAATCGCGGTCCGCTTCCAGGATCATCGCCTCCCGTTTGGGATCGAATCTTCCATCGCCAATGTAGGCTGCCGCCAAAACCCCGGTGACAAATGGGTGTAACACGGCAACCGGCAGCAGATATTTCTTTGACTTGAGAACTGACTCCACGACGCCATGTACCGCTGTGCTGCGCGGCATCGTCCCCGGCACCTGAGGGATGACGAAGCTGGACGACTGTAGCTCGGGATGACGTCGGCTGAACTTCACCAGCAACCTCGAAATCTGCTTAGGAGTCGTGACGCCGGCATCAGCGATGAGATTGCGGTGCAGAGTTTGTGGATAGTAGAAATTTATGACTCCCGCAGCAAAATCAGCGCAATTGTGGGTGATGAGGTTAAAATGCGCCCGATTCGCATGCGAGTTGTATTCCCGGATAAACTCGTCATCCTGTTCCGCTGTAGTTTCAATAGTAAAACCATAGATGGTGCGGTCGTAAGCGGCGCCCACCAACTGCGTCCAGTTACCCTCCGGCGGCTCGCCGGTTGGATTATCGGGCGCAACTGCTTCCAGATGATTCCTTCGATATTGGTTCCGAAGAAACGCAACGATCTTGGCATTCGCAAACAGGGGAACTTCGTCCGACTGGTCCACGGCGTAAAGGTAAGGAATCAGAGGAACGGCCAACCAATCTTTTCCGGCAACTTTGTTGTAGCGGCTGAGCACGACGCCCTCTTCTTCCTCGCCGCAACGTCGCAGAACGGTGGGAGAATCAGCGCAAATCCGCGTCAGATAGACAGCCGCATGCCCCGTTGCCGTAAACGCGCCAAAATGGCCATAGGGCTCCTCCAGGAGCAGCGCGGCATCAGCTCTGGCCAGTGGCGCATACGTCGTCAGCCACAGCAGTGGCAGAACTATGCGCCAACGTGCAACGTCAAGGAGAGGCATTTCCGACTAAACCCCACAGGCTCAGCATAGTTGTGAGCAGTAACTCGTGGAAAGTAACTAAAGTTCCACCCTCAGACCTTAAAGAAGTGGGATCGCCGGTTTAGGTTGCTTGCTGTGGATGTTTACTCTCGGGGGGACTCCAACGGCATGCCCGGGGCGCCAGCGCTGCGTCAGAATTTCTTCCCGGGCGGGCGGACAGGAATGTCCGCCCTACACGAGCTACAGCGGGATGTTCCCGTGCTTTTTGGGAGGATTCTTGTCGCGTTTGGTATCGAGCATGCCGAGGGCTTGAATCAGCTTCTTGCGAGTTTCGCGGGGTTCGATGACAGCATCGACAAAGCCTCGATCGGCGGCAACGTAGGGATTGGCAAAGCGGTCGCGGAACTCTTCGATCTTCTTCTGGCGAAGCGCCTCACGGTCTTCGGCGCGATCCAGTTCCCGCCTGTAAACGATATCTACGGCCCCTTCGGGACCCATAACGGCAATTTCAGCGGTAGGCCAGGCGTAATTTACGTCGGTGCGGATGTGCTTTGACGCCATAACGCAATACGCGCCACCGTAGGCCTTGCGGGTGATGACAGTCACTTTGGGAACGGTCGCCTCAGCAAAGGCGAACAGCAGTTTGGCACCGTGCTTGATGATTCCGCCGTATTCCTGATTGGTCCCGGGGAGAAATCCGGGAACATCTTCAAAGGTCACGAGCGGAACGTTGAAGCAATCGCAAAAGCGCACGAAGCGCGCTCCCTTGATCGAGGCGTTGATGTCGAGCGTGCCGGCGAGAACTGCAGGTTGATTCGCAACAATGCCCACTGATCGGCCATTCAGGCGGGCGAATCCGACGATGATGTTTTTGGCGAAGTGCTCCTGAACTTCAAAAAAATATCCGTCATCGACCACGCCGTGGATCACGTCCTTCATGTCGTAGGGCAGGTTCGACTGGCTCGGAACAAGTTTGTCGAGAGCCGAGTCGGCGCGGTCGACGGGATCGGTGCAGGGCTTTCGCGGCGGATCATCGAGATTGTTGGACGGCACGAAGCTAAGGAGTTCGCGCACCATCGACAGACATTCGGCATCGTCGTGCGCGAGAAAGTGGGCCACGCCGGAAGTTTCGTTGTGGGTGGTGGCGCCGCCGAGTTGATCCTTTGTAACTTCCTGGTGGGTGACGGTTTTAATCACGTCGGGACCGGTGATGAACATGTAGGAGGTTTTGTCGACCATCAGGATGAAGTCGGTGATGGCCGGCGAGTAGACGGCGCCGCCGGCGCACGGCCCCATAATGGCTGAAATCTGCGGAACCACTCCGCTGTAAAGCGTGTTGCGGAGAAAGATATCGGCGTAGCCGGCCAGCGACATCACGCCTTCCTGAATGCGGGCGCCGCCAGAATCATTTAAACCGATAACGGGTGCGCCCATCTTCGCGGCGAGATCCATGATCTTCACGATTTTGCCGGCGTTGGCTTCAGAAAGAGAGCCGCCGAAGACGGTGAAATCCTGCGCGAAGACGAAGATCAGACGACCTTCGATGCGGCCATAGCCGGTGATAAAACCATCGCCGTAATACTTCTGCTCGGGCATGCCGAAGTCGGTGCAACGGTGGGTAACCAGTTTGTCGGTTTCCTCGAAGGTGCCCTCGTCGAGCAGGAATTCAATGCGTTCGCGGGCGGACATCTTGCCTTCTTTGCGCTGGCGGTCGCGGCGTTGCGAGCCTCCGCCATCTTCGGCAAGTTTGTCGCGCCTTTTGAGTTCGGCCAGTTTCTCTTCCAGATCCATGGCGGGAATTATAGCGGGTGGGAGACTGGGAAAAGAGACGGCGGGCAGCGGTTCTGCCAAGCTTCGCTCTGCCTGAACAGCACAGGGCGGCTGTCCCCACGCAATTATCACTACTCCAGGTTGGAACCCATCGGCTGATAGCGATACTTCTTGCCATCCCAGAAGAGCACAGAAGTCATGGCATCGCCGCCGGTTTCGTCTATGTAGATGGCCATGTGCTCTTTTTTCTTTAGCCCAAGCCTTTTCACGTACACGGTTTTGAACGGAAGATTCACAATCATGAACTTTGCTTTCGGCGAGGAAGTGTGCCAGGCGTCAGCACCAGTTCCGTGAATAATGAGCAACGAGAAGCCGCGCCGGTCGGGGTCCTCGGTCGAGAACTGCGTGGTGATTCTCGGATTTCCGTAGCCGAAAAACGCATTGTAGGGATCGACCACAAAGTAGTTCTGCTCGGCCTGATCCATCATCGGACTGGTGCAGCGCGCTGGAATCACGATGTCTTCGACTCCGTCGCCATTGAGGTCGGCCTTGAGCGGCGGAAGATTGATAAGGGAGCAGTTCGAGCCAAACTGTCTCTGAACAAAATCGTTGTCAACCGGCGGCTCGCCGGGTTGTTGTGCAAAGGCGGTTGCGGCCAGGCAGACAGTGCAGATGATTGGCAAAGAAAATCGAGGGAACGACATGAGCCTAATTTAGACGGACGGGGGAAAAGCTCCTAGAGAAAGAAAGGGTTCACATAGCACGAAAGTCACCAGGGTGTTCAGAGCGAAAACAAGCTAACGGTGATTCCGGGATGAACGTTTGCTGAAGTGCTGCCAGCCTTGCGGGCGAATTGCAACGGCAGCGCCAAGATTATTGATAAGAGTGATGTGCTTTCCTCCCGTGATGGTGCCGATTGCCGTGATCGTCACGCCGGCAATTCTTTTGGGCACCCTCTTGCTGCGAGGAGAGGTGAAAAGCAGTTCATAGTCATCTCCGCCGTGCAGGGCAAAATTCAAATCGACTTCTTGAGCAGGTTTGCCGAGGTCGGAGCGCGGGATCGCATCCGCCAGTATTTCTGCCCCTACACCACTCTCTTCACAGATGTGGGAAAGATCGGTAGACAGGCCGTCGCTGATGTCGATCATGGCTGACGCGAGGTGTCTCTGGCGCAGAAACCTGCCAACCTGAATTCGGGGCGTAGGATAGAAATGATTGGGAAAATTCTGCGGGCGCAATTTGAGACCAGAAGAGAGCAAGTGCAACGTCGCGGCGGAGCCCCCCAGAGTACCAGTCACGTAGATACCGTCTCCCGGGCGCGCGCCGGAGCGGCGAATCGCCATGCCCCGGGGAGTTGATCCGACCACGATGATGTCCGCGAGAATACCGGCGGGAGATTCGGCAGTGTCGCCGCCGGCGAGGGGGACTTTGAACGCATTGGCCAGCCTTAGAAAGCCTTGCAGAAAACCATCTACCCACTTTTGCGAAAGACTGGGCGGCAGAGCCAAGGAAAGGAAGGTTGCAACCGGTTCAGCGCCCATCGCGGCGATGTCACTTAGTCCACGAGTCAAACAGCGGTGGCCCACGACTTCGGCGGGGTGCCAATTTCGGCGAAAGTGAACTCCTTCCAAACTGAAATCGGTGGTGACAACTGTCTCGTGGCCGGGAGGAATTCGGAGAATGGCACAGTCGTCACCGATGCCCGCGATTACTGCCCTGGCCGAAGGCTGCTGTTTGCGTATGCGGGCGATGAGCGCTTTTTCGCTTAGAGGCAAGCAGAATCAATATATAAGATCGCTGAGCCCGCACGGACGCGAGGGAACGTACCCCGGGGCGCAGAAACGCTCGTAATTACACGCAAGTAATCCCGCTAACGTACGAGCCTGGCCACGCCTTCAGTAATGGTCCCTGGTCATTGACAGGGATAAAGGCGCTTTGTTACCGTTCAGGTGCTGTTTCCGAACACCTTTGGCCGACCCAAGGTCTGTGCATGCGGCAGACCAGGTGGGAGTTATTGGCTAGACCTGGTTCCGGTAGGGAAGCGTTGATGCACCTCCCAGCCAACAGGGAGAGTGCGGCGGGATCAGGAGTCGGTGTGTATTGCACGGCGAACCTGCCGCCCTGATCAGAGGAGAGAATCTATTGCGGAAGCGTTTCTACATCCTTTTTGTCGCGCGCGGCGAGGATGGCCAGCTCCGCAAGATCTCTATTCCGGTACAGTATCTGTACGTGCTGCTATTGGGGGCCGGAATCGGCGCCCTGAGCCTGACTGGCATAGCCAGCTCGTATTTGCACATGCTGTTGAAGGTTTCTCACTTCAATGAGCTGCGCGCACAAAAAGAGGAACTGAAAGACCGCTACACCCAGCTTGAGCAGGTCGCCAAAGAACGGGACATTCAAGTAGCATCGCTGGGTTCGCTGGCAAGCGAAGTTTCTTCTCTTTACGGCTTAAAGACTGATCCCATCCTGACGTCCACAACAGATGCGATTCAAGATGAACAGGTAAGCTCGTCAATAGACCGCCTATACACTCTGAAGGACACCGCGCTCAGTGGGGCTGCCACCACCGGCATCACCCTTGGGTTGACCAGCAATGTGACTCCGGCGGACTGGCTGCGAGCCAATTCTGCGCCAAACCTCTGGCCCGTGGAAGGTCCGATTACGGGTTCATTCGGCGAACGGATTGACCCGTTCAACGGCGAGGGAGCATTTCACAGCGGCGTGGATATTTCTGCCTCAGTGGGTCAGCCGGTGATCGCCCCGGCCGACGGTATCGTAGTCTTTGCCGATTTCAGCGGCGGATATGGACGGGCCATCATTCTGGATCATGGCCACGGGATCACAACTCGCTACGGGCACCTCGCCAACTTTGCCGTGGCTGGCGGACAGTATGTTCATCGCGGCGACACGATTGGATACGTTGGACTGAGTGGCCGCAGCACCGGCCCTCATCTGCACTACGAAGTTCGCATCAACGACACGCCAGTTAATCCTCACAAATACCTCCGGATCACGCTTGCGCACGCCGGCGGATTCGCGGCGGGAAGCTAGTCGGTAGCTCGCGTTCTGAGGTACCTTCCGTATTTTTCGTCGATACAGGCGTGCTGTCGGGAGATGAGCTATTGGCGGAGGCCCATCCAGCGCTCGGAAACAACGATGGAGTTTCCGGGATTCTGCGGATCGTAGCGGACGGAAGTCGGCAATCCCAAACGGCACGAGTGCAGATTGATTAACTGGCGGAGGTACGTAACGTCCTGGGAAGCTTCGTAAGAAACCCCGGCAACATCGTAGCGGAAGATCAGCATAGTCGAGGGTTTGTCGCCATTGCTGCTGATTTCCTGGACGTCAATCACGGTACCGTCAGTTATGCGTCCGATCTGATCCAGCCAAACACGCCGCTCGCGCTCGAGTTCCTCTGGGCCTTTACGTTTCCGGCTCAGGAGCAAATACGCGGCAAACGCCGCGGCCGACCCAGCCAGGGCCCACGCATAGAGATGAAATGGAGCCATCACTGAAGAGGTAAGCTGCTGTACGTCAGCAGCCATCCCGAACAGGATAAGGCCTGATCGCGAAGGATGGAAGAGGCCTGCTGGTTACATAGGTGAGGACACCCAGACTCTCCCTGTGAATATCGAGGAAAGAGCTAGGCGCGGGGTTTCTTGCCGACAGGGGCGGCCATCACGCCGACGTGCTCCCAAGGCCGCTTGGGACGGTTGGGCGCTGGCTTGTCGCGGTCTTCGATCCGGTCATAATGGTAGGACTCACTAACCGTTCCCAAAGCTTCGTTGTACAAGCTAGGCAATCCCAGGCCTTCCTTCAGTTCCTCGGTGAATAGCTGTAAGGCTTTGAGGTGATCGGCAGTCGCTGGCACTTCGGTTTTTGCGGTTTTGAGAAATTGCTGATAGCCCTTATTGACCAGCTTGGAAATCTCCCCGCCAATCAGGTAGCCCGGGTAGGCAAAAATCTTGGCATGATCGTCGCCGTTTTTCTGGATTGCGGCGGAGACATTGTATTTTTTGAGGAACACCCGTCCGTTGGTCCCAGGGGCCTCAATAAGATCGAAGCCGTGATCGCGCAGCCAGTTCAGCGCGTCCTCATACGTCCGTTCTTGTTCTGCTTTAGCCATTGTTTCCCTCTACCGTTCGAGTTAGATGCCGAATCCGCGGAAAAGTACCTGCCCCGCGCTGGAACCAAACACGGTCTTTTATAATCTAAACAACAGCAAATCTAGCGTCGATTTGATCGTTGGGTAGATTACGTTCGTCACGTGCCGTTCCAACTTCTTATGTCTAGCACACCCGCGAAGAGCGCTGAATCACCTTCTTTGGTTAAGCGTGCAGTGTCAGGAAGTCTCACGCAACTTGGTGCCAATATGGCCCCCAGTCAAGGGCTTCCGAAGCTCGGGCAGCTTACTACGGACCGGATCGGAAATACCCCATTACTGCGGTTCTCGCGTATTGCCCGCGATCTTCCCGGTGTCGAGATTCTGGGAAAGGCCGAGTGGCTCAATCCAGGAGGGTCAGTCAAAGACCGCGCTGCGGTCAACATCGTGGCGCAGGCGAAAGCGAGCGGTAAGTTAACGTCCGGCAAAATTTTGCTGGATTCCACCAGCGGAAATACGGGCATTGCTTACGCCATGATCGGCGCTGCACAGGGCTTTCCTGTTACCCTCTGCATGCCAGAAAACGTCTCGACGGAGCGTAAACGCATCCTGCATGCTTATGGCGCAAACATCATCTACACCGATCCGGCCGAGGGTTCCGACGGAGCCATTCGCTTGGCGCGCGAGCTGGCCGCAAAACATCCCGACATATATTTCTACGCGGACCAGTATTCAAATGACGCCAACTGGCAGGCTCACTACCATGGCACAGCGAATGAAATCTGGCAACAAACGGAAGGACGTATCACTCACTTCGTTTCAATGTTGGGGACAAGTGGAACGTTTGTGGGTACAAGCCGTCGCTTGAAAGAACTCAACCCGCGGATACGCTGCATTTCCCTGCAACCCGACTCACCCTTCCACGGCATTGAAGGCGCCAAGCATATGGCGAGCGCGATCGTGCCCAAGATATACGATGCCTCGCTTGCAGATGACGACCTGGGGATTGCGACCGAAGATGCTTATGGTATGGCGAAGCAGTTGGCGCGCGAGGAAGGGCTGTTGGTGGGGATATCCGCGGCGGCAGCCGTCGCAGGATGTTTGCATTTTGCTCGCAAGCTTCAGCAGCAGGATCGCGCCGTGTTCGTCACCATCCTATGTGATTCCGGGGACAAGTATCTAAGCGAAAGATTCTGGGAAGAAAGTTAGAAGGCAGAGTACAGAACGAGAAAACGTTCTTACTTCTGACTTCTGCATTTAGGAGACGTGCTGAAGATTTCCCAATCCAATTACGATGCGCTGCGCCGACATGGGGAAGAGACCTATCCGCACGAGTGCTGTGGCGTTTTACTGGGGCGGATGGACGGCGATGAGCGGGTGGTCACATCAATCGCGCGTTGCGGAAATACGCGGTCTGATTCGCCGCAGAATCGCTACAACATTGATCCGAAGGAATTGGTTCAAATCCAGCGGGAAGGACGGGAACGCGGTGAAGATATCATAGGTTTCTACCACTCCCACCCGGATCACCCGCCGATGTGGTCGGCCACGGACCTTGCGGAGGCGCACTGGTTCGGTTGCTCCTACGTGATCACGAGCGTCGACAAAGGGAAAGCGGTGATCACCAACTCCTTCGAATTGACTGGGAACGAGGAGGACCACAAGCGTCTGGTGATGGAAAAGGTTGCCGTCGAGTAGGCGCAGATAGATCTTTCGACTGCTCTGCTCAAAATAACGAGGACTATCGTTTGGTAACGAAGGCTGCCGTGGCCTGCTGATTCCCGACCAAGCTGGCGATGGCGGCACGCAGTTCGTCGGGCTTAAATCCGAATGGCCCCGGCTTGCTTTTATAAGCGACGCGCCCTTGGCTATCGATCAGATACATGCGATCGGGCCAGGCGGTATAAGCCTGCTCTGTTGTATTGCCGAACTCATCGAGAACCGCTGGAAACTTGATGCCAAGCTTGCGCACGCAAGCTCCGGCTACAAGAGCGCGTTCATCTTCATCCCTTGGACTGGCCAAAACCACTTTGTCACGAATGTTGCTCTCCATCTGCCAGACGTCGCTCGGGTGCGCCTC
>Ga0187778_10001904_pt1 | contig 14385 bp, 12 predicted proteins | sample 1015_Q2_SP5_20_M_FD_132418 | JGI IMG/M metagenome (GOLD analysis project Ga0187778, IMG submission 132418) | Tropical peat soil microbial communities from peatlands in Department of Meta, Colombia - 1015_Q2_SP5_20_MG | ecosystem: Environmental > Terrestrial > Soil > Wetlands > Peat | place... | reverse complement strand
CGCGACAACATGGCCGTCTCGCTCGACGGCGTCGTCCAGCGCAGCCACGCGTACGCGATCGTGGACGAGGTCGACTCGATCCTGATCGACGAGGCGCGGACGCCGCTGATCATCTCGGGGGAGCCGGAGACCGCGGCGAAGACCTACTACGACTTCGCGCGCGTCGTGCGCGAGCTCGAGGGCGTGCCGACGAACCGCAAGGTGCTGAAGGGCGAGGACGAGACCGAGCTCTCCGGCGCGGACTACACCTTCGACGAGAAGCACAAGACCGTCTCGCCGGCTCAGAAGGCGATCGAGAAGGTCGAGCGGATGCTCGGGATCGACAACCTCTACGACCCGCGCAACGTCCAGCTCGTCAACCACCTCACCCAGGCGCTGAAGGCGCAGGCCCTCTACAAGAACGACGTCGACTACGTGATCCAGGACGGCGAGGTGAAGATCGTCGACGAGTTCACGGGCCGCATCATGGAGGGCCGCCGCTGGAGCGAGGGGCTGCACCAGGCGATCGAGGCGAAGGAGGGCGTGCACATCCGGGAGGAGAACGTCACCCTCGCGACGATCACGCTGCAGAACTACTTCCGGCTCTACGAGAAGCTCGCCGGCATGACCGGCACCGCGAAGACGGAGGAGAAGGAGTTCGTCGAGATCTACAACCTGCACGTCGTCGAGATCCCGACGAACGTGCCGGTCGCCCGCGACGACGAGAACGACCTCATCTTCAAGACCATCGACGCGAAGTTCGACGCCGTCCTCGAGGACATCGTCGAGCGTCACGAGAAGGGCCAGCCGGTGCTCGTCGGCACGATCGCGGTCGAGACGTCCGAGTACCTCTCCCAGCTGCTGGAACGGCGCGGGATCGCCCACAACGTGCTGAACGCGAAGGAGCACGAGCGGGAGGGCGAGATCATCAAGGACGCCGGCCAGCCAGGCGCGGTGACGATCGCGACCAACATGGCCGGCCGCGGCGTCGACATCAAGCTCGGCGAGAGCGTGGTCGACCTCGGCGGCCTGTACGTGCTCGGCACCGAGCGCCACGAGGCACGCCGGATCGACAACCAGCTGCGCGGCCGCTCCGGCCGCCAGGGCGACCCCGGCGAGTCGCGCTTCTACCTGTCCGCCCAGGACGACCTCGTGCGCCTGTTCGCCGGCGACCGGATCCACTCGATCATGGAGCGGTTCAAGATCCCGGACGACCAGCCGATCGAGGCGTCGATCCTCTCCCGCCAGATCGAAGGCGCCCAGAAGAAGGTCGAGGAGCAGAACTTCGTCGCCCGCAAGAACGTCCTCAAGTACGACGACGTGATGAACACCCAGCGGCTCGTGATCTACGAGCAGCGGCGCCGCGTGCTCGAGGGAGACGACCTGTCCGACGAGATCCGCGCCTGGATCGGCGACGTCGTCGCCGTCAACGTGGCCGCGTTCACCGAGGCAGAGCACGTCGAGGAGTGGGACCTCGAAGGGCTCGTTGCCCAGATGGGGGCGCTCTACGGCTCGGACATCACCGTGCAGGAGCTCGAAGAAGAGGTCGAGCTCACCCGCGACGCCATCGGCGAGGAGTTCGCCGAGGACGCGCTCGACACGTATGCAGAACGGGAGGAGACCTTCGGCACCAATCCCGAGACCGACCAGCCGCTGATGCGCGAGATCGAGCGCTTCGTCGTCCTCCAGGTCGTCGACACGCGCTGGCGCGAGCACCTCGAGAACATGGACTACCTGCGCGAGGGCATCCACCTTCGCGCCATGGCCCAAAAGGACCCGCTCGTCGAATACCGGGCCGAGGGCCACGGCCTCTTCGACGAGCTCGGCAAGCTGATCCGCGAGGAGGTCGTGCTCACGCTCTTCCACGTCGAGCTCGCTCCGGCCGAGGAGTACGACGGAGCTGCGGCCGCTCCGCTCGAGCACGTGGGGCCGCGGGGAAACCTCAGCTACGAGCACGAGACTGCGGTCGGCGCCGACTCGATCGCTGCGGCCGGCATCGCCGAAGGTCTGCTCGCCGGCGGGGCGGCGACCGCGCTCGCCGCCCCGCCCCCGCAGCGGCAGGCGGTCAACGAGCACCGCGACATCGGCCGCAACGACCCCTGCTGGTGCGGGAGCGGCAAGAAGTTCAAGCGCTGCCACGGCGCCTGATTCCTTGCCCGAGCACCACTTCGCGGGCTGGTAGAGCCCGCCGCTTCGCGGCAGGCTCTGCTTCGCCCGCTCTCGCTTTCCTGCTCGGGCTTCGGCCGCGCCCGCGCGTGTCGCGCGCGGCCGCGAACCTGGAGCACGGCTTGCCGCGTGCTCTCCGCGCCTCGGCCTTGCCGGCGCCGCCGCGGACGCGTCGGGAACTCGGCGCACGTCGACGCCTGGTCGCTCCCGGCCGGCCGGCCCGGCCTCGAGCTACCTCGTCACCGCGCTCTCGGGCGCCGCTTCTTCCTCCCACAGGACGAGCACGACGGCGAGCACGGCCGGCACGAGGAACGCGATCGCCCCCGCGGTTCCCTTGCCGAGCATCGACCCCATGACCTCGTGCCCGTGGGCGATCTCGCGGATCCAGAGGGTGGGCGAGGTGTCGGGCGGCAGGAGCGGGCCGGCGATCGTCGCCGCCACCATCCAGAACGCGGAGTACAGGCCGGCGGCCAGCGCGACGAGCGGCCAGCGCCGGTAGACGGCCGCGAGCGGCAGCGCGAGGAACGGGAGCAGCGGGACGAGGAAGCGCGGGCCGGGTGTCGCGCCGCCGAACGGCAGGTAGTACGAGGCGTTGTAGAGCAGGAAGACGGCGACCATCGCGGCGATCAGGATCGACTCGCGCCGATGCCCGGCGCGATGGAGGAGGACGAGGCCGAGGACGGCGACGAGCGTCACCGGCGTCATCACGAACAGCCCGATCTTCGAGAACAGCAGATCGACGGCCGCGTGGAAGTGGGGGTGGGTGAGCCCGAAGAAGCCCTGGCCGTTAGCGCCGAGCACGTCGTGGCCGGTCTTCCCGAGCACCTTGACCGCGTCGTTGTAGCCGCTGCGGAACGGGGAGCCGAACGCCCACCAGTTGTAGAGGCCGAGCGGGAGGACGCCCACGGCGACGCCTGCCGCGTACTCTGCGCCACGCCGGAGGCGGGGCGCGTCGGTGATCACGTAGCCGCCGAGGCACGCCCCCACGATCGCGGTCGGCAGCTCCGTGAAGACCGACAGGCCAGCCAGGGCGCCCGCCGCGAACAGGAGCTTCCTCGACCCGCGCCCCCGCTCGACGAGCAGCACGCAGAACGCGGCGAACCCGAGCGTCGCCGAGAGGACGTGGGAGAAGTACGCAGTCGCGAACGGCAGCAGCATCGTGCCGAGGCCGAGCAGCAGGGCGACGGCGGTCCCGGCTCCCCGGTAGAAGCGGTCGACGGCGGAGCGGAGCAGGAGGAGCAGGAGGAAGAAGGCGGCGATGACGGTGAGGTTCACCTGCCAGATCGCGCGCTCCGCGACCTGGCGCGCGCCCGGAGGCCCCTGACCGGTCACGTACGTCGCCGGCACCTTGCCCAGCGCATCGAAGACGAGGTACGACGGGATGCTGATGAACGCGAGGCCCGGCGACTTCGCGGCGTAGTAGTGCCCGTCGACGTAGGCGATGTCGCCGCTCTGGTTCAGGTGGTGGTCGATTCGCGGCGTGCCGTCGACGAGCGAGCGCACGAGCGCGTAGTGCGCTCCGGCGTTCCAGCCGGGATAGGGGATCTGCGTCGCGGCCGCGAGCGCGACGAGCCCGATCGCCAGGATCTCCCGCAGCCGCGGCACGCCGGAAGTGTAGGGAGCGACGCCGCTAGCATCTTCCCGTGGCCGAGGAACAGCACCTCACGCTCGACCAGCAGCTCGAGGAGCTCGGAGCCCAGCTGGCCTGGGTTCGTGAGTACCTTTGACCCGGCTCGGCTGACGACCCGCAAGGGGGAGCTCGAGGCCGCCATGGGCGAGCCCGGCTTCTGGGACGATCAGGCCACGGCCGCTCGCGTCTCGACCGAGCACTCGCGCGTCAGCCGCCGGCTGGAGAGCTACGAGCGGCTGCAGGGGGAGTACGACGACGCGCGGGAGCTCTACGCGCTCGAGCCCGAGCTCGCGGACGAGGTCGAGGCGCAGCTCTCGCCGCTCCGCTCCGAGGTCGACAAGCTCCAGGAAGCAGCGCTCTTCACGGGTGAGTACGACGCGGGCGACGCGGTGCTCTCGATCAACGCCGGCACCGGCGGCACCGACGCCCAGGACTGGGCGGAGATGCTCCTGCGCATGTATCTGCGCTGGAGCGCCGACCGCGGCTTCCACACGGAGCTGCTCGAGGCGAGCCCGGGCGAAGAGGCCGGGATCAAGTCCGCGACCGCGACCGTGAAGGGCGAGAACGCATACGGGATCCTCAAGGCGGAGCGGGGTGTCCACCGTCTCGTCCGCCTGTCGCCGTTCGACTCCGCCCACCGGCGCCACACCGCGTTCGCTCAGGTGGTCGTGGCGCCGCTGCTGCCCGACGACGACGCGGTCGAGATCGACGAGAGCGACCTCAGGATCGACACGTACCGCGCGAGCGGCGCCGGTGGGCAGCACGTGAACAAGACCGACTCCGCCGTCCGGATCACGCACCTGCCGACCGGGATCGTCGTCCAGTGCCAGAACGAGCGCTCGCAGGCCTCGAACAAGCAGACGGCGATGCGGATCCTGCGCTCGCGGCTCGCCGAGCTGCAGGAGGAGCAGCGCGAGGCCGAGCTGGCGCGCGAGCGCGGGGCGGCGCAGGACATCGGCTTCGGAAGTCAAATCCGCTCCTACGTGCTCCACCCGTACCAGCTCGTGAAGGATCACCGCACCGACTTCGAGGTCGGGAACACCCAAGGCGTACTCGACGGCGGTCTCGACGGCTTCATCCGCGCCTACCTGCTGGCGAAGGCCGCGCGCGACGGGGCGCAGGACGGGGCGCACGGGGATGTCGGCTAGACTTCAGCCCCAACCCGAGCCTCAACCCCGGCCGGAGCGGGCCGCCGAAGGGACCGTGCGGCTGGCTTCATCTCTCGATCCGGTGCAGGACGACGATCTCACACTGAACCAGTCTTCGACGGCTCTGGCCGAGCCCGAGCCAGCCGCCGAGCCCGTGCTGGACCTGGCGCCGCCCGGGCACCCCGGCGCGGCGATGATCGTGTTCGAGGACGTCGGCAAGGTCTACGAGCCGCACGTGGTCGCCCTCGACGGCGTCTCCTTCACGATCGAGAAGGGCGAGTTCGTCTTCGTCGTCGGGGCGTCGGGCTCCGGCAAGTCGACGATGATCCGGCTGCTCCTCAAGGAGATCGAGCCGACCTCGGGCCGCATCATCGTCGGCGGTCGCGACCTCGGCCGGCTCAAGCGCTCGAAGGTGCCGCTGCTGCGCCGCAACGTCGGCTGCGTGTTCCAGGACTTCAAGCTGCTGCCGAACCGCACCGCGGCCGAGAACGTCGCGTACGCGCTCAAGGTGCAAGGCGAGTCCGGCAACGAGATCCGGCGCAAGGTGCCCGACGTGCTCAACCTCGTCGGCCTCGCGCACAAGATGAACTCGAAGCCCGACGAGCTCTCCGGCGGCGAGCAGCAGCGCGTCTCGATCGCGCGCGCCGTCGTCAACCACCCGCCGCTCCTCATCTGCGACGAGCCCACGGGCAACCTCGACCCCGACACGTCCGTCGGGATCATGCAGCTCCTCTACAAGATCAACCGCACGGGCACCACGATCCTGATGGTCACCCACGACCGCGAGATGGTCGACAAGATGCGCCGGCGGGTGATCGCGCTCGACCAGGGCAAGCTGATGCGCGACGAGCGGCGCGGCGGGTACGAGTCGGAATGAGCCGCCTTCGCGTCGTCGTCTCCGAGGCGTTCCGCTCGCTCGGCGCGAACCTCTCGACCACGGTCGCGGCGACGATGACCGTGCTGATCGGCATGTTCCTGCTCGGGCTCTTCATCGCGCTCGGCACGTGGGTCGTCGCGTGGTCGGACCACGTGAAGAGCGAGCTCGACGTGAAGGTCTACTTCGCGGACGCGGCGTCTCCCAGGCAGGTGAACGCCGTCCGGATCTACCTCGCGAACGAGGTGATCGCCGGCCGCGTGAAGGACTACCGGTTCGTCTCGAAGGACGAGGCGCTCGCGGAGATGCGGAAGACCAATCCCGACCTCGTCAACAGCCTCTCGTCGAACCCGCTCCCCGCTTCCTACGTCGTCACCCCGAAGCAGGCGGAGCAGGTGAAGTCGGTCGCCGCCGACATTCGAGCGCAGCACTTCAAGGGTCTCGACCACTCCGACTCGGACGTCGCTCCCGGCGGCGTGCAGGACGGCAAGCAGTACTCGAAGCGCGTGCTCGACGTCGCGCGCGTGCTGGAGCTCGTCTTCCTGATCGCCGTGATCGTGCTGCTCGCGGCGTCGACGCTGCTGATCGCGAACACGATCCGGCTCTCGATCTTCTCGCGGCGGCGCGAGATCGAGGTGATGAAGCTCGTCGGGGCGACCAACTGGTTCGTTCGCGGCCCGTTCATGCTCGAGGGCCTCTTCTGCGGCGTGCTCGGCTCGGTCGCCGCAGTCGTCCTCCTGCTGGTCAGCAAGGAGATCGTCCTGCCCGCGCTGGAGGGCCACGTCCACGGCTCGTCCGGCGTGAAGGCGCTCGCGTTCTCGCTGAACGCACTGATCCTGCTGGGTGTCGGTCTCGGGGTGGGCGCGGTCGGCTCCGGCCTGACGATGCGCCGGTTCCTGCGCGTCTGAGCGCGGGGGAGGACATCGTCGTCGAGCGCCTCGACCCGAGGCGTGTCGACGAGCTGCGCGAGCTCTATCTGGCGCTCCACGACCACCACCGGGCCGTGATCGCCGTGCCGCTCGCGGCCGACGACGTCGCGTGGGAAGCGCGGCGAGCAGAGTACGCTGCGCAGCTCGACACCGGGTCGGCGTTCGGTCTCGTCGCGCGGCGCGGCGGATCCGCGATCGGGTATGCGTTCGTCGTTCTCAGCGAGGGTCGGGACAGCACGTTCGCGCTGGGCGAGCGACATGCGGAGCTCTACTCGCTGGTCGTCGCGCCCGGCGAGCGGGGTCGTGGCGTCGGGACGGTGCTTCTCGACGCGGTCGACGCGGAGCTCGAAGAGGTTGGGATCCGAGGGCTCGTGGTCGCCGTGATGGAGGGGAACGACAGTGCGCTCGAGCTCTACCGTCGCCGAGGCCTCGTGCCGGCCGAGACGTACCTCTACCGATTCGACCCGCGCTAGCGCCGGCGCTGCATCAGCTGGAGGCACGTGCCGCCGGTCGTCTCCGGCACGGTCCACAGATGGAGCACGTCACCGAGGTCGGCGGGCTCGTGAAGCTCCCCGCGCAAGTCCGGTCCGCTGAACCGCACGCCGCGTGAGGCGAGCTGGGCCGCGTACGCGACGATGTCGTGGACCTCGTAGGCCACGTGGTCGAGCGTCAGCCGTTCGTCACCGATCCTCCCGGCGAGGAGCTTCGCGTCGCCGAACGTGAAGACCTCGACATGGCCGTCGCCCGCGCCGAGGTACGCGCCCTGCAGGTCGAACTGCGGTCGCTCGAACCGCCGCACGACCGGAAGCTCGAAGAGCTCCTGGGCGAGCCCGATCCCAGCTTCGAGCTCGCGTGTCAGGTAGCCGATGTGATCGACGGGGCCGAGCATCGGACGATCCTAACCGGCTCCCACGGCTACGCTCGCGCGATGCCGGGACGGCGTGAGGGACGAGGACGGGCGAAGCGGCCGAGCCGCTCGGAGCGCTACGCGCGCGCGCGCAACGCGGGCGCGACCGCGGCCGTGCGCAAGGCCGAACGCGGGATCGAGATCGTCCTGCCGTCGCGCCGAGCTCAGCCGGAGAGCGTCGTCGCGCATCTCGGCCCGACCAACAGCGGCAAGACGTACCACGCCCTCGAGTTTCTCAAGGAGCGGGGCAGGGGCGTCTACGCGGGACCGCTCCGCATGCTCGCGCAGGAGGCGCACCGGCGGCTCGCAGCCGAGCTCGGCGCGGATCGCGTCGGGCTGGTCACGGGCGAGGAGCGCGTCAACGCGGACGCGCCGGTCGTGTGCTGCACCGTCGAGATGGCGCCGTCCAGCGGCGAGGTGCTCGTGCTCGACGAGGTGCAGTGGGCGGACGACGACGAGCGCGGCTCGGCCTGGACGCGGCTGCTGCTCGGCGGCGAATACCGGCACGTCCTGCTCCTCGGCGCGCTCGACGCGGAGCCTCTCGTGCGGCATGCGTTCCCGCAGGCGGAGATCCGCGTGTTCGAGCGCAAGCTTCCGCTGGAGTTCGTCGGCGAGCGCTCGCTGCGGTCACTTGCGCCGGGGACGGTGGTCGTCGCGTTCAGCCGCAAGGCCGTGCTCGCGCTCGGCGGGGAGGTCAACCGTCTCCGCCCCGGCCGAGTCGGGGTGCTCTACGGTGCGATGCCGCTCGCCTCCCGGCGCGAGGAGATCGACAGGTTCCTCTCCGGCTCGGCGGAGGTGTGCGTCGCGACGGACGTTCTCGGCCACGGCGTCAACCTCCCCTGCGAGACCCTCGTGTTTGCGGAGACGACGAAGTTCGACGGGCAGGATCGGAGAGACCTCCTGCCGTGGGAGCTGGCGCAGATCGCGGGCCGCGCCGGCCGCTTCGGCCTCGTCGAGCGGGGCCATGTCGGGGTGCTCGCAGACGTGCCCTGGGCGCGGGCCGATCCGGCGCTCGTCGAGTCGGCCCTCCAGCCGCACGTCGAGCTGCCGGGTGGACACCTCGGATACCGGATCGTGGACGAGGCGCGCATCCGGCCGCGGCTCGCCGACCTCGGAATCGCCGACCCACGCGAGCTCGACGCCGCGCTCGCCGCGTGGCATCGGGTTGCGACGCGCGACTGGGCACACGAGAGCTGGCTCGCCGTCGAGTCCCTCGCGCCGATCCGCGGCCGGCTCGCCGTCGTCCAGCGTCGGCTCGCGGAACGCCGCCGCCGGCTCTCGCTCGACGACACCTGGCGGCTCGTCAACGCGCCGATCGACGAGGACGACGGCGAGCTGCTCGCGACCCTCGCCCTCGCACTCGCCGGCGACTCGCCTCAGCAGTCGTTGCTCGCCTTCCTCCTCGATCCCGCCCGCCTGCGCGACTGCTCGCTCGAGGAGGCGGAGCAGGCCGGGCGGGTCGCGGCGATCCTCCGCTGGTTCGCGCTCCAGTATCCGGGCGTCGGCGGCGTCACGATCGAGGCGGCGGCGGCCCTCGAGGACGCGGCGGCCGCGCGTGTCGTTGCCCGCCTCCGCACCGAGGTGAGCGACCCGACGGTCGGGCGTTGCCGCTCCTGCGGGCGGACCTGCGCGCCGTGGTTCCCGCTCTGCGACCGCTGCTTCGCGCGCTCGCGCTCGTGAGAGCCCGAATCGGCTGGCCCTAGAATCCCATGGTGGCCAGGCAGACCGGAACCAGGCCGATCGCCGAGAATCGGCGCGCACGGCACGACTACGAGCTGCTCGAGCGTCTCGAGGCAGGCCTCGTGCTGACGGGCACGGAGGTGAAGTCGCTTCGCGCCGGCCAGGTCCAGCTCGGACATGCCTTCGCCGAGATACGGGGCGGCGAGGTCTGGCTCGTCGGTGCCTCGATCGCCGAGTACGTGCAGGGGAACGCCGCGAATCACGAGCCGGATCGCGATCGGAAGCTCCTGCTTCACGCACGCGAGATCGCCTCGCTCGCGGGCAAGGTCGGCGAGAAAGGGCTGACCGTCGTCCCCACCCGCCTCTACTTCAAGGACGGCCGCGTGAAGGTCGAGCTGGCGCTGGCGCGGGGCAAGGTGCGGTTCGACAAGCGGCGGGACATCGCCAAGCGCGATGCCGATCGCCAGATCGAGCGCGCCCTCAAGTCGCGACGGCGCTGACTCCAGCGCACCCCGCCCGAGCAGATGCCCCCGGCGAGCTCCCAAGCGAGGAATGCTTCACGTTCTCGGCGGGGGCGTTCCTCACTCTAGGGCGCCCGTCCTCAAGGAACTCTCAAGATTGGGCTCGCGGGCGTCCGGAGACGGGCGGAGGATGAGGGTCTCGCTCGGGGCGTGCGTGAGCACCCAGGCGAGCTCCTTGGCGGAGAACCCTGGCCGGCCGGGGGTCGGCGCGGGGACGAGGATCCGGTCGAAGTGCTCCGCGTCCCACAGCTTCTGGAGCGCGTGAATCGCGGTGCGCCCGCGCTCGATCCTCGCGTCCACCGCGAGGCCGGCGCGGGATCCGGCGAGCTCGACCGCCTCGAGCACGGGCATGGCGACCTCGACCTGCCCCCTCAGCGGCGCCTCGGGTGCGAACTCGAGCGGGACGACGAGGAGATACGCGGGGACGAGCACCGCGTCCTCGACGCGGGCGATCCGGATCGCCGCCTCGAGCACGGCCTCGTCGAGCCGACCCGAGGTGAACGGCACGAGCAGGCGGGATCGTGGCGACCCTTTGGCCCGCAGTGGCGGTTTCTTCCTCTCGTTCCCTCTCATTGCTCGGGCCGCTCCCGCAGCGCTCGGTCGGCCACGACGCGGATGTCGACGCCCGGCAGGTCGCGCACCATGCGCGAGAGAAGCGAGCCGCGGAGGATCTCGACCCGCCGCCGCTCGTCGGGCGTGCCGACGAAGATGTACGTCGAGCCGCGCTCGCCTGCAACGCGCCGGATCGCGTCCACGAGGTCGTCGCCCTCCTCCTCGAGGAAGTGGATGCCCAGGATGCTCGCCAGCCGGCGGAGCGCCGCCAGCTGCGTCGCCTCCTCGCTCGTCGGCCGGTAGCCGGGAGGGCGCACCCAGACCGCGTCGATGTCCGAGCCCAGCCTCTGCGACGACCGCCACGCGCGACGGAGGATCCGCTGCGACTTCGGCTGCGGCTCGATCATGGCGAGGACGCGCTCGCCGACTGCCTGGAGGCTGAGCGGGTCGAGCACGGTCGTCTGGCGGCGGGCCTCGACGTCCTCGGCCACCTCGCGGAGGGCGAGCTCCCGGAGCGCAGCGAGGTTGTCGCGCCTGAAGAAGTTCGCGAGCGACGTCTCGATCCGGTCTCGCGGGTAGACCTTCCCGGCGCGGATCCGCTCCTGCAGCGACTCGGGCGAGAGGTCGACGAGCACGACCTCGTCCGCCTCGTCGAGCACCCGGTCGGGGAAGGTCTCGCGAACCCGAACCCCGGTGATCTCCGAGATCGCGTCGTTGAGGCTCTCGAGGTGCTGGACGTTGACGGTCGAGATGACGTCGATGCCGGCGTCGAGCACGTCGTCGATGTCCTCGTAGCGCTTCTCGTGGCGCATCCCGGCTGCGTTCGTGTGGGCGAGCTCGTCGATCAGCGCGAGCTCGGGAGCACGCCTGATCACGGCGTCCGCGTCCATCTCCTCGACGAACAGCGGACCCTGGGCGACCCGGAGCCGCGGCACGACCTCGAGGTCTTCCGCGAGCGCCGCCGTCTCCGGCCGGTCGTGCGGCTCGAGATACCCGATCACAACGTCGCGCCCCTCGGCGTGCGCCTGCTTCCCCTCTTGGAGCATCCGGTACGTCTTGCCGACGCCCGGTGCCGCCCCGAGCAGGATGCGGTAGCGGCCGCGCACACCGGAGAGGCTACGCGCCGAGGAGGTTGTGCACGATCAGGTCGATCAGCTTGATGCCGATGAACGGCAGGATCACGCCGCCGAGCCCGTAGATCACGAGGTTGCGGCGGAGGAGCGCCGTCGCGCCGATCGCGCGGTACTTCACGCCCTTCAGCGCGAGCGGGATCAGCGCCGGGATGATCAGCGCGTTGAAGATGATCGCCGACACGATGGCGCTCTTCGGGTCGCCGAGGTGCATGATGTTGAGCGAGTTGAGCGGTCCGCGCTCGCCCGGCTTCGTCGCGTAGGTGAACGCGAACATCGCGGGCAGGATCGCGAAGTACTTGGCGACGTCGTTCGCGATCGAGAACGTCGTCAGGGCGCCCCGCGTGATCAGCTGCTGCTTCGCCACCTCGACGATCTCGATCAGCTTCGTCGGGTTCGAGTCGAGGTCGACCATGTTGCCGGCCTCCTTCGCGGCCTGCGTGCCGGTGTTCATCGCGACGCCGACGTCCGCCTGCGCAAGGGCGGGCGCGTCGTTCGTGCCGTCTCCGGTCATCGCGACCATCCGGCCCTTCTCCTGCTCGTCCCTGATCAGCGCGAGCTTGGCCTCCGGCGTCGCCTCAGCGAGGAAGTCGTCGACGCCGCTCTCCTCGGCGATCACTGCCGCAGTGACCCGGTTGTCGCCGGTGATCATCACCGTGCGGATTCCCATCTTCCGCAGCTCGTCGAAGCGCTGGCTCATGCCGCCCTTGACGATGTCCTTCAGGTGGATGACGCCGAGCACCCAGTCGTTCTGGGCGACGACGAGGGGGGTGCCGCCCTGCCGCGCGATCCCGTCCACGATGGCGTCGAGATCCTGGGGGATCTTCCCGCCCCTCTCCTGGACGAAGGACTTCACCGCGTCGGCGGCGCCCTTGCGCAGGACGCGGCCGTCGAGGTCGACGCCGCTCATCCGCGTTGCGGCGGTGAAGGGGACGAACGTCGCGTTGCCGCCGGAGAGCTGCTGCTCGCGAAGGCCGTACTGCTCCTTCGCCAGGATCACGATCGAGCGGCCCTCGGGGGTCTCGTCGGCGAGCGAGGCGAGCTGCGCCACCTCGGCCAGCTCGTCCTCGACCACGCCCTGCACGGGGATGAACTCCGATGCCTGGCGGTTGCCGAGCGTGATCGTGCCCGTCTTGTCGAGCAGCAGCACGTCGACGTCGCCCGCTGCCTCGACGGCGCGGCCCGACATCGCGAGGACGTTGCGCTGCACGAGGCGGTCCATGCCGGCGATGCCGATTGCCGAGAGCAGCGCGCCGATCGTGGTCGGGATGAGGGCGACGAGGAGCGCGATCAGGATGGTCTGCGACGTGGACGTGCCCGCGTAGAGCGCGTACGGCCGCAGCGTGACGACTGCAGCCAGGAACGTGATCGTGAGCCCCGCGAGCAGGATGTTGAGCGCGATCTCGTTCGGGGTCTTCCGCCGCTCGGCGCCCTCGACGAGCGCGATCATGCGGTCGAGGAAGGACTTGCCGGGCTCCTGGGTGACCTCGACCACGAGGCGGTCCGAGAGCAGGCGCGTGCCGCCCGTGACGGCCGAGCGGTCCCCGCCGGCTTCCCGGATCACCGGAGCCGACTCGCCCGTGATCGCGGACTCGTCGACCGAGCCGATCCCCTCGATCACCGTGCCGTCGGCGGGCACGACCTCTCCCGCCTCGACGACGACGACGTCGCCGCGCATCAGCTCGGGGGCAGGGACCTCCTCGAGGCGCCCGTCGGCCGAGCGGCGCCGCCCGAGCGTGGTCGTGCGGGTCGCCCGCAGCGCGTTCGCCTGCGCCTTGCCGCGGCCCTCGGCGATCGCCTCGGAGAAGTTCGCGAAGAGGACGGTCAGCCAGAGCCAGATCGAGATCGTGGCGACGAACCACAGGCTTCCGTGGTGGCCGCGCGCGAGCTCGAGGACGAAGATCGCCGCCGTGATCACGGAGCCGATCTCGACGATGAACATCACCGGGTTGCGGATCTGCTGCCGCGGGTCGAGCTTGGGGAAGGAGTCGCGGGCGGCAGCCGCCGCGATGTCGCGTGAGAAGAGACTTGCTGCTGCGCGGGCCATTACTTGCCGGCCTCCTTGTCGAGCGCGATGTTGAGCTTGAGGACGTTGACGCCGGGCTCGCCGAAGAAGCCGAGGCTGCGCCCGTCGGTCGACTGCTTGATCAGCTTCTGCACCGTCGCGAGCGGCAGGTGGCGCACGGCGGCGACGCGGTGGGACTGCAGGGCCGCGTACGCCGGCGAGATGTCGGGGTCGATGCCCGAGGCCGAGGTCGTGACCGCGTCCACCGGGATGTCGTGGATCGTCAGGCCCGGGTTGTACGGCCCCTCGAGCTTGAGGATCGCCTGGGCAGCCGCGGCGACGTTCTTCGCCAGATCGGAGCTGGTCGGCCCCAGGTTCGCGAAGGTCGTCGCGCCGGCGTTGTAGGCGGGCGAGGTCGCCGACGGTCGCTCGTGGAAGTACTGCGGCTTCGTGAACGCCTGCGCCACCAGTGACGAGCCGACGACCTTGCCGTTCAGCTCGATCAGGCTGCCGTTCGCCTGGTGCGAGAACGCGACCTGGGCGACCCCGGTCATCAGCGCCGGGTAGGCGAAGCCGAAGAACGCGGTGATCAGGACGATCGCGACGGACGACGAGACGACGTTCTTGAGGACGGCGGAGCGCATCAGTGCATCAACCCTTCGACGATCGGCCCGAGCGTGAGCGCCGGGAAGATCATCAGGCCGGCGGTCAGCGCGATCACGCCGACGAGCAGCACGACGAACGTCGGGCCGTCGGTGCGGAACGTCCCCGCGGAGGCCGGCACGATCTTCTTCTGGCCGAGCACGCCGCCGAGCGCGAGCGCCGCGATGAGCGGCACGAACCGGCCGAGGAAGAGCGCGACGG
>Ga0187778_10001903_pt1 | contig 14386 bp, 13 predicted proteins | sample 1015_Q2_SP5_20_M_FD_132418 | JGI IMG/M metagenome (GOLD analysis project Ga0187778, IMG submission 132418) | Tropical peat soil microbial communities from peatlands in Department of Meta, Colombia - 1015_Q2_SP5_20_MG | ecosystem: Environmental > Terrestrial > Soil > Wetlands > Peat | place... | reverse complement strand
TCCGGAGCAAGTGCGAGAGCCGACTCGAACTCGGCCGTCACGCTTGGGTCGCGCATCCTGGTGTTCAAAGGGGCCAGGAGCGAATACGCCTTCTGTCGCTCAGGAGACGGTGCATGACGCGTGATCGGTTTTGTATTCTCAATCACATCTATCAATTCGACGTGCGCATGCCACAGCAGAATTGTGTCCAAGAACGGTTGGTCGGCGGCGAAGTCGAGCCCTCTTTCGCGTACCTTCGACATTAGGTAAGTATCCGAACCTTGGACAGCAACTGACGCCAGGAGCTCCAACCGATCGTAGGGAGGGCGCGTAACCGAAGTTGCAGCGCCTTTGAGATCGTTGCCTTCTGCCGACTGCGACCACCCTGCAGGGACACACAACACCGCCAAAAGGCAGGTCAGTATTGTCTTGGTCACGGTACAGTGATCATAACATCGGGTCGCTTCGTCTGGTCAAACTGGATTGCCGGGTTTTCTCGGTCGCAATCGCGCTGTGTCCTGTTCACCGGGTCTCGCGGCATAATGTACTATCCATGGAATGCGATCCCGTCTGCGGGATGACTGTCGATCCCGCCAAATCTCTCGCCACGGTCGATTACGCCGGGAAAACCTACTATTTCTGTTGCCAAGCCTGCGCCGACAAATTCCGCGCCTCGCCGGCCAATTTTCTGGACGAAGAATTCCCTTCCCGCGGCCAGGCGGCCGCCCTCGTTCAACTGGGCGCCGCCAAACCCGAGCCGTCCACCGCCTCGGGCAATGTCGAGTACACCTGCCCGATGCATTCCGAAATTATCCGGCCCGGCCCCGGCCCGTGTCCGAAATGCGGCATGGCTCTTGAGTCTCGCGCGGTTACGGTCGAAGCCGAGAACCCTGAACTTCGCGACATGCGAAAAAGATTCTGGATCAGCGCCGCTCTGACGCTTCCAGTTTTCGCAATCGCCATGTCCGATTTCATCCCCGGCCGTCCACTTCAGAATTTGGAGCCGATGCGCGCTTGGGCGTGGATCGAAATGATTCTCGCGACGCCGGTGGTTCTCTGGGGAGCGTGGCCCTTTTTCGTGCGCGGATGGCAGTCGCTGGTCAACCGCAGCCTCAACATGTTCACGCTCATCGGCCTCGGAATCGCCGTCGCTTACGCGTACAGCCTAATCGCCACGCTCTTCCCCGGAATTTTCCCTGCCTCATTTCGCGGCGAAGGTGGAATCGTCGCACCCTATTTCGAAGCCGCCGCCGTCATCACTGTGCTTGTTCTCATGGGTCAAGTGCTCGAACTCAAAGCCCGCAGCGCGACCGGCGCCGCGATTCGCGCGCTTTTAGGCCTCGCTCCAAAAACGGCGCGCCTCGTCCGCACCGACGGCACCGAGATCGACATTCCGCTCGATCAGGTGAATCCGGGTGACCGCCTGCGCGTCCGCCCGGGCGAAAAAATCCCCGTCGACGGCATCGTCCTCGACGGCTCGAGCAGCGTTGACGAATCCATGATCACCGGCGAGCCAATTCCCGCCGAGAAGCAGCCGGGCGCGCGCGTCACCGGCGCAACTGTGAATGGCACGGGCACCCTTGTCATGCGCGCCGAGCGCGTGGGCTCGGAAACGCTGCTCGCTCAAATCGTCAAAATGGTCAGCGAAGCGCAGCGCAGCCGCGCTCCCATTCAGAAATTGGCCGACGTTGTCGCCGGATATTTTGTGCCGATCGTCGTCTCCATAGCTGCGGCCACGTTCATCATCTGGGCGATTTGGGGACCCGCTCCGCGCATGGCGCACGCCCTCGTCAATGCGGTCGCCGTCCTCATCATCGCTTGCCCCTGCGCGCTCGGCCTCGCCACGCCCATGTCGATCATGGTCGCCACGGGCAAGGGCGCCACGCTCGGAGTGCTCTTCAAGAATGCCGAGGCCATCGAGCTGCTTCGAAAAGTCGATACGCTCGTCGTGGACAAAACCGGCACGCTCACAGAAGGCAAGCCTAAGCTCATCACAATCGAACCTCTCGGCGGGTACAATGCGAATCAATTGCTGCGCTTCGCCGCTTCGCTCGAGCGCGCTAGCGAACATCCGCTCGCTGCCGCGATCGTGGCAGGCGCAGAAGAGCGCCGCATCGCGCCAGCGACAGCTGAGAATTTCGAGTCGCTCACCGGTCGCGGTGTCCGCGGCCGCGTTGACGGCACAAGCGTCGCGCTGGGGAATCAGAAGCTGCTCGACGAACTTCACATCACCTCAGCCGAAGCCGCCCAGAAAGCGGAAACCCCGCGCGCCGATGGCCAGACCGTGATGTTCGTCGTCGCCGATGGCCGCGTGATCGGCCTTCTCGCCGTCGCCGATCCCATCAAGCAATCGACGCCTGAAGCGATTCGCAAGCTCCACGACGACGGCGTTCGCGTCGTCATGCTCACCGGCGACAGCAGCACTACGGCCCACGCTGTCGCTCGCACGCTCGGCATCGACGATGTCTTCGCGGAAGTTCTTCCGCAGGACAAAGCGAGCATCGTGAAGAAGCTCCAAAGCGAAGGCCGCATCGTGGCGATGGCCGGTGACGGGATTAACGACGCGCCCGCTCTCGCGCAAGCTCAGGTCGGCATCGCCATGGGAACCGGCACCGATGTCGCGATGGAAAGCGCCGGAGTCACGCTCGTGAAAGGCGACCTGCGCGGAATCGTTCGCGCGCGCCTGCTGAGCCGCGCGACAATGCTCAACATCCGCCAGAATCTCTTCTTCGCCTTCGTCTACAACTCTCTCGGCGTTCCGATCGCTGCGGGAATCCTCTACCCATTCTTCGGTCTGCGCCTCAGCCCCATGATCGCCGCTGCCGCGATGAGCTTCAGCTCCGTCTCGGTAGTTGCCAATGCTCTCCGCCTTCGCCATGCGAAGCTGTAGAAGTCCACAGCGCTCGCCGCTTTCGCCTCTTCCCTCCGATGCTATACTGATCGCATGACATTCATGACCGTTACCTACGAATTGCAGGGCAAGCTCAAGCCGGAGCAATTTCGCGCGCTGGGCCAGTTCGCGAACACCTACGGCCTGCAGAAGTTTCGCTTCGACGAGAAGACGAACCAGCTGCACTTCGATTACGATGCATCGCGTCTGCGGGAAACGGTCGTCGAGCACGTCTTGCGCGAAGCAAGAATTCCCGTGCTGCGGCGAGTCACGCCAAACTGACCGCCGCGATTGCCATCGCAGCTTTGGGAGGATTTTGCAGTGCCGCTTTACGAATACGAGTGCGTGAAATGTGGACACCGCTTCGAAAAAATCGAAAGCACTTCGGCGTCGACCACGAAGAAGTGCCCCAAGTGCGGAGCGAAGGCTGAGCGCCTGCTCGCCGCGCCCGCGATCCAGTTCAAGGGATCGGGCTGGTACGTAACCGACTACGCCGGAAAAAGCACCGGCTCGGCCGCGACCGAATCTTCCGGCGACGGCGGTGCGAAGCCAGCCGAAAAATCCGGCGATTCAAAATCGGAAACGAAGCCGGCCGCTACTCAGAAGGCCGACAAAGTCTCCGACCGCAAGAAGAAGTAGCTAGAGTTTCAGCCCGCGCAGATACTGCCGGAAACTTTCTCCCAATTTCGAATCTCTCAGCCCGAGTTCGACGTTGGCCTGCAGAAAGCCGAGCTTGTCTCCAGCGTCGAGCGTTTTTCCGTGGTAGATGCAGGCGAGCAATTTGTTTTTTTCGGCGACTCGACATAGGCCATCGGTGAGTTGGATTTCCCCGATTGCACCCGGTTTTGCCGTTCGGATGTAGTCGAAAATTTCCGGGGGGAGCAAATAGCGTCCCGTGATGGCCAGATTGGAGGGCGCTACTTCGGGTCTCGGCTTTTCGACAAGATTCTTCACGCGCAAAACTTTATCGCCCCACTTGGTTTTCTTTTCCGGCTGCGCGTCGATGATTCCATAAAGATGCACGCGCTCCTTCGGTACGCGCTCGACGTGGATCACGCCCATTCCGGTCGCCTCGTAGATTTCGACCAGCTCGCGCGTCGCCGGAATCTTGCCGTCCATGATCACGTCGCCGAGCAGCACAACGAACGGCTCGTCGCCGACCAGCTCCGCCGCGCAGAGCACCGCATGTCCGAGGCCGAGAGCTTCGCTCTGGCGCGTGTAGCTAAACTTCAGCCCTTTGCCGATATCGTGAACCGCCCTCGCCTGTTCCGACTTGCCGCGCTGCTCGAGGAAATGCTCGAGTTCCGGCGCGAAGTCGAAATGATCCTCGATTTCGCTCTTGTGGCGGCCCGTGACGAAAATCAGCTCGGTAATGCCCGACGCGGCGCATTCCTCGACCGCATACTGAATCAGTGGCTTGTCCACGACCGTCAGCATCTCTTTTGGGATCGCCTTCGTGGCAGGCAGAAATCGAGTGCCCAGCCCCGCTACGGGCAGGACTGCTTTCCGAACTTTCTTGAGTTTTCCGCTCATGTCGTTTGGTGGCGCCTATCGGGTTCGGAGTGAGGTTACGCGCCTATGCTAACATGCCAATTTCGCTCCTCTGGCAGGATCGAATCCGACTGTGACCGCAAAAGAACATCTGATTTTGGGCATCGAATCGTCTTGCGACGAGACTGCGGCGGCCGTTGTTGCCGGCGGGCATCGCATTTTGTCGAATATCGTCGCTTCGCAGAACGACATTCACCGCAAATATGGCGGTGTAGTTCCGGAGCTCGCCTCGCGCGAGCATTTGCGCCAAATCGTTCCGGTGGTGCGCGAGGCTATCGAGCAGGCGCACATCACGCTGCGCGATGTGGACGCTGTCGCGGTCACGCAAGGTCCGGGCCTGATCGGCGCGCTTCTCGTCGGCGTCACGTACGGCAAGGTGCTCGCGCTTTCGCTCGGCAAGCCGCTGGTGGCCGTGAATCATCTGGAAGGCCACGTGCACGCGGTTCTCCTCGAGGCGCGCGCCGCGGGACGCGAGCCGCAGTTGCCTGCCGTCTGCTTGATTGTTTCGGGCGGCCACACGATTCTCTACCACGTGACGACCGAGCCTGCGAACGGGGCCCGCCAGAAGGACGGGGGGCAAGGCAACCGGTTCGTCTACGCGCGGATCGGTGGCACACGCGACGATGCCGCCGGCGAAGCGTACGACAAAGTCGCGCGCATGCTCGCGCTCGGATATCCCGGCGGACCGATCATCGACCGGCTCGCCCCGTACGGCGACGCGCACGCGGTGCGATTCTCCTCGCCGAAAATGGAAGGCAATCCCCACGATTTCAGCTTCAGCGGAATCAAGACGGCCGTGCTGTACCACCTGCGCCGCCATCCGGAACTTCAAGCCGAGATCGAGGCGCGTCGCCAGGCGCTTGCACGCGGCGAACGAAGCCCGGACGCTCTGCGCGCTCTCTCCAGCAAAGCGACGCTGGATCTGGTCGCGAGCTTCCAACGCGCCGTGGTGACCAATCTCGTCACACAAACATTCGCGGCGACCGAACAGCACACGGCGCGCTCGATCTTCGTCTCGGGCGGCGTCGCCGCCAACAGCGAATTGCGGAGCGCGTTCGAAGCGGAGTCTGCGCGCCGCGGCATCGAAGCCTTTTTTCCGAGCCGCGCGCTTTCCACCGACAACGCGGCGATGATCGCCGCCGCGGGCCACGCGCGCTTTCTTGCCGGAGATCGCGCCGATTCGACGCTCGACGCGCAGGCAAACCTCTCCTTGGCCTAGCTTTCCGGGCGCAAAATACAAATCGCGAAAAATTGTCACTTGTTTTGAGGCCCGATCGTTTGTTTTCAACGGCTTGCAGGCAAAATCATCTGGAAAGCCTTGACACTTGTCACCGGCCGGGCCGAGATGTGAAAAGCTCGCCAAATTCTGCAAAATGCGGTTCGAAAATGGTGCGAAGAGCCGCCGATTCATTTTCGGGTAGAAAGTGCGCCGGGCCTTTATTTTGAATAAGATAGAGACGAATCTACTTATTTTCACTTTCGAGTAGAGATGGACGGATTTCTGGCCGAGCCGCAGCACGCCGACCAACGCGAGGCTGGCGGCCGCCGTGACTTCCTTTCGACTGCGTTGTGACCAGTTTCGCATCCTGAATTCACGCTAACATCACGAGCGGGCAGGCAAGCGAAAAAAAGTCTGTGCACTTTTGTGGCGACAGCTTCTGCCGCGGATTAGGGTGTTGTATTGTGGCTGCGACTTCGCGCGGGGTCCGAATCGAGAGGACAGGCAGGAGTGCCTGTGCAACAAACCCGGTGAGGTGAATAGATGGCGCAGAACGTAGACATGAGCGGCAAGAGTTGCGTCGTCACGGGCGCGAACAGTGGGATCGGGAAAGAGACGGCGCTCGAGCTCGCGAAAATGGGCGCGCGAGTGGCGCTCGTCTGCCGCAATCCGCAAAAAGGCGAAGCAGCGCTGGCGGATATCCGCCGCGAAGCTCCGACAGCGCAGCTCGATCTGATGATCGCCGACACGTCTTCGTTCGCATCGGTTCGCGGGCTTGCGGCGCAGATTCGCGAGAACTATTCGCGGCTCGACGTGCTGATCAACAACGCCGGCGCTGCCGTGCCGATGCGCGCGCTTTCCGCCGATGGCATCGAAATGACCGTTGCGGGAAATCACCTCGGCGCCGCTCTGCTCACATTGCTTCTGCTCGATCTGCTGAAGGCAAGCGCGCCCGCGCGGATCATCAGTGTCTCCTCGGAAGCGCAGCGCAACGCCAAACTCGACATGAACGATCTGCAATTCGAACGTCGACAATACCGGACCCTCGCGGCCTACGGACAATCGAAACTCCTGATGAATGCGTTCACGTTCGAATTGGCACGTCGGCTGGCGGGCATAGGAGTGACAGCCAACTGCCTGCATCCGGGCGTCGTGAGGACGAATATCTGGCCATCGAACCCGCCGCTGCTCTTCAAGATCATTCTCGGGGCGATGAAACCGTTCATGCTGGATTCGAAGAAAGGCGCCGAAGTGACGATTTTCCTCGCAACGTCGCCCGATCTCGCAAATGTGACCGGAAAATATTTCGTGAAATCGAAGGTCGCGCCCTCGAATCCGCTCGCGCGCGATCCGAAAGTCTCTGAAGAAATCTGGCAGTGGACCACGAAGACGATTGGCGTGAGCCTCTCCTAATCAATCGAGGAATCCAACAGCAGATCCCTCATCGGCCAAACCGCTGAAGAGGGGTCCTTCGTCCGGCACATTGCGCCGTCCTCAGGATGACGACGCTTGTCGCATCGTCAGATGACAATCCTGGCCGGATTGCAAAGCGCTACCCTTCGACTCGCTGCGCTCGCTCAGGGTGACAATCCTGGTCGGATTGTCACAGCAATGGGGGTTCGTAGATGTAGGCGAGGCCGTCGGCGGTGACGGCGTAGGCTTTCGAGCCATCGAGCGACCAGCGCAAATCGACGATGCCCTCGGCCGCGTATTCGTCGACCGCCGCCAAGGTGTTTAAGTCGGCGACGAATAGCCGGCCCTTCGCGGAATTTCTGAGCCACGAGCTGAAGCAGAGGCAAATCGGCAGGTGCGGATGGCAGGCGACGAGCTCGGCTCCGAACGGCAGCGATTCGATGTCCAGGCTCCCGGCCGTAAGCCGATACGCCTGACCCGCCGAGCAATAGACGAGGTGACGGCTGTCATGCGTCCACGCGAGGCCTGTGACGCGTCCCTGCACCTGAAACGCCTGCTGCCTGCGCAATGTGGGGACATCGAGCATCACGATCGAATCATCAGCCCACTCGCCCTCGATTTCGACGACGCTAGCGAGCGTGCCTTCGTCGGGACTGAAGGCGCAGCGGCCGAAACCCGAAAACGCGCCCTCGTCGCCCGACTCGGCCTCGAATAGCTGGCCGCCGAACAGTTCGTCGAACGAGCGCGGCCCGCCCGCTTCGCTGAGCGGTGCCCTTCCGAACGGCAAGCGTTCCTTCGCGTCCCGAGCTGACTCCCACAACCTGACGCGCGCCTCCGCGCCTCCGCCGCACGTGGACGCAAAGTATCTCCCGCTATCGGACCACGCGAGCCATTCCGGAAACTGCAAGAACGAGCCAAAGCTGCCGAGGGAACTCTTGGCGTGCAGATCGAAGGCGTGGAGATGCCGGCTCCATCCGGGCCACGCCGCGATCAGATAGCGTCCGGAGGAGGACCAGGCGAAGGCAGCGGGCTGTCCCACAGGCGAATTCGCCGGCTCGCCGGGAACAGAAAGCGTCATCGTGGGCGTGGCGAGTTCGATGTCGTAGAGTGCGACGCGCTCGGTGCCGTGGCGCACGACGGGTGACGCGGCGCAGAGCTGCCCCGCCGATGATATTGCGAGGCGTGGCGCTGGTCCCGTGAAGACTTTCTTGATCAGCCAGTTCGAGTCGCGCGCCAGGTCGCGCAGGCCGCGCGAGACGAGCGCGGCCGACCGCACCGCGAGCGCGTGCGATGACGCGGGGACGATTTCTCTGGTCGACGATGGCGGCCGGCTGGCCATCAACGGGAATTCTCCGAGGGAGCTTCGAGGCGCTCTTTGGCGAGCGCGATCTGCTCGTCCACTTTAGCGATCATTTCTGTCAGCGTGTTGCGGCCGGTTTTGTCCGCTTCATCCACGCGCAGCTTGAGCTGGTAGAGATCGGAGCGCAGAAGCTCCTGCATCTCGGCTTCGATTTCGGCGAGGCGGCTGCGCGCCTGGCTGACGCGGCGGATCACGCGGATGAGTTCGGCGCCCGGGCCTTCGCCTTCGACGGCTTCGGGACTGTGCTCGTACTCAGTGAGAATTTTCACCAGGCGATCCTGATCGCCGCGCTCGTAGGCCTGATTGGCCTCGGCCATCAATTGCTGGCGCCTAGCGCGGTCGTTGCGGTCGGAAGTGAGATCGGGATGAATTTTTTTTGCGACGTCACGGTAGAGGCGCTTCATTTCGGGCGTGGACTTGAAGGCGCGGGGCTCCTGCGCGGCTTTTTCGCCGGCTGCAGATTTCGTTTCGTCGGCGCGGGCACGGGCTTCGCGGGCCGCCTGCTGCGCGCGTTCATTTTCGGGCTGTTCGCGCGCGAGACGCTCCGCCAGACGCGCTTTCCATTCGTCGAGCTCGGCGTAGCGCGAGCCGACAAAGTGCAGGTACTGGCGCTCGAAGGCACCGAGTTCGGCGCGGAGATTGGCGGAGCGCAATTCGCGCTCGGCGACCTCGGCTTCGAGCGCGGCCTGCTCTTCGCGCTTGCGAGCGAGTTCCTGCTCCTCCGGCTTGACGGAGGACGGTGAGACCATCCCCTGCGGTTCAGCCGCTTTGGGCGCCATGTTGTCCGCCTCTGAGAGGTGCCTTCTCCCAAATTTTACGATGTGGGCGGAACCCTTACGGCGGCGATGCCGGTGGCAGTTTCCAGAACCGGAAACAGGCGCCCCCGAAAAGCGGGCCGAGCCAAAATGGCTCTGCGAACGGTGGGCGGGGGACAGAATTTCACACTTCGTTAAAGGCCGACGTCATAGAATTTCGCTACAAAGATTTACGCAGGAGGATGAATCCGATGGCAGAAACTGCGGAGCAATACCGACAGCGAATGTTCAGCCACATCGATGGCAAAGACCCACTCAAGATGCAGGCCGCTGCGCCGGCGCGGCTGGCGAAGCTGCTGAAAGGAGTGACGGCGGCGAAAGCGCGGAAGCGGCCGGCACCGGGAAAATGGTCAATCGCTGAGATCGTGGCGCACATTGCGGACACGGAGATCGTCGTTGGCTACCGGATTCGCGCGATTCTCGGCGAGCCGGGAACGCAGATCATCGGCTTCGATCAGGACGTCTGGGTGACTGCACTGCACTACGACAAGCGCGACCTAAAGAAATCGTACGAGCAGTACCGCGCATTGCGGGAGGCGAATGTGGTGCTGCTGAAATCACTCGCGCCCGAGCAATGGAAACACCACGGCATACACAGCGAGCGGGGCCCGGAATCGGTCGAGACGATCGTCAAAATGATGGCGGGCCACGACATCAATCACTTCCAACAAATCGAGCGGATTCTCGCCGCGAAAAAGTAGGGACGGCGGCGCGCGAAGAATTTCAGGCGCTGTCGATCTGCGCGCGCTGCAGCTTATCGGAATAGTCGAAGTAAACCGTCTTCCACTCGGAGTAGAAATCGAGCGCGGCCAGGCCGGCTTCGCGGTGGCCGTTGCCCGTATTCTTCGTCCCGCCGAAGGGCAGATGCACCTCGGCGCCGATGGTGGGTGCGTTGACGTACACGATGCCGGTCTCCAAGTCGCGCTGCGCGCGGAAGGCCTTGTTGACGTCGCGCGTATAGATCGAAGCGGAGAGGCCGTAGCTCACGCCGTTGGCGATTTCGATGGCCTCCTCGAAAGTGCCGAACGGAATCACGGCGACCACTGGCCCGAAGATTTCCTCCTGGCAGATTCGCATCTTCCCGTTGCAATCGACGAACACGGTCGGCTCGTGGAACCATCCCTTTGCGAGCGCGCCGGATTCGAGGCGATGCCCGCCGATCGCGAGCTTCGCGCCTTCGGATTTGCCGATTTCGACATAGCTCATCACGGTCTTGAGCTGCTGTTCGTTGATGCACGGGCCCATCTCGGTCGCCGCGTCGACTCCGTCGCCCACTTTCAGCTTCTTCACGCGCTCGACAAATTTCTCGACGAATTCGCCGTAGACCTTTTTGTGTACGCCGACGCGGCTCGCGGCAGTGCAGCGCTGGCCAGTGGTGCCGAAGCCGCCCCAAACCGCGCCTTCGATGGCGAGCTCGAGATTCGCGTCGTCCATCACGATGATGATGTTCTTGCCGCCCATTTCGAGATGGCACTTCTTGAACGTCGGAGCGCAGGCCTGGCTCACGATGCGGCCAACCTCGGTCGAACCCGTGAAGCTTAAGAGATCGACGTCGGGATTATCGAGCATCGGCGCGCCGGCCTGGGGCCCATCGCCGAAGACGACGTTCAGCACGCCCGGCGGCAATCCCGCTTCGGCGAGTGCCTGCGTGAGGTTGTAGGTCGAGAGCGGAGTGTCCTCGGCAGGCTTCAGAACGATCGTGTTGCCGCAGACCAGCGCAGGCATCACTTTCCACGAGGGAATCGCCATCGGGAAATTCCACGGAGTGATCATGCCTGCGACACCGATGGGCGCGCGAACTGCCATTGCAAATTTGCTCGGCAGCTCCGACGGTGCGACGTGACCGAACTGTCGGCGCCCCTCGCCGGCCATGAGGTAGGTCATGTCAATCGCTTCCTGAACGTCGCCGCGCGTTTCGGAGAGGATTTTGCCCATCTCGCGCGTCATGTCGCGCGCGTAGTCTTCTTTGCGCTCGACCAGTATTTCCGCCGCGCGGAACAGCATTTCTGCGCGCTTTGGCGCCGGCACGAGCCGCCATTTCTTGTACGCAGACTTTGCCGCGTCGACAGCCTCCTGGACGTCTTGCGCACCGGAAGCGGGAAACATTCCGACGAGCTCATTGCGATTTGCCGGATTGCGATTTTCGATGGTCTTGCCGCCGCGAGCTTCGACCCATTCGCCATTGATGTAGTTTTTGAAGACCTTCGGGGCAAACGCGGTAGCCATGCGATTCCCTCCTGTGCTGATTTCAGTGACTCGATGTGCGGCTTGGGCGTCGCGATTCGGTGCTGCGATAGATCGGAAACGCTAGGTTAGCAACGGCGGGTGCGAGCGTCAACGCGCGCGGCTACTGCTGCGCGGGTTTGGAATCGGTGGAAGTCGCGCCGGAAGAGCCGGTGGCGGAACTAGCGGGAGGCGTCGAAGGTGCAGGCTGAGACTGTTGATTCGCCGGCATCGAGCAGCAAGAGGAGGTCGGCTTGTCCCCCGAGGCTGTCGAACCCGAGGACATCGAGCAGCAGGCCGGCACGATCGGCTTCGGCGCCGCTACGCCGGCGATATCTGAACCGAGGCCGAGCTTTTGCAGCGTCGGCGCGCCGAGCTTGCCGTCAGCGTCGAGACCGTTGTCCGACTGGAACTTCTCCAGCGCGGCAACGGTATTCGCATCCATCTTGCCGTTGGGGTCGCCCTTCAGGTAGCCCTCGCGCGCGAGCGCCGTCTGAATTTCGGAGATGCGGTCGGACGTGGGCGCTTTCTGGCCAGGCTGATGCTTTGTGTAGTGCTTGTGCTTATGAGTCGGACGCTTGGTCGTGGTCGACGTGGAAGAACTCGAAGAAGAGCTGGGCGCGCTGGTCGAGGACTGACCCGCGCGCGCTACGGGCGCGCATGCAAGAGCGAGAGACGCGGCAATGGTCAGCCATCTCATGATTCGTAGCCCCTAAAATTGACGCTGAATTCCCTTCCCGTGCTGCCTGGTACGTCGTCCCGTTGTTCAATTATCCCTATTCCCTAGCGCGACTCCAACTGTCCTGACGGACAGACTGCCTATCGTGTAATGGCTCCCGCGTAAAGCCCTGCTCTCAGGCTTTCTTCGCCTGGCCGGCGGCGCGAACGACCTTCAGCACGATGTAGGCGATGATGAAATACCACAAAAAGCTGAAAACCAGCGTAAGACCGATATAAGCGATCCATTGGCCGTGCGGAAACAGGCCCTCGACCACGATGCCCAGCAAAGCCGCCACGACCAACCCGGGCAAGAGGCCTGCGTACCACCCAACCTGCGCACTCGGCCCGCCCGCGTGTACCACAAACACCAGCAGTGCCGCCATTCCCAACAGCACGGCCGCCGCGAGGGCTGCCCGGAGCCAGTCGCTCATGCCGCGATTCATCCAGCTACTCGATCTTCGCGCCGCTGGCCTGAGCCTGGTCCTGAATCGCGCTGATCTGGCTTTGGAGTTCGCTTTGGCGGTTGTAGAGGTTTTGCTGCATGTTCGTGGTCAGGTTGCCTCCCCAACGCGAATCGGGTTGGATCAGCGTAATGCTACGGGACGCCGCATCGGATTGCATCGCGCCAACGGTGTCCTGCGTCTGCGCCAATTCATCGCTGAGGTCGCGATACGCCTCCACCAGCGCCGCGCGCTGCTGTGCGGGAGTGAGCGGAATCTCGGCGCTCACGCGGCCCCGACCCTCGACCAGAATTCCAGGCTGCATGCCATTGTCACGAGCCGTGTCGGCAATGGCATCGATCTGTTGCAGCACGTCCTGGCGGCGCGCATCGAGTTGGGCAATCAAGTTGTCGGTACCGACGCCCTGGCATGGAGCGACGACGTTGAGTCCTGTTGGCAGGCCCTTGCTCGTCGCGCGGAAATTTCGCAGCGCCTCTTCGCGTGCTGAAACATCTACCAATTCGCTCTCGAGGGCGCTGAGCTGCTGAGCGTACCACTGCGGGTTCTGCTCGGGCGCGACGGATGTCGCCGAAACGACCTGCGTAACGGCTGAAGCTGCCGGGGCCGCCTGTTGCGGCTGCAAGGCCTGCGCCGGTACCTCAAATCGCGGGCCGAGAGCTTCCACGTCCTCGTTGGTCCACACTTTGACATCGCGCACGGGTTTCGGCGAGGCCGGTGCAGACGAACTTATTCCGCTGCCGGCCAAAGCCACGGCGGGAATCATCAGCAAAAAGGTTGCAGAAAGAGCCGAACGAAAACCGAGAGGTTGGAAAATTCGCATGGTGCAGACTCCCCCATTCCCAAGGATATTTGCGGGGAGCGGGAGTATGGCACGCCCAGCCGGCGCTGACAAGCTGCGCGCTAGGGCTTCGCCGGAACGGTGCCCGCCAAGAAGAGCGTAAGCACCTGATTGGATTGCGACCGCCGTGCGATCCGGAACAGCACGTCTTGCCCTGCCTTGAGCTTTGCCATTTGCGCGCGGTAATCGGTCATCGAGTTCACCGGCACGTGATTGACCTCGACGATCACATCGCCCCGCGTAAAGCCGACGTCTTCCGCAAAGCTGGCAGGATCGACCTCCGTGACTACCACGCCGCTCAGCTTGTCCATGTCAAGCTTGTGCGCGAGATCGGGCGTGAGGTCTTCAGCGTGCAGGCCAAACTGGCTGGGTTCTTCGGCCTTATCGGGCTGCTCCTCGTCGTCCTGCGCCGATTGCGGGAAGAGCTTCGCGCGATCGGCGACAGTGAGCGTGACATCCTTCGCCTGTTTGTTGCGGACGTATTGCAGATCGACGCTCTGGCCGATGGGCGTCTGCGCGATCGGATTGACGAGGTCTGCGCCACTGTGGACGGCGTGGCCGTTCACTTGCGTGATCACGTCGCCCGCCTGCAATCCGGCCTTCTCCGCTGGGCTGGCCGGCTCGACGGCTTCGATCACGATCCCGTACGGCGCACCCAATTCCTTCATCAGGACCGGATTATTGCTGTTTTCTTCCTGGAACGTGACACCAATGGACCCGCGCACGACCTTGCCGGTGGTGATCAGCTGGTTATAAACGGAAATCGCGGTGTTCGACGGCAGCGCAAATCCCACGCCTTCAAATCCGCGGCTGCCAGTGTAGATCGCGGTGTTGATGCCAATGACCTCGCCCGCCATGCTGACCAGTGGCCCGCCGGAATTGCCAGGATTGATTGCCGCGTCGGTCTGAATGAAACG
>Ga0187778_10001902_pt1 | contig 14391 bp, 14 predicted proteins | sample 1015_Q2_SP5_20_M_FD_132418 | JGI IMG/M metagenome (GOLD analysis project Ga0187778, IMG submission 132418) | Tropical peat soil microbial communities from peatlands in Department of Meta, Colombia - 1015_Q2_SP5_20_MG | ecosystem: Environmental > Terrestrial > Soil > Wetlands > Peat | place... | reverse complement strand
CTCGAGATCGGTTTCCGAGAAATGCTCAAGCAGGTGGTCCTTGACCATGTCGACGAAGTACGGAGCGGAGCCGCTACCGGTGCTGCCCGCGACGAAGTGAAGCTTGGCTTTTTTCGCGGCAGCGACCTGGTCGGCGGTGGCGTAGCTGTTTTCCAGCATTTGCCCCAAGACGCGATCGCGCGCTTCCACGGCGCGTTCGGGATGGCGCTCGGCGCCCGAATAACGGTTGGGCGCGCGGATGATGCCGGCGAGGAATGCGGCTTCGCCGAGAGTGAGCTCGCGAACATCCTTGCCGAAGTACGCTTCCGCAGCCTCGCCAAACCCGCGAATCGCGAAGCTGCCGCGATTGCCGAGATAGACTTCGTTGGCGTAGAGCTCGAAGATCTGCCTCTTCGAGAAGCGCTCGTCGAGCTCGAAGGCCATCAGAATCTCTTTCGCTTTGCGGCGCCATTCGCGCTTGGTGGTGAAAAAGAAGCTGCGTGCGACCTGCATATCGATCGTGCTGGCCCCCTGCGCCTTCTGGCCCGTGCGAAGATCCGCAAGCGCTGCACCGGCGACGCGGACGAAATCGAGGCCGCCATGCTCGAAGAAGCGCTTGTCTTCGGCGGAAAGGACGGCGTTGACCAGAATCGGAGGAAGATCCTCGAAACGAACCACACGGCGCTTTTCGCGCGAGCTATCGAAGAGATTGGTGAGCAACTCCGGCTCGATTTGAGCGGAATCGCGGTTCAGGCCGCCGGGGATTTGCGCGATGCGGGAAATCGCCGGGCCGGTGAACTCCACGCGAAGGGCGTTGGAGCCGCGGAAGTAAGAATCGGCGGAAGGACGAATTTCCACCGCGGTGGAGGTGACACGATATTCCCCGGCCGAGCCGGGAACGGAGCCTTCCTGATAGCCAGCTCGAAGAAGATAACTCGCCAATTCTCCGGGCCGCATGGTTTCGCCGACGTAGATGCTGCCGGGAGCAGAGTACACGCGGGAAGTATTCTGGAAAACCTGGCCGGTGAGCCGCTCATTGATGAGGCGGCCGAACTGGATGTAGTAGAAGACAAGAGTCGCAGTGGCTGCGAGCACCGCTGCAAGCGCCACCCCCAGCACTCCCAAACCGAAGCGAGAGGACCAAAAACCTGTGCCGATCCGGATCTGCAATCGTATTCTCCGCTACACCCTGTCGTAGGCTTTGCTGCCTATCAAAGGCCGCGGCTGGGCCGGCGCGGCAAAAGCGGGGCAGGAACCTCCCAAGCCCCTACTAAGATGGTATGCAATTCTAAATCGAACGGTTGTCCGCGTGGGGGTGGAAATCAAGGGAAAAGCGATAGACTTGCAGGTCGACTGGAATCGAGTAATTCAACGAAATCTGGATGCCCCCCTCAACCGCCGAAACCCGGATATCGTCGTGCTTTGCAGGAATGCCTAGTTCCTGAATCTTCCTCCAAACGTCTTCGCGGATATCGGCTTCAGCTTTGCGGTTGGCGCCGGCGAAGCGCGCCTCGCTTTCCATGGCGTCCTGCAACTCGTAGTTGTTTACGTAAGCTGGAACGATCTTGATGGCCGCAAAGATCAGCGCCGCGACGATTACAACCGTCAGCAGAAGATTCAGCTTCCCTCCACCCCGCTCGAAATTCTTGCTTCGATTGACCCGAAAAATGGCACGACCTCCAAGGCCTATGGAAGATACATGGCTGATTTTATGCTAGCACCCTGCTTGCGGCCCGGGAGGTGCCGGGCAGGTTTGTGTTCGCGATGAGTAACCCGGGGCAAGAAGGGGCAGAAAAAGTGGCTGGAAATCACCCGGCTTCGTTGAGATACGGTCGGATTCGACTCAGCCCCGATGTTGGCGGGCGTTGTACCTGAGTTGAAAACAAAGCGGGAGCCCCTCGGCTCCGCTCGGGACAGGCAAGCTCCCGCACTCCAAATGTCTTGGTGGGCAGCGCTCAGATGATTTGGATTTCGATAGAGCCGAATGGGTGCTAGTAAGCGCGGGCGAAGATGGCCTTTTCGCGAGCGGGGCGGCCGCAGTAGATGCATTTTCCGGAGCCGCCGGGTTGATCGAAGGGGATGCAGCGCATGGTGGCCTTGGTCTCTTCTTTGATTTTGGCTTCGCAATCCGCGCCGCCGCACCACCAAGCCAGAGCAAACCCCTTTTCGACAGCTTGTTTGAATTCCGCGTAGTCGGCGGGTTCCGTCGTGTTGGCTTCGCGGAAAGCCAGCGCCCGGTCGAACAGAGATTGCTGAATCTCCGCCAGCGCGGCCGCAACAACGGGGCCGATCCCTTGCTGAGGGACAAACGATTTCCCTTCCTTGCCCGGCCGGTCGCGGCGGGCGAGCACCACAGAGCCTTTGGCCACGTCTTTCGGGCCGAGCTCGATTCGCAAGGGCACGCCGCGCATCTCCCAGTCATTGAATTTGAAGCCCGGGCTCAAGCCTTCGCGCTCGTCCATCTTGATGCGGATGCCCGCATCCGCCACCTCCTTGCGTAGTTTTTGAGCGTTCGCGAGCACAGCAGCCTTCTCGTCGTCTGTCTTGAAGATGGGAACGATGACCGCCTGGAAGGGCGCCAGCCGCGGCGGAAGAATCAGCCCCTGGTCGTCGCCATGGACCATAATCAAGGCGCCGACCGTGCGAGTGGATAGCCCCCAGGAGGTTGTCCAGCAATACTGAAGGACGCCGTTCTTATCGAGATAGCGGATCTCGAAGGCCTTCGCGAAATTCTGTCCGAGGTTGTGGGAGGTGCAGAATTGCAGCGCCTTGCCGTCTCCCATCATGGCTTCGAGCGCATAGGTGACGTCGGCGCCAGCAAATTTCTCCGACTCCGATTTGCGGCCGACGATGACCGGGACAGCCGCTTCTTTCACCGCGAAATCGGTATAGACGTCCGCCATCTGGCGCGCTTCAGCTTCGGCTTCCTCCGCGGTGGCATGGGCGGTGTGGCCCTCTTGCCAGAAAAATTCCAGCGTGCGGAGAAAGAGCCGGGTGCGAAGCTCCCAGCGGATTACGCTGTTCCAGAGGTTGATCAGGATGGGAAGGTCGCGGTAAGACTGAATCCACTTGGCATACGAATGGCCGATGATCGTTTCCGAAGTCGGACGGATCACCAGCGGTTCTTCGAGCTCCTCGCCCCCCCCGTACGTCACGACAGCTAGCTCGGGAGAAAAGCCGGCCACGTGCGATTTTTCCTTTTCGATGAAGCTCCGCGGAATCAGCAGCGGGAAGGCGGCGTTGACGTGGCCCGTGGCTTTGAAACGGCTGTCGAGCGCGGCGGTGATATTTTCCCAGAGCGCCCAGCCGTAGGGCCGGACGATCATGCAGCCGCGGACGGGCGCATAGTCCGCGAGTTCGGCGCGGAGCACCACCTGGTTGTACCACTCGGAAAAATCTTCCGTACGTGCGGGCAGCTTCAGATCGGCCATGCGCAGTCTGGTCCTCGCTTCGCGCCGCGCTTTCGATGGAACTCACAACAGCCGCGAGAGCCGGCGCTGGAAACGAGCTAGCGTATGGGAGTCATTTGGGGAAGTCAACCGCGCGGGAGCGGGGGCGCGAAGATATTTTTTCTGGACAATCGGAGGAACAGGTGTAGGCTATGCACCGCGCCCGGCTCCCTGCCGGCGCACCGCACGCTCAAGGAGAGAATCAAGATGAAGACGCGCCGGGTAGTAGCGGATTTGTTTGTTGCCGCGGTGCTCATAGTTGGGTTCGGGGCGCTGGCGCAACCCAGCTTCGCGCAAGACGCCAGCACCAACCCCCGGTCGTTCCCGGAAACCAAAGTGGTGATCGGATTGGAAGGGTTCAAGCCTCACGCCAAAGGCACACTCTCTGCCGAAAATGGCGAGCTCGTATTCAAGAAGGGAAAAAAGAAGGTAGAGATTCCAGCGGCGTCCATCACGGACGTGCTGACGGGGAAGGACTCGGAGCGCGCCATTGGCGGAACCGTCGGCACAATGACGATGTTCGCTCCCTACGGCAGCGGAAGATTCCTGAGCTTGTTCCGGAACAAAGTCGATACCCTCTCAGTCGAGTGGGCCGATAAATCGGGCGGTGTCCATGGCGCAGTCTTCACGATGGGGCAAGGAACCTCGTGGAGCGCCAAGGGGGCGCTGCTGGCCCAGGGAGCGAAGACGACTGTTCCTCTGGAAAAGGAAATCGAAGAGCAAACCCAGCCAAAGGGGAAAAAGCAATGAACTCGACCAGATATTCGCGCATGCTCGTGGCTCTCGCGGCTGCTTGCTTACTGTGGGGAAGCGCCGCATCGGCGCAGGACCAGCCGGCGGCGAAGGCAAAAGCGTCCTCGATTCAGATTGCGATGGTTCAGTCCGACGAAGTGAAACTGCCCATCGAATTTCAGCTGGCGCTCTATGAAAACCTGGTTGAACAGATTCAAAAGACCAACAAGTTCCAGCACGTGTACCGCGACGGCGATAAAGACGCGGCCAGCGCCCCTGATCTGGTAGTGCTGCACAGCAACGTCTACGGATTCAAAAAGGGCAGCGAAGAAAAGCGGCAGGTGACTACGGTCGCAGGCAAGACGGAGATCAAAGTGCACGTCCAAGCGACGGACAAGGACGGCAAAGCGGTCGTCTCGCAGGACGTCCAGGGCCAGGTGCGCTTTATCGGGGGGAACCTGAGAGCCACACTCGATTTCGCGAAGAAAGTGGCGCAGGTCCTCGTTAACAACTTCCAGTAATTCCCCGCTCAGGGGCCGCAGGATGCGGTTCGACAGGTGGGCTCACTTGCGGACCTTTGCGGTTCGTGCGCGCTGGTCCTCTGTGCTCGGGCTTTTTCAGTCCGCCGCGCATCAAGGTTTTTCAATCTCGCACCGATCCAGAAAACAGGTAACATCCAAACGCCCGGCGAACTCATCCTAACGGGAGTGTGAGCGAATCGTGCGGATGATGCGACTCGGATTCGGCTTGCTTCTCCTGGCAGTTGGGCAAGCGATTGCACTGCCGCCCTGCGCCGCGCAGGCACCGGCGGGTGCGGACGGACAATCCCCAGCGGCGCCCGCAGCGCCGCCCGCGGCAGCCCCGCCGCGGACATCGGACACCCTCCACATCGAGCCGGGAACGATGTACACCCGTCCGACCGAAAAGACGAAGCTTCAAAACTATTTGTTCGACGCATTTGGGCCATACCCGATGGCGGCGGCGGCCATCGCAGGAGGCATTGAGCAGGCGTATGGTACCCCGCGCGAATGGGGTGGAGGAGCGCAGGGATACGGGAAGCGGGTGGGATCGGTTTTCGGGATTGCGCTCGCGTCGACGACATCGAGATACACGCTGGCGGAAATCTTGCGCGAAGATACTTTGTACTACCGCTGCGAATGCAAAGGCGCTTTCCCGCGGCTGAAGCACGCGGTGGTCTCCACATTCACGGCCCGCAGGGGCGACGACGGGCACCGCGTTTTTTCAATCCCCTCCCTTGTGTCTCCGTATGTTGGGACGATGACGGCGGCGCTCGGCTGGTACCCGGGCCGGTACAAGCCGATGGACGGCTTTCGCATGGGGAATTACAACCTGCTTGGGTATGCCGCCGGAAATCTCGCCATCGAGTTCCTCTACGGCGGCCCGCACGAGATGCTCTCAAAAATGCATTTGACCAGCCGCCGCGCGGCGCCGGAGCCGAATCCCTAGGTTGATGCGGATCTATTGAGTCTCGTGCTTGTGCTTTTCGAACTTGTGGCGGATGTCGGGCCAGAATTCCTTCAGCATGAACCCTACAGCATCAAGCGCGATCTGGGTGCCCCAGACGCTGCCGGCATTGCCCCAGTTCTTGTCCTCGCGCGGATGGTAGGCGTAGGTAGAGATCCCGGCAGCAAAAGCGGCGCCGAATACCTCCGAGTAATTGAACTGCGTGTGGCCGGAATCCGAGTGGGTGATGAAAAGCCGGCTGAGGGCGTACTTGGTGCGATGCAGGAATGAGCCCTTGCCCATTTGATAGTAGCGAGGGTCCTGCCGCAGGATGGAAGGAAAAACGGCGCCCACCATGAAGTTTTCGACCGTGGTATCCGCGAAGTTGGTCGCATATCGCTTGCCGTAACCTTCCGCCCCCTGGCCATAGGCAGGCTCAGTGTTGTTGGCCTGGTCGATAAAGGTGACGACGCCAAGGTATGCCCATTCGGTGGGATCGAATGTCCCGCGAGCCACTACCTTGAATTTTTGGCCGACCGTGAGAGGCGGAAGCTGCCCGGCGCTTTGAATGCTCAGGAAATTCGGCAGGGTCCAAAACAGGCGGTCTTTCGAGACGCCGCCTTCGTGGGCCTGGGCCTTTTCTTCTCCCGATTCCTTTTTCTTCTCTGGCGCGGGAGCTTGTTGCGCTCCGGGCGCGGCGGCCGGCGGAGCAGCTTGCTGCGCGTTTGCGTCCTTCGAATCCGCGGCGGCCTGACCAGCCTGATTTTGAAAATCCGCGGGAACTTCCGTGCTGGGAACCACCGCCTGCGCCGTCCAACCGCACGATAGGATCAAGAGAGTCATGAGACCGATCCACCGGGCGATGATGATCGAAGGGCTGCTTAGCCGCTCAGGCCTGAAAACGAAGGTGCAGGGTGAGGTCACCTGGCACCAGCCGAAAGTCTCTTGTCGGACAGCAAAATTCTCCTCCCCGAGCGCCGGAATCGACGGCTATCCGGCGCGACGGACGCTTCCGCCTGCGAATTACGATTTGCTCGGATATAGGAGCGCGAGCACCGCTATTGAATTCCTGTGTTCAGGGCCGCACCGGCTGCTCTTCCGGACGCACGCGGCGCATCGAGGTGAAACTTGCCCCCGTCAATCCGATGCCAGCGCCAGGAAGCGCAACCGCTCGCACTCCCGCCAAAACAGTATACTTTGCCTCGCCCGATTTTGAGAATTGAATCTGCGGGGCTACGGCTGCTCCTTCTCCTTGCGGAATTTGCGGCGGATGTCGGGCCAGAACTCCTTGAGCACCGTGGACACCATGTCCCACCCAACTTGGGTGCCCCAAACGCTCAAAGCGTTGTCCACGTTTTGATCATTGTGCGGATGATAGGAATACGTGGAAATTCCCGCGGCAACCGCCGCCCCGAAAATTTCGGAATAATTGAACTGCTTTTGTCCTGAATCGCTTCTTGTGATGAACATTCTTTCCGCCGCATACATCGTGCGATGCAGGAAACTCCCTTTGCCGAGCTGATAGTAGCGCGGGTCCTGGTGCAGAATGGAGGGGAAGACTGCCCCGACCATGAAGTTCTCAACGGTATTGTCGCCGAAAGCGATGCCGTAGCGCTTTCCGTAGGCGTCCCATCCCTGTCCGTAGGCGGGTTCGCTGTTCTCGGCCTGAGCGATGGCGGCTACGAGGGCCAGGTAGGGGTACTCCACGGGATCGAATGTCGAGCGCGCAACTACCTTGAACTTCTGGCCGGCGGAAAGCGGCGGAATCTGGCTGGCGTTTTCGACGGTCAGGAAATTCGGGAGGGTCCAGAAGAGCCTATCCTTCGAGACGCCGGTTTGCTGCTCTTCGGTTTTCTGATCGTTTGATTGGGTATCGGAGTCTTTCCCTTTTTCTGTCGAGGCAGGCTGCTGTGTTTTTGAGTCCGTGGGTTGCGGCGACTGCGGGCCGGGGGATTGGTGGCTCACGGCCGGAGCGGGAGATTGCTGCGGCGCGGCGTGAGTGGAATGGGCAACTGCAAGAATCAATAGAACTGTTTGAGCGGTTGCGAGGGAACGAACCTTCAATGGCTTCCTTTCACTGTTAGCGCCTTGCTTCCATCCATATTTGACGATGTATCGTATCCCAAGTTCCATTATTTCCGCGGTGCGCTGACGTTCGTGTGCGGAATCGCAAACGTAGGGCCGCGGTTTGCTGCGTCGGTCTCCGCAAGCGATGTTTGCAATCGAATGGACCCTCCGATAGAATTTGCCAGGACACTTTGATGGCAAACGATTCCGCCGAGTTGCAAAGAATGAGCCGCCCGCTCGAGGCGGTGGACCCGGAAATTGCCGATGTGTTGCGCGACGAGGTGCGCCGGCAATCGACCGGTATCGAGCTGATTCCCTCCGAAAATTTTGTTTCCGAAGCGGTTCTTGAGGCGATGGGCTCGGTCCTCACCAACAAATATGCGGAGGGTTATCCGGGAAAGCGGTATTACGGCGGGTGCGAGTTTGTGGACGTGGCCGAGCAACTCGCGATCGACCGCGCCAAGGCGCTGTTCGGCGCCGAGCATGCCAACGTTCAGCCGCACTCCGGCACCCAGGCAAACATCGCCGTTTACATGACGGCGCTGCAGCCCGGCGACACCGTGCTGGGAATGAATCTCGCGCACGGCGGCCATCTCACCCACGGCCATCCGCTGAATTTTTCCGGCAAGACCTACAAGTTCATCGCCTACGGCGTCACGAAGGATACCGAGACGATCGATTACGACGAGCTCGACCGCCTGGCGCAAGAGCACAAACCGAAAATGGTGGTCGTGGGCGCGAGCGCCTATTCGCGCATCATCGATTTCGCGCGGATGGCACAAATCGCGCGATCAATCGGCGCGCTTCTGTTTGTGGATATGGCGCACATCGCCGGGCTTGTGGCCGCCGGAGTGCACCCCAGCCCCGTGCCGCATGCAGATTACGTCACCACCACGACGCACAAGACGCTCCGCGGTCCGCGCGGCGGATTGATTCTCTGCCGCGAAAAGTACGCCAAAGAACTCGACCGGACGACCTTTCCGGGCGTTCAGGGCGGGCCGCTCATGCACATCATTGCAGCCAAAGCCGTATGCCTGAAAGAAGCGACCGAGCCGGGGTTCCGCGAGTATCAGGAACAAGTGGTGAAAAACGCCAAGGCGCTGGCCGCCGGAGTCGCCAAGCGCGGCTATCGCATCGTGAGCGGAGGAACGGACAATCATCTTTTCCTGGTGGACCTCCATTCGCGCGGGCTCACCGGAAGCGCAGCCCAGCCTGCCTTTGACCGTGCCGGCATCACCATTAACAAGAATTCGATTCCTTTCGATCCCCTTCCGCCGATGAAGGCCGGAGGAATCCGCGTGGGGACCCCGGCGGTGACCACCCGGGGAATGCGGGAAGCCGAGATGGAGAAAATCGCTGCGTGGATTGCCGAGGTGCTCGACCACCTGGGTGATGCCGCCACCGAACAGCGCGTGCGCGCCGAGGTGGCAGCGCTCGCCGCTAAATTCCCACTTTATTCGCGGCGGCTGGAAGCGGCCAATGTCGCTGTGACGCGCTAGCATCGCCTTCTCTGCTGGTCCGGTTCGACGCACCTGTTATCTTCCGAAACATCCTTTCGAAGAACACTCGCACAACAATCCACGCAGGCCGGATAAACTGTTTGTTTAAGCGCGGACTGGTCTGTATGCCCGAAACTTTTGGCACGCAGGTTGCCAGCGATCTCTGGGGGTGGTGTTGCCAAGCCCCGCGGCACGGAGCGATTCGGAGATGAGCACGCAAAGCCCGGCGGAAGTCTGCCTGTGCTGCCAACACGACCACACTAACGATCGCGCCGCCGCCCAAGAGATTCAACAATCGCTCATCCCGACGGCGAACATGAAAAGCACGCGGTTCGAAGTGGCGTCCCGCTTTACGCCCTTCTCCGACGTGAGCGGCGACTTCATGGATTTCTTCAATCTGCCCAATGGATTGATCGGCCTGTACGTGGGCGACGTTGTGGGCAAAGGACTGGCAGCGGCGATGTATGCGGCGCTGGTGATGGGCACGCTGCGAGGAATCAATAAGACCGGCGACACTACCGCTGCGGTCCTGGCGCTGCTGAACCGCCGGCTGCTGGTCCGGCCGATTGCGGGGCGTTACTGCGCGACTCTGTATGCGCTGTTCGATCCCTCCACACGTGATTTGACCTTTTCCAATGCAGGCCTGCCCCGGCCGTTGCTCGCATCCGCCTCTGGATGCCGCGAACTCGGCGAAGGCGGGCTGCCCTCCGGCCTGTTTCCGGAATCTTCCTATGAAATTCACACCGTGAGGCTGGCTCCCGGAGATGTCGTTCTGTTTGCCACAGACGGCCTCACGGAGATTCGGAATCACTGGGATGAGGATTTCGGCTGGGAACGCCTGGGGGAGCTTTGGGCTCAATGCACCGAAAAATCCGCGGAACAATCGCTCGAGTTGCTGTTTGAAGGGCTCGACGCGTTCTCGATGCACACCGAGCAGCGCGACGACATTACCGCCGTGGCGCTGAAAGTGCCCATGCACGTGGAAGCGCAGCCGGAGCTCGCAACGAAGTAACGCCCCCGCGAGATCTAGACCACCACCACCTGCAATTCGCGAACGATGCCGTCGCGGATCGAAAAGGCGCGGACCGGTTTTGCTGTCTCCGGGTCCGGCGACAGGATGAAATAGGCGGCGTCCGGGTAAAAGGCCTGCTCGATATCGCGCGGTGACGGCTCATTCAGTCCGGCCGGATGCGAGTGGTAGATGCCGAGCAATTCCAGTCCGGCAGCGCGAATCTCGCGCATGAGTGGAAACAATTGTTCGGGTGAGATTTCGTAGCTCTTTGCGGGGTCGCCTGCAATATTTTCCGCGGGAAATGCGCGTGAGATGATCCCGCCGCGGCCAGCAAGGAGTCCGCAGCATTCCCGCAGGCGATATTCGCGAGCGTGCTCGAGCATGAGGACTCGAGCTTCGCGGGAAATCGAGACTCTGCGCGACATTGGGTGAGTCTACACCCCGCTACGCCATCGAGTATCCCGAGCTTTCGCGACTCACATGCGCGGGCGCAAACCGTATTGAAATAGCGATAGGGTATGCTAACGTGCTGTGAGGCCGCAGAATCGGAGGTGGAGGATGACTTTTGAGGATGCCCTGGAAATACTGGATGAGGACGAATCGTTTCGTGCCACGGTCTACGCGATGAACACGCTGCTGATTGAAAAGGGAGTGTACACCGCCAAAGAATTCGAAGACCTCTTTTGTGAGCACGCTGCCAATTACAAGGCCGGATTCAAACCACAGACGAAGCGAACAAAAGAATCTAGGAAGGCAAGGGAAACTTCTCGCGAAGCCGCGCACGCCAACCTTTAGGCGGCTTCCGCGGATGGGTACATTCGCACCGCTTCTTGTTCACGCACTTCTCGTGCAGTCCGATGCGGCAAGGTTTGCACGCTTCCCTACAGAACAGCTTTTTCATACCGGCTGGGCTCTCAGCAAATCACCGGTTCGTTAGCACCAGGTTTATGACTGCGACGTCGATGAAAGAGTACATCCAAATGAATGAAGCGGTATTCCAAAAGTAGAGAGGGCTCTGCGGAAACTGCTTGTGAAACTCCCGCCTTACGCGCGAGTACGACCACATACCGGATTTGCGAAAGGGCCAGCCGGGGAAAAGTGTGGGAATCTGGCCGCCCGGCGGCCTAGTGCGATTCAGTTCATCCGCCATGCTCAACGAACTGAGCGCGCATAGCATTCCGCCGAAGCCACCATCCAGCGCTAATCCCACGGTGATCAAGTCGCGAGGAGACATCGGGACACCTTCTAGAACAGCGATCGAGTCCCGCAAACTTTCAGCGCCCGCTTGTTAGGCCTTTTGGGCCTGGCGGCGGAGGAATGTTGGCACGTCGAGATCGTCCGCCGGGATTTCCTGCACCACATCGCTCACGTTGCGCGCCACTTGCTGCACCACGTTGGTTTGCTCGCGCGCGGTCTTCCACGTTTTCGGCAGGAATGACGGCTTCGTGTGCGTCTTGCGCGCGGCCACCTCGCGGAAACCCGCCGCGATCACGGTGATTTTCACCGACTCCTTCATCGAATCCTCCTGCACCGCGCCGAAAATGATGTTGGCATTTTCGTGCGCCGCTTTTTGGATGATGGAGGAGGCCTCGTGAACTTCCTGGAGCGTGAGGCTCGACGAGCCGGTGACGTTGATCAGGATGCCCTGCGCGCCCTGGATGCAGTTGTCCTCGAGCAGCGGGCTATTGATGGCGCGATTGGCGGCGTCAATCGAACGATTCGAACCCGACGCGATCGCCGTGCCCATCACTGCATAGCCCTGGCCGGCCATGATGGTCTTCACGTCCGCAAAATCGCGATTGATGATCCCGGGAATCGTGATGATGTCGCTGATGCCTTGAACGGCCTGGCGCAAAATATCGTCCGCGATGCGGAACGCCTCGAAAAAACTCGTTCCGTGCTCGACACATTCCATCAAGCGTTCGTTGGGGATCACGATCACAGTGTCGACGCACCCGATCAGCTCGGCCAGAGATTGCTCCGCTTGCTGCATGCGCCGCTTGCCTTCGAATGCGAACGGCTTTGTGATCACCGCGACGGTAAGCGCGCCGAGTTCGCTGGCGAGATTCGCGACCACCGGTGCAGCCCCGCTGCCGGTGCCGCCGCCAAGCCCGGCGGTGACGAACACCATGTCCGCACCATCCAGCGCCTCGAGGATTTTTTCGGTGTCTTCGAGCGCGGCTTTCCGGCCGACCTCGGGATTGGCTCCGGCTCCGAGGCCCTTCGTTAATTTTGCGCCGAGCTGCAATTTCACCGGCGCCTGCGAAAGCTTCAGCGCCTGCAAATCGGTATTGGCGGCGATGAACTCGACGCCCTCCACTTTGGCGCGGATCATGCGGTTGACGGCATTCGATCCGCCGCCTCCCACGCCAATGACTTTGATCTTCGCGCCGTTTTGCGGCTCTTCGGTAAACGAAACTCGAATGCTTGATTCTTTCGCCGTCATTCTTCCTCCCCCAGAAATGGCCACCTGCCTCAAGATTTTTTACTGACCTGCAAAAAGCGCTTTCAATTTGCCCGTCCAGCCGGCGGGGCGCGCTCCGGCAAGGCGCCGCGTCCGCGCCCCGTAGAGCACCAGGCCCACGGCGGTCGAGTACTCAGGCCGGGAAACCGCTTCGCTCATCTCCGCCAGCCCGCGGGGCGAAGCCACGCGCACCGGGAGATTGAAAATCCGCTCGGACAGTTCCACCAGTCCGAGCAAATGCGCTCCGCCGCCGGTGAGCACGATACCTGCCGGAATCTGCGATTCCAATCCGGCGCGGCGCAATTCGTCGCGAACCAGAAGCAGAAGTTCCTGCGCGCGCGGCTCGACAATATCCGAGAGCATGCGCGCAAAGATGGTTCGCGGCGGACGATCGCCCACGCTGGCGATCTCGATGGCGTAATCCTGCGTGAGGAGCTCGCGCCAGGCGCGCGCATGCTCGCGCTTGATCTTTTCGGCTTCGGGAATCGGCGTGCGCAGGCCTACCGCCAGATCGTTGGTGAAATGATCCCCACCCACGGGAATTGCGGCCGTATGGCGGACCATGCCGCCCGTATAGGCGATGAATTCGGTGGTGCCGCCGCCGATATCCAGCACGCAGGCGCCGAGTTCGCGCTCATCTTGCGTAAGGCAGGCTTCGGAAGAAGCGAGCGGCTCGAGCACCGTATCGTCCACGCGCACGCCGGCGCGATTCACCGCGGTAACGATATTCTGCGTGGCCGCGCCGGACGCGGTCACGATGTGGACATTGGCTTCCAGCCGCACTCCGACCATTCCCATGGCGTCGCGAATATTGTCCTGGCCATCGAGGAAGAATTCCTGCGGCAGGACGTGCAGGATTTCCCGGTCTTCCGGCAGCGTCACGCCGCGGGCCGCTTCGATGGCGCGCTTCACGTCGTCGCGCTGGATATCGCGCGGCCGGGCGCCGACGGTGATGCCGCCGCGGCTATTGACGCCGCGAACGTGCCCGCCGGCGACACCAATGAGCGCCGATTCGACAGGGACTCCGACGATGGCCTCGGCTTCCTCGACGGCAGCGCGAATCGAGCTGACGGCAAGATCGAGATTCACGATCTGCCCCTTCCGCCAGCCTTTGGATTCCGCGGCGCCGAGCGCAGCAAACTTCACGGAGACAGAGCCATTGTCACCATCGAGCTCGCCGATCAGCGCGCACGTTTTGGTGCTGCCGATATCGAGCGCCACAATGTGCCGGTCTTTCTTGTTCAATTCCGCCGCTCCTCGCTCCTTCTCGACTTGAATGTTCTCCGGTTGCCTACCGCGAACTTTTCCTCGCCTTCTTTTTGGCGGAGGATGCTGCTGCCGGCGTGTGCGTGAGTCGCGCAACCGGCTGAGCGCAGCCAGTCGCATCCGGATTCACCACGGCGATTCGGTTGAACCGCAGGTCCACAGAATCCACGCAGCCTGCCGTCGCCCTGTACTGCCCAATATTTGCGAGCAGCGTTTGGTATTTGCCGCCAAAATCGCTCGCGCCGAAATGCACTAGGATCGGCGCGTCGGCCTTGGCGCCGGGGGTGTTGGTTACTCGGCTGCCCGGCAGTCCGGCGATGCTGGCGCGCAGGTCATTGGCGTCAGAAAGATCCACTTCGCTCACTTTCTCCATCGCGCCCGGGCGCACCGACTCGACTTGCTGGCTGAAGGTCGAGAAAAGCTGCATCCGCCGCTCGCGCTCTTCGAGCGGCATCTCGG
>Ga0187778_10001901_pt1 | contig 14391 bp, 11 predicted proteins | sample 1015_Q2_SP5_20_M_FD_132418 | JGI IMG/M metagenome (GOLD analysis project Ga0187778, IMG submission 132418) | Tropical peat soil microbial communities from peatlands in Department of Meta, Colombia - 1015_Q2_SP5_20_MG | ecosystem: Environmental > Terrestrial > Soil > Wetlands > Peat | place... | reverse complement strand
GAACCCGATGCCGAGCGCGAGCGCCGTCGCGGCGACCACGAGCAGCACCACGACGCCGAACCTCCCGACCACCGCGTCCTGGTAGTCCAGGTAGTAGGCGGGAGCGCCGCCCACCTGCAGCGTGGCGCCGACGACCGCGGCGGCGCCCACGCCCTCCGGGCCGCGCAGCTCCCGCGCGAGCGTGGCCAGGGTTGTCTGGCGCACCGTGTCTCCGGGCACGAGCACCATCAGCGCGGTCCGGCCGTCGCCGCTCGTGAATTGGCGGCGCGTCGAGTCGGAGACCAGCGCCGCGGCGACGTCGGGCGGCAGCAGCGGGCTCACCAGGGTCGGCAGCGACAGCACCCGGGCGACGCGCGGGTCGCGGCCCAGGCCGGCGCCGAGCGTCCGTATCGCGCCCCAGCCGCGGCTTGCCGTCACCGGGCTGCCGTCGCGCATCCGCACCAGCAGGCGCAGCTCGTAGACGGGCGCGGCGAGCCCGGCGCGCTCGAGGTCGCGCAACGCGCGCGCGGACTCCATCGCGGGCGGCAGGTAGTCGGAGGCGGGAAGCGCGATCGTGAGGTGCCGCACCTGCCACGCCAGCACCGCGAGCGGGGCCCCGGCCACGAGCAGCACCAGCCACGGCCGCCGCACCACCCGGCCGCCCCAGCGGCGCCACGCTTCGCGACCCATCGCGCCGGCCCGCGGCGCGCCGAGACGCCCCGCGTCCACCCGCCGCCCGATCAGGCCCAGCGTGGCGGGCAGCAGCGTCGTGGCCGCCGGCACGGCGGCGGCGACGACCAGGAGGCCGCCGACCGCGGCCGAGCGCAGCTCGGCGGCCGGCGCCACCAGCAGGGCGGTGAAGCCCACGGCGACCGCGACGCCGGAGAGCGCGATGGTGCGGCCCGCGTGCCGGCGCGTGACGCCTTCCGCCTCGCCGCTCGAGGCGCCGGCCGCCAGCGCTTCGCGGAACCGGCTCACCGACAGCAGCGCATAGTCGATGCCCAGGGCGAGACCCATGATCGTGCCGACGTTCTGCAGCAGAATGGCCGGCGTCCACCAGCGAACCGAGATCGCGGCGACCCCCAGCGCGACGATGGTCGCGACGATGCCCAGCAGCACGGGGAGCGCGGCGGCCACCGCCGCACCGAAGGTCCACAGCAGCAGCACCAGCGTGAGCGGCAGGGCGCGCAGCTCGGCGCGGCCGATGTCCGCCGCGCTCGTGCGGCGAGTGTCGAGGTTGATGGGCGCAGTTCCCGTCCACCGGATCGCCACGCCCCGATGTCGTTCGCCGAGCGCGGCGGCCGCGCGCGCCGAGGCGGAGCGGAGGCGCAGCACGATGCTGTCCGCGCCGGGCCCCGCGCCTCGCAGGCCCGCCAGCACGATCCCGAGCCGGGCGGCCCCGGGTCGTCCCGCCGCCGGATAGGGCGCGGCTCCCGTCACGCCGGGCACCCGGGCGAGATCGGCCGCGAGGGAGGCCAGGGCCGGCGCGACCGCGGAGTCGGGAAGTCCCGTCACCACGCCCACCGCGTAGCGCGCCAGTGGGAGCCCGAAATCGCGCTGCAGGGTCGTTTCGACCGCGTCCGATTCGCTGCCGGCGATGCTCGCGCCCTCGGCGAGGTACCGGTCGAGCCGCGCCGCGCGCGGAGCGAGCGCGGCCACCGCGAGGCTCCACGCCGCCACGACGGCGAACCTCCGCAACGGAGCCCGCGTCGGCCGCCCCGACTTGCTGGGGTCGACGAAGCTGACCTTCATGCTCCCGCCCAGCGATATTGTTCGCTACGGTACGGCCAGGCATGAGCACGCGTCAATTGGTCCTCGCCCTCGATCAGGGCACCACCGGGAGCACCGCGCTGGTGGTGGACCCGGCCGCGCGCGTGCTGGGCCGCGGCTACCGCGAGATCCCGCAGCACTACCCGCAGCCCGGCTGGGTCGAGCACGACCCCGAGGACCTGTGGACCGCGACGCTGGCGGCCGCGAAGGACGCGCTCGCCGACGCGCGCGTCGCCGGCGGGGACCTGGCCGCCATCGGCATCACCAACCAGCGGGAAACCACGCTGCTGTGGGACCGGAAGAGCGGCGCGCCGCTCGCCCGCGCCATCGTCTGGCAGGACCGGCGCACGGCCGAGCGGTGCCGCAGCCTCGACGCCGACCACATCGCGGCGACGACGGGGCTGGTGCCCGATCCCTACTTCTCGGCCACCAAGGTCGAGTGGCTGCTCGGGCGCCTGAAGCCGGACCCCGACCGGACCGCCTTCGGGACCGTGGACAGCTGGCTGGTGCACCGCCTCACCAGGGGCCGTGCCCACGTCACCGACCCGACCAACGCGTCACGCACGATGCTGTACGACATCGGCGCCGGCCGCTGGGACGACGGCCTGCTGGAGACGTTCGGCGTGCCGCGCGAGATCCTGCCGGCGGTCAAGCCGTCCTCCGGCGTGGTCGCCACGGCCGACGCCGAGTGGCTCGGCGCCGAGGTCCCGATCGCCGGCATCGCCGGCGACCAGCAGGCGGCGCTGTTCGGGCAGGGGTGCTTCACCGCGGGCACGGCCAAGAACACCTACGGCACCGGCGCGTTCCTGCTGCTCAACACCGGCGATCTCCCGGTGCGCTCGACCCACGGCCTGCTCACCACCGTGGCGTGCGACGCCCGGGGCCAGCCCGCCTACGCGCTCGAGGGCTCGATCTTCGTGGCGGGCGCGGCGATCCAGTGGCTGCGCGACGGTCTCGGCCTGCTGAACCATGCGGCGGAAAGCGAGGCGCTCGCGCGCAGCGTCCCGGACACTGGGGGCGCGGTGTTCGTCCCGGCGTTCGTGGGCCTGGGCGCGCCGCACTGGGAATCGGGCGCGCGCGGGGCGATCTTTGGGCTCACCCGGGGTACCACGAAGGCGCATCTGGTCCGCGCGGCGCTCGAGGCGATGGCCTACGCGACGCGCGAAGTGCTCGAGGCGATGACCGGCGATGCGGGCCTCACGCTCTCCGGCCTGCGCGTGGACGGCGGCGCCGCGGCCAACGACTGGCTCATGCAGTTCCAGGCCGACGTCCTGGGCCTCGCCGTTACGAGGCCCGAGGTGGTGGAGTCCACGGCGATGGGCGCGGCCGGCCTGGCGGGGCTGGCCACCGGCGTCTGGAAGACCGCAGCCGACTTCCTCGCGGCCCGGCGCTTCAAGACCTTCGAGCCCGGCCAGCGTCAGGATCGGGGCTGGGAAGAGTGGAAACGGGCGGTCGCGGCGACCGTGGGATGGGCGGCCTGGCCCGGCACTAAGTGACGGCTTTCTGGTCACTTGCCCCCTCGGGGCCTGCCCCCGGAGACCGCCTTGCGCGGCTTTGGGGCGTTCTGCCACCTGAAAGCGCGCAACTGCCAGGTCGAAGGACGGTATTAGATTTGCGGATTGGAATACTCGGATATCCCGGGAACTTCTGACAGGTCATTGGCCATGAGAGCCCGCACCAAGTTCATCATCGGTGGTTCGCTGGTCCTGGCGACGGTCGGCTACCTGATGGCGTCGGGGATCAAGGAGACCGGCGTCTACTACCTGACGCCGACGGAGCTGGCGGCGAAGGTGGGCGCGGATCAGTCCTTCTACAACGTGGGCGTGAAGATGGGCGCCCGGGTCGTGAAGGGATCGATCACGCGCGACGTCGCGAGCCAGACGATCACCTTCCGCGCGACCGACGGCGTGCACACCTACCCGGTGGTCTACCGGGGCCTGGCGCCCGACACCTTCACCGACGAGGTCGACGTGGTGGTGGAGGGACGCCTGCAGGCCGACGGCACCTTCCGCGCGACCACGCTGCTCGCGAAGTGCGGCTCGCGCTACGAGGCGGTGCCGGCGCCGAACGGGCAGGGGACCCAGCCCGCGACATGACCGACATCGGCAACATCGCGCTGTGGATCACGCTGCTCCTGTCGGCGTGGACCGTGGCGGTGGGGTTCCTGGGAGGGCGCACCCGGCGCCCGGAGCTGATGCGGTCGGCCGAGCGGGCGATGTTCGTGATGTGGGGGCTGCTGGTGATCGCGGCGATCGCGCTGATGCGGGTGCTGCTGACGCACGACTTCAACGTCGAGTACGTGGCGGCCTACACCAGCCGCAACCTGCCGGTGTTCTATACCTGGTCGGCGTTCTACGCGGGGCAGAAGGGCTCGCTGCTGCTGTGGGCGCTGGTGGTGTCCACCTTCGGGTCCGTCGCCCTGCTGGTGAACCGGGGCAAGTACCGTGAGCTGACGCCCTACGTGGCGGCCACGCTCGCGATCGTGATCCTGTTCTTCACGGCGACGATGGTGTTCGCCTCCAACCCGTTCGAGCGGCTGGCGTTCACGCCCCCCGACGGCCGGGGCCTCAACCCGCAGCTGCAGAACCCCGGCATGGTGTTCCACCCGCCGATGCTCTACCTCGGCTACACCAGCATCAGCGTGCCGTTCAGCTTCGCGGTGGCGGCGCTGATCTCGGGCCGGCTGGACACCGGGTGGCTGCACGCGATCCGCCGCTGGACGCTCGCGTCCTGGCTGTTCCTCTCGTGCGGGATCGTGCTGGGGATGTGGTGGGCGTACGTGGAGCTGGGCTGGGGCGGCTACTGGGCGTGGGACCCGGTGGAGAACGCCTCGTTCCTGCCGTGGCTGACGATGACCGCGTTCCTCCATTCGGTGATGATCCAGGAGAAGCGCGGGATGCTGAAGAAGTGGAACATCGGGCTGGTGGTGCTCTCGTTCCTGCTCTCGATCTTCGGCACGTTCCTCACCCGGAGCGGCGTCATCAGCTCGGTGCACAGCTTCGCCCAGTCGAACGTGGGGTGGTTCTTCCTCGTGTTCCTGGTGCTGGCGGCGGTGCTCGGCTTCGGGCTGCTGGCCTGGCGGTGGCCGATGCTCCAGGCGGAGGCGAAGCTCGAGTCGATGGTGAGCCGCGAGGGCGCGTTCCTGTTCAACAACCTGATCCTGATCGTGATCGCCTTCTCGGTGTTCTGGGGCACGCTGTTCCCGGTGATCTCCGAGGCGGTGCGCGGGACCAAGGTCACGGTCGGGCCGCCGTTCTTCAACCAGGTGAACGTGCCGCTGGGGATGATGCTGCTGCTCCTGACGGGGATCGGGCCGCTGATCGCGTGGCGGAAGGCGAGCCCCGAGAACCTGAAGCGGCAGTTCCTGTGGCCGACGACGGCCATGGTGGTGACCGCGGCGTCGCTCGCCGCGGTGCGGATGACCAACGCGTGGTCGATCGTCGCGTACGCGCTGGCGGCGTTCGTGGTGGGCACGGTGCTGCAGGAGTTCGTGCGCGGCACCCTGGCGCGGCACCGGCTGCACGCCGAGGCGTACCCGGTGGCGTTCCTGCGGCTGATGGGGCGCAACCGGCGGCGCTACGGCGGCTACGTCGTGCACCTGGGGATCGTGATGCTGTTCGCGGCGTTCGCCGGCCTCGCCTTCAAGAGCGAGCGCGAGGTGACGCTCAAGCCCGGGCAGTCGGTGGACGTGAAGGATCCCTACGGGGACACCTTCCACATCACGCACCAGGGCGTGTCGCAGTACGAGCAGCTCAATCGCTTCGTCACGGCGGCGAGCGTGGACGTGCTGCGGAACGGCAAGTACATCGGCACGATGAAGAGCGAGAAGCGGCAGCACCTCGACTCGCTCGGCCGGCCCACGTTCGAGCCCTCGACCGAGGTGGCCATCTGGAGCACCGCGCGGGAGGACCTGTACGTGGTCTTCGCGGGCGCGGTGAAGGGCACCGAGGAGGCGGTCTACAAGATCGTGATCAATCCGCTGGTGTGGTGGGTGTGGTACGGCGGGCTGGTGCTCGCCTTCGGCGGCCTGATCACGATGTGGCCGGGGGCGCAGGGGCCGACGGCGGCGAGCCGGCGGCGGGCGGAGCCCGCGGGCTATGTGGCGCAGGTCGGCGCCTAGCCTCGTCGCGCTGGCGCTGGCCACGGCCGGCGGTCTCGCGGCGCAGGCGCCGCGCGACTCCGCGGTCGCGGCCGCGGCGCGCGCCCGCACCGGCGACTCGCTGGGGCGGCTCGCGGTCCCGGAGGCGGCGGGCCGGCCGGCGGCCGCCGCCACGGCGCGCGACGACGCCGCGCTGGTGCAGGCCATCGAGCACCAGATCCGCTGCACCTGCGGCTGCAACCTCGACGTGTTCACCTGCCGCACCACGGACTTCACCTGCACCACCTCGCCGGCGATGCACCAGCTGGTGCTCGCCCGCCTGGACTCGGGGCTGACCGAGGCGCAGGTGCTCGCGTCGTTCCAGCGCCAGTACGGCGAGATGATCTTCATGGCGCCGCCCAAGCGCGGGTTCAACTGGGCCGCCTACGTGATGCCCTACGTCGGGCTGGCGGTGGGCCTGGGCCTGGTGACCGCCGTGGCCCGCCGGCTCATCCGCGCCCGGGCCGCGGGCGCCGGCGCGGAGACCGCGGGCGCGCCGGTCGAGCCCGCGGCGGGCGGCGCGTCACCCGAGGAGCTCGAGAAGCTGAAGCGCGAGCTCGAGCGGTTCGAGGCCTGACGTGACCATCGTGATCGGCCTTCTCGTGGCCGTCGTCGCGGTGCTGGTGGTGCTGGAGCCCATCCTGCGCCCGGCCCCGGCCGCCCCGGCCCGGCCCGGTGTGTTCGACGAGCCGGAAGACGATCCCAAGGTCCAGCGCAAGGAGCTGGCGCTCGCCGCGCTGAAGGAGATCGAGTTCGACCGCGCGACCGGGAAGCTGTCCGAGTCCGACTACCAGGCGATGCTGAGCCGCTACACCAGGGAAGCGGTGCAGGCGCTGCGGGACGCCGATGCGGTCGCCGCCGCCGGCGGGAACGGCCACGCGCCGTCCGGCGCGCCCGCGGCGGGCGCGGCGGCGGGCCCCGACGACGACGCGGTGGAGCGGCTGATCGCCGAGACGCGGGCCGCGAGCCGGGGCCGCCGCTTCTGCAGCAACTGCGGCGCGCCGCTCGAGGGCACCGGACGCTTCTGCGTGGAGTGCGGCGAGCGCCTCTAGGACGCGAGCCGCAGGAGGCCGCCGCCCGGCGGCCGGCCGGAACGCCGACCTCTCCCCCCATCTGGCGGAACCCGCCTCCTCGCTTCAACTTGGCCGGCCGTCGCTGCGTAGCTCTAGGGTTTCGCCGCGTGGACACCGAACCACCACCTCCACATTCGGGATCCGTCCAATGACGTCACGCACGCTGCCCGCCGCTCTGCTCGGCGCCCTGTTCCTCGTCGGCGCCTCGAACCTCGACGCCCAGCGGCCGGGCGGGCCGCCGCCCCCACCCCAGCCGCCGTCGGGCGAGGGACAGGGACCTGGCAACGGCGCCCGCGGCCAGCAGCCGCAGGGCCCCAAACCGTACGCGCAGGTCGTCACCGACAAGGCGGTGTCCGACACCGGCGTCTTCATCGTCCACCGGATCGGCGACCAGCTGCTGTTCGAGATCCCGCGCGCCCAGCTCGGCAAGCCGTTCCTGCTGGTGGGCGACATGGCGGGAGCGCAGGACGGCACCGGGTACGCCGGCGTGGTGACCGTGAGCCGGGTGATCCGGTGGGAGCGGATGGGCAACCGGGTGCTGCTGCGCAACGTGGGCTACGACGTGGTGGCCGACAGCACCAGCCCGGTGAGCCGCGCCGTCCGCCTCAACAACGTCGAGCCCATCATCATGGCCTTCGACGTCGCGGCCTACAGCGCGGACAGCAACCCGGTGCTCGACGTCGGCAAGCTGTTCACCACCGACGTGCCGGAGCTGTCGGTGACCCGGGGCGGCGGCTTCGGGGCGCGGCCGGACCGCTCGCGCCGGTTCGACACCGCGCGGTCGCTCATCGCGGCCACGAAGGCCTTCCCGGCCAATCTCAACGTGCGCGCGTTGCACACCTGGTCGTCCGACAGCGTGCCCAACGATCGCAGCCTCGGCACCATCACCGAAGTGGTCCAGTACTCGATGGTGGCCCTGCCCGACCAGCCCGCGTCGCGCCGGCTGTGCGACAACCGGGTGGGCTTCTTCTCGACCGAGCAGGTGGACTACGGGACCAGCGAGCAGCGGGCCGCGCATCGCTGCTACATCGACCGCTGGCGGCTCGAGCCGAAGGATCCGGGCGCCGCGGTGTCCGACCCGGTCAAGCCGATCGTGTTCTACATCGACCCGGCGACGCCGGCGCAGTGGGTGCCGTGGCTCATCAAGGGGGTCGAGGACTGGCAGCCCGCGTTCCGCTACGCGGGGTTCAGCAACGCCATCGTCGCGCGGCGCGCTCCGACGGCGCAGGAGGACCCGAATTTCTCGATGGACGACGCGCGTTACTCGTACGTGCGCTGGCTGCCCTCGACCATCGAGAACGCGTTCGGCCCGCACGTCTCGGACCCGCGGACCGGCGAGATCCTCCAGTCGTCGATCGGCTACTTCCACAACGTGATGAACCTGCTCCGGGACTGGTACTTCGTGCAGGTGGGCCCGGTCGATCCGCGGGCCGCGACGCTGCCCCTGCCGGACTCGCTGATGGGCCGGATGCTGGAGTACGTGGTGGCGCACGAGGTGGGCCACACCCTCGGCTTCCCGCACAACTTCCACGCCTCGGCCACGATGCCGGTGGACTCGCTGCGCAGCCCGAGCTACACGGCGCGCTGGGGCGACACGCCGTCGATCATGGACTACGCGCGGTTCAACTACGTGGCGCAGCCGGGCGACGGCGCGGCGCTGATCCCGACCATCAGCGTGTACGACTCCTTCGCGGTGAACTGGGGCTACCGGCAAGCGCCGGGCGCCACGACGCCGGAGTCGGAGCGGCCGTTCCTCGACTCGCTGGCGCGGCAGCAGGACCAGAACCCGATGCTGCGGTTCGGCGACCTCGACGGGATCGACCCCAACTCGCAGCGCGAGGCGGTGGGCGACGACCCGGTCCGGGCCTCGACCTTCGGGATGATGAACCTGAAGCGGGTGATGGGCATGCTCCTCGGGGCCACGACCGCGAACAAGCTCGAGGACTACAGCGACCTGAGCGAGATGTACGACCGCGTGATCGGGCAGTGGCGGTTCGAGATGAGCGACGTCGTGACGATGATCGGCGGCGTGTACCGGGACGAGAAGTATCCGAGCCAGGCGGGCGTGATCCACGCGCCGGTGCCGCGCGCCCAGCAGGCGGCGGCGATGCGGTTCCTGGCCGAGAACGTGCTCGCCACGCCGCTGTGGATGTACGATCCGCAGATCCTGCGGCGCATCGAGCCGACCGGTTTCGAGGAGCGGATGCGCACCGCGCAGACGGCCTTCCTGCGGATGCTGTTCGACGACGCGCGGCTGGCGCGCCTGGCGGACCAGATGGCGACGGCCACGCCGGCCGCGCCGGCGTACGGGATCGGCGACCTGCTGGGCGACGTGCGGCGGGCGTCGTTCTCGGAGCTGGCGGCGCCGAGCGTGGCGGTCGACGCGTACCGCCGCAACCTGCAGCGCGCGTTCGTGGACCTGATGAACGAGAAGCTCAATCCGGCGCCTGCCGCCGCGCGGCCCGCCGGTCCGCTGCCGCCGAACTTCACGCCCCCGCCGCCGATGCCGGGCGACGCGCGGGCGCTGATCCGGGCGGAGCTGGTGGACCTGGACGGCGCCCTGCGCCTGGCGCTGCCGAAGGCGGCGAACCGGGAGACGCGGGCGCACATCGCGGATCTCAGGTACCGGATCGACCGGGCGCTGAATCCGAAGGCGTAGCCATCGCGGCGCGCCGGCCGGGGCGACCCGGCCGGCCGCCGCGCAACGGGGGGCCACGATGAGGCTCCGATCGGGACTGGTCGCGCTGGCGGCCGCGGCGCTGGCCGGCTGCGCCGGCGAGCGGAACGGCGCCGGCGCGGCTGAGGCGGTCCGCAACGCCGACATCGCCTTCGCGAGGGCGACGGCGGAGCGCGGCGTGGACGGCTGGGTGGGCTGGTTCGCCGACAGCGGCGTGATGGTGATCCCCGGCCGCACCGTGGTCGGCCGCACGGCCATCCGCGAGCTGATGACGCCGGAGCTGGGTGACACCACGGTGGCGCTGACCTGGCGGCCGGTGTCGGTCGAGGTCTCGCCCGGCGGGAAGCTCGGCTACACGATCGGACGGTGGGACCGGACGCCGCGCCCCGGCGCGGCGCCGGGCGCCACGGTGCGGCACGGCAGCTACGTCACCATCTGGCGCAAGCAGGGCGACGGCACCTGGAAGGTGGTGCTGGACATCGGCAACGCGGATCCGGCGCAGTAGGCGCGGGCGGCCGCGCCGCTGCCGGATTGCGCGCGGCCGCTTATCATCATCGCGTGGAGCCGCTCCAGCGCTATCTCGACTTCGCCACCGGGACCGCCTTCGAGGCGGGCCGGCTGACCCTGGGCTTCTTCCAGCGGCCGTTCGACGTGGAGACCAAGGCCGACGGCTCCCCGGTCACCGAGGCGGATCGCCAGGCCGAGGCGCTCATCCGGCGCAGGATCGAGCGGCAGTTCCCGTCGCACTCCGTGGCCGGCGAGGAGCAGGGCGCCGTCACGGGGAGCGACGCGGTCCATCGCTGGGTGATCGATCCGATCGACGGGACGCGGTCGTTCGTCCGCGGCATCCCGACCTACGCCGTGCTCCTCGGCCTCGAGATCGAGGGCGAGCCGCGCGTCGGCGTCGCGCACTTCCCGGCGCTCGGCGAGACGATCGCCGCGGCCGACGGCTGCGGATGCTGGTGGAACGGCCGCCGGGCGCGGGTGTCGGACGTGCGGGCGCTGCGCGACGCGTCGCTGGCGCACGCCGACGCCGCGTGCTTCGAGCGGCCGGGCCGGGCCGAGCCGTGGGCGCGACTCCGGCAGCGCGTGCGCAGCTGCATCGGCAGCCCGGACGCCTACGGCTACGCGCTGGTCGCGACCGGCCGCGCGGAGCTCGCGCTGGACCCGGTGCTCGACGAGTGGGACTGCGCACCGTACCCGCCCATCATGCGCGAGGCCGGCGGCTTCTTCGGCGACTGGCGGGGCAGGCCGACCGTGCGCGGAGGGGAAGGCCTGGCCACCACGTCGGCCCTGCTCGCCGAGGTCCTGCAGGCGATCGCCGGATAGCGGACGGACGCTTCCGCGGGGCCCCCGTTGACCCGGCGGGCGGACCCGACTACAATGCTCCCCGATGACAATGTATCGGCACCACGCCCGGCATCACCATCACGGTCACGCCACGTGCCCGGGGGTCGTGCTGTAGCGTAGGGAGCCGATACGCCTTCACCAGCCCGCGGCACGTCAGGTGCGCGCGGGCCTTTTTTTGTCCTCGCTGTCCGGCCCGCCCGCCCCGACCGCGGCGCAACCACGAGAGGTGCAGCGATGGTGGATTTCGTCAAAGGCGACGGCCTCGTGCCCGCGATCGTGCAGGACGGTGCGAGCGGCGAGGTCCTGATGCTCGGCTACATGAACGCGGCGGCTCTGGAGGCGACGCTGGCCTCGGGGGACACGACGTTCTACAGCCGCTCGCGCGATCGGCTGTGGGTCAAGGGCGAGCAGAGCGGCCACACGCTCCGGGTGCGCGAGGTCCTGGTGGACTGCGACGCCGACACGGTGCTGGTCAAGGTGGACGCGCTCGGCCCCGGGGCCTGCCACGAGGGGTACCGCAGCTGCTTCTACCGGCGCCTCGACGCGAGCGGCTCGGCCCGGACCGTGGCGCAGCGCGCGTTCGACCCGGAGCGGGTGTACGGCCGCGGGGCGGCGCGATGAGCACGCTCAAGCTCGGCGTGCCGAAGGGGAGCCTGCAGGAGGCGACGCTGCAGCTGTTCGCGCGAGCCGGCTGGCGCATCAGCACCGACTCGCGCTCGTACTACCCGGCGGTGGACGATCCCGAGATCGAGTGCCTGATGGTGCGGGCGCAGGAGATGCCCCGCTACGTGGAGACGGGCGCGCTCGACGCCGGCCTCACCGGTCGCGACTGGATCGTGGAGACGGCCGTGAGCGTCACCGAGGTCGTGGACCTGATCTACGCCAAGACGGGCCTGGGCAAGGTGCGCTGGGTCCTCGCGGTGCCGGAGGAGTCCCCGGTCCGCGGCGTGCGCGACCTCGAGGGCAAGGTCATCGCGACGGAGGGCGTGCGGCTCACCGAAGCCTGGCTGGCCAGGCACGGCGTGCGCGCCCGGGTGGAGTTCTCGTGGGGCGCCACCGAGGTCAAGGTGCCCCGCCTCGCGGACGCCATCGTGGAGGTGACCGAGACCGGCGCCTCGCTGCGGGCGCACCGGCTGCGGGTGGTGGACACGGTGCTCGAGTCGAACACCAAGCTGATCGCCAACACGGCCGCGTGGCAGGACGCCTGGAAGCGCGAGAAGATCGGCAACATCGGCCTGCTGCTCACCGGTGCCATCGCGGCATACAACAAGGTGGGCCTGATGCTGAACGTGCGGCGCGACGCGCTGCCCGCGGTGGTGGCCGAGCTCCCGGCGCTCAAGATGCCGACGGTGTCTCCGCTCTACGACTCCGACTGGCTCGCCGTCAACACGATCGTGGAGGAGGTCGTGGTGCGCTCCCTCGTCCCGCGTCTCAAGGCCGCCGGGGCGCAGGGCATCGTCGAGTACCCGCTCAACAAGATCGTGCTGTGATGCGGGTGCTGCGGCTCACCGACGCGGTGGCCGCGCGGCTGGTGGCGCGCCGGCGGCGGGGCGACGCCGCCGCCGACGCCGTGGCGCGGCGGATCATCGCCGACGTGCGGAAGCGCGGCGACCGCGCGCTGGTCGCGTGGACGCGCCGGCTCGACGGCGCGGACCTCGCCGGCGGCCTCCGGGTGCCCGCCGCGGAGCTGGCGCGCGCGCGGCGCGAGGCGCCCGCCGCGTTCCTCCGCTCCGTGGCGCGCGCGGCCCGCAACATCCGGCGCGTGGCTGAGCGCCAGCTCCCCCGCGAGTGGACGGTGCGCGTGGAGCCCGGCGTGCGCGTCGGACAGGTCGTCCGGCCGCTCGGCTCCGTGGGGTGCTACGTGCCGGGAGGCCGGCATCCGCTCGTCTCGACGCTGCTGATGACCGTGGTGCCGGCGCAGGTGGCCGGCGTGCGGCGGATCGTGGTGGCCTGCCCGCGTCCGAGCGCCGAGATCCTCGCGGCGGCGGCGTGGCTCGGCGTGACCGAGGTGGTGCGCGTGGGCGGGGCCCAGGCGGTCGCCGCGCTGGCCTACGGCACCGGGAGCGTCGCGGCGGTGGACAAGATCGTGGGTCCGGGCAACCGCTGGGTGGCGGCGGCGAAGCGCGCGGTGGGCGCGGACGTGCCGGTGGACATGGTCGCGGGCCCGACCGAAGTGCTGGTGCTGGCGGCGCGCGGCGACCCGCGGTTCATCGCGGCCGACTTGGTGGCGCAGGCCGAGCACGATCCGGACGCGGTGGCGCTGTTCGTCACCACGTCGCGCCCGCTCGCCGCGCGCGTGGGCGCCGAGGTCCGCAGGCAGGTCGGGGCGCTGCCGACGTCGAACCCGGCGCGGCGGGCCCTCGCCGCGCACGGCGCGATCCTGGTCGCCGCCGACGCGGAGCAGGCCGCGGGCTTCGCCGGCCGGTTCGCGGCCGAGCACCTGAGCCTCCCCGAGGGCCGGGCGTCGCTCGCCCGGGTGGATGCGGCGGGCGCCGTCTTCCTCGGCCCGTTCAGCGCGCAGCCGGCCGGGGACTTCGCGACGGGCTCCAACCACTCCCTGCCCACGGGTGGCACCGCGCGCTTCCGCGGCGGCCTCTCGGCGGCCGACTTCGTCCGCTGCGTCAGCGTGCAGGAGGTCTCGCGCGCCGGGCTGCGGCGGCTCGCGCCGCTGGTGCGCGCCTTCGCGGCCGCCGAGGGGCTCGAGGCCCACGCGCGGGCGGTGGAGGTCCGGCTGTGAGCGGCGCCGTTCCCCGGCTGCGGCCGGCGGTGGTGCGGATGCGGCCGTACCGGCCGCCCCTCGAGGGCCGCCGCGGCTCGCTGCGGCTCGACTTCAACGAGAACGCGGCCGGGGCATCGCCGGCGGCGGTGCGGGCGTTGGCGTCGCTCGACGCCCAGGCACTGGCCATGTACCCGGAATACGGCGCGGCCCGCTCGCGCATCGCCCGCGGCTTCGGCGTCTCGCCGCGGGAGATCGTGCTCACCGACGGCACCGACGACGCCATCCACCTCGCCGTGGACGCCTTAGCGGGTCCGGGCGACGAGGTGCTGATTGTCGAGCCCACGTACGCGATGTACCGCTTCTACGCCGAGCGGGCCGGCGCGCGGGTGCGCGCGGTGCGATGCCCGCCCGGCCTGTCGTTTCCACTGGAGCGCGTGCTGGCGGCGCTGCGCCGCCGGCCGAAGCTGCTGTTCCTGGCCAATCCCAACAGTCCGACCGGCGCGGTGGTCGCGCCCGACGGACTGCGCCGCGTGCTCCGGGCGTCGCCGCGCACCGCGGTGTTCGTGGACGAAGCCTACTTCGAGTTCTGTGGCGTGAGCGCACTCGGCTGGATCCGCCGGCAGCCGAACCTCCTGGTGTCGCGGACCTTCTCGAAGGCCTACGGCCTGGCGGGGCTCCGGCTGGG
>Ga0187778_10001899_pt1 | contig 14407 bp, 12 predicted proteins | sample 1015_Q2_SP5_20_M_FD_132418 | JGI IMG/M metagenome (GOLD analysis project Ga0187778, IMG submission 132418) | Tropical peat soil microbial communities from peatlands in Department of Meta, Colombia - 1015_Q2_SP5_20_MG | ecosystem: Environmental > Terrestrial > Soil > Wetlands > Peat | place... | reverse complement strand
TTTTTTCGGGGTGGTAAACCATCACCCGAGCGCGTAGCGTTCAATGGCGGCCGTTCTACGAGGTCGATTTTTTGCGCTGTTACCCTTCTGCTCGGCGAAATGAGTTTTTCAACAGTATCGGCCATGACCTGACCTTCGCTCGCCCGCTCGATAGCCGACATCCCGAACGCTCTTGGACTTGATTCACCCCGAGGAGTAGCCCCGTGCGCCTGCCATCGTTGCCCCGAGGTGCCGAGGGGCTTCCCATCGAGGCCACCGATCTACTCGATAACCCTGTCCGCCAGAAACAAGACCGACTGGGGAATCGTGATGCCAAGCTCCCGCGCCGTCTTCAGGTTGATCCCCAGCCCGTACCTACTGAACGACTCGATCGGCAGGTCCTGGGGGCTGGTGCCAGTGAGAACGCGCTGCACGTATCTCGCCGATAAACGGCCGACGTCATAGAAGTCGACGCCATAGCCGACCAACGCACCTTGGGTGGCCATGCCAAGTTGCCCAAGCATTCTTACCCATGGCCTGCCTTTTGTTTTCCGGTTGACGCCTTTGTGCTCAACGTGTGGCTCTGCGTGCTTCGCCACGTAATCCACGATACCGAGGAGGCTGCCCCAGGTAGTCTTCGAATAGGCGCCCTAGGATCGTCGGCGGACCCCGAGGGCTGCTTCGACGCTGGCCTTGCACGAGCTCGGCTGCGTCAGTCGAAGCGATAGAGGAGCTGTACCCTGGGGCTGGTGAGCGAGTCGTTCTCACTGGGTTGGTTGGGCTGGCGTTGCACGTACAACGGGACGTACATCACTTCAAAGCCCAGCTTCCAGTGCTTGTCTAGGTCCACGCTCACGCCGGCCGTGCCGAATGGCAGTGCGCCCTGGGCGATCAGCAGCGAGCGGTCCCGCTCGCCAAAAGTGAGCGCATCTACCTGCACGGAGAACTCGGTGCGGGCGAAGCCGCCGCTGACATAAGCGTGCCACGATTCACGCTTCCAGGCGGCTACTGCCTCCAGGCCGTAGTAGTTGAGATAGATATGGTCGTTGGAGGGTGCGTCGCATCCGAATGGATTCTGTTCCCTGTCCGGGTTGCCCGCGATCCGTGTGGGACAGGTGACATCGCCCCGCGCGCGGCCATGCTGCCCAAACACCTGCATCGATAGCGTGAGCTCGTCCTTCTCGAACAGGCGACGCCCGATCGAGAACGCGAATAGATCGAGCGGCTGTGTCCCGGCGATCGACAGCGGCGGCGTATAGCCGAGCCCGGCGACAAAGTCACCCGGGAGACCCAGAAGGATCCGCAACCTTCCGAATACAGGTGATCGATTGAGATCCTCGTGTTTGATCCCGTGGAGTCCGACGCGCTGCTGCTCGTCGGTCAGCTTAGGTATGTAGTTCGCGTCCAGCGCAATACCCCACTTCCATGGAGCGAGCGCCGGCGTCTCGCCAAACGACGTCATGAACGTGGATGCGCCGATGTAGTTCATGGCCCAAGCTTCGGTGCGATGCGAATCCAGATTCTCGTCGTTGTGAATGACGGGCTGCGCGTGCAGGCACGAAGCGCACAGCAGCGGAATGCCGAGCCACCATGTGCTTCGCTTTTCGCCCAGTCGGAAGCTCCGCCGTTCGATCATCACCTGGGTAGGTAGCCGTGGATCGCACCTGCCCACGCTGGCGCTGAGCAGACGAGGGGCGGATCTTGCATCGCCTCGACCCTGTCCCTGCGGCCCGCTGTTTGCGGCAGCGCGCGGAAGGCTCGCTCCAGCGCGGCGAGTAGGTGCGGATGGATAGAGTCGCCGCAGATGCGCTTCTCCACTTCGATGATCGAGTGATCGCAGGGTCAACGCGCATGCGAGCGCCGTGGTCATTGCTTGTGCTCGTGCCCGGGGCGGTCCTCATCGAGCGGGGATTGCAGGCGCGCCTCCGCGTCGACGGAGATTTCCTGGCGTGACCCATCGGCGGCCTGGATGGTCAGGGTGAGCATCACTCGGTCGCCAAGGCTGATCGATCGCCTCAACCCGTTGAGTAGCAGCCGGTAGCCGCCGGGAGCGAGCCTCACCATCTTCCCTGTAGGCAGCGGGAGCTTGGCGACATCGCTCCTGCTCTTTCCTGGCGCTCGGATGGCCACCGAGACCGCGGCATCGCTCCTTGCCTCAACAAGCAGCACCCCGTCGGTACTGGTGAGGTCCATGTAGGCTTCCGTCGAGCGTCCGCGGGTCGCCGGCGCGACCCAGGGCTGGTTGACGACGAACATCGCGGGCGTATCTATCGCGATCAACGCGAGCGCCAGACCGCATGCGAACCGCGCGCCCCCGCAATAAGGCGTCCATCGACGTGTCACAAAGGCCTCCCTGTGCTCGAAAGATGACGTTAACACACCGATCACTGCGTGCATTCCCATGTCGGAGGCATAGGGAATAGCGTGGGCTATGAAGCTGTTTGCTTCGGCGCCATCGATCGTTCGGGGCCGGCTCGTTTTCGCAGCCGCCGGCCCCTCGCAGGAGGCTTGTATGAAGCCGATGTCGCGTTGGGTTCTCGCGCCGCTGCTGACGTTATCCTCCACCGTCGCTTTCGCGGCGTTCCATACCTACCAGATCGAAGAGATCTTCTCCGATGCTAGCGGCACCGTGCAGTACGTCGTGATGCACGAGTCGGCGGGCGCGAGCGCGGAATACTTCTGGGCAGGAAACCACTTCACGGCTTCGGGTACCGATGGAAACAAGGTCTTCACATTCCCCACCAATCTCCCGGGCTTCGAGATGTGCGGCATCTATGGCTGCGACGGCGGCATGTCGACCGCCGACACGCGCGTTTTGATCGCCACGCAGGGGTTCTCCGACCTTGGCATCCTGAAGCCCGACTACGTGATCCCGAACGCCTTCATTCCAACGGGTGGCGGAACCATCAACTACGCAGGTGTGGATCAGGTCACGTTCGGTCCGTTGCCGACGGACGGCGTCACGGCGATGAACCGCAACGGACAGATGGTCCCCAACCTCGCCACGAACTTTCAGGGAAAATCGGCCAGCGTCATGCCCGGCGCGGCAGGACTGAACCTCAACCGGCGAGGGCTGACCGGCTCGTGGTTCCAGATGGCCACCAGCGGTCAGGGGGTGGAGCTCGAAGTCTATCCCGACCTGATCGCTCCCGGAACCGGCTTCCTGCAGGGCGCCTGGTTCACCTACGACTACAAGGCGGTGGGCGGCGCGGCCAGCCAGCGCTGGTACACCTTCAGCGGCAACGTGCAGACCGGACAGCCGAGCGCGACGCTCACCCTCTACGAGAACACCGGAGGCAACTTCGACGCAGGCCCGGTGACCAATGCGATGCCCGTGGGCATGGTGGTCTTCAGCGCGACCGACTGCAGTAACACCTCCATGTCCTACAGCTTCACCGACGGCAGCGGGCGCTCGGGAATGGTCCCGATGACGCGCTTGCTACCCAACGTGACCTGCGTGGCGAGCGGACCGGAGACCGCCAGCGCCGACTTCGGCTACTCGGGCAACTGGTTCGACAAGACAACCTCGGGCCAGGGCATTGTGTTCGAGCTCAATCCGAATCAGCCGCTGGCGTGGCTGACCTGGTACACCTATGCGCCGAACGGGCAGGCGCTCGGTGAGGCGGGACAGCGCTGGTACACCGCGCAGGCGGCCTACACGCCGGGGGCGCGCATGCTGCCGATGACGCTCTACGAGACGACGGGCGGATTGTTCGACACGGGAGCACCGACGCCGACCACGGTGCCGGTAGGCACCGCCACGGCGACCTTCGCCAGCTGCAGCGCGCTGCAGCTGGCGTTCAACTTCACCGGCGGCAGCAGTGCCGGAACATCGGGGATGATCAACATGACCCGTGTAGGTCCAACGCCAAGCGGTTGCGGGCCCTAATTCGGACGGGCGGCCGGAACGTCAGGAATCCGCAATAACGAATGACTGCAAGGGGTCGGTCTGAGCCGGTCGGTAGGTAATCTTAGGTCGCCGAAGGCGGACGCCTCGCCACACTTCCGCGATTAACGCCCTAGTCGCCCGCACAGCAACGGGTCGATAGCTCCGTTCGAACAGCCGGTTTGCAGGAGCCGCCGTTCGGTGGCCCCTTCACGGATCGCCCACGAGGGGCTCTTTGTAGCTGCCGATGTGGGGTTTAGTGCGGCGAGTGCATGCTTGCGTCGTGACCATGCTTCTGGTCTGCTACATAGCCACGAAGCTCGAGGTAGCGTCGTGTCTGCGCGGGCGTGAGCATGTCGAGCGTCAGCAAGTGGTATTTCAGATGAGTTTCGCGAAGTACAGCTTGGGTGCTACCGATGGCGTGCGTCAAGGCGCCAAGCTCTGCTGCCGTAATCGTCTTCCGGGCGAACGCTGAGTCAAGCTCCGCTTCCTGCGCGATCAGCCGCTCACCAATGGGAATCGACTCCGCTTTCATCTTCGCGAACAGCTCCTCGACTCTCGCGCGTTGCGCATCGGACAAGCCTAGCTGATCTGCAAGTTCCAGGGTGTGACGTGGACCGGGATATCCATTTAACTCTGCTGCTAACGCCAGACTCATTCCAAGTCCAGCGCGAAGGTCGCTGATTTGCTGATCCGAAAGCGCCTTAATTGAACGCGTTTCGAACCCGGCATAGGGAGAGCCGGACTGGGCCATACAGACTCCAGGCACCAGAGCGAGCGCAATCGATGCTACGAGGATGAGAACACTCATGACAAATCCTTCCCCACCACGGCTTGGCGACGGAAAATATGGTAGTCCACGTGGTTCAATGCCGATATGATCTTGATCATAAGCTCGCCGGGAAAGGTCGCGGGTCCGGAATGACAGCTTCCGTTACGGAGGAACGTCCGGAACGGGTCGATAGCACTGATTGAACGACCGCAATCGGCGACGACTTCTTATACCGCAGTCGGCCACAAGCTGACCTTGGCGGTCTGCATCCGATAGCGGCCATTTAACAATCAAGGAGTACTTACGAGAAGAACGCCCGCAGCTCTGCATACGTCTCGTCCGGTACCTGCTCTGCCGGATAGTGACCGCAGGAAAGCATCTTTCCCCTCACGTTCGTCGCCCGCTCCAGCCAAGCCTCGATGGGCTTGAAGCTGCGGTTCACGTGGCTCCTCTCACCCCAGAGGACGAGCAGCGGCATGGCGAGCTTCACGTGGAAATCGGCCTCGTCGTGCTCTAAGTCGATGGACACCGTCGCGCGATAATCTTCGCACACCGCGTGGATGTTCTCGGGCGTGCAGCAGCGGATGTATTCAGCCAGCGCTTCCGGCGCAAAGCCGCTCATCCCCACGCCCTTCTTGTCGAGCTTCTTGCGAATGTAGCGCTCAAGGCCATAGGCGATCAGCATTTGTTCCGGGTAGTCGTACGGCTGCGCCATGAAAAACCAGTGATACGAATCGACCGCCCAGCCCGCGCTGATGTGGTGCAGGACGTGGTGCGTGGGCACGATGTCGACCATTGCCACGCGCCGTACGCGTTCCGGGTAGTCGAGCGCCATGCGATGCGCGACGCGGGCACCGCGATCGTGACCGCACACGTCGTAGCGGTCGAAGCCCAGCGCCTGCATCACTTCCGCTTGGTCCTGCGCCATGGCGCGAAACGAATAGCCAGCGTGATCGGGACCGCCGTCCGGCTTCGAGCTGTCGCCATAGCCTCGCAGATCGGCGGCGACGACGGTGAAGTTCTGCGCGAGCCGCGGCGCGATCTTGTGCCACATCACGTGGGTGAGCGGATTGCCGTGGAGCAGGAGCAGGGGCGGCCCCGAGCCACCGTGGCGCAGGTTGATGCGCGCGCCGCAGGTCTCGATCTGGGTATGGATGAAGCCTTCGAACATCGCCATTGCTCACTCGCCGCGCTTGCTCCAACCAAGGAGCCGCGAAACGGAAATACCTCTCTCAGCAGCTTCCTTAAATAGCTCTCCGCTTCTTGCCCTCCACCCCCTGCGGGCGAACCAGCAGCCGCGTCAGCTCGCGCAGATCGCGCAGCGACTCGATCCTCCACACGCAATCGATGACCCGCTCCGCCGTGGAGTCCTTCAGGCCACCCCACTTCGCGCACTCGCGGAATTTCCGCTGCAGCTCTTCATCGCTCATCGGGTTCGCCGGGCTGCCCTTGCCGAAGTCGGCCATCCCTTTCATCACCTTGCCGTCCTTCAGCTCGATCTCAATGATGGTGGTCATCTTGTCGAAGCCCGCGGCTTCCGCCTCCGGATGCACACCGAAGTCCACGCGGCGAATCATGTCCTGCACGTCGCCCCTGTTGACGACTTCGTCGGTGAACTGCGGGAGCCCCGCCTTCCGCTCGAGCAGCAGGATCGCCATGCAGAACTCCATGCTGAACTTCGCCTGCAGCTCGGTGCGCGGCTGGTGGTGGATTAGCGCGTTAGGCATGTTGTGGTTGGTGCCGACCTTCAACCGTTTCACCTGCTCGGGCCGGATGTCGTACCGGCGAATCAGGTCCTGCATCACGCTCATTCCCGGATGGGTCAGCGAGCCGCTCGGATGCGGCTTGATGGACACGCCCGGCGAGGCGAAGGTCCACGGATTGCCGAGCTTGCCTTCGATCATCTCCGCCGTGTAACCGCCGCCCGCCGCGCGGAAGAAGCCGCGGTCCGCCTCGAGCCCGATGGGCGAAGCGGTGAAGCCGAGCGCGGCGAGCTCGGCCGCCACCACGCCGCTCTCGGCGGCACGTCCAGCGTGAAAGGGCTTGGTCATCGTGCCGAAGTTCTCGCGCAGGCCACCGGCCTGGCTTCCCGCGATGGACAGCGCACGCCGGGTCTGTTCGCGGTCCAGGCGCAGCAGCCGCGCTGCGCCCGCTGCCGCGCCGAACGCCCCGCAGGTGGCCGTGCTGTGGAAGCCATGCTGATAGTGCCGGGGCAGGATCGCTTCCGCGACCTTGCACTCCACTTCCACGCCGATCTGGTAGGCGGTCATCATGTCGCGTCCGGAAATGCTGTCGCGCTCGGCGAGCGCGAGGACCGGCGGCAGCGCCGGCGCCGTGGGATGCGTGAGCAGGCCGTACACCCGATCCTTCAACACGGCGAGCTGGGTGTCGTCGTAGTCGTCCGCATGGATACCCGCGCCGTTGGCGAAGGCCGCGAAGCGCGCCGGGACCAAGGCGCCGTCGCCGCCGATGACAGTGCTGCCCCTCCCTGCGCTGGACAATCCCAGGGATTCCAAGTAGCGGCGAATGATGTGGCCGGTCTCGGAAGCTGCGCCTGCGAGCGCGAGCCCGATGCCGTCGAGCACCGAGCGCTTGCCGAGATGGGCGACGTCGGGCGGGATGTCCTCCGCCTGGGTGTTGACGATGAAATCCGCCACGTATGCGGTCAATGACGTTTCGCCTGCCATTCCACTTGCCTCCCTGATGCCCCTCGAAAGGAGCGCCCGATGATTTCGTTCGTCGAATCCTGCGCGTCGGTCCGCTAGGACGGTGCGACTTCCTTCTGCACCCGTCGCGCCAGAGCGAGCCGGGCCGCGAGCCGCACGGCCTGCTCGAGCGCGCCGGTGTTGGCGCGACCCTGGCCGACGATGTCGAAGGCCGTGCCGTGCGCCGGCGTGGTGAATACGGTCGCCAGGCCGCCGGTCACCGTCACGCCGCGGTTGAAGCCCTTGAGCTTGGTCGCAATCTGGCCTTGGTCGTGATACATGATGAGCACCCCGTCGTAGTCGCCGGCGAAAGCCTTGATGAACACGGTGTCGGCCGGAAAGGGACCGCGACAGCGGATGCCGCGCGTCGACGCCGCGGCGACCGCCGGGGCAATCACGTCGATTTCCTCCCGCCCGAAAAGACCGTTCTCGCCTGCATGCGGATTGAGGGAGGCGACGGCAATCCGGGGCTCCGCGAAGCCGGCCCCCCGCATGGTAGTGTCGGCGAGCGTCAGCGCGCTCGCGATCCGCTCAGGAGTGATCTGGTCGAGCGCGGCGCGCAGCGACACGTGCGAGGTTACCCGCGACACCCACACGTCGTCCAGCACGTTCATCTCGCCGAAGAACCCGGTGTGTCCGCAGAGATGGGCGAACATCTGGTGCTCGTCGTTGAAGCGCCAGCCGCCGGCGTGCAGGGCCGCCTTGTTGAGCGGCGCGAAGGTGATGGCTTCAATGCGTCCGTCCCTGGCGAGCCCGATCATGAATGCGAGCGTGTCACCCGCGAGCGTGCCCGATTCCGGCGAAACCCGTCCGCGTGGAAGGCGTGCGGGGTCGACGTTGCCCAGGTCGATGAGCGGCGTCTCGGGGCGCATCCAGTCGATGTCCTCGGGCTGCGCGTAGCTGCGCGTGCGGACGTCGACGCCGGCGTCGCGCTCGCCCATGGCCAGCACCCGCGCGTCGCCGATGACGACAATCCGTGCCGCGTCGGCGAGGCGGCGGTCCGCGAGAATGCGTGCGCACTGCTCGGGACCTATGCCCGTACAGTCGCCGAGCATGAGGCCCAGCACGGGCAGGCTCTGGACGGCGGCCGGCATCAGGCCACCCTCCGGTCGATGAAACGGTTGACGAGTACGATGAGCGCGAAAGTAATGAGCAGCATCGTGATGGAGAGCACGGCGATCGGCCCCCAGTCGTTGCTTTCGCGCAAATCGAACATCGTGACGGAGACGGTCTTGGTGTGCGCCGTGAAGAGCAGGATAGTCGCCGACAACTCGCGTATGGAACCGATGAAGATCAGGATCCACGTCGCGATGACGCCGTTGCGGATGAGTGGGCCGGTGATGTCGGCCAACACGCCCAGGCGCGAGGCGCCGAAGATCCGTCCCGCCTCCTCGAGTTCCGGGTGTACGGACTTGAGCGCCGCAGCCACCTGCTGGTAGCCGACGGGAATCTCCTTGGTCACGTAGGCGAGGAAGATAATCGCCAGCGTCCCGTAGAGCACCACCGGGGGATGCGTATAGGCCAGGAAAAGACCCACCGCGAGCACGATGCCGGGAATCGCGACCGGCGCAGTCGCGAGAAACGACAGGTAGCGGTGTCCCCAGACGAGGCGTCGCCCGGCGAGGTAGCCGACCACCGCGACGAGCAGCGTGCCCGCCGTCGCCGCGGAAACGCCAAGCAGGAAAGTGTTCTGCAGCGCGAGCCGGGTCTGGCTGAACTCGAAGAACACGAAGCGCCAGTTCTCGAGCGTCAAGTTCTCCCAGCCCATCGGCCCCGACCAGTTCTTCACAAGGGCGGTGCGCAGCAGCACGCCGTAGGGCAGGAGAATCGAGCACGAAAGGACGACGACGAAGAGCGCGAGCGCAGCAAGCTTCCAGCGGCCCAGCAGCACCAGGCGTCCGAGGCTCATCTTGCCGCCCACGACGGCGTAGCCGCGCCTCCCCATGACGAGCGTCTGCGTGCGCAACAGGAGCATGCTGATCAGCAGCAGCGGCAACGACGCGGCCGCGGCCAGCGCGAGCTGCGGCGGAAACTGGAATAGGCTCCAGATCTTCGTCGTGATGGTGTCGATGCCCGCCGGGAGCGCAAGGATCGCGGGTGGGCCGAAGAGCGTCATCGATTGCAGGAAGGCCACCAGGAATCCGGCTGCCAGCGCGGGCGTCACCAGCGGCAGCGTCACGTTCACCGCGGTACGCCAGGGCGGCATGCCGAGGATCGCAGAGGCTTCCTCCAGATCGCCCGGGATCAGGTCCAGGCTGTTCGCGACGAAGGTGAACACATAGGGAAAGGTGTAAAGCGAGATCACGAACACCAACCCGCCCAAGGAAAAGATGTTGACAAGCGGCTGCGCTTCGAAAGGCTTCAGGCCGAAGAGCGCGTAGTACCACTGGTTGAGGATGCCGGCGTTCGGTCCACCCAGCAGGACCCAGGCGAAGGCACCCAGAAAGGGCGGCGTAACGAAGGAGGCGAGGATCAGAACCCTAAACATCCGCTTGGCGGGGAGATCCGTGCGCGACACGAGCCAGGCCATGGGCCCCGCCACGACGACCGAGATGACGCCCACGGCCGCGGAGGTCCACAGCGTGGTGAACAGCGGCTTCAAGAAGGACGGGTCAGTGAAGAACTGCCGGTAGTGCTGCAGGGTGAACTGGCCGCCGTCGTCGCGCAAGCTGGTCGCGACCAGCCAGCCCATGGGTAACAGCACCAGCAGCGCGAGCAGCGCGACGAAGACGAGCGACAGGGGCATCGTCCAGTCGAAGGCGCCGCGACGCGGGAGCGCCATCGAGGCGAATATCGCTTGAGTATTCAACTCGGAATCTCAGTCCGACGTATCGAAACGGTCTTCAATTGCCGAAGAGCGCCGTGTAGCGCTTCTTGATTTCCGCGATCTGCGGCAGCATCCCGGCTGGATCGTCCGGCAGCAGCTTGACCTGCGACAGCGGCGTGCGATTCGCCGGCTCCTTCACGTCCGGATGGACCGACCGTGTGCCGCCATTGTCGACCGTCAGCTGCTGCACCTTCGCGGTGAAGATGAAGTTCTCGAACAGCCGGGCCGCATTGGGATGTGGCGCCTGCGCGAAGATGGCGCTGGGCGAAGTGACGAAAGGTGTGCCCTCCTTCGGGTAGATGATCTTGACCGGGCTCTTGTTGTCGATCTCGATGAACATGTTGTATTCGTTGCCGTCGACCATCACCACGCGCTCGCCGCTGGCGATACTCTTGGGCGTGGCCGTCGTCGACTGCAGTTGCTGCACGCCCTGCTTCGAAAGCTTCTCAAGGTAGTCCCAGCCGAGTGCCTTCACGATGGCATAGGTTCCTGTGAGGCTGGTGCCGCTGTAGCCGGGATGCGACTTGCAGAGCTTGCCCTTCCACTTTGGATCGAGCAGGTCGACGTAGCCGGTGGGCGCGTCCTTGGCGTCGACGAGGTTGGTGTTGTAGCCCATCACCGAGAGCGTCGCTCGCCAGGTGGCGTAATAGCCTTCGGGATCGCGGTACTGCGCCGGGAACTTAAGCACGTCCGGCGGCGTATGCTGCGCCAGCCATTTCTGCTGCTTCCAGAACAGGAAGTGCGAGGCGTCCGAGCTGTTGACGACGTCGACGTTGTAGATGTTGGACTGGTATTCCTGGTTGATGCGCTGGAGCACGCGTTCCGAGCCCGAGCGCTCCACCTCGACCTCGATCCCCGGATACTCGACACGGAATGCCTGCGCCACGGACTCCGCGACTTTGACGTCCACAGACGTGTACCACGCGACCTTGCCTTCCTTCTTTGCAGCGGCCACCAGCGCAGGCGTTGTTTCCTGCGCCTGGGTGTGGCCTCCCACGGTGAGCGCCAGCACCGCAGCGGCACAATGGATCCATCGTGACATGCCTCTCTCCTATGTTACTTCTGACAATGCCCGCGAACCCGAAGCTCCGTTCGCGACGCCTTGTTGATCTCAAACGCTAACGCGCGAGACCGCGGCAGCGCTCGCGTCTGAAGCGAACGCCGACCCGCGACCCTGGGGTGATGTCGATGTCGGCCGGCGCTCCGATCAGCACATCCTGGCCGACGTCGACGATGTAATCGCGATGGCTCCCGAGATAAGCCTGGCTGCGCACCACCCCGGGCAGAACATTGTTGCCGCCGCCGCTCACTGGCGTTGAAGGCAGCAGCTCGAGATCGTGGGTCTTCACGCAGATGCTCATTTCTTTGCCTTCGCCCGAGAACTCGCCGCCGCCGATTTCCAACATATGGCCCGACACTTCCACCGCCTGACCACCGAGATGCCGCGCTTTGAGCACGTTGCTGCCGCCGATGAAACGTGCCACGAAGGCGGAATTCGGCGCATCGTAGACTTGCTTCGGTGTCCCGATCTGCTCGATGCGGCCCGCGTTCATCACCACGATGCGGTCCGCCATGGTCATCGCTTCCATCTGGTCGTGTGTGACGTACACCGATGTGTAGCTGAACTCCTGATGCAAGCGCCGGATCTCGAAGCGCATGTCGCCGCGCAGGTTGGCGTCCAGGTTGGAGAGCGGCTCGTCCAGGAGCAGGATGTCCGGCTTAGGGGCGAGCGCACGAGCGAGCGCCACGCGCTGCTGCTGGCCGCCAGAAATCTCAGCCGGATAGCGGTCTGCCAGTCCTTTGAGCTTGGTCGCACCCAGCAGCTCGTCGGTGCGCTTTCGCTTCTCCTCGGCGGAGAGCGACTTCGCCTTGAGGCCATAAGCTACGTTCTCCCGCACCGTCATGTGCGGCCACACGGCATAGCTCTGAAAGATCATGCTCATGCGGCGCTTCTCCGGTGGGATGACGCCACGTACTGAAGAGATCACCTTGCCGTCGACCCGGATCTCGCCGTCGTCGGGGTTCACGAGCCCCGCGATCATGCGCAGCGTGGTCGTCTTGCCGCAGCCCGAAGGCCCGAGCAGGCAGACGAACTCGCCCGCACCTACCGACAGGTCGATTCCGTCCACCGAAACGACGTCCTGATAGCGCTTGGCCAGCTTGATGAGTTCGAGTGTGGCCATGCGCTTCGCGCGAGCGGGATGGCGAATGTTGGCATGGCAGCGGCCGGCAATGCAACCGCCGGACTTAAGGGTTCGCCCGTCAAGACTTCGCTAATTGCACGCGTCGCGTAGGACCGTTTCGTCTCAGGTTTCCCTTTGGGTCCGAGCCACTGCTGTTCTTCGCGGCAAACCTAGACCGTGAGGACAGAGCGAACGAGGTCGCTCATGTCGCTCACATGTTCAAGCTGATTCAGCTGTCGGATCGCGACCGTGGTCCGTTCGCGGCCCAGCGCCGGGATCATCAAGTCACGCGCCTTGGCGTTCAGGGTCTCGGTATCCAGAGGGTTTTCCTTGGTTCCAGGCGGGAACCGGGTGTGCCGGCTGACCGTTCGGCCGTCTTTGAGCACGACCTCAACGAGGCCTCCGCGCGGCGCGGCGGGGTCGTTCAGCTTAGGATCGCCGATTACCTCGATGCGCTCCATGGCGGCGCGGATCTGCGGTTCCATCATGTGCTCGCGCGAGTGGGCGTGGGCAAACGAGACACTACCGTCTACGAGAGCTGTGGCCATCAGGTACTGGCAATTGACGTCGGACATCTGGCTATTGCTCACAATACCCACGGCATCTTCGGGCAAGTGGACGACAATGCGGCTGACCTTGGCGGGACTCAGATCGTGCTCGCGGGAAAGCTTCAGGAAGGCGTCTAGGGGCGCCTGATTGGGATACCCTACCGGAAAGGTCTTGATGCCGGATTCCGAGACGAAGTAGCGAGTCCCCAGGTCGGCCAGCAACGCCTCCGGTTTGGGCTCGGTCGACAGCGCCTGGATAAGGTTGTGGATGCCGCCCAAGACATCGTGCACGCCTGTAAACCCCGCTTGCACCATGACCGCCGCCGTGACTCCGTTGCGCGCTCCCATGCCGCCGAAGTCGAAGGCCTTTTCGATATGGTCCTGATCGTCGATCCAGCTCCATAGACCCGATACCTGTTGCGCCGCGTACGAGATCGCATAGCGCATGCCCTCCTCATCGAAGCGCGCTAGCGAAGCAGCTGCCGCCATCGCAGCCATGGTCGCGCTGTAGCCTTCCGCCCCCCGATGCGTGCGCCGGACTAGGTCGGGGCCGAGCGCCAGCAGAAACCGACATCCCACGTCGTAGCCCAGAGCCACTGCGCGGATCATTTCCGATCCGCCACGATGCTCCTTTTCCGCCATGGCCAGAGCCCCCGGAACGACCGCAGAACCGGGATGCGCCTTGGTCACCGGCTCGAAGTCGTCGGATTCGTCCGCATGCGCCAGCATGCCGTTGATGAGCGCTGCGTTGATGGCCGTTGTCCTGATGTTGCTGGCGAGAATGGAAGCTTCCGCTGTCCCGCCCTGAGTGCGGATGAAACGGGTGGCCATGACGCCGGGCGCGAGTGCCGACCCTGACACCATCGCCGCCACGGTGTCCAGAATACGATGCTTGGCGTCGAGCAGGACGCGATCGGGTAGAGCGCGTTCGCGTGACGCAACCATGTAATCCGCTAGGCGGCCGCTGAGGTCGTTCGCGCAAAATGAGGGCCTCGGTAGAAGGCAGCAGACCATCGTGGCGCCAGCCGCTTTCAGTAGCCGCCGCCGGCTCGGAACCATACAATCCCCATGCCGATGCTCTCGCATGCACGCTCTCCGCGATCAAGGTTCGAAACGACGGGTGGAGCATACGCCTCCTTGCGGTGTCGGCCACAAACTCGGACTTAACGAACCGAGATGACGATGTCAGCTTCCTGCCGCAACTGACGATTCACGCCAACGTCGGCTATCGCGCGGCTCGTGAGACAGAAACGGGTCGTGTTGCGATGGTGGAATGGCCGCTTCCGGGCGGCTCCGCTAATACCGCACGTGGTCTTACCCACGAACGGTGGACACCTTACCAGGCGATTTCATCGCCTCGAACGGTAGCGGGGCCTGGTAGCTAATCGATGAGTGCCGTCGCTGCCGGTTGTAAAACACTTCCATGTAATCGAACAAGCTGGCCCGTGCATCGTCGCGTGTCTTGTAGTCGCAGTGCATGACCAATTCGGTCTTGAGCGTATGGAAG
>Ga0187778_10001898_pt1 | contig 14409 bp, 8 predicted proteins | sample 1015_Q2_SP5_20_M_FD_132418 | JGI IMG/M metagenome (GOLD analysis project Ga0187778, IMG submission 132418) | Tropical peat soil microbial communities from peatlands in Department of Meta, Colombia - 1015_Q2_SP5_20_MG | ecosystem: Environmental > Terrestrial > Soil > Wetlands > Peat | place... | reverse complement strand
GTGACCGATCCCGGCGCCGATGGAGTTCACATCTTCGATTTCGCCCAGCAGAAATACAAGTTTCTGACCCGAAGGCAAAAGGACGAAGACCCGATGTTGCTGCCGCAGTGCGTGGCGGTGGATGCGTACGACAACATCTACGTGACAGATTCGGAAGCGGGGAAAGTTTTCGTCTTCGAGCCGAGTGGCAAGTACCAGCGGGCCCTCGGAAGCCTGAGAGGCGGCGAGGGAATGTTCAAGCGTCCCACGGGCATTGCAGTGGACTCCGCCGCGCAACGCATTTACGTGACCGATACCCTCCGCGACAAGATTTACATGATGGACATGCAGGGCAGCGTGCTGCAAATGATCGGGAAACAGGGTACGGGCGGTGGCGAGTTCAACTATCCCACGGAGCTACGGCTGAATGGAAAGGACCTCGCCGTGGTGGATGCGATGAACTTCCGGGTGCAGGTTCTGAGCCGGTCGGGTGAGTTCCGGTACTCCGTCGGGAAGATCGGCGATGGTATCGGCACGATGTTTCGACCGAAGGGAATCGGCTTTGACTCGGAAGGGCACCTTTATGTAGTGGATGCATTGTGGGGCACTGTGCAAGTGTTCGACAACCAAGGACGGCTGCTGTACTACTTCGGCCAGAAAGGCACAGGACTCGGTGAATTTCAATTACCCGCGGGTCTCCAGATTGACAACAACGATCGCATTTACGTGGTCGATTCGTATAACCGTCGTGTCCAGGTATTTCATTACTACGGCCTGACCAAGCAGGCTGATGTGACCAAGCAATGAAGCAATTCTTACCATTGGCGTGCCTCGTCTTGCTGGCGCCGAACCTTGCCCCGGCGCAGGTTACTGTGGACACCATGGGCATGCACAATCTGACGCCGGGCAGCGGTTCCGCGGTGACCACCCAAGGCGGTCTCGGATGTACGTTCTGCCATGCTCCGCATAGTGGCGTCGGCGGCAACTCTCCGCTCTGGAACCAGAAGCTGTCGACAGCGGCCTACAGCCCGTACAACAGTTCCACGTATCACGAAAAAGGCAACCCTCAGCCAACTTTGGGCGTGACCAGCAGCCTATGTTTGAGCTGCCACGATGGGACGGTAGCGGTAGGACAGTCGGCCGCCTACGGCAGAATTCCTACCCAAGGACAGATGGCGGACATGGACTCGTTCGGCAGCAACTTGAGGGGATCACACCCCTTCAGCCTGGTGTTGCCAATCAAAGACGCGTCGAATCTAGTAGCATCGCTGGCCGGGCAGGGGAAGACAGGGGATCCGACCGGTGCGGTCAAGCTGGTAAATGGAAATATCGAATGCACGAGCTGTCATGATCCTCACGTGCAAGGGAAAGACAGGGTCGCACAGCAGTTCCTGGTACGAAATAGTTCAGCCGGGCAGATGTGCCTGGCGTGCCACGATCCCAATCGCGTGATGCAGGGGCAAGTGAACCCGCTCGCGGGCTGGACTAACAGTATCCACCAGACGGCGACAAACCAGGTTGCAGCGGACGCACATGTTGGTCCCTATGGCACGGTTGCGTTAAATGCATGCGACTCGTGTCATATGAACCACCAGTCCAGCTCACCCGCCCGACTTCTTCGGCCGGCCACACCGACAGCACCCCAAATGGATGTGGCGACCCAAGACTGCATGACGTGTCACAGAGGTGGAACGTACGTTTCACCAGGGGCGCCGAACATCATGGCTGAGTACGCAAAGACTCCACATTGGCTGCCCAATGGGAAAAACGGTCACGATGCTGGCGAACCTGGGGTGCTCGCCAACAATCGGCACGCAACCTGCGTTGACTGCCACAATGCACACGCTTCCAACCAAGAAGTCGACTTTGCTGCTCCACCGGCAATCCGGCCTCCGCAGGCTGGCGTAATAGGAGTCAGCGCAAACGACGGCGTAACTGTGCTCACACCGGCGGTGAATCAGTATGAGAACTGCCTGCGCTGCCACGGCACAGGCCCGGGCAAGCAGCGGCTTCTGGTCTATGGTTATTCGCCGATACGGGCGGTCTCCGCTTCCGATCCGTTGAACGTCGTTGTGGAATTCAGTCCTACTGCCACCTCGAGCCACCCTGTAACGCACGACCGCAGCAGTGCTCTGCCACAGCCTAGCTTGTTATTGAACATGTTGAATCTGAACGGGACTTCCTCGTCACGCTCTGTAGGCAGTCGCCTGTTCTGCACCGATTGCCATAACAGTGACGATAATCGGGAGTTCGGCGGGAGCGGTCCCAACGGACCGCACGGTTCGGTTAATTCGCACCTTCTGGAACGCAATTACCAGTTCAGCCAGGCGTCGACGCCGGGAGGGCTGGTCACTAATACGTTTCCCAATCCGAACCTGGGCGTGAACGGGCCCTATTGGATGTGTGCGAAGTGCCATGACCTGATGCGAGTGCTGGCCAACACCAGCTTCACCAAGCACTTTAGTCACGTGTCACAGGATGGCTTCAGTTGCTCGGTGTGTCATACCGCACATGGTATGGGCTCACACTCCGGCGCCATTTCGGGTGAGCGGCTGGTAAATTTCGATATCAATGTCGTAGGACAAAACAACGGACTCCCGTTTCGCTACAACCGGGGTTCCAACACGTGCACTTTGACCTGCCATCAAGTCGCGCACAATTCCGATGGCACGGTTACCAAATTCGGAGGTCTGGGAGCTAAGGGGATAAAAACTTCGAGATAGGTAAGGGAAGTACAAGACTAGAAAGAAGTTGGGGGGTGAGCAGCGAGCCGCGAACGGGTCAGTTAGGCCCATGGAGTCAGGGTGCTTTCCTGCCCGGTGTGGTGAATGCCAAACGCCGGACACTGGGCAGCGATGGGGGCATGAACAATGGTACGGACGGGTGCTCGCCAGCTCATGACAACAGAATGTAAGTCGCGGCAGAATCGGTGAAAATGTCTGCTTCCACGCAAATAGAACGGCCAGCTCGCGGTTGGCGCTACTGGGCTCCGCGGATCGCGACCTCGATTCTTGCACCCCTGCTACTGCTTGCGATCATCGAGGGCGCTTTACGGTTCTCCGGGGTTGGATTTCCGACCGACGTGACCGTCCCCTGCACGGTCCAGGGCCGCCCCGCCTCCTGCTACAACCTGTTTTTCCCCGCGCCGTTCTTTCCTCCCGGCATGATCAAGACACCTCAGGTATATGCGATTCCAGCAGAAAAGCCGCAGGGGACGTTCAGGATCGTTGTACTTGGTGAATCGGCGGCCATGGGGGATCCCGACCCTGCCTACGGATTCAGCCGATACCTGGAAGTAATGCTGCGGGAACGCTTCTCAGGAATGAATTTCGAAGTTGTCAATACCGGGAGCGTCGCCATCAACTCTCACGTTCTGTTGCCGATTGCCAAGAGGTTGGCGGACTACCACCCGGATGTCTTCATCATCTATTCAGGCAACAACGAAGTCGTCGGACCTTACGGTCCCGGGACCGTACTGGCGTCCTCCGGCATGAGCCTGCCCGTCATCCGCACCAGCATTTTTGTCCGTTCGACGCGCATCGGTCAGCTGCTCACCAACTTAGGAACGCAAAAGAGGGAGTGGGGAGGCATGGAGATGTTTCTCGACCAGCAGATCCCCGCCAATTCGCCTCTCATGAAGCACGCGTATGAGAACTTCGAGACCAATCTGCGTGACACCATCGCAGCCGCTCACCGCTCGGGCGCCAGGGTCTTCGTCAGCACCGTAGCCACCAATCTGAAGGACTGCGGCCCATTCGCATCCATGCACCGCGAGAACCTGAGACAGGATGACTTGCGTTCCTGGACGGCGCTGCTGCAGCAGGGGGCCGACCTGGAAACGGCCAGATCGTACGCTCAAGCGTTGCAGCTATATCGGTCGGCGGCAAGAATTGATGAACAGTATGCCGAGCTCGAATTCCGGATTGCCCGTTGTCTGTGGATGATGGGAGATTACCAGGCAGCCAAGGAGTATTTTCTTCGTGCCCGCGATCTCGATACGCTTCGTTTTCGCGCTGACAGCACAATCAACGACATCAATCGTTCGGTGGCATCTTCAGCCCCGGGCGCAGAACTGGTGGACGCCGAGTCGATTCTAGCCAAAGAAAGCGCGAATGGAGTGATCGGCAGCGAGCTCGTTTATGAGCACGTACACCTGACTCCTCAGGGCAACTACCTGTTGGCACGCGCTCTGTTTCTCGAGATCGCGAGCAAACTGCCTCAGCAGGCCGGGCATTCCTTGCAGGATGCCGATGTGCCCGCCGAAGCCGATTGCGAGCGCTGGCTGGCACTCACAGGATATGACCGTTCCCGCATTGCGCACGAGATGCTCCAGCGATTGCAAAGAGCCCCGTTCACAAGCCAGGTGAATCATTCCGATCAGATGTTGAGGATGATGTTCATGGCACGCGCCGCGGAAGAAAACCCGGACGATACGTCCTCCCAGTACCAATGGGCAATCGCGAGAAAACCGGATGACCGGATTTTGCATTACAACTACGGACTCTTCCTGTTCGACCGTGTTGACCGGGTCGCGGCTGTCGAACAGTTGCGCTTGTCGCGACCGTGGGACGGCTTCCCGGTGTTTACACCAGATGGTGCGCCGATTTAGAAGAGGGAATGTGACTGAGCTCCAGTGGGAGAGCCGAGTAACATGCCACGCAGATTGCTGATAGGGGCGATTGTCGTTATTACATTTCTGGTTTTCCTGCCTACGATTCGCTATGCGCTTGTGTACGACGATTTTGAGCAAATTGTTACCAACCCACGCCTCACTGCGTGGAGTTATCTTCCGGGGTATTTTACAACCCACCTTTGGGCTCACTCGCCGCTCCAGGCCCCAAACTACTACCGGCCGATTTTTCTGATCTGGTTGCGGCTCGTGGACGTAGCCTTAGGTCCGCCGAGTTCGCTCTGGCATTTGGCCTCGATTCTGACTCACTTGGGGGCGACGATCGCCGGGCTCATGCTCATCCATCGCATGACAGGCGATTTCATTGGGGCGGCGCTGGCCACCGCTTTATTTGCCATACACCCTATTCATACCGAGGCGGTTGCTTGGATCTCGTCCGCCGCCGATCCTCTTCTTACAATTTTTCTGCTGCTGAGCGTTTACTTTTATGTTGACCGGAAGGGGCCCATCAGTTTCGTCTCACTTCTGTTTGCGACCCTGGCCATGTTTACCAAAGAGGCGGGGATTGTGACGCCGGCGCTCATTCTTGCTTACGAATGGACGCAGTCGCGTTTCACGAAGGCGATCGAAGGGGCGGTGCCCTACTTCCTTGCGGCGCTGCTCTACACGGCATTCAGGATGAACGCACTTGGCAACCTAGCGACCGGGGTTCCCCCCAATATGAGCGTAAGTGCCATGGTCTTGACCTGGCCGCGAGTGCTCGCGGTCTATGCCGCTCACTTGGCTTGGCCGTTTCATCTCAGCGTTTGCTACGACGTTCCGGTAGAAACCGCGAGGTGGCCGCTGTTGTTGCTAGTTCTTGCGGTCGCTGCCCTGATATGGACGATACGCGGCGGCTCAGCCAACGTCCGGTTTGGAGCTGCCTGGTTCGCAATCACACTCGTCCCGGGTTTAGGGCTTCGATACTTGCTGACAGGTGACTACGTACATGATCGCTATCTATATCTGCCGTCCTTCGGTCTTGCGCTGATTTTGGCAGTCTGGTTCTCGCGGATTCGGTTTACGCCTTGGCGAGTGGTGACAGCCGGTGCGATCGCATTGGCTTTTTGTTTGGGAACAAGGTCGAATTTGAGAATCTGGCAGAACGACATCTCACTCTTTCGCCGCGCCGTCGAGACCGCTCCCCGAAACCCCTATGCCAAGAATAACCTTGCCGACGCCTATCTGAAGGCGCATCGTGAATCCGAGGCCTTTCCGCTGCTGAAGGAGGTAATTGCCCTGAATCCGGGATATCGTCTCGGATACTACAATATGGGCCGCTATTACCAGCAGACTGGAGACTATGTCGAAGCTGAATATTATTTCTCCATTTCTGACCAGCTGTAGTACTCCCAGCAGTCAGAACGTAGACTCCGATGACAACGCTTGGGACCGAAGAGCAAGCGTGAGCGAAGAATCACGACCATGGTAGCGGATAGGGGTAGCGATTCAAGGAAATCAACTGCCGGTAGCTCGGTTTAAATTGCGCTTCTCGCAGAACCCACCCACGCTCGCGTGTCATACCAAGTTCGCATCGCAACAATTCGGATTAGGGATCACGATAGCTGCTTTATCGGAGTCGCATGAAACGAAGCGGTGATATTTCCATAACAAACACTCAATTCAAAATGAGCGATACATAAACTGAGCCGCGTTAGTGCCCTGCGTGCGCGTCACGATCAGCAGAAAAAGCAAGGCCAACGCGTAGAGAGGAGGGATCCAATACCAGCGCCAGCGGGCGATGAGCGCGATGATTCCTGACGGGGCTGGGGAGACCTCGGATTCGCCCGAGTAGCGATGGAGTACCTCTCTAACCAGCAGCACGATCCCATATCCTGCCGCTAGCGCTATGACTAGAAAGTACAGGCTTACGCTGACAAAGTGGGAGGAGTAGCTTGCCGGTGACAGGATCGCGGAAAGCATCTGCCTTACTTGGGATAACGAATTGGCACGAAAGAATATCCATCCCAGGCTGATGATGGTGATGGTTGTGACCCAAGCGAGCGGCGTCCATAGCGCCCCCGGTTGGGTGCAGTTAAACTTGCGCTGGAATTGGACCACCTGGCGCTGCAAAACCAGAACGGCTCCGTGATAACAACCCCACAGCAGGAACAGCACGCTGGCTTTGTGCCATAATCCGAACAAGACCATCGAAATCACTAAAGTGAGATTTCGCCACCACGCATCGCGGCGCAAAACGACCAACAGCAGGAAAACATAGTCACGTATCCAGAATGACAGCGACATGTGCCAGCGCGTCCAGAAGATCGAGGGACTGGTGGATTGAAATGGGCGATCGAAGTTCTCGGGCAGAGTGAAGCCCAGCATCTGTGCAGCGCCGATGGCGATATGCGAGTATCCGGCGAAATCGAAGAAGAGCTGCAAACCGTACCCAAAGGCCAAACACCAGACGTCCGGGCCGCTCCAGCGAGTAACACGGTCGAAGGCGCCGTTGATTCCATCGCCGGCCAGAATCCCCTGTCCAAGAACTTGGGCTATCAGCATCATGAACACGCCGGTTGCGACACGGCTCAGACCCTGTCCGATATCGTCCCAACGGATGGCACTCACAGAGCGAAATTGCGGAAGCATGTCCGGCATGCGGCAAATCGGGCCGGAAATTGTGACCGGGAAGAAAACCATGTACAGGGCAAACTCGAAAAACGAGGGGTCGAGTTCCTCGCCACGGTAAAGGTCAAACAGGTAGCTCATCGCCTGAAAAGTCCAGAATGAGATCCCCAGTGGCAGTGCAAGATGCGACAATCTTTGCAAGGAGGGTAAAGGGATGTTGACCGCGATTTCCGGGAGATACTTGAAGCTGCTCAGCAGCACCAGGTTCAATAGAATTCCAGCCGACAGAACGTACCCTGAAGCCTTCCGCTTAAGCCATTTCCCCAACAGGAAGTTCATCACCGTGGACGTGACAAGCACCGCCGCAAACCAGACTCCCCAGGTGAAATAGAGCGCGTAACTGGCGATCAGAAGAACAGCCTGCCGCAACGTGCGCGAGCGTACCTTCGCAAGGACAATGACGCTGAACAGAAGCACGAGAACGTATAGTATGCCTTGGAACAACATTCCTCCCCGCGTACGCGAAACCAAACTGCGCCCTGGACCTCGTCGGGTTCCCCTGTGGGGGATTCCGATGGAGACCAGCGAACAAGAATAAAGGGCCAGTTCGCTGGCTACAAGAACAGTCGTCCTCATCTACTACAATAATGCGTGCTCCGTTTCCGCAACCTGATCGACGCTTTGGATGCGGCTCCCGCCGATCGGCCATTCGTGACTGCCTGGATCAACGAAGACGAGAGCGAGAGGCTCACGTTTGCTGAGTTCCGCAGGCGTGCCCGTTGGCAGGCCGGAGTGCTCCGCGACCACGGCCTGATGGCCCGTGATCGTCTGGTCATCATCATGCCGCAATGCATTCCTGCGATGACGATTTTTGTGGGGGCGATGATGCTAGGCGCGGTGCCTGCCTTTCTTGCCTATCCCAATTTTAAGGTTGACTGTTCTAAATACTGCGCAGGACTGGCAGGAGTGACAGCAAACCTCAGCGCCAAGGCCGTGGTCATCGACAATGAATTCCCGGACGAGATGCTCGCACACGTATCCCTCAGTGAGGGCGCAGAGCTGCTTCGCGCGCAAGATGGCAGAAGCGACAGGGGAGAGAGAGAACTGCCCGATGTGACAATTCAAGCCGAGAGCCTGGCGTTCATCCAACATTCGGCTGGAACAACTGGGCTGCAGAAAGGTGTGGCCCTGACCCATGGGGCCGTGCTGCGCCAGCTAGGACATCTCGCGCGAACCCTGAATATTGACGGCGCGACGGACCGCGTGTACAGCTGGCTGCCTCTGTACCACGACATGGGATTGATCGCCTGCTTCATGTTACCCATGGTCTGCCACGTGCCCGTTGTAATGCAGTCGCCGCTCGATTGGGTGATGCACCCGGAGACCTTGTTGCAGATCATCAGCGAGCATAAGTGCACACTGGCATGGCTACCGAACTTTGCCTTTCAGTTCGTGCCCCGTCGCACGCCACAGAAGCGATGGGCGCAATACGATCTCTCCTCCGCTCGGGCTCTGATCAATTGTTCCGAACCAGTGCGCACGAGCAGCATGCTCGAGTTCCAGAAGGCCTTCGCCACCGCTGGGTTAACCAGCAGGGCCCTGCAATCCTCCTACGCAATGGCGGAGAACGTTTTCGCCGTGACCCAGTCGGATATCAATGCGCCATCGGGTCCGGAGCGCATCTGGGCGGACGGCCAACAATTCCGCAGCGCACATCGCATCGTCCCGGTCGCAGAAGGGAGCTCAGAGGCGGTTTCGTTCACATCGTCGGGTCGGCTCCTGCCCAACCATGAAGTTCGTATCGTATCCGAGTCGGGTGCCGTTGTTGAGAGCGGTTATATTGGCGAGATTCTCGTTCGGAGCGACTGTCTCTTTGACGGTTACTACAATCGTCCTGACCTGACCGCCCTTGCGATTGTCGATGGCTGGTACCACACCGGCGATCTTGGTTTCTATGTGGGAGGCGAACTCTATGTGGTGGGACGGAAGAAAGACCTGCTCATCATCGGCGGCGAGAACATTTATCCGCAAGACATTGAGGAGGTTGTTGCCGGCCACGCGGCCGTTCATGACGGCCGTGTGATTGCGATGGGTGTTTACAATCCCGATCTCGGGACCGAAGACATCGTCCTGGTTGTGGAAGTGGAACGCGAGGAGCTTCTCGCTAACACTATAGAGATCGAACGAGAGATCCGCAGGCAGGTTGTAGCCGGCCTTGGAGTTGCAGTTCGGACGATTTTTCTAAAGCCGCCAAAATGGATCGTGAAGAGCACCGCCGGAAAACCTGCACGGTCCGCCACTCGCGAGAAGCTGTTCGAAGAGCATCCGGAACTCAACGTGGAGTCTTAGGAGATCCCTGTCCGCATGACGGCAGAAGCCAAGCAAATGATTGAACACATTGTTCAGTTGATACGAAAGCCGGGCGTGACCATTGACGAGAACACTCCACTAGTTTCCTCTGGACTCATAGACTCGATGGCGCTCGCCGACTTATTGCTGAAGCTCGAAGACCTCGCGCATGTGCGCATTCCAGCGGGCAAGGTGCAGCCGAAAGATATGAACACGGTTGCCATGATGTTCGCGACTGCGCAGCGCGTGGGAAAACCTCGAAAGTAGTTCCCCCGATGTCAGGACCACTCAAATTCACGTCGCGCCGGCACGAAATTCAGTGACTGCGGCCACAAATACCAGTTTTTCGCTCTCTTTCTCCTACAACAAGCGTCAAACTTCCGCTTTGTCCGCAAGACAGGAGAATTGTCCAACGGCCGGCGATTCCACGCCTCAGGTTTTGCCGAGGAACGGGTAAGATTTTCCAGAAAAAAGTCGGCTCTTCGAATTATCAATGATGGCATTCTATGATCTTCTGCCAGGGCCTCACCGCGAACCTCTGGGTAATGATTCTGCACGACCATGGCGCCTACAGAGAAGAAAAAACCAGCGTAAGTTGCTGCATCGCAGAGGTTTATCGGATACCTTGGCAAGCTGCCTTTGCCCAAGGTAAGAAAAGCTCCGCCGGAATGGGCTTCTTTCACAGCTGAATCGGTGAAATAACACAGCTGGTTGAGGCTCTCATCTTCAGACCGCCTCTAGGGCAAGATTGCGCCAAATCCCCGCAGGGTTGGAGCTGCTGGGCGATATGACCCAATCTCCACGGCGTGCCAGATGTTGGCACCGATGTATATCCATCAATGGAAAGGACTAACAGCTGGGGGTGTTGTGGCTCGCAACTTGCTACCACCCGAAAGAGGGGCTTATGGCTGGAAATCTCCGCGCCGCACCACGAAAAATATGGAATACCCTCAGCTCGACTAAGACCGGCGTCGTTTTGCTGATCCTTGTCGTTATCATTTCTGCCGCCGGAACCTTGATCCTGCAACGGCCGGTCACGGACCCGGACGAGATGCAGCGCGCCTACTCCTTTCAGGTCCTGCGCCTGCTGGACGCAGTCGGCCTCACTGATGTTTTCCATGCATGGTGGTTTGTCCTGCTGCTGATTCTGGTGAGCTTAAGTCTCATTGCAGCCTCGGTTCAACGCTTTCCAAACTCCTGGCGCTTTTATTCGCGGCCTTATCGAAGCGCAGATGAAAGTTTCCTGAAAGCGCTGGCTCATCAAACTCGCATCATGATCGAGGAAGAAGAAACGGGCATCACCGCGGCGGAGCGGGTTCTTGGTCGTGCCGGATTGAAGCCCCAACGCATCGTTCGCGAGAGCAGTTTCTCTTTATTTGGAGAACGAAACCGAATTTCTGAACTGGCGGTTTACGTTGTGCACGCCAGCCTCCTCCTTATATTTCTCGGGGGAATCGTGGATGCACTCTACGGCTGGCGGGGGTTTCTCCTCCTTTCGCCAGGAGAACAAGCAAGCCAGTTGCAACTGCACGATGGAGTAGTGCATAGGCTTCCCTTTGCGATCCGTTGCGACGGCGCAGGCCAGGAAAATTATGCGGACGGCACACCCAGGAAGTGGTGGTCGAAGCTGGCGATTGTCGAGGGCGGACGAATGGTCGTGGGGAAAGAAATTGTCGTGAACGATCCCCTGATCTACGGCGGTATCCGTTTTTACCAGTCGAGCTACGGAAACACCGGCAAACTAGAGAGGATCATCCTTGGGGCTAGTCCAGCGAGCGGGAAGGGGGAGGTGAAAGAGCTGGTCTTAGGCACGCATGAGACAGTGGCGCTGGACACGGAAACTTCGGTCCGGGTCGCTGAATTCATTCCCGACTACGTGGTGGCGAACGGGCAAGTTTATGCGCGCTCCAATCAAGTGGATAACCCAGCCATACATCTTATTGTCGAATCGAAGAAAGCGGGCCAAGCGGTGAATGTATGGCTGCCTCCCATCCCCGGCTTTGAACAGAACTCGTTGTCACCTTACCGGTTCGAAGTGCGCGATCTCCGCATGATGCATTTCACAGGTCTCTCCGTTTCGCACGAACCGGGACAGTGGACAGTATGGGCAGGAGTGATGATGATGGTCCTCGGCTTGGGAGTTGTCTTTTATCTGGTTCACATGCGCTTCTGGGTGGTGCCGGTACGCGATACGCACGGCCGTCTGATGCTCTGGGTGGGCGGCGTCGCCAATAAGAATAAAGATGTCTTCGCGCGGCGCTTCGAAGAGCTAGTTCGCGAAATCAAATCGGAAATTAAGGTCCAATCAGGGGCAGAGCCGCGGCACAGATTATTGCAGTCACCGCAAGGTGAGCCCGAGATCGGAGCAATGCCTTATGGCGCGTACAAGAGTTGAAGCGCAACCGGCTACTGGCACCACGCTGGTTGTATTGGTCGGGTTGGGGGTGAGCTTTCTGCTGCTCATGGCACTCCTGAGCATGGCAAAGAGCGAGAACCTGTGGGATGAAACATATCTGCTTTTTGGAGCTCTCATTTTTTACTCGGCCGCTGCAGTGCTCTATCTAGGCTTTGGGGTGACGGGCCTTTCGTCGTATGTCCGGTTTGCTTCTCTCGCCACCTGGGCCGGGCTGGTAGCGAACACTGGTGCGGTGGCGCGCCGCTGGTACGAGGCCGGGCACCCGCCCTTCGCCAGCGTCTATGAAATGCTGCTCAGCTTTGTGTGGACGCTGGCAGTCCTAACCCTGGTCGCGGAGAAGCGCTACGGCGTGAAAGTCATCGGCACTGTGACCATGCCGGTCGCAATCGTGGGCGTCGTTCTGATGCAGTTGCTGCGGACCGAGGTACACCCGCTTGTACCTGCGCTGCAGTCCACATGGTTGCACGTACACGTGACTCTGGCCATGCTGGCCTACGCCGCCTGCGCCCTGAGCTTTGCCCTCGCCATGATGTTCCTCATCCAAGACAAGATGCAGACCGAAACTTTTTTGGCGGCTACAAGCTTGTTCGGCATGGCCATCTATGTTGCTGTGCTGACTCGCTTCGAGAAATGGGGTGCATTGAGCGTAGTGGCGTGGAACCCGCAGGAAAAGTCTGAAGCTTTTCTGGCCAAAGGTGTACGGCTTTTCGTAGTAATTCCTGATCTTGGCTGGATGATGCTGGTAGTCCTCGCGGCCGTATCTGCCCCGTTTTTCTTCTACCTCGTATGGCGCAGGACTGCCGACGATGGCTTCCTGAGCCTCGCCAATCGCGCTGAGTTTGTAAGCATCCTGCTACAGGTGCTGGCGCTGGTGTTCTTTCTGCTGCGTGTTCGGGACGGACGCTACCGCTCCCTCGATGCTGATGGTTTGTTTTCTACGAACCTCGCTGCCAGCCCGTTCCTGCTCTCCGGGCTGGTGGGCGGAATATTTGCTTCGTTGTTGTATCTCTTGTTGCTCTGGAGGCGTGACGATCTCGAGCGCATGCTGCCGCCTGCCGAGGAGCTTGACCGGATCACGTATCGAACCATTGCCATCGCCTTCCCCTTACTCACCTTGATGATCGCTGCCGGGGCTTACTGGGCGAACCGAACTTGGGGCTCGTACTGGAGTTGGGATCCCAAAGAAACGTGGGCCGCAATCACCTGGCTGGTGTATGCCGGCTATCTGCACACGCGCATTACCCGGGGATGGCGAGGACGTCGCGCAGCCTACTTCGCGATCTTCGGCTTTGGGGTGGTGATGTTTACGTTTTTTGGAGTGACCTATTTGCTTCCCGGCCTGCATGCTTATGCGTGACCGCGACAGCCGGGGTGCAAGATGACACAGCCATTCAGACAAAACCCGCTCAAGGATGAGTTCGGAGGGGACTGAACTGGTAACACGCCGAAGTAGCGGCGGTTTACCCAGGGAGAAACAAGTTTTGGGATCTGTACGCGTCAATTGGCAGGTGAAAGCAGTGTTGCCTGTAGCCGTAGTGTTGCTAATGGGCTTGTTTCTCTTCCTTCTGGCAACCGTTTCGCTGCGGGACCCAGAACGCCACGCTGTGCTGATGCTGGCGGGAGCCGGGGCGGTCGCCATTTGTGCGGTACTGATTGTCGTGCTGGCCCATTTTATCCAGCGACCCATGGTCGAACTGCAAGAGAAGATCGCAGAAGTGAGCAGGGGCAATCTGGATGTCGCAGTCAGCTTCTCACGCCGCAACGACGAAATCGGAGATCTGGGACGCAACTTCAACCGCATGTTACGCCAGTTACGCGAGGGTCGGGATGAAATCGAACGCCTGCACCGCACCCAAATCTCTCGTGCTGAGCACCTGGCTACTCTGGGTGAACTCGCCACCGGGTTGGCGCACGAAATTCGCAATCCACTGGCGGGAATCGCAGGGGTGATCGAGATCGTCGGTCGTGATCTGCCGGCAAGCAGTCCGGCGAAGGCGGTGGTCAAGGACATTCGTCAGGAAGTCGCACAAATCAACCGCGCGATTACCGACCTGCTGGAGATGGCGCGGCCACATCCTCCGCAGATTCGCTCGAGTGATCTCAATACGACCGTGGAACATGCGGTGATGTTGGCGCGCCAGCAGGCGCTTTCCAAACCCATAAAGATCGAGCTTGTGAAGTCGCCCGACTTGGTGGAGGTGGATCATGACAGTATTCAGATTCATCAGGTGCTGCTGAACTTGCTGTTGAATGCGGTTGAGGCTATCGATGATGCAGGCACCATCCGCGTCGAGATCGCACCCCACGACGGGTGTGCAATGATTGTGGTCAGCGACAGTGGCCGTGGCATCCCTGCCGAGAATTTGCCCAGTATTTTTCGAGCATTTTACACAACCAAGAGCAATGGCACCGGCCTTGGACTCTC
>Ga0187778_10001897_pt1 | contig 14409 bp, 12 predicted proteins | sample 1015_Q2_SP5_20_M_FD_132418 | JGI IMG/M metagenome (GOLD analysis project Ga0187778, IMG submission 132418) | Tropical peat soil microbial communities from peatlands in Department of Meta, Colombia - 1015_Q2_SP5_20_MG | ecosystem: Environmental > Terrestrial > Soil > Wetlands > Peat | place... | reverse complement strand
TGGGAGTCAATGGTCAGGCACAGTACTGGGCGAAGGACATTAATGAAGCCTGCCATATTCTCTTCCGCCACTACGAACATACCTATGTAGCACCCGGAGAGCGGTTCCCGCGAAGGGCGGTCACCACCGACCCACTCGAGAGAGACGTAAGAACATATCCACACGGTGAAAATGGTGACGAAGGGTTCACGGTGGTGGGCGAAATCTTTTCCGACGATACTAATGCCGGACGAAAAAAATCATTTCAGATTCGCGAGATCATGATGGCCGTTGCGGACCAGGACCACGAACCGCTGGAGCGCTGGGCCGGCATGCGAGCTGCGGAAACCGTGGTTGTGTGGGATGCGCATCTCGGCGGATATCCGGTTTGCCTCATCGGTATTGAATCCAAGCCGGTGCCTCGGCTGGGATTCGTGCCGGCGGACGGCCCTGACCAATGGTGTGCCGGAACATTGTTCCCGCAATCCTCCAAGAAATTGGCTCGCGCTATCAATGCGGCCAGCAATAATCGCCCTCTGGTAATTCTGGCCAATTTGTCGGGCTTTGATGGTTCCCCGGAATCCATGCGGCGGTTGCAGCTTGAATATGGAGCTGAAATTGGCAGGGCCGTCGTGAACTTTGAGGGCCCGATTGTGTTTTGCGTGATCTCGCGGTACCACGGCGGGGCCTATGTCGTATTCTCCCGGGCCCTGAACGAAAATCTTGAAGTTGCCGCTTTGGAAGGAACGTACGCTTCAGTGATAGGTGGCGCACCCGCCGCAGCGGTCGTGTTTGCCGGCGAGGTCGAGACCAGAGCTCGAAAGGACGAGCGGCTGAAGGCGCTCAATGAAGCCGTGGCTAAAGCTGAGGGGCCGGAAAGAGCCAGGCTTCGCGCGCAATGGGATGAACTCTTCAAGATCGTGCACTCGGAGAAGTTAGGCGAGATGGCCGCGGAGTTCGATCGGGTTCACAGCGTGCAACGTGCGCTGGCTGTGGGAGCGCTGCATCGTATTATTCCGCCGGGTGAGCTGCGTCCGTATCTTATAAGAGCAGTTGAACGCGGGATCCGAAAGGTGGAGGACGAGCAGTCCGCGCACGCGGAAACAGGAACGCCGGAAGCGGACATTGCACAAGCTGCCTGATTTGTGAGGAACATCAGCTTGATTGACGTGTACTGGTTGGAACAAACCGAGGCTGATGTGCCGCTGCGGGATATTTGGCTCAGCGCAAGTGAAATCGATCGTCTTAACACTCTGCGCTTCAGCAAACGGCGTGGGGATTGGCGGCTAGGACGATGGACGGCCAAGAACGCTGTAGCCAGTTATCTTCGCCTTTCGGGTGAACCGCGTTCGCTCGCGGAGATCGAAATAGTTTCGTCTGGCTCAGGCGCGCCCGAAGTTTTTCTTAGTCATCAGCCTGCGGAAATTGCGATCTCACTGAGCCATCGAGCAGGAGTAGCATCGGCCGCGATTGCCTGTTTCAACATAGCTTTGGGTTGCGATCTCGAAATCATTGAACCTCGCAGTGCCGCTTTTCTTTCCGACTACTTCACTGCGGAAGAGCAATCGTTGGTTGTTGGTGCTGGTGCCAAGCGCGATGTTGTTTTGAGCTTGCTGTGGAGTGCCAAAGAAAGCGCACTCAAAGCATTGCGGGCTGGGCTGCGCATGGATACGCGATGCGTGTCGGTTTATCTAAGCAATCTACGCTGCGAAGTAAGCGAATGGCAGCACCTGCAGGTTCGTCACGTCAGTGGCCAAGTCTTCTACGGATGGTGGAAACAGAGTCGAGGTTTGGTGAGAACTCTTGTCGCGGATCGAGTCCCCGCGCCACCCATCGCATTACAGATAGTGAGGGAGGTTGAGGAAGTTCGCGGAATACCGCAGGCAAGACCAGCAACGGAATCGTGTGCCTAGCACTTCCCTCCTGGTAATTTTCATAGCCCCACACAGCAAAATAGCGTTAGCAGTGAGTTGTTGCGGCCGGATGCGCAGGCCCTATCCAGCAGCACCCCGGAACATCACAAGCGCTCGATGTGCGACAGTGTTATGAACGAGCGTTAGCAGCACTTCCCGAATGGCAAATTACTTTTGGCTCGCCCGGATAGCGCGGGTTAGCGGCACAACCATATGCAACCATATGCGTAAACGCCCCGGGGAATTAAGTATTGTTCATTATCGGCGAGGTTGGAAGGATCGGTTTTAGCCACGAATGCCTTCAACCAGCGTCCCGATAGAGTCCTTCGTTTTCGAATATCAGGAGATGAGACCAGAATTTACGCTCCTTTCATATTGCTGTAGCTCATACGTTGCATACTGTGTTTCCTGGAAAGACGGCATCCAGACATTGTCCGATTACTGGTCGCGATGACCGAGAGCGGTTCTATAGAGCTTCGAACTGAGAGAGCGAGTTCGTGAAAAGAGGTCATATAGCCATAGCGGTCACGGTCCTAGCTCTTTCCTTTTCGGTCCACGCCTATGCCGACTTAGTCGACATAGTTCTCACGCAGTCCACCCAGACGGGTTGGGATGGAACTACTTTGACTTTCGTCATATCACTTACAAATACCACCGGCAGTACGATCTTTCTAGATGGGGCAGGCATAACGACTTCTTCATCTTTCCTTACCATGACTGATAATCCTTTCCTGGCGAATGCTCCATTGTCGTTGGCCCCGGGCGCTACAACCGGACCTTTTGCGGCGTTTACAGTCTTAATCGCTCCAGGCTCTCCAGCCGGGAGTTATGCTCTCAATGACTTTTCTATTCTCGGTGGAACTTCAGGCAGTTTTGACGTTATCGGCTCTGCTGCTTTCACCGTCAACGTTGCGCCAGATCTCGATCCTGTACCAGAGCCGAGCACTGCAGTGCTGCTGAGTGCTGGATTAATAGGCATCGGCGTGAAACGCCGTTTCGCTACGGACCGGTAGGGATAAGAACGCGGCAGTCTGGGCTAGATGGAGAATAAAATGTATGTCTCTTCTTAGCCATACCGCATCGCTGCGGATTGGGTACTGTCAGAAAAGTCCCCAATTACTTGGTGTTGGTACGCCTGCCAATTGCTATCCGTATAATCTACAAATTACCTATACCGGCCGGCCACTGGCGTGACGAACGGGTTGGACTTACGGATGTCAGAAGAAACGTTGGGAAAACACGTCACAAGTGAGATCAAGGCGACAGTTAAGAGCTTGTTACCAGAAAGCGTTGTCCAGGAAGTGCGACGGTACCGAACTTACCAAAGAGCTGAGCGGCGCCTCTACCTGAAAATAAGACTATCGAACAGCATCGGCCTGGCCAACCCAAAATCGTTCCGCCCGCTTGAGTCAGCGCGTTCCTTCGTATTCGTGTGTTTTGGCAACATTATACGCAGCCCGATGTGCGAAGCTCTCATGAAACGAGCCTTAGCGGCAATTCCTCGAGCAGGCTTCACTGTTGACTCGGCGGGATTGAACGCGGTCTCCGGTACAGCCGCACACCCCTGGGCGGTAACTGCCGCTGAAGAATTAGGTATTTGCCTCAAGAATCACCGCGCCAAGTTGTTGACCCCTGAGATGGTGGCCAAAGCGGATGTGATTTTTTCCATGGACTACCAAAATCAGGTACAGCTGTTATCGCGATATCCCCGAGCGTCCAAAAAAACATTCATGCTGGGCGCTTACGCGGGTAGAGATTATGGTTCCATTGAGATTGCGGACCCGTATCATAATGGCCAGCAAGCAACCTGTAGCTGTTACAAGGTTCTCAACCACTGCATACAGAATCTTGCGCACACTCTTTGCGATGGACTTCCAACAAGCGGACCGGTATAGCAAATTGGCGCGGGCGTGGTCTTGCTACTCGCACGGAACCAACGGTTTCGAAAGGGTTCCACTAGTTGTGCTGCTCGACGATGCTTCGGAACACTGCGCTCGAGGCTGGCGCCGAGACTCGAAGAGCAAATAATATCGTCCCAAGAGCCCTCGCAGCTCATCAGGGCGAATGCTCGCGGTTCAGATTGACTAATACGCCCACCACGGAGCGTCGGCGGTCGTAGGCACAGTTTGCCCGTCGATGGCCGAATAGACGTTTCGTCCGTAAAAGAATGGCAACCCCCAGTCAAAACCTACGCCCGTAGGTTGCAGACCTCCAAGCATACTGAGCGCTGCATCACCGGAGCTCAAAAGCGTCTCCGCATTGCCCACACTGAAATTGACCGTTGTGCCTTGAAATAGGGTGTTGGGGTCCTGGTTTATGGCAGAAAGGCTTAGCGTCGAGGTCGGGCAATAAAAGTCCGAAAGGTCGCCTTCGGTCGTATTCTTGGGACATGTTGTGATAGCTGGACTGGTAACATTTGGAAAGAAGTAGCCCTTGGAGCCGCTGTCGATAAAGCTTCCGGCACCGGTGCACTTCGCGGGATTAACCGCGAAGGTCTGGTTTTCGAAGATGGTGTTGAACTTGTCGCATGCCAAGGTATAGACATCGACGCCGCTCGCAAGCTGATTGTTAGACTTCGTTCCGATACCGAAGATCAAGGAGCCGGTCAGATTGGCGGCAGTACCCGATGAGGGCAACGCCGGCAACTCTACAATCACGCCATTATTGTCGGTAGAAAACAATATGACCGGGTTGGTGACCTGTGCTAGAGATGCAGTGTCATTACATCCCGTGCTACAGGAGACGGATGCGGGTAAACAACCTGCGCTAGTGCAGGTGAAGTACGCCGGAGCGGTTGAGGGTGGTGCGTTGTTGTCATTGGCGGGGTCGCAAGCCGTACCACAATCAAAGGGCTCAACGCCCACCCCCAGAATGCCATTGGCTCCCAGAGAAGCCTGTGTGTCCTCATTGGTGTGTCCGTTGGAGCAACTGGCAGGAATCGAGAAGCCCGCCGGGTTCGCGACCACTTGGATCGGGATGTTGGACGCAGTTTCTCCGCCCAACGTCACATTTGCCTCGTCCACCGCACCCCAGAGAAATGATCCGTCGGCAAAGGCTGCGCAGTCGTAAGCGGGAGAACCATTAGAAGCGTTTACGGCTGGGAGACTAAGCCCAGAGAGAGCCGATTGCAGAACTCGCAAACCAAACGATCCCGTGTCGACCAACAGGTGATCCACCGTGACGCAACTGGAGGTGCTGCCCGGGACACAAATCGTGGCGCTGGCGAAGGCACCGTTCACGTAGGGACCATTTTGCGTCGGGTTCGGTCCACCATCAACCGCAATCGTCAGCACGTTGCTGCTGGAGTCGCCGCCAGTGGGGACACCCGCCGGGGCTGACCCGCTGCCACAACCCATGACCAATGCCACACTCGCCAACACAATCAGCAAAAAGATCCTTCGCACAGATCCCCCTTCTATCTGGTTACTTGATTTCCTGTGCCTGCACACCCGGAGGCAGCATCTCGGGAAGGTACGCACGCCCGACGTAGGCCCGCATATGCCCGCCCTCTTGCACCACTAACCCGGGTAGCTGCAGATTGAGCGGGGCACGGCCATAACGTTTCTTCTGGCTTTGCAAGGCGGTCGAATATTGTTGAAAGTAAGTGCCCAGTATCTGCTGCAATTCCGGCATGAACGGGCCGTGCCACGCAACCGCAAAAACTCTTCCCCCCGGCGAGACGAACTCTCTCAGAACCGTACCGCCTGGCGATTTCATTTCATGCACTTCGTAGTTGTCATTCCGAGCCAGGTTCACAGTGGCCTTCATGCAGGCGTTATCGGCGTCGATCGAGCTCACATCACCGCCAAGTGCAGCTAAAGCCGGAAGACAGAAACTCAGTACCATTAGGCTGGTAACCAAGCACAACGAAACGGCACGTGCAAAATGCGCAAACACTAAATTGATTTTCACGGTTGTACACTTTACATTCTGGAAGCCTGTTGGGGAGAATACATCCCTTACCACACGAGAGAATCGCGTGATGGCGCTGGTCTCCCAGGGACCAAGAAATCGCATATCGTCTATCCGCCTCAGAATCTCTAAGTCGGCCTTAACCCGGAATGACAATGCGCTGTTAATCAACTTTCGTTCGGGCGAACTCAAGCTTCCGGACCCAGAGAGTCGATGGCCAGGGTTCCTACTTAAATATGAGCCGCGACGTACTGCTATGGTGACGCTATTGTGAAAATGGGATAAATTTTTTCTACTGGCCACTAATGCGTCAGCAGCTGGCAACTGCGTCCGACTTGGATGCGTGACCCAGACAGCAAAACGACCAGTTTGGGTCATTGATTCTGCCGATATTTTCCTGCGACGACTCCATCCTCGAGCGAAACTATTGAATCAAGAATTCACACGAGTTTCATATTTCCGTCACCTGAGTGTAACAGCGCAAGCACTACACTGCCTCCGCGCACACTGCCTTTGAGAGTGGCAGTTGTTCTCCTTCGCTCAACAAACTCCTGTTTCTGGCACTCAGACGGTGCTGTTGCCCGGGTCACTGAGGGACTTGTGAATGGGTCCATTGATCTTTGTGTTAGATAAACAACCCCAGATGACGCAGGTCATTCGGGAATATCTCGAACAGGCCGGATACAAGGTCCATGCTTTTTCCGAACTGGAGAGTATTTCCGAAGCAATCGTCAAATCTCCTGCTTTAATCGTCCTTGGTTCGGGGTTTTCGGAAAAAGATATTTCTTCGGTCAGATTTCTCGGAACCAACGGTCTGGAAAAGATTCCGTTAGTTGTGCTGCTCGACGATGCTTCGGAACAACGCCGGCTTGCTGTGCTTGAGGCCGGGGCAGATGACTGTGTCGTAAAGCCTCTGCTTCCTCGGGAATTGGCGGCGCGAGTACAGGCCATATTGCGGAGATCCGCCCCACCCCAGGTCACAGAATGCTCGGACAACGCAGATATGGTAATCGATACCTGGTCTATGAAGCTCCTGGTGCACGGAATAGAAGTTCCCACTACCACCCTGGAGTTTCGACTCATTGAGTACCTGGCCCGGCATCGCGGCCAAGTGTTCACAAGGGATCTCCTTTTGGACGCGGTGTGGGGTGAAATGCAATTCATCACGCCGCGTAGTGTGGACGCCTGCATACGTCGAATTCGCGAAAAAATCGAGCCCGACCGGAGCAAGCCAACCCTCCTAAGAACGGTTCGGGGAGTGGGCTATCGATGGGATGCACGTATGGCGTGGAAATCGGCTGAAAGCCTGAATTGTGACTGTCACGCCTGTAGAACACAAACGAGCGCTCTGCGGGATACGGCGTTGAGATCCAAGGCTCAAAGCTCCCGCCGAGCTTTGGTTTCAGAACGGGAGAGCGCATGATCTGGATTTTTTGGGCAGCCGTTGGACTCGTTTGCTACACATATATTGGTTATTTCGTTTGGTTGTGTGTGCGCAGATACTCACATCCTCAGGCAGTGCAATCCGCAGAGTACTTGCCCTCTATCTCCATTGTATTGATAGTGCACAATGAAGCACGCACTCTTGGGCGCAAGCTGCGCAGCCTGCTGAAAATAGAGTATCCCGATCATAAGAAAGAGATCATCGTAGTTTCGGATGGCTCCACTGATGATACGAACCGGATCCTCTCAGAATTTGCAAGCACATCGCGTGTAACAGTAATTCTCCGGCAGGAGAATCAGGGCAAAGCCGCAGGGTTGAATGATGCGATCAACGCTAGCAGGGGAGAGATTGTGGTGTTTACCGATGCCCGGCAGGAAGTCGAAGCGAATGCTGTGGCAAATCTGGTGGAGAATTTTGTCGATCCCTGCATTGGGTGCGTCAGTGGTGAGTTGTATCTGGGAGATCCTCTTGCAGGAGAAAGCACCAGAAGAATGGGAACGTATTGGCAGCTCGAAAAACTCATAAGGAAAATGGAAGGAGCGTCTGGATCCGTTATTGGTGCCAGCGGTGCCTTATACGCGGTGAGGCGCCGCTTGCTCGTTCCAGTACCGCCGGAAACGATTTTGGATGATGTGTTTATTCCGATGGAAGTGGTCCGTCAAGGGGCCCGGGTGACCATAGACTCGCGGGCGCGAGTTTGGGATGTACCCGACCTGGGTACGCACCGGGAGTTCGCACGGAAGGTAAGGACGCTCAGCGGTCTCTACCAATTGCTGCGACTGCAGCCATGGCTTTTGAGCAGCAGCAACCCCGTTCGCTTCGAGTTTATTAGCCACAAGCTGCTCCGATTGGCTATTCCTTTCGCACTCTGTGCTGCCTTGATTTCATCGTGTTTTCTTCCTGCACTCATTTACCGTATTGCGTTCTTCGCGCAAGTGGCCTTTTACTCCTTAAGCATGTGCGGATCGCTTCTGAAAAGATGGGATCGCCTCGCTAAGGTGGCCGACGTGGCGTTCATTTTTGTCCTTCTCAACGCTGCTGCTTTCGTTGCGTTTGGGAATTTTGTGGTAGGTCGAAAGCCAGCTTGGGCAACCTGAGGGTAGGCTTAGGGATTGACAAGCCCGGGCTCTGTTCTTGCTCTGAAACCCATGAAGCTTCATTGGTGGAAGTTTGGCATTATCGCAACCCTCACGGCTTGGCTTTACTTACCCATTGTCTCGCGTTTAGTGCAGCAGTGGGTGAGTGACTCTAATTACTCGCATGGCTTTCTGGTTCCGGTCTTTTCTGCATTCGTACTTTGGAACCAACGTTCTCGTTTAACGGCTGGGAAATCACAACCTTCAACTTGGGGCTTACTGATTCTAATTCTGGGAACGGGGTTACTTGTCATCGGAATCCTGGGAGCAGAGCTTTTTCTGCAGCGCTTTTCTTTGCTTGTCTGGATAGCAGGGCTGGTGGTTTTTTTCTTCGGCTGGCAACATTTTCGAGCGGTTCTGTTCCCATGGGCATTCCTGATTCTGATGCTGCCAATACCCGCTATCGTATTCAGCCGAATCAGCATGCCTCTGCAGATCCTGGCCTCCAAGATGGCTGCGACATTCTTGCCCTTTGTGGGTGTTCCCGTTTTGCGCGAGGGCAATATCATTAATTTGCCCGCCATGCCGCTGGAAGTGGCTGAAGCCTGTAGCGGCATACGGTCGTTGTTTTCTCTGGTGACGATAGCGCTGATCTACGGCTTTGTAGCAGAGAAGCGCCGCTGGGTTCGCATTTTGCTAGCTCTGGCTTCGGTTCCAGTGGCCGTTCTCGCTAACAGTCTTCGTATTGTGGGTACCGGCATGATCGCTGAGTACTGGAACTCCAGCAAAGCAGAAGGCTTTTTCCACATCATCTCCGGTTGGATTGTCTTTGTTATGTGCGTTGTCCTGTTGTTTTCCCTGCACTGGTTGATCGGCACATGGCGTCGACGCGAGGTGCGCTGCGGTGGGCTCTAATTTGAGATTCACTATCGTGGTAGTCCTGCTGCTTGCCACGAGAACCGTTGTTCGTGCCCATCGTGACTACGATGTACTGCCACCTAGACCGCCGCTGGCCTCTTTTCCGAATCAATTGGGCCCTTGGCACGGATCAGATGTGCCGATCTCGAGTGACATTCGAGAGCGACTTGGCAAAGGTGAATTTCTGTCACGCACATACAAAAAAGATTTGCTGGAGCCTGACTTTGTTAACCTGTTCGTTGCCTACTTCCCGACGCAACGAGTCGGCGATACGGCTCACTCCCCTGCGAACTGCCTTCCCGGTTCGGGCTGGTTTCCTTTGCAAGCGGACCGCATGGTGCTTTCAGCAGACGGCCAGGAAAATTATCCAGTTAATCGCTACTTTATTGCAAAAGGCAGCGATCGCGGATTGGTACTTTACTGGTACTGGGCTCACGGCCGCGCAGTTGCCAGCGAATACTCGGCCAAATTCTACCTAGTTGCGGATTCGATCCGTCTGAATCGCAGTGATGGAGCGCTAATACGACTCTTCGCGCCGGTTCCTGATGGCGAAGCTTTAGATAGTACCCAACACAAGTTGGAAGGTTTTGCACGAGAACTTATTCCCCAGTTGAATAGTTATGTACCGCGTTAAATGCAGAGCGGCAGTCTCCCATTGAAACTCTTAACGGCAGGAGTGTTATGAAACGCATCCACCCCGTTTTGTTTCGTCTGATCATACTCATCTGGGTTGCGAGCTTTCTCGAAGGATGCTCTCGCGACCCAAACGTGCGCAAGCAAAAGTACCTCGAGAGCGGGGAACGTTATTTTTCCAAACAGCAATACGCCGCCGCAGCTATTCAGTTTGCCAACGCACTACAGGTAGACCCGAACTTTGCTGCAGCGCATTATGAGTTGGCACGAACCTATCTTAGGCAACAGAACTGGGCCAGAGCATACAAAGAGTTTGAGCGGACGATAGAATTTGAGCCCCAAAATTACTCAGCCCGGCTTGACTTGGCGAAACTGCTTATCGCTGGCAAGCAGTTCAAGCAAGCCAAAGAACAAATCGATATCCTGGCGGCCAGGCAGCCTAATGATCCAGAGGTTCACGTTGCCAATGCCAGTTTGCAGGCAGCGCATCAGGATTTGCTACCTGCTAGCGAGGAACTGAAAAAAGCAATCGCACTTAACCCCCTTGCAGGGGAGCCTTATCTGGACCTAGGTTTGCTTCAGCTAAAAACCAATCAGTTCGATTCGGCCGAGGCTAACTTGCTCAAAGCGATCGAACTGATGCCCAAGCTCGTCGGACCGAGACTGACGCTCGCCGAGTATTACCGCTCACAGAGGCGCTTCGCGGAGGCTGAGCAGCAGTTAGTGCAGGCTATCGATACCGATCGCCAAGACCCAGAACCGCGCATTGCGTTGGCTCGCGTGTATCTAACAGAAGACAAGAAAGCGCAGGCGGAAGAATTTTTAAAGAAGAGCAAGAAAGAGTTCCCTGCTAACTCCGAAGGCTACAGGATGCTCGGGGACTTTTATTACGCAGTCGGTGACTTTGACCGGGCACTCACAGAATACGCCAGTCTGGCTCAAGACAGGCCGAGTGACGTACAGGTTAAGCACAATTATGTTCAACTGCTTATACTGAAGAATCGCCTGGCAGAGGCGCGCAAACTCAACGATGCAGTTCTCAAGGCGACACCCACAAATATTGATGCTCTGATCGAACGCGGACAGATTGAAGTCAGCGAAGGTCATGCGGAGCTTGCCGTCGCAACCCTGGGAAATGTTGTGAAGAGTGATCCCGGGAATGCTATTGCCTATTACAACCTGGGCATCGCGTTTGATCGCATTGGAAAACTCACAGAAGCGGAGAATGCATGGCAGAGTGCGATCCATCAACGGCCGGAGTTAGTCGAGGCGCAGCGTGCTCTGGCCCTTGCCGCTTTGCGAAAGGGTGACATGGCCGAACTGGAGCGGCGCTCCAGCGAAATCATCAGGCTTCAGCCCGCTTCGGCTGACGGCTACGGCATGCGTGCGCTCTCCTATATCCGGCGCGGGCAGCTTTCTGAAGCTGAGGTGGACGTGCGCCAAGCGATTGCAATCGGCCCCCAAAACCCGATCGGTTACGTACAAATGGGCAGGCTGATGCTTAGCCGCAGGGACTTTCGTCAGGCTGAGCAGGCGTTCGATCAGGCCTTGGAACTGGACAAAACACCAACGGATGCGCTTTCAGGTCTGATCGATACATACCTGGCACAGAACCGCGTAGACCGGGCAGTGGCTGCCGCCAAAACTCAGATCACGAAAGTCCCGAACAATAGTGCCTTCTACGATCTGCTAGGGAGTGTTCTCTTCAATCACAAACGAAATAGCGAGGACTTGAAGGATTCGGAGGAGAGTTTCAATAAGGCTGTAGAACTCGACGCGTACAACGTGGATGCTTGGTTGAAGCTGATCCAAGTACGAGCAGTTCGTCAATCGGTCAACCCGGCTATTACTACTTGCATGCAGGCGATTGAGAAGAACCCTCGTGAGGCCAGCTTCTACGTCTTGCTGGGGGAACTGTATAACTCCAAAAAGCAGTGGGACGCCGCCAAAGAGGCTTTCGAAAAGTCGTTAGCGATCACTCCACAGAATCCCTCTGCCGCAAACGATCTGGCCTATCTGATGCTGCAGACAGGGGACAACCCGGATCTCGCCATGCCGCTAGCGGAGGCGGCCAGGCGCGGTATGCCAAATTCTCCGCAGGCGGCTGACACAATGGGGTGGGCCCTGTACCACAAGGGTGCGTACGCTTCCGCCATCACGCAGTTTCAAGAGGCACTGAAACTAGCAGAAAAAGCAAGATCCCCGGAAAATCCCACCGTACACTTCCATTTGGGATTGGCCTATCAGAGAATCGGCCAAGTGACCCTCGCCCGAGAGCATTTACAGCATGTGTTGAAGATCAACCCTAATTATCCAGAGGCGGACGACGTGAAAAGAGTTCTGTCGCAATTGCATAGTTAATGCTTCACGCGTAACCCGTTCGATTGTTCGATTTGGAAATGAGGTCCTCTCCACAACCTTACAGTGCTTTTTCTCGGCGCTTGAGCTTTTCCACTCTTGTCCAAGAGAATTCATCCATTTTTCACATTTTGGTCATTAATGGGTCACGCCAGAAACCTAAAGTGCTGAGCGAGAGTCGGTTGCCCTTAGAACGGACGCTGGCGCGAACCACAGTTATGGCTTCTGTTTAGCTGGAGTCTTGATCGGCTTGGGTTCTTTGGGGAGGAAAAATGAGAATCCTTCGCATTTTGGTTCTTGTCGCTGTCTGTCTGCCCGTAGCGGCTCATGCGGGTGACGTTTTGTTTACCAATGATGGCGGCACATTCACATCCAATACAGGTGGAACGACCGGAACCATCGGCCAGACGACACTTTCCCTCTCAGGTTCCTACCTGGTAGGCATTAGTGGGCTGTCAGGCTTGGGTGTTGCGGATCAATCTGTCTCTTTCCCTGGCTGCGAACCCGGCTGTTTAGGGATGGTAACGCTTACCACCGGAACCTTAACCACAGGCGTATTGAACGAAACCGGCACATTCAGTTCAAGTGTCCCGATTGGCACTTTCGGCACAGGTTGTCCTACCGGGGTGACGGGGCCTTGCGGCACGTTCACGGTTGACGGTCCGGGCGGCATGGTCTTCACGGGGCAGCTCAGCAGTGCAAGTTGGTTTAAGCCTTCAGCCGGTACATTCACCTTGCAAGGTACAGTAACAAACGCGACGCTGACCATTAACGGCGTCATGTACTCGATCTCAAGCGCTGTGACGATTGACCTAACAACGAACGGAACCGGCGAAATCAATAATGGCAATGGCACTGTTTCCTTCAGCAATGACGATGGCTCAACGAATTTCCTTAGTCCTGTTCCTGAGCCCGGCACGTTGGCATTGCTGGGAACTGGACTAATCGCCGTAGGCATCTTCGCTAAGCGTGTTGCTGCATCTTGACTCGCGGCCGCTCCTTTACTTACGTCCTATGGTTACGGTGTCGTACGGGCGTTCTACAGGTAGCCGAAGTACTTCGGAGATCTTGGTGAGCGTCCTCATCTTCCAGCCGCTGTGGTCATAAATATTTCGCAATGATCTCCCCGGGATGTGCCTGCGCAGGTGGGCGTCTTCCAGCGATTCGCAGCACGAACTAACTACCTGGAGATGGGCATCCTCATACAGCGCTTTCATTCCCTCCGGATAGGCCCGCCAGCAGTCGATTGGATACTCGTGATATGGCCAGCTCACGGGATTGATAGTAATGACGTATCCTCCCGGTTTGCAGATTCTCCCCAACTCCCTGATCCAAACCCAGGGTTTTCTCACATGCTCCATCACGTTGGTAGCAATCACCACGTCAGCTATATCCGACTCAACCGGGTACGAGTATTCGCTGCCCAAGTATGTGAGTGCGAACGTTGATTCCATCCCGGCGGTTTCCCAACGAATCGAAGTGTCTCCTACAGCCAGCTGAATCTCAGACGGCGGTCGCCCAGGACCCACTTCCAAGACGTGCGAGTTGGGCCTGAAATAGGGTTTCGCATATCGGTGGAACAGAAGCATGGTATTCCCGTGCATAGTTGGGTCTCAATTTCGTTGTGGGCACATACCAGAAGCTGGGGACTTGGTGTTGGCTTCACACAAACCGCGGATCCAGTCTAGGCATGGCAACTCAGGGGGGTGTGAAGCGAAAACTTCAGTGTGACCCCTTCTACATTAAGAACACTTCGATCGGTCTCGACCTGGTCATCCTGTTCCAGACGATAAAGACTGTTCTTCGGCTTGGAGGAACCTAATCAGCGCCCCGTGCAGGCGGATTACCAATCGGTCTTGCGTAAACGATTTCCGTCAACCATCATGGTATTTAGCACGACCCCCACCAACTGATTTTCGCGAAATCTCTCTCTCGCCTTGCGCACAATATCAAAAGGAGTGGAGCCGGAGCGCACAACCATTAGCACGCCGTCGCAGTTGCCGCCTAACAAGGCCGCGTCAGAAACCGGATTGGCAGCAGGTGAGTCCACAATTATCCAGTCGAACAAGGGTTCCACCTGCTTCAGAAGAGAGCCGACATGGCCGTTCGCAAGGAGTTCGGTAGGCCCCGGTACGGAATGACCCGAAGGTACAAAGAACAAGTTTTCTGGACAGCC
>Ga0187778_10001895_pt1 | contig 14412 bp, 7 predicted proteins | sample 1015_Q2_SP5_20_M_FD_132418 | JGI IMG/M metagenome (GOLD analysis project Ga0187778, IMG submission 132418) | Tropical peat soil microbial communities from peatlands in Department of Meta, Colombia - 1015_Q2_SP5_20_MG | ecosystem: Environmental > Terrestrial > Soil > Wetlands > Peat | place... | reverse complement strand
GATCCGCACGTAAATCCGCCGCCGATTGATAGCGAATTTCACGATCCTTTTCCAGGAGCTTGTCGATGACCTCTTGCAGCCGGGGTGGAACAGCAGAATTGAGCTGGGCTGCTGGGACCGGCTCGCGTTCCAGAATCGCATGAAAAATCACAGCCGTGGTGTTGCCGGAAAATGGCAGCTGACCGGTGGCCATCTGGTAAATCACCGCTCCCAGCGAAAACAAATCGCTGCGGCCATCCAGCTGTTCGCCGCGCGCCTGTTCAGGGGACATATAGGAAACCGTGCCGACGGTTGTCCCGGGGCTGGTCAAATGGAAGGGAAATGGACCGGCCACCGTGGTCTCCATTCCCGCTTCTACTGCCTGGATCAGCTTGGCCAGGCCGAAGTCGAGCACTTTTACCGGACCGCGTTGGCCGATGAAAATATTGCCCGGCTTGATGTCGCGGTGAATGACGCCCCTGGCGTGCGCGGCCTCGAGGGCATCGGTAAGCTGAATGCTGATCTCGAGCAGCACGTCGAGAGGCAGAGGCCCAGCCTCCAGCTTGTGGTCCAAGCTCTGTCCCTCCAGCAGCTCCATTGAGATGAACGCCTGGCCGCCGTCGTTCTCTACCGCGTAGATGGTGCATATATTGGGATGGTTAAGGGCGGACGCGGTGCGAGCTTCCAGCAGGAAACGATCCAGTGCAGCCTGATCGCCGGCCAGTTCGGGGGGCAGAAACTTAAGAGCAACCCGGCGACCGAGGGTGAGATCCTGGGCTTCACAGACTACCCCCATGCCGCCGCTGCCGAGCTGGCCAGTGATGCGGTAATGCGAAATGGTTTGACCAATGGTGGGCGTTTGCTTTGCCATCCCCGAATTTTCATATTAGGGAGGCTGAGAGACGCAGTCAAACCAGCGAAGAAGTGCTTTATGGAAAGGGCACGACCTCGACACGCGCGTCGCGCGCATTACGTTAGCTTTTCCTACAATAAAGTTTCTACGTTCCTTACTAATTTCATAGGGAATCTTTACGCCTTTCTTATGCGGAGCACGTTATGTTCGCTGCAACGGTTCATACCATGTGACACGAACTAGCTTTGGGGGGGACGTCCGAGCGTCCATAACTGCGGCTTATGCCGCGCATAGGTTTCCCTTCTTAATAAATTCCTGATGGAACCGAGAAAAACTTGGACTCAACGCACGACCGATGTCTATATGGCTTTCAAACATTCGATGCCAGCCGCGTTTTAAACAACAACACAACGAAGCTGATCTGATCGGAGGAGATCACGTGCAAAGACTGTCGCTAGTTGCAACGCTACTCGTGTATACCCTGGTGCTCTCTTCAGCCCACGCTCAATCCACATTCGGCTCAATCGTGGGCGTGGTGCATGACTCGACCCAGGCCGTGGTCCCGGGCGCGTCGGTCGAGATCAAGAATCTCGAGGATAACAGCACGCGCTCCACCACAGCCGACGAGAATGGGGCATTTGAATTTGTGAACCTCAAGGCCGGCAACTACGCGCTCTCCGCTCAGGCCCCGGGTTTTGCCCAATTCAGAGTTCCATCAGCCGTATTGACTGCCCGGCAGACGTTGAGGATCGATGTCACCCTAGCCATTAAGAGTCAGACCCAGACGATAGAAGTTGCCGACACCGTAGCGACAATTAACACTGAAAACGGGGTCATCAGCGATTCGATAAACAACCAGCAGATTATGGAACTGCCTTTGAATAACCGGGCAACCACGACCAGCCCACTCGGCGCGCTTGCAGTTTCGCCCAATGTGCAGGAGGACAGCTCCGGCAACATCGCACTCGGTGGTGCCAGTTCCTCGATGGTGAACTTCTCCGTGGATGGCATCTCCACCGCGAACGTCCGGCAGAACGGCGCACTCCAGGACGCTTACCCCTCGCAGGAAGGCATTTCAGAAGTGAAGGTGACCTCGTTCAACAACAGCGCGGAGTTTGCGCAGGTGGGAGATGTGACGTTCGCCACCAAGAACGGCACCAATCGCCTTCATGGCAGCCTCTTTGAGTACCTTCAGAACGATGCGCTCGACGCCGATCCTTATGGATTTGCAGGCAAAGCTCCCAAGCACTTCAACACCTTTGGCGGATCTCTGGGCGGGCCAGTGGAAATTCCACATCTTTACAATGGCCAAAACAGGACATTCTTTTTTGTGGACTACGAGGGGAACCGCCGCTCGACCGCGGTGGCCCAGCAATTCCTGGTTCCTACCCAGGCGGAGCGTAACGGCGATCTAACCGCTCTGGGCGGCCCAGTCATTCCCCAGAACGAAATCAGTCAAACGGCGAAGGCGCTGTTGGCGTTCTATCCGATGCCTAACGTGACCGGACAGCAGAACTACAATTACGAAAATTTTCAGTCGACGCCGGCACAAACCAATGGAGCAGATGCTCGCATCGACCAAACCATCACCCCGAGACAGTCGGCGTACGCGCGCTTCAGTTGGAAGAACATTACGGCGGACTACGCGAACCCTTTCCTACCTAACGATTCCGACAGCATCCACAACCGTAGCCTGTTGGTCTCTCACGCCTACGCGATCACAACCCGTTTGGTGAATGAATTTCGTTTTGGCTTTACCAACGTAACGACGGGCGTCAACTTCCCGATCGAAGGAGCGGCTGCACTTTCCCAGTTCGATCTGACCGACGTCAATATCAGCCAGCATCCGACGACGCATGCCTTTCCTAGCTTCAACTTCAGCGCGGGAACAGGATTCACGCCGATCGGAAGAGACAAAACCGGAATGACGCAGTCCAAAACCACCCAGGTCACTGATAATCTCAGCTACAACTGGCGAAAGCACACGTTCAAGACCGGCATCGATGCTCGCCGCGTGCGGTACTTCGATCTGGAAAGTTTTGCCCCGGTATTCAATTCGGACGATTTTGGTGATTTCATCTTCCAGCCTACGTTCAGCGGCAATGCCTTCGGCGATTTCCTGTTAGGAGCACCGACCACGCTAAACTTCGCCGTTTCCAGCCCCGATGTGGGCGGCACGGCGTGGCAGTACGGCATATACGGCCAGGATGAGTATCAGATCAATAGCCGGCTCACGCTGAGCTACGGACTGCGCTGGCAGATTCTGCCGGGTTTTCACGAAGACGGTGGCAATCTCGCGAACTTCGACCAGAGAAACAACTCGATTGTCGTTCCCAACCAGTTGGCGGCATATCTGGCGCAGCAAAACATTCAGGCATCGAACCTAGCGTTCCAGCAATCGTTCAATGCCTGCAACCTGGGATACACAGCACTGCCGTGCACCAACTACATCACCGCGAGCCAGGATCATGTGCCGCAGTCGCTGCGTAATGTCTACATGCGAAACTTCCAGCCGCGTATATCGATCGCATGGCGTCCCTTCAACGATACCAGGACGGTCATTCGCGCAGGCTTTGGCATCTTCACCATGACCAATCTCGGGCCGTTGTCGTTCAACAATAGCGGCAACCCGACTTCGGCGCTGCACACGTATACCAATACGCTCACCGCGAGTGGCACCCCGCTGATCCGCTTCCCCAACACGGCGCCGCCGACCACCAGCGTGCAATATGGCGGCGGCGGTCTCGATCAGGGAGTTAATCCGAATTATCGCGACCCGCAGGCCAACCAGTGGAACCTCACGGTGGAGCGCCAGCTTGGAACCAACGACACTCTGCGCATCAGCTACGTTGGAATGCACAGTTATCGGCTGAGCGTTACTGAAGACCTGAACCAGATTCCGGCCAGCACAACGCCGTATCAAACTACGGCGGCCAGTCCTTACGTCGACCCGCGCGCTCCCCACCACAACTGGTTCACGCTTTACAGCACCTTCAACGCGGGAGAGGCAAATTACAACGCGCTCGAAGTGCAGGCAACCCACAAGATGTCCCACGGGCTGTACTTCGATGCGAACTACACGTTCGCCAAGAATCTGGCCGATAACCAGGGCGATGTTCCGACGGCATTTGCTGGAGAGGTCAACTATGGCGTTCCCGTCGCAGATCGCTTTCAAATTGCCAATAACTACGGCAATGTCGAGGGCACGCGGCGGCAGCGCTTCCTGTTGTCGGGAATCTATCAGTTGCCCGTTGGACAAGGCCGCTCATTCCTGAACACCGGTGGGTGGAGAAACGCGCTGCTCGGTGGGTGGGAACTGAACACGGTCACGCTCATCGAGACCGGGCCGTGGCTCACGCCCAGTATCAGTGATTCCTTCGATCAGTCCAACACTGATGTGGTGAATCGCGGCGCATTTCTTCGCCCCGATGTAATCTCAAACAATTTCTATGCCGGGCAGTCGCGGGCACATTACTTCAATTTGGCGGCATTTGCTCCGACTCCGGTGGGTGCCGGCCGCTTCGGCGATGCGGGCGTAGGCATTCTTGAAGGTCCGGGCACGCAGGCGGTCAGTCTGGGTTTAGCAAAGGTCTTTAGAGTAACGGAGGGAACACGGGTACGGTTCGAATCTACCTTCACCAACATACTGAACCATACCAACTTTGCTCCACCAGCGACCCAGATCGACAATACTGCGACTTTCGGTGTTCTCAGCGCTCCGCAAACCGCAGAAAACGCGGGAAACCGCACTGGTCAACTCGCTTTGCGGATCGAGTTCTAGGAATTAATGCCTATGTCTACTGCGCAGGAAATATAGCTTAACAATTAAGGGGAAGGAATCCTTTTCTGATTACTGTTGCGAGTCGCGAATGAGAACCACATCCGAATCGGTATGACCGCGGATTAAACCGAGCTTGCTGCCATCGAAGGACCAATGAAAATCCGCAATCCGTTCGGAGTTGAAATTCGTGAGCTGTTTGCCTGGTGAGCCGTCAAGGGGCTGGACCCACAAATTATCTGCATCTTTGTCGCGGAAAGCATAAGCCACCGCTTTGCCATCGGGCATGAAGCGGACACCTCCCTGGACCGGGCGTTGCAACTCGGAAAGTTTTAGGTTTTGCGGAGAATCGACCGCGACCGCGGCCAAGACGTTCTTCGGACTGCTGGGAGAGGGAAAGGTGGCAAAAGCCGCCAGCTTGCCATCCGGAGAGAGATCAAATCCCAATGGCGGAAACTCGCTGATCGGCTCGGACTTGCCGCCGTCCAAAGAAACTTTGGTCAACTTTGCCCCACCCGACATGTCCAAATAGAAAACTGTTTTGCCATCTGACGAACATACCGCAAACACATTAGCCTTGCCATCACTTACCTGCTTCAAATTTCCCCCACCGGCATCGATACGCCAGATGTTTTGAACCTTGGCGCCGCCGTGCCCCGCAAGCATGAAAACCACGTAACGTCCGTTGGCACAAGCAGACGGCATCATGGCGAATCCGTCCTGTTGTGGAGAAGTGAGCGGGGTTTTGCTGTGCGACTGAAGATCAAAAAGGCTGAGGGTGAAATCCTGGCTCATAATAATTTGCCCATCTTTCGTCCACGAAAAACCCATGAAAGGAGCATGGGTAGCAATCTGCTCGGCCTGGACGTTGCCTAAATCGGATGCCGGTGCCACATAAAGATCGTATTGGCTTTGTTGAAGCACCGTGGCCAACGTGCGCCCATCGGCAGCCAGACTGAGGTCAGCATAGTCGCTGATGTCCTGAGTCACCGACCTGACATTTCCGTTTGGATAAGACACCTTTATGATTCGCGCCCGGCTGAAGTTCGTTTCTTTGTCGGTTGATAAGGCAAGCAAACCACTGCCATTTGGCAACCATACAAGACGGCTGGGGAGTCCCAATGGGATGGTCAAGAAAAGCTTCTGCTTGCCAGTCGCCACATCGATTGCCACCAGGCCGCTCAGCGCATCTTTGGTGGGTTGAAGTATCACTCCTGCAATTGTCTTTCCATCCGGTGACCACGCGGGATCACCAATCACTTGGCTGACATTGCCTTCCACCAACGTTTTCCCTTCGCCCGAGTCAAGCGAATGTACGACCGTGCGGAACTTACCTATCTCTGGATTGTTTTGCACCGTATAGACGAGGCTGCGGCCGTCGGGGGAAAAACTGACGTTGGTGTCCACATCGGTGACCAGCCGCTGCGGCGTGCCACCCAAGACTGGCGCCCGGTAGAGGTAATGCAGCGCTTGGCCCAACTCTCCACGCACAAAGTAAAGATAATTTCCGTCCGGAGAGAACCGCACTCCGAGGTACTGCAAGGGCTCGGGGGGCATGACTTGAGTATTGCTGTTGGTAGCGATATTGCGCAGCCAAAGGCTCTGCTGGCCATTTTCCTCATGGACATTCAAAATGTATTTGCCATCCGGAGAAATCGCCACCAGCCTGGCCTTGCCGGTATCTGTAACTTTGCTCACCGAGAAGTTTTGGAATGCGGTCGCACGGCCACGAGAAAAGAAGGAATAGATTCCATAGGCTCCTGCCACGGCCAGCACGATGGCGACCAAACCCGTAAGCCCCAGTCCGAATTTGTGCTGCCGTGCGGCGGCAACGACCGCTGAACTGCTCGACATGCGCGCCGCAGCGGATGTTGACGCGGAAACCGGTTCAGCTGATGCAGAGACCACCCGTGTTTTGTGTCCGGAGCCCGAGTCGCGCTTCAGCCTTCTAAGTTCTCCCCGAAGATCAGCTGCGGATTGATAAAGCAGGTCGCGGTCCTTCTCCAAGAGGCGCTCGACGATCTCCTGCAGCTTCGACGGAAGCACAGGATTCAGCTGCGTAATTGGAACCGGATCGTGCTCCAGAATGGCGTTGAAGATCACCGCCGAAGTATTGCCGGCGAATGGAAGATGGCCGGTCGCCATCTGGTAAATGACAGTTCCAAGCGAGAACAAGTCGCTGCGCGCGTCGAGTTCCTCCCCGCGTGCTTGTTCCGGAGACATGTAGGCAATAGTCCCAACCGTCGACCCAGGGCTTGTCAAATGCACGGGGCTTGAACTGGCTACAGTCTCTACGATCGCCATTTCCGCCGCCTGGGTCAGTTTGGCAAGACCGAAATCCAGGACTTTCACCTGCCCGCGTTGGGTAACGAAGATGTTCGCCGGCTTGATGTCGCGGTGAACGATGCCCTTGGCATGGGCCGCATCAAGTGCGTCCGCAAGCTGGATACTGATGTCGAGCAGCGGATCAAGAGCCAGAGGCCGCGACTCCAACTTGCGGTCGAGACTTTGGCCCTCCAGCAGCTCCATGGAGATGAACGCCTGGCCACCATCGTTCTCCACCGCATAAATCGTGCAGATGTTTGGGTGATTCAACGCAGAAGCGGCACGAGCTTCCAGCAAAAAGCGATCGAGCGCAGCTGGATCGCGAGCCAGGTCGGGAGGTAGAAACTTCAGGGCAACGCGACGGCCGAGGGTGAGGTCCTGGGCCTCATAGACCACTCCCATGCCGCCGCTGCCAAGTTGGCCGGTGACGCGGTAATGCGAGATGGTCCGCCCGATCATGTGATCGCAGATTAGGTCGCAACTCAGAATAACGCAAACCCAGAGGACGTGTCGTGATATCTCGGCAACGCTGCCGACCCGCTAGTTAGTAGCGGAATCGATAACGGAATTGTACGTAGATTTCCCGCGGGTTGTTCCAGTGAAACCCTCCAAAGGTCAAACTGTTGTCCAGTTCCACTCGGCGGTTGGCAATGTTTAGTGCATTTACTGAAGCCGAAAGTCGTTCCCCAAAATCCTTGCCGAGTGCCAGATCGACCGCAGTATGACCGGGAAGATAGGGTCCGGGGTATTGCGCCTGTGGAGTGCCGAACAACCCATTGGTGAACCCGGAGCCGTAGTACACGTTCGTTGAGGCGTAGCTGTGCCAGGAAAGGCTTGTGGTGAAGCCTACGTTCAACGTGTTTCTCTGATCATGGTCAACGGGTGCCAAGCCAGGCGATATATCGAGCGGGCAGGCTGAGGTCACGGGAGTCGGGCAAATCAAGCCGCCGACAATCGGCGAGGTCGCTTCCGCAATTTGATTCGCATAAGCCAGATGCAGCTGACCGCGATGCCAGAGATTGGGGGAGCGCAGTGTGAGTTCCCAGCCTCGAATCAAGGCCGCATCCCAGGTGATCGGCCAAAACAGATTCGACTCGCCAATGTTGTTGTGATCCAGCCAGTTCCTGGCTCGGGTTCGATAATTGTCTGCGCTAAGAGTCCAGCCGTGATAGGGCATCGTGACACCAAACTGCCATTCGATGTCGCGCTCACCGTGCAGCGGAGCAAACGAAAAATTCTGACTATTCGCCAGGCCGAGAAGTGCGCCAGTCGCCGTCACGAGTGGCGGGGCTTGATAGTAGTAGCCGTAGAAGCCGCGCACCACCCAATTCAGGCGCGGAACTTTTAGCGCGACGCCAAAACGGGGGTCAGTTCTGTTCTCTGAGATTGAGGCATTAAATTCGGTTTGGCGAAGGCCCGCGATTAACGTCAACCACGGAGTCACTTTGAACTTATCATTGATGAACTCGGCGGCCACACTTCCGGTTACGCCGATGGAGGAGGCAGGAAAGTTTGGCGTGCCATCGGTGAACACGTTATCAAAGTAGTTGTACTGGTGCTGGGCGAATCCATACACGCCGGCTTGAACATCGTTTTTCCAGAACGTAGCGTTGACGGCCGCCTGCATGCCTCCATAATTGGAATTCTGATTCACCGTTGAAATCACGGGGAAATCGTTTGCCCCGCCTTTGTAGTCGGCGCCGTTGTAGTGATAGAAGGGCGAAACCGTGAGCAGCAAATCCGGACTGAAGGTGTGAACCCAGGAGAAGGTGACGTAGCCATCGGGCTCGCGCTCGGCGTCGCGCAAGGCATAACTGGGGGACTCGCCCGAAGATGCTAGGATCAGATCTCCGGGAGAGTTGGGATTGGGGTCAATGGGGATCTGGTAATAATCGCGCCGCAAGGAACCGACCAGCCGCAACTGGTTCTTGGGATCAGGATTGAAGATCAGCGAAGCGAAGCCCCCGTATCCGTTCTCGGCATCATGGAAAGTTTCGGGGATGGGGGTTTGCAGCCCGTAGTTGCTGCGGTTTCCGTTCAAGCTGGCGTAGTAAGCAAAACGCTCGGTGTGGCCTCCACAACTGATTTGGCTGTCGGTTTGATAGAAATTGCCGAAGGTGGTGACAAGATCGCATTCTCTGTCGCGCTCAAACCCGGTTCGCGGCACGATGTTGAAGATGCCATAGGTGCGGTCACCATAGTCGGCCTCATAACTGCCGCTCTGAACTTCGAGATAATCGATGTCCCTTGGGTCAATCTGCGGCCCAAGATTCGTCGCGATGTTGGTATTGGGCACGGGCACGCCATCGATCAGCCACTCGAACTGGTGGCCTCCGCGCATGTGCAGCTGATCGTGTACCACATATGTAGCGGGCACGTACTCGGTGATCATGGCAAGGCTATTGGTGAGGCTTGCCCCCGGAGTTCGGGAGATGTTCGCGCGGTCGATCAGCGTAGTAGGAGTCGCGGTGTCCGTCGGGACCACAACAGGTGTGGCGGAAACAGTAACCTCTTGCTTCGGCGACTCGAGTGCCAGTTGATAGTGCAGAACGGGCTTGCTTCCCGATTCGACGGTTACACTCTGCGCCGTTTGAGCGAAACCCGGACTGGCGACACTGACCGTATATTGGCCCAGGGGCACAGCGGGGAATACGAAATCTCCGTCGGCGTCAGTAGTTGTGCTCTTCCCCCACTCCGATGACCTGGACTTGAGCATCACCATAGCACCCTGCACAGGCCGGTGTTGCGGATCATGAATCACACCACGAATTGAGCCGAATATGGTTGCAGCCGCAGCCGTCGCAAGCAATAGCGTTGCCGCACTTAGTAGAACGTATCGCATGACGTTCTCCGTTAGCCTTCTAAAGCGAGAAGAAACACGGATCAAGCGCAGAACCGAGTGCACCGAAGGGGTGCAAGTGGGATCCTGCCCGCGTGGATTTATCCAACCTTTAGGATTGATTAAACGATGGAAAGCTGCGGCGGGGCGCGGCTGGACTGAGAACCGACGAAAAAGTGTGGAGTTGTCGCGGCCAGAATTTCATTTTTCAGGCGTGCGGTAAAGCCGTTACCGGTGGCGATACAGGAACGGAGACGCGCCCATTTCCGTACTGCGAGTGGACGACAGCTGGAATTACAGCAATTTGCTGGCGCATTTAACTGGGAGTTGTGCGTACTCTGAGCGTGCTGCGGCTTTCGCATGCAGCAGGCGTGGGGTGGTGGAGCAGAGATCGCCAAGGCCAAAGGCGTGAAGATACTCACCAGCAACAGAATCAAAAGGAGCCTGGCGGTCTGACGCTGCATGGAAAAGACTCACCCCTTTGACGAATGCACCAAGGATACGTTAGCCCCACTTCCGGCGCAACCGTCAGCTCGTCAAGGGATGGCCAGCTGCTCCCATCCTAAGTTCGGGCTACAAATGCAGAGCGGGAAAAAGCTGTCTTTCTATCTAACGCTCACGTCGGTAACGCGCAGATCTGGATAAGCCTGATTCCAATCCGCACTGACGTGTTCAAACGTGAGCCGAAACGGCTCGCTTTGGCCGGGAGCAAGGGGCGAGGCGCTTAGATCGACAGCGTCAGGATATGGGCCGCTGGTCTGCAGCACGCGCAGAGGAAGGTCTTCTACCTGCGCTACCTGATCCATGGAGTTTTTGAACTCGACGTGCGCCGTGGCATGCGTGACCGTCTTGTCGCCGGCGTTAGTGAGCGTTCCATCGATGTAGGTGACGCTGGCGCCTACGAAATTTTCGGCCTGGCTCATTTTCAAATTTGAAAGCTTCAGATTGGCGGCGTAGGGATGGGCCGCAGCAGGGCCTTGTGATGGTCCGCGGGACAGGAGAACTATGACTCCGACTACAACGACTACAATCACCACCCCGATCAGAATGGGCCGCAAGTTGGATTCGTTCTGCGATTGGCCCAGCGGAGATGGTTCGATCAGCCCACCCACGAAGCGATTGTAGATGGTTGAATTTTTATTGTCGATTTTGGCGCCCCTAGCTCACCACAGAGGACACAAAGGCCTACGGAGGAAGCTTAAGGTTCAGAACTCGAAGTAACCGCTGGTGGGCTCACGGCGGCCGCGCCCATCGGTTCCTGTGGCAGGCAGCAATCCTGCAAGACCTCGCAGGTTATCCCAAGCGGCCTCATTGAGCGCGGGATCGGAACTGACCAGGTCGCGCAGCATCTCCCAGGCGGCAACGTTCAGCGCTCCCTCGGGGGCCGGTCCCATGGCCAACGAAACGGAACACTGCGGGCAGAAACAGATCCGCTGCGCCGCCGACTTTTGCCGCGGGCGAATACCCACCGTCTGGGCGAACATATAAACCGCTACGGATTTTTGTCCGGGCTCGATTTCCCGGCCGCAACGGAGACAACGGAACTGTTCCACAGTAACTTTATCCTGAGGGCACGAATACTGCCTTAGCGCCCCGGCGCGCAAGTACGCAGGAAGATTCCTGATACACCTGAACCACACTGGGTTCTAGCCAGAACCGGCTGCCATCGTGCACTCTGCTGCCGTGCGCGCGAACACGATAAGCAGCCGGGGAGAGGTTCTCGGCAGCCGCTCGGCGAGCAAACAGCCAGCTGCAAGATTTCTGCGCCTGGCGCATCTTCGCCGCCTGAAGGAATGCGAGAAGGTTGCAGCGGTGTGCTACCGCATACGGCCCAACGGCATTCAATTTCTATTGGTGCAAACAAAACGCGTCCGTTGGACATTTCCGAAGGGCAGCGTCGAACCCGGTCTGACGCACGCCCAGTCGGCGGCCCTGGAAGCCTTCGAGGAAGCCGGAGTACACGGCCGTATGGAAGAGGCGCCGTTCACCAGCTACCTGCACCGCAAAGGGGGTAATTCTTCATTAACCAAGATGAAAGTCAGCGCGCACTTGTGCGAGGTGTCGCGTCTGGAGCGGTCTTCCGAGCCGGGCCGCAATCGCACCTGGTTTTCTGTTGAGAAGGCCAAAGAGCGTCTTCGCGAGCGCCGGACAGCCGCACAGGGAAGCGAATTGGTCCGGGTAGTGGATCGGGCGCTAGCCCGCATTCTCCGCCTGCAGCAATCCTACCGAAGCTCGCATGCGGAAACCGTACCCAATATGGTCATCATCGATGGTAGTCGAACGCGTGCTTCCGCTGCTCTTGAACCCTAGCCTGCCCCGAAGTATCTGCATCATTCTCCCCCGACAGTTAGGCCTTCAATCCTGATTGTCGGACAAGCCATGGCGCCGCGGAACTCCAGATCGTTTGCAATTTCTGCAATGTTGAAAAAGATTTCTTTGAGATTTCCCGCCACCGTAATTTCTTCCACCGGGTACGCCAACTCTCCACCGGATATCCAAAGCCCCGACGCGCCCCGCGAGTAATCTCCAGTAACGAGGTTCACGCCTTGCCCGAGGAATTCCGCCACGTACAGGCCTTCTTTGATTTCGGAGATGATTTGCTGCGGCGTTTTCGTTCCGGGCTGTAGAAAATAATTCCCCGGACCAATCCCCGGCGTCCCGGCCAAACCCCTGGACGCATTTCCCGTGGTCTGGAGACCGAGCTTCTTAGCCGTGTACGTGTTGAGCAAGTACGATTTCAGCTCTCCATTCTCGATCACGACCGTGCGGCGCGTCGGAATTCCTTCGCCGTCGAATGGGCTGGTTCCGAAGCCACCACGCATGGTTCCGTCGTCGATCACATTTACGCGATCGGCAGCAATCTTTTGTCCTAGTTTTCCCGCAAGAAACGAAGCGCCGCGATAGACGGAGTCTCCGTTCACACCCTCAAAAATGTGGTCAAGGATCGAAGTCGCAACCAGCGGGTCGAAAACAACCGGCACATGCGCGGTCTTCACCTTGCGAGCACCAAGGCGACGGATTGTGCGCTCGGCCGCAACCTTTCCGACGTGCTCGGGCGACTCCAGGCGGCTCAGGCTGCGCGCCACCGAAAACCAGTAGTCGCGCTGCATGCTGCCATTTTCCGCCTGTGCGATAGGCACGGCGGCGATCGAGCAATATGAACGCCGGTACTCGCCGACGAACCCGTGCGAGTTGGCGAGAAGCTTGTGCCCGGTAGCGGCATCAAACGAGCCGCCATCAGAATTCTTGATGCGCGGATCAAAATCCAACGCTGCTTTTTCAGTGCGGCGGGCGTAGCTGATGCGCTCTTCTCCAGGCAACGAATAAACATCGGACGAGTAAAGATCAAGATCACCAGAAATTGAGCCCAGCTGGGATTCGTCAGGAATCCCGCTGAACGGATCTTCCGATGTAATCTTGGCCAACTGCAGAGCGGAGTCAAGCACACGATCCAGCCCGTCGCGCGAAAAATCGCTGGAGTATGTACTGGCCGCTCGCTTGCCATGAAAAACTCGCACCCCAATGGCCTTCGAGCCGGATTCTTTCAATGTCTCAACTTGGCCCAGGCGAACGAGGGTAGAAAATTCGTCGCCTTCGCGAATGACGCACTCGGCGGCAGTGGCACCACCTCGCATGGCACGGCGAACGATGTCCTGGGCTAGTTCTTTAAGGTCAGTTTCGAGTTTCTGTTTTCCAGTTTCGAGTTGAGTAGAAGGCATAAAGATTCGCTACAGATTACAGGTCACGGCTGAAGACTGCAGATTCCTCGACACGCTCTCGGCGCATAACGCGCCTGCGAACGGCTCGGAATGACAAGCTTAGGGAAATCTCCGAGCCAGTCGGCTCACTGCATGAAGCTTCCGCTGTCCCGCTTCGCAGTGCCCCCGACTGTCAAGCGGTCGACTTTAATGGTCGGAATACCTACACCGACTGGCACAGCTTGTCCATCCTTGCCGCAGGTGCCAATTCCCTCGTCAAGCTTCAGATCATTACCGACCATCGAAACGCGGGTGAGTACATCCGGGCCATTGCCGATCAGAGTTGCTCCCTTGATGGGCGCCGTAACTTGGCCATCTTCGATCAAATAAGCTTCGGAAGCCGAGAACACAAACTTTCCGTTCGTGATGTCTACCTGACCGCCGCCGAAATTGACGGCGTAGATCCCGCGCTTGACAGAGCGCAAAATATCCTGCGGATCATCTTCCCCAGCCAACATGTAGGTATTGGTCATGCGCGGCATGGGAATGTGCTCATAGCTTTCGCGGCGGCCGTTGCCGGTGTCGGCCATTCCCATCAGGCGGGCCGAAAGCTTGTCGCTCAAATAGCCTTTCAAAATTCCTTTTTCAATTAGAACCGTGCTTTGCGTCGGCTGACCTTCATCGTCCACGTTCAGAGATCCGCGGCGCCAGGGCATGGTGCCGTTGTCGACGACCGTGCATTTCTCACTCGCTACCTGCTTGCCGATCAGGCCAGCAAACGCAGACGTCTGCTTACGGTTGAAGTCGGCCTCCAGGCCGTGGCCAATGGCTTCATGAAGCAGAATGCCGGGCCAGCCCGGTCCCAGCACCACTTCCATCTCGCCGGCCGGAGCTTCGCGCGCGTCGAGCTGGATCAGAGCCTGCCGCGCGGCGTCGTTGG
>Ga0187778_10001894_pt1 | contig 14413 bp, 10 predicted proteins | sample 1015_Q2_SP5_20_M_FD_132418 | JGI IMG/M metagenome (GOLD analysis project Ga0187778, IMG submission 132418) | Tropical peat soil microbial communities from peatlands in Department of Meta, Colombia - 1015_Q2_SP5_20_MG | ecosystem: Environmental > Terrestrial > Soil > Wetlands > Peat | place... | reverse complement strand
GCCACGCACATGCCCATGATGGCGGCGATCTGCGGAATGCCCATAGCCGACATCACGGCATTGTTGCGGAATACACGCCCAAAGTCGTCAGTGTCAGGGAAAACATCCTCCTGTAGAGGAAGGAACACGCCCGCCGAATCGACCAGGTAAATCGTCGGGATGTGATTCTCGATGGCGATGTTCTGCGCACGGATCACCTTCTTGGACGTCATCGGGAAAAACGCGCCCGCTTTTACCGTGGCGTCGTTGGCAATGATCATGACAGTCCGCGTCTGAACGCGGGCCATCCCCGTGATCACACCGGCCGCCGGCGCGCCGCCCCATTCCTCATACATGCCGTGTGCCGCATACACGCCCAGTTCGAAGAACGTATCAGGATCAATCAGCCGTTCGATGCGCTCGCGCGCGGTCAGGCGCCCTTTCGCATGCTGGTTCTCGATGGCTTTGGTGCCTCCGCCTTCGCGGATGGCTTCCTCTTCATTCCGTACCTGCGACATCAGGTCGGCCAGGAACCGCATGTTCGCTTCAAAACGCGCCGAAGTGGGATCGACTTTCGTGGTCAGCATGTTGCCCAGTGGGGAGGAGTTCTGCAGGGAAGATTGGTTGCGGTCAGCCATGATTGATGAGTTGAAATGCGGACTGACTACGGTATACCAGGCGGGTATAGCCGCGCAATGCGGCAACGGGCCGGTTGTTGACGAAGGCAGATCCGCTTATCGGGCGAACCTGGCGCTGAGGCGGAAGATTGCCTCAGCTACGGGATCGTCGGCGATGTTATCGACGAGTCCGATCTGCAGGGCCTGAGCCGCTGAGACTTTCTCCGCGGCGGCGAGCATTTCCAAAGCTCGTCCTTTGCCGATCAGCCGCGGCAAGCGCTGTGTGCCTCCCCAGCCGGTGATTAAGCCGAGAGCCGCGCCGCGATGGCCGAATATGGAGTGTGGCGAAGCAATGCGGTGACGACAAGCGAGTGCGATGTCCAACCCGCCCCCCATGCAGTAGCCGGAGATGGCGGCGCAGACCGGGGCAGGGAAATCATCGATGCGCTGCATAAGTGCCTGTCCCAGCTTTGCGAATTCGTAAGCGGACGCACCGTCGAGTGAGGAAATCTCTGTGAGATCGGCGCCGGCAGAAAAGAACCGATCGTTGCCGGTGATCACCAGCGGCCGTCTTTGCTGCGCCAACTGCTGCACTGCCTCCGTTAGCGACAGCACGATTGCCCGGGTTAGCCGGTTCGAGCCGTCATCGGAGCGCAGGCGCACAATGTGTACACCCTGTCGTTCCTCAAGCTGGAAGTCCGATGCGGGCATGGGAATCACAGTTCGGGATATTGGATGGAAGATTACCCCGAAGCCCAAGGCCTACGGCGCAAGAGCTACAGCCCAAGACTCTAAAACCACCTCAGCCGCTCGCAGGGACACCGGAGGGCTTCGCGTGCGCGCGAATGAACTGCACGATGTCATCCATGGCTGTGCCGGGCTGGAAAATTGCGGCGACGCCCGCTTGCTTCAGCCCCGCAACGTCCTGGTCGGGAATGATCCCGCCGACGAGAAGGATCACATCGTCCATCTTGTTCTGCCTGAGCAGGTCCATCACGCGGGGGACGATTGCGTTGTGCGCCCCGGAAAGGATCGACAGCCCGATCACCTGGACGTCTTCCTGCAGGGCGGCATTGACGATCATCTCGGGTGTTTGCCGCAGTCCCGTGTAGATGACTTCCATGCCGGCGTCGCGCAAGGCGCGAGCAATGACTTTTGCGCCGCGATCGTGCCCGTCGAGGCCGGGCTTGGCTACCAGCACGCGAATCTTGGGGTCTGGCATCGAACACCATTTAACCACAGAGGACACAGGGGAACACAGGGGCGTCGTTAAACCGTTTTGATATCCAGGCTGCGCCACAAATACCAGCTTGCAATGCTGCGATACGGCGCCCACGGCTGCGCAATTTTCTCCATTACGTGCGGTTTGGGCAACGTGCGCTTTCGATAATGCTTCTTGATTGCCGCCTGCACGCCGTAATCGCCGGTCGGCAGCACGTCTGGACGCCGCAAGGTGAACATCAGAAACATGTGGGCAGTCCACACTCCAATACCCTTTATCTGGGTTAAATGCTCGATCACTTCCTCGTCCGACAATTCGGGCAAGCGCCTGAAATCCAGGAGCCCTGCCGCCGTCTTTGCCGCCAGATCTTTCAAATACGCCGACTTCTGCTTGGACAAACCAACGCCGCGGAGCTGCTCGTCAGTGAGCTTCAGAACGCCCTCGGGCGTGAGCGGTTCTCCCGCCAATGTGGCGAAACGCTGGAAGATCGTAGCCGCTGCCGTGCCATTCAGCTGCTGATACACGATCGACTCCGCCAGGCTGGAGAACTCCGGCGGGCCGTACTCCATGCGGAACGGTCCGACGCGCTCGATGATGGCACGCATCACGGGGTCGGCTTTCTTGAGGTGATTGATCGCTTTTCGCATGGCCTACAGGTTTACCACAAAAACCAGCAGCAGGCGAAGAAAAAACGAATAACTGACCCCTGGTGTTATTGCGATTTCTTCACGGCGATGCCCAGGACCTCGTATCTTCCGCCCCGCAGCAGGCTGCCGGCGCCGATGAACGCCCGCGCCGGGAAGTCGCCGTGGAAGTACGTCCGGTAGACACCGTTGAAAGTGTCGTAGAGCTTCAGGTCCGAGCAGAAAATCTGCACTGAAACCACATCGTCCATGGTCAAGCCTGCCGCTTCGACGGTGGCCTTGAAGGCGTCCATCACCATGCGCGCTTCATCCTCGGCGCTGGCGGGCGGTTGCCCCGTCTTTGGATCGAGGCCGATGTGCCCGGCAACGTAGAGTGTATCTCCCACCAGCACGGCGTCGCTGAAAGGCAGACCCTTAAGCGCATCGGGACGCGGCTTCACGACGTACTTGCGATCGGCCGCTCTGGCTGCAACACAAAGCGTGAGAAACAATACAGCCACTGAGAATCTGGGTAGTTTCATGGTTCCCTCACGAGCTGCTCAGAGATTGGACTTGCAGACTACCACCATCAGCGGAAGGCAGCCAACGCGAGACCTGCCAACCCTCCTGCCAGCACGACCCACGCCGGATTTACCTTCCAGCGCAACAAGACCGCAAGTGCTGCAACGGCGATGATCCACGAGGGCCATCCCCGCAAAGCATCCGCCCCGAGTCGAAAGGTAACGCCGCCCATTAACGCGACGGCGCAGACGTTGACGGAATCGAGAAACGCCGCCATCCACGGGGATTGCCGCAGGCGGAACAAAAGCGGAGCCAGAACCGCGACATAAACAAACGAAGGCAGAAAAATGGCTACCGTAGCCACGGCAGCTCCAGGCGCGCCGCCGAGAATGTATCCGATAAGCGTTGCCGTAGACAACACCGGACCGGGCGTGAACTGCCCGATCGCCACGGCGTCGAGCAACTGCTGGTGCGTCAGCCAAGCGTGCTGGCGAACCAGGCCCTGCTCAAGGAAAGCCAGCAGAACGTATCCGCCGCCATAGAGCACGGCACCGACCTTGAAAAAGAACAATGCAATCTGCCCTAGTGAAGGTCGCGCCACGAGGGGAACCGCGGCCACGGCGGCTACGAGCGGACGCCAGAACGATGCCAGGCGGGTGCCCGCGCGCAGAACCGGCCACGGCAGGAGGCCGGAGGCAGCGCGTGCGGCCGTGGTACGCCGCGCCAGCATTCCCAGCGCACCGCCCCCGAACAGAATCGCGATTGGATTCAGCCCCAGGAAAAACGCCGCCAGCACCAGAACTCCCAAAATCCCCAGGCCAACGTCTTTGACCGCTCCTTTCCCCAATCGCCAGATCGCGATCGTGATGACGGCGATCACTGCCGGCTTGATTCCGGCCAGCGCGGCAGCTGCTTGCGGCAAGGTTCCGAAGCGCACGTAGAGCCAGGCAAAGGCGCCCGTAATCAGAGCCGCGGGAAGTATGAAACTGACTCCCGCCACGGCCAGCCCTGGCCAGCCCGCACGCACAAAGCCGACGTTAATCGCCAATTCCGTGGAGGTGGGGCCGGGAATCAGATTGGCCGCGCCGAGCATGTCGAGGAACTGTTGCCGTGTGACCCACTGCCGTTTGCGGACAATCTCGGCCTCGATCAGCGCGATGTGAGCCGCCGGTCCGCCAAAGCTGACGGCGCCCAGCTTTAGAAAGAGTACTGCGAGCTCACGCAGACGGGAACCAGTCATCATTCCGGCCGCTAAGAAAGGAAGGCAATTGTTTTTTCGATCAGTTCCGCCGTTGCTTTGTACGGGTCGCCCGGCTCATCGAATTCCATCGAGCAATAGCCCTTGTATCCGTTCTTCTTCAAGATGCCGAAGGTCCGCGCCAGATCCACCGGCACTACTTTGCCGGCGTCATTGACGCCGCCGGCTTTCACGTGGCAAATGCCATAGGCGTGCGCGAACATCGCGTCGATGGCACGATAGGAGTAGTCCGCGTCATGGGCGGCCACAGTATTGCCGAAGTCGGGCAGAGCGCGTATCCATGGGCTGTTCACTTTGTCGAGCACTTGCACGATGAAGAATGGATCTTCGCTGACCGGGTCGTCGTTTTCCAGATGCACAACAACATTTTTCTTGGCCGCATAGTCGGCCACGCGCGAGAGTGTGTCGGCCGCGCGCGCTACGTCCGGCTTGGAGTCCTTGGCTTCGTGGACGTGGGTGCGAATGCTGGGCGAGCCCAGAGCGGCGCCTGCGTCGATCCACTTTTTGCTGCGGGCGACAGCCTGCTCGCGCACGGCTGCATCAACCGCGTACTGGCTGTATTCTTCGTCCGCGGCGATGTCTACGACCGCCGACCCCGCTTTTTCGACGGCATTTCGGAACTCCTCCAGATATTTCGGCTCGGTCGAGGGAAACACGCGGCTCCACGGCTCGATGTTGTGGACGTTGAACTTGGCGGCTACGTGAGCAGCAAAATCCTTCAGCTCGATTTGCTGCGATGCCGGGACGGAACTGGGAGAATTGCCGTCCCAGCCTTTCCATCCCACAAGGAATTCGCGAAACGGATACGCTGCCACCGACACGCGATCCCGCGGGGCAGCAGGGAACTTGACCGAGGGTTGAGAGTCTGCCGCGGTTGCCAGCCCAGGCAATAGCCAAGCGGCCGCCGCTGCGCCTGCGCACTGCTCAAGAAATTCTCTTCTGCTTGGCTTCATGCGCGCCAGTGTAACAGAGTCAGATAGACTCTAGCTGCATCGGCTTCGTCAGCATGCAAGCGGAATGAAACGCGCGCTTTGGATCTTCGCCGGCGGACTGCTAGTCCGTCTTCTGCTGATTGCCTACCTCGCCCATGTCATGCCCGGCATGCTGACTTGGGGAATCAACGAGCCCGGCGGGATTGCGCGCTGGATCGTGACTACTCATTCTTTTGCATCACCCTTTCATGACGCTCATGGGCCTACCGCCTGGTTGGGGCCTGTTTTCCCGTTCATTGTGGCAGGGATATTCCTGGGATTCGGCATTCAGACCCAGGCGTCTGCCTTGGCGGTTATGGTGTTTAACGCAATCTGTTCTGCGGTCACGGGAGTTGTTGTCTACGAGATCGGCAGGGAAATTGGTACGGGAAAGAGTGGGCTATTTGCAGGTTGGCTGTGGGTTTTTTCGCCCTACATTGCCATCATTCCGTTTCTTCTCTGGGACACTTCGCTGTCTGCGCTGGTGATGGGAACCGCCGTGCTGCAGACTCTGCGATTGCGGTCCGGAAAATCGGAAAGTTGGGCAGGCTGCGGCGTGGTCTGGGGCATCGCTGCTCTCGTCAATCCCGCGCTGCTTACGCCACTGCCCATTCTGGCGCTTCTTTTGTTGGAGCACGGAAGGAACTGGAAGCCCGTCTTGGTGATGACCCTCTGCACATTAGGGTTGATTCTTCCCTGGACTGTCCGGAATCATGTTGAATTCCACAGGATCATTCTGGTTCGCAGCAATGGGTTGGCCGAGGTGTACTTTGCGAATGCCGGTTTCGAAACTCACCCCCTGGGCCCCAGCATGGAATATCAGCGCATGGGTGAGGCCGAGTTTACGGCACAGGCGAGCCGGCGCGCAGTAGAGTTCGTTGAGGCCGAGCCGAAAACCTTTCTGCGCAATTCCCTGAAACGGGCAATGTGGTTCTGGGTAAATCCGACGAACTGCTGGCCGCTTCCGATCGCCATTAACGCGGCTGCGATGGCTGGGCTGATCATGCTGTCGAGGAAATCACGCGCGCCGGCTTTTCTGCTGCTGGCCGTGCTGGCAGCGTATCCGTTGGTTTACTACGCGTCGCAGGCCGTGTCGCGCTACCGCCATCCCATCGAGCCCATTCTGTATGCCCTTGCTGGCGTGGCCCTGTCGGGCATCCCGCGACCGCGAAGTTGAGGCGTTCTGCCGCGCGACCATGAGGGCGGAGCTGCAGCCGAAGCCCTGAGCACAGCGAAGGATCCCATCCCTCAATATATAGCCCGGCTTTGAACGTCAACTTTGCTGAGGACGCCCGGTCATTGCAGCCCAACAGCTGCGAATGCGCTTTGGGCCTCTGGGTTGGTCATGAACGTGTTCCACACGAAACTGGTGCGCTGATTCTCAGCCATCAGCATGGTGATGCCGGCGTCGATTCCGAGCACGTCAGAGTCGGTCCAACCGGTGATGGGGTTGAAAGCATCGACGAAGCCGTAGCGCTGCCACGCCTGCGGATACTGCGCACGGATCTGCCGCAGGACGGCGATGCAGTCGGCGGGCACGAAGGGAAGCGAGCCTCCGGCGGCGCAGGGCACGATGCTTCCGTCGATGGGCCCCATCGCCGGGGGCCCTCCCCAGACAACGTATCCGTTGACCGAGTCGGAGGCCGTGATTCCCCACAGGTTGGATTGGTAATCGCTGAACTGGGATTGGAGGGAAAGGCAGAACAGCTTGTGTGCCTGGGTCGCAGTCACGGAATTGTTGAAGTAGTTGGCGTACTTGTCGCTTTTGTTGCGGAAATCAAACCAGGCGTGGGAATACTGGTGAATGAAAAGCGGGGCAGAAAGATTCGTGATGTAAGTAAGCCCCTGGTAAGTGAGGCTCGGGCGGCTGAAGGCGTCCCAGGACGAGGCCGGCACTGGATTTGTGGTCGAACCAATCGCCAGCAGGTAGAGCATCATCAGTTCGCTGTAAGTATCCCAGCGTGCGGTGATGAAGCCGTTCTCCGGCGTCCATCCCATGGAGAAAGTGGGGCCGCCGTTCAGCATCCAGGGCCAGTTGACGCGGTTGTAGATCTGCGTGGCGAGGCTCTGGATCTGAGCATCCTGAAAGTACTGCCGGCAGGTCAGCACACCGCACAGAAGAATGGATGTGTCAATCGAGGAGACTTCGGAACTCGACACGCGAGCGCCGGTGTTCATGTCCACGAAGTGATAGAAGAAGCCGTTGACGTTGGTCTGATTGAGCAGAAAGCTGAGCGTATTGAGTACGCGCGTCTGAATCTCAGTAGCGTCGCCGTAGCCGCGGTTGTGGCCGATGCAAAGGGCGGTGAGCCCGAAGCCGGTGGCGGCAATGCTTGACACCGTGCTCGTGTCGTTGCCGGCGGCCAGAGAGCGATCTTTCACTTGTCCGGTTGCCGGGCTGGCCTGCTCCCAGAAAAAAAGAAAGATGGCTTGCTGGATCTGGTCAAGGAACTGGTCGTCAGATAGTTGGGGCGGTGCAGTCGAGACGGATGGACCGCCGCCGCAGGACATCAACGCCGTCGCCGCGCTCAGGGCAGGCCAAGTTAGAGCGGCCTTCGCCGAATAACTGAGGAGTTGGCGGCGGGTCAGCCATCGAACTGGAGCTTCCGCTTTCACAGAGCCTGATTCCGATCAAATCCAGTTCGCTGCGCTATTGCGCGGTCACGGCGTCGAGTTTACAGAGCATCACGCCGATCCTGATGTTTGACATAAATTCCTGCCCCGGCGCCGTTCCGCCGAAGGCGCAATCACCCTACGGCAGGATTTCAGCCTCGGCCGGCGAACCGTGGGCAGAGTCCGGGCTGATCCAGATTTTCAGTTGGGCGGGTTCGGCGGCGAACTGGTTGTGGTCGTTCCAGATGGCGAAAGCTTCCGGCTTCAACTCGAACCTCACCCTCCGTTTTTCGCCGGGAGCCAACGCGATTCTTTGAAATCCCTTCAGCGCGCGAACCGGCTGCGCCGTGCTGGTGCCGCGGAGCTGAATGTAGAGTTGCACGACCTCTTCGCCGGATCGCGAGCCACTGTTGGTGACGTCAGCTTCCGCGGTCATGGCTGTGCCTGCCTCCGCCTTCAAGCTCCGATTCAGGGCGTCGGCGCTCAACTGTCGTGTGCTGAGGGCGGTGGCTCCGTAAGTGAAGCTGGTGTAAGAACCACCGTAGCCGAAAGGAAACTGCGGACTGTTTTGTTCATCCATGTAGCGCGACACGTACTTTGTGACGATGTCCGAAGGGGGGCGGGTCAGGTCAATGTCGTCCGGAGGACGACCTGTGTGGAGAGCGTTGTAGTAGAGAGGCTCCTGGCCAACGCTGCGCGGCCAGCTCACGACGAGCCTCCCACTCGGGTTTGCGTCCCCGAAAAGCGTGCGCACCAGGGCGGGCGCGGCGGCGCTGCCCGGGAACCATGCGGCAATGACAGCCGACACGTGTTCAAAGGCCCAGGGCACGGTCAGCGGTCGTCCGCTGAAGAGAACCAGAACCACCGGTTTGCCGGTGTGGACAATGGCCTCCAGCAGTTCCTGTTGTCTTCCTGGAAGTCCGAGGTTGGCACGCGACGCGGCTTCTCCGCTCATCCCGGGATCCTCACCGAGCGTGAGAATTACCAGATCGGCTTTTTGAGCGCCCTGCACGGCGGCTGCAATGTCGGCGTCGGTGCCATCGAGGATGCCAGTGCCCTTAAAGCGCGACACGTTGCCTTCCCCCAGTCGCTGCGCAAGCACAGCAGGGAGGGCTGGGCGGGGGCCTGCTGCGGGTGGTGCGCCGTTCGGGTACGAAGGGTCGTCACCGAGCGGTCCGACTGCGGCGACCTTATGGAGCGTGCCGTCGAACGGAAGCAAGGGCTTGCCGGCAGGGCTGGCGTCATTCTTGAGCAGAACGAAAGAGCGCTCCGCGGCAGCCTGCGCGACTGCGAGGCTTTCAGGATGGAAGAGCGCTTTGGGCGCGGCAGCTTCGTCAACAAAGGGATGTTCGAACAGTCCAAGAGCTAATTTCACGCGAAGGACATGGCGTACGGCCTCGTCCAATTCTTCCTGTGTCGCCTGGCCAGAACTCACGATGTGTTGCAGGTGGTCGTGGTAAGCGCTGCTGACCATATCCATATCGACACCGGCGAGGAAGGCCTTGCGCGCGGCGGCGGCGCCATCCGCCGCAATGCCGTGGGGGATGAGCTCGCCGACCGCGTCCCAATCGCTGACCACCAACCCGCGGAATCCCCACTCTTTTCGCAGAATCTGTTTCAGGGTAAAAGGATTGGCCGTCGAAGGCACACCGTTCAAAGAGTTGAAAGCGCTCATGACGGACGCGGCCCCGGCGTCAACGGCGGCATGGAATGGAGGCAGATAAAACTGCCGCAACGTGTGCTCGGAGATTTCCGTGCTGTTGTAATCGCGGCCCGCCTCAGCGGCGCCATAGCCGACGTAATGTTTGGCGCACGCTGCGATGCTGTCAGGCGCGTCCAGACGCGGGCCTTGATATCCCTTCACATAGGCCGCCGCCATTGCCGAGCCCAAGAGAGTGTCCTCTCCTGCGCCTTCGGCCATGCGGCCCCAGCGGGCATCGCGCGCAATGTCAACCATGGGGGAAAAGGTCCATCGAATGCCATCGGCAGAAGCCTCCATGGCCGCCACGCGAGAGGCCTTCTCGACGATGGAAGGGTCCCAGGTGGAAGCCAGACCGAGCGGAATGGGAAATTCAGTTTTGAAGCCGTGGATGACATCGAGGCCGAACAGGAGGGGAATATGCAGGCGCGACTTCTCCACCGCGATGTGCTGGTAGCTGTTGATCTGGTGGGGATCGACCACGTTGAACAAAGAACCGATCTGACCACGGGCAATCATATCCTCGTAATCACTGCGGCCCGTTCCCGGCCCGGTGGGCTGGCCGGCCGAATATTGGACCAGCTGTCCCACCTTTTCCTCCAACGTCATCTGCTTCAGGATGGACTCGACGCGTGCGTCCAGGCTGCGATCGGCAACGCCGCCGGCGCGGGCATCAACGGTACCGGATGACTGACAGAACAGCACGGCCGGACTCAAAACCAGAAGAATTCCCGCCGCTACGAAGGCGGCCAAGGTCAAAAGGCGGAAGCTCGGCGGGAACCGGCGGGAATATGAACGGGAAATCAAAACGTCGCGCACCGCAGGCGGCATAAGGGCGGCACCTCCACTGAGTGGACGCAGATATCTACTAAATCGGGTTAGTAATACGTTGCTGCAATGTATGAAATACATTCTTACACTTCCTGTCAATAGCAGTCGTATTTGGTCTGCAGGAAACAGGTCCTTGCTCTGCGGTGCTGTTTGTGCGAGACTGCGCAGCGTGAGCCCAAGAAAAACAGGCAGTGCGGCGGACGGCGATCTGCAGGCTGGCCGAAGGCCGGTCAGCCTGAAGCAGTTGGCCGAATACCTCGGACTGTCTCCGGCGACCGTATCGTTGGTGATCAATCGCTCCTCGGTCGCCGACACCATTCCCCAGGAAACGCAAGAACGGATTTTTGCCGCCGCCCGCAAGTTCAAGTACCGTCCTAATTTTTTCGCTCGCTCGTTGCGGGCGAAGCGCAGCTTCACGATTGGCGTGATCGTTCCGGAAGTGAGCGACGGCTATTCGGCCTCGGTGATGAGTGGAGTGGAAGACTACCTTCTACAGGAGGGATACTTTTATTTTGTCGCCAGCCATCGCCACCGGGAGGACTTGATAGATGAATATCCCCGGCTTTTGCTGGAACGGTCCATCGATGGCCTGATCGCCGTCGACACGCCTTGGACCCTCAAACTTTCTGTTCCCGTAGTGACGGTGTCGGGACATAACCAGGTAAATGGAGTCACCAATATTGTGCTCGACCACAAGCGAGCGGCGGAAGTTGCTTTACGACATTTGTTTCAGCTCGGGCATCGCCAAATCGCCTTTATTAAAGGCCAGGAATTCAGTTCGGACACCGCGGTACGGTGGGCGAACATAGAGACCGTGGCCCAACGACTGGGCTTGGCCATCCGGTCCGATTGGGTGGCTCAGATGGAAGGAGACTCCCCTTCTCCGCTGGTCGGATACGAGGCTGCACAAAGATTGCTCGCGTCATCCAGATCGTTCAACGCTACCGCCCTGTTCGCATTCAATGACATTTCGGCGATTGGCGCGATCCACGCGTTCCGCGAGGCGGGGCTCGAAGTGCCCCGGGATATTTCCGTGGTTGGTTTCGACGACATTCAGAGCGCAGCGTACCAGAACCCCGGTTTGACCACGGTGCGCCAGCCTTTGCGCGAGATGGGACGAATTGCCGCCGAGACGGTGCTGCGCCGCATCAACCGGCCGGGATCCGAATTGCACAGTACAGAGCGAACTGTCGAACCCGAACTCATTATTCGCGGAACTACCAGCCGGGTCGGGAACGGCGTCCCCCAGCGAAAAAAGAGCTAGCCCATCGATGCTGTGCCAGGGTAGCCTGCCTCGATACCGTCGGCGGTACCCCGTCTGATTTCCGGACAACTTTTCAACAAAATCGTTCAGGTACGCGGAGACGGCGAACCGCGGCGGCGTCGCGGCGAAGAGGCGGCTTCCGGCCTCTTCACAATGCGCTTGACTGTGGAAAATCGGCTGTGCTATAAGCTCACCGAAAAACATTACTAAAACGCTTTTGTAGTGTTTTAGTAATTCACGCTCGGGAGCGGGAAGCCGTCCGAAGCACAGAAGGGACGTTTCTATGAAGCGATCAGTGACAGCATTTCGCACAGTATCGTTAATCGTTTGTATCTTTCTCCTTGCCGTCCTGGCGCAGGCACAGTATCGCGGCTCCATCCGTGGCGTCATCACGGACCAGCAGGGTGCTGTGGTGCCGGATGCCGCCGTCACACTGCTAAACACGGATACTAACCTGTCCATGAAGGCCACGTCGGATCAGTCCGGCATCTACATTTTCAACGCCCTCCCCGCGGCACATTACAAGATCACGGTGGCGCACTCCGGCTTCAAGGAAAAGGTGCTCGAGAGTGTGCAGATCATTCCCGACCAGCTCAACGAGTTAAACCTGCAGCTGGAGGTCGGCGAAGCGAAGGAAACGGTCACGGTGACCACCACCGTCGAGACCGTCGACGCGGAGACCGCAACGGTCAGCGGTACTCTGAGGACCAGTGAAATCGAGAATACGCCGGCCATCGGGCGCAACGTTTTTATGCTGCTGCAGTTGGCGCCTGGTGTCACTGGTGACAACTCGCAGGGTGCGCAGGGCAATGGCAGCCAGATGCCCGGCACGCAGGGCCCGGGCAACCCCAGTCTAGGCGCCGGCGTAAACTCTGGAATGTTTGCGACGGAGAACGGTCCCCAGATTACGGCTGGCGGGCTGGGCTATCAGCATAATGGCATTTCGCTCGACGGCATCAGCACCGCCAGTGCGGTGTGGGGCGGTACCTCCGTCATCACGCCCTCGGAAGACGCCGTCGCCGAGGTGAAGGTCATCTCCAACGCCTACGATGCCGAGAGTGGCCGCTTCGCTGGCGCTCAGATTCAGGTCACTTCCAAGAGCGGCAGCAACCATGTCCACGGCACGTTCTTCTTTCTGGCTCTCCGGCCGGGTTTGGACGACCACCCGTCATGGGCTGGGACCGGCCAGCCGCTGAAGCCATTCAGAGACAACAACTTCTTTGACAATTTCGGAGGCAACGTCGGAGGACCGATCTGGAAAGACAAGATCTTTGGCTTCTTCAATTGGGAGACGATTCGCACTCCGCCATCGCTTGCCGTCCCCGGGACGGCATGGCTGGAGACATCGGCTTTTCAGGCCCTTGCTCCGTCGGGCAGCATCGCCTCCACGTACCTGAGCTACCCCGGTTCGCTTCCCAGCAACGCGACCATCAACGACGTGAGCTGCGCCAATGCCGGGTTCAATGCCAATGGCAATACCAATTGCATCGACACGGGCCAGGGCCTGAATATTGGCTCCCCGCTGACGACAGGGCTTGGCAATCCCCATCAGGACTTCGGGTGGGTCAGTGCGAGCAACCCGGGTGTCGGCGGCGGTCTGCAAGCGGGCGGCCCTGCCGATATCGCCCAGTACAACACCATCAACCACACAACCTACTCGCAGAACCAGTACATCGGCCGCGTGGATGCCTATGTAACGCCGAAGGACCGGCTGTCCGGATCCATCTATTGGGTTCCACAGTCGAATTCATCAAGCAACGTTCGCGCATACGATCTCTTCCATCACAGCCAGGTAAACGACGCACTTTCGCTGATCTGGAACCGCGTCATCTCGTCGTCGTTCGTGAATGAAGTCCGCGTCAACGCCGCGGGCTGGCGCTGGAACGAAATTGCCGACAACCCGCAGATGCCCTATGGCCTGCCCGCCGACAGTATCAGCGGGCTGCCCGTTTCCATTGATCAATTTGGGCCCAATGTCGGCAGCCACCTGGATCAGTGGACGTACACGTACAAGGATGTAGCCACCAAGGTCCTGGGCCGCCATACCATCAAGTTCGGCGGGGAAGTGACGCGGCTGTACTACCTCAATGCCTGCTTTGGCTGCGCGTTGCCGAGCTACAGCTTCTACAACATCTGGGACTTCCTGAACGATGCTCCGGAGTCGGAATCGGCCAACGTGAATCCCGCCACGGGCGTTCCAACCGAGGAACGCCAGGATAACCGGGAGAACATATGGGGCTTGTTCGTGCAGGACGACTACAAGCTCCGCAGCAACCTGACCGTCAACCTGGGTCTGCGCTGGTCTTACTTTGCGCCGCTGTCCTCCACCGAGAACAACATGTATCGCGCAGTCCCGGGCTCGGGCTCGGACTTCCTGACCGGCCTCAATGTGGTCAAGGAGAATGGCTGGAGCGCGCAGAAGAGCAACTTCTCCCCGGAGATCGGCTTGGCCTGGAGCCCGACGCAGTATAACGGCAAGCTCGTGTTCCGCGGGGGATTCGGCATCAACTACAACCAGGAAGAAATCGCCATCTCCGCCAACATCTCGGGCAATCCTGGATTAATACTGTCGCAGAGCCTGTCATCCGGCGGGCCTGGGGCGATCAACCCCTCGATTCTGTATGCCACCGCATCCAACCTGCACTCGCTGAACTACCCGGCGAACCCAGCCTTCGTGAGCCCTCTTGGTTCCAATGGGCTGCCCACCACCGGATCAGCCGCCGTGTTCATCTTTCCCCAGACCATGCCAACCACGAGAGTCGAGCACTGGTCGGCGGATGCGCAGTACGAGTTCTGGCAGAAGTGGACGGGCAT
>Ga0187778_10001893_pt1 | contig 14415 bp, 7 predicted proteins | sample 1015_Q2_SP5_20_M_FD_132418 | JGI IMG/M metagenome (GOLD analysis project Ga0187778, IMG submission 132418) | Tropical peat soil microbial communities from peatlands in Department of Meta, Colombia - 1015_Q2_SP5_20_MG | ecosystem: Environmental > Terrestrial > Soil > Wetlands > Peat | place... | reverse complement strand
GGGATTGCGAATTCGTGTGGGGGCACCTTCACGCCTCCTCTGGTGAATGTAGCGCTGGCTTTGATGCCAGCGCTCCGCCGACCTTTTCATCTCTGCTCCGCTCGAATTCGACCTGTCCCTCCGGCCAGATATCGGTGCGGCACAGTAGTACCGCTGTAGCGTTGACCCACGGGAAACTCCCCCGCTACTGTCAGAAATGGCGAGGGTGTGTGTTTCGAGGGAAGGCGTGCACCCGGGGTAGTCAACCGAATCACAACGGCATGCGCCTTTCTCCGTGGCAGTTCCACGGAGCCTCCTCACAACCTGGACCCGCCAACCGTGTTTATTAATTAAGGTTGGGAAGGACGCAGCGCGTGGCAAAACCAGCATGCCCACGATGACCAAAGCTGGCCGTTATGAAATCGTTGGCGAACTTGGCCGCGGCGCCATGGGTGTGGTCTATCGCGCCGTCGATCCCGTCATTGGCCGCAACGTCGCCGTAAAAACTATTCGTCTCACCGAGGAAGGCACCGGCCTCTCCCGGCCTGAGCTTCTCACCCGTTTCCAGACCGAAGCCCGCGCCGCCGGCTTGCTCACGCACCCGAACATCGTGGTCGTCTACGATGCCGGCGAAGAAGACGGCCTCTACTACATCACCATGGAGTTGGTCGAGGGCAGCAGTCTCCAGGGCATGCTCGACGGCGGCCATGCTTTCCCCGTTCCTCGCATCCTCCGCATCCTCGAGCAGACCTGCAGCGCGCTCCAATTCGCGCACGAGCGCAACATCGTCCACCGCGACATCAAGCCCGCCAACTTGATGCTCACCGCCGATGACACAGTCAAGGTGACCGACTTCGGCACCGCCAAAATCCTGCAATTCGGCACCGTCCAGCAGACCACTCACGTGATGGGCACGCCCAGCTACATGTCGCCCGAGCAGGTGAAGGGTCGCCCCATTGACGGCCGCACCGACATTTTTTCTCTCGGCGTCGTCCTTTATGAGATGCTCACCGGCGAAAAGCCTTTCCCCGGCCAGAGCATCACCACGGTCATCTACAAGATCGTGAACGAAGATCCGATTCCGCCGCGCCAGTTGAACCCTTCGATTCATCCCGGCTTAAACGAAATCGTGCTGCGCGCGCTCGCCAAAGAGCCCGATGCCCGCTACCAGTCTTGCCGCGAGCTGATGGAGGATTTGCACAACTATCGCTCCCTCGGCGGCAATGACCGCAACCCTGACGCGACCCTGATTACGCCTCTTCAGGCTGCCGGCCATCCTTTCGCCACTCCTACTCGGCCGCTGCGCACTCCTTACTTTGAAGATTCCGCGGCGGCTGCAACTGCCCACTCGTTGCAAAATCGCGCCAGCACTCCCGGCCAGACCCCTCGGTTGCACCGCACCGGCACAGTGCCTCCTTACGAAGAGCCGAAAAGGAAGAGCAGCACTTTCGCAACCGTACTCGCTGCCATTTTGCTCCTTGGCGTGATTCTCTATGGCGGCATGCGCCTCCGAACGGAGCTCGAGGCTGTCCGCGAGACAAACAAGGCTACTCACGCCGCGACCACGCCTACCCCGGTTCCCGCCGCGACCGCGCCTCAAACCGAACCAACGCCCACGCAGGAATCAGGCGCCTCCCCGGTCACGCCAACAGAAAAGGCAAAGCCTGCGCCGGAAAAAGCTCCTCCCGATAAACCGGCCGAGACTTCCAGTGCTCCGTTGGACCCACCCGCGGCTACGCCTGCCGTGGTGAAGAAGATAGAGCCGAGCGTGACTCCTGCTGCGGCGGACTACAAGCGCCAAATTGACGAAGAGATCAAGGAAAAAGACCTGACCGGCCGTGTAAAGGTCAGTGCTACGTCAAACACGCTCACTCTTTCCGGAAGATTGTATCCGGCCGATCACGCATCCCTTCTCCGGTTCATGCGTAATGCCCCGTCCAACGTGCATGTGGTGGACGAAATCCAGTACGACGATACCCCTGTGGCTTCCACCACCGAGGGCGACAACGGTGCGCATCCCGTGCCTTCCCCAGGCATGAGCGCTGTTCACGTCGTTACCGATGTCATCGGCGCATCCGCCACTCTATATGGGCCTGCGGGACGCGCTCTCTCTGATTGCCAGACGCCATGCAGCTTCAACAACCTGACTCCCGCGCGTTACAGCCTTCAGGTCCAAAAAGAAGGCTACCTCGCCGTGCAAACCGCCATCGAGCTGAAAATGGGCCAGTCTCTCGACCAAAAAATTCATTTGGAAGCGCTTGCCAAGGGGCTTTATGTCAGCACGCGTCCAGCGGGCGCCGAAGTGTTCATTGACGGCGCGGTCCAATCCGGCCGGACACCGGTAACGCTTCCCCTCTCGGCTGGCCAATACAATCTGGTTCTCCGCATGCCGGGTTACGAAGCCTACGCCGGCCACATCCAGGTGAAAGAAAACATTCAAACCACGATTGACGTCGAGTTGAAGCAAAAGCAACAGGTTCACGTCGCATGGGCGCAGGTCAATTCCACTCCCCAAGGCGCGGATATCTTGATTGATGGTAATCCCACAGGGCAGGTTTCGCCTGCCCGTGTTCAGATCCCTAGTGGCATGCACACCATCGCCCTGAAAATGAACGGATACCAGGTTGCCAGGCGCCTCGTGCAAGCCAGCGAAGGCGGCACAGTGCCTGTGAACGAAACCCTGCACCCGAAGTAAAATCGCGAACAGGTACAGCGAACAAAAAGCGGCAAAAGCGTCAACACACTGATTCCATTGGCCTTTAGATGTGCCTAGACCATACATACCATGGCATGGAAGTACTATACCCTTTTCACTCCATTTTCTCCGATCATTAAGGTGCCGGAATGGCCCTCACTCGCGGAGCTAACTCCTCTGCCTGGAATGCTCTGCCGTCAGTCTCGGCTTTCTCTGGCACAGTCGGAATCGGTCCCGATTTTTGCTCGGGACCTAGGACGGTAGCTTGGTTTTGCACGCATCGGCGTTCCGCGAAGAACACGGCACCCGTACGTCTCGTACCGGTCAAACGGACCCGTCCGTTCTCGCGGCAGCTGCGCGCGAGCACAACTCGCTAGCTGAACCTCGCTTGTCTCAAATTTCCCAGGCTCTCCGCAGTTTCCACTTGCTCCTTCGCACCCACCGTCTTTACGACGCCACTCACCCTAGCGTCCTCGATAGTCTCGACAGCGCTTATGACGGCCTGCGCGCCGCTGCTGCCGAGCTGAACGGCCTTGATCTTCGCGTCGAGCGCGGCGGCATTGTCATTCCGAAAATCAGCGATGGCCACTTGCCCGACCCCCGGGGCGAATTCAACTCCCTTGCCGCCGATCTTCAGCGCGCTCGCATTCACGCCATTTATTTCAGCGTCAAATTTCATGTGGGCGAATTGGACACTCTCGCTCAACTCATCACCACCACCTTGCTAAGATGGGAAGAGTCGGCCAAGCGCATGGGGATCGATGGCTGGCAAGCGCAACTGCGGGAGCACAAGGTGGAAGGGATTCAAGTCAACACCCTGACGGAGCGCAAGGTTGATACCGTTCTGGCCAGCCTCATTGCCGCTCTCGTCGCTTATGGCGGCAAGGCGCCAATGGAGACCGGCGATCTCCCCATCAGCGCGCCTCAAATCGGACAAATTTCAGAGACTCTGCAGCTCATCGGCCGCCTTACCCCGCCGATGGAAGTCGCGCGAGGCCTCTCGGCGGAAGAAGCCGCGCGGGCCATTCATTCCGCGATGGAAAGCGCAAGTCAAGACACCGTGCGCATGTTGCTCGATGCCATGACCCACTATGCGCCTCAAGAGGGCGAAGTTCCTCAGGTCTATCTCAAGCGCCTGTCTCAGTGTCTTGTCCTGGAATTGATGAACACCGACTTTGCCGCCGGCACTCTCACTCCCGTGGCGGTCCGTCACACGCTGAACCATCTCGCGGACGAAATCGTCGCCTCGGGCGAATATCGCGGCCCGCACTCTTCCCAGCACTTCTCCTCCTTGGCCTCTTCCTGGGCGAATGACGGCCAGCGCGAGCACATGATCGAGCGTTTCTGGCTCGAGCTCGCCCCCCGCGAAAAATCTTCTGTCCTCCGCGGCCCCGACATTTGGTGCGTCCCCATTCCGGTTATCCGTCAGACTCTCGGCCAGCTTGTTGAGGCGGGCGCCGACTCTTCACGCCGCGAAGCGCGCACCATCCTGCTGAATTACGCGCGCAGGCTGGAGCATACCGAGCCGGCCACACGTCGCGTCGTGGCCGCTGGACTCGGCGAGCTAGCGCCACTGCTCGAGCGCCTCTGGCCCAATCAGCTCCCCGAAGAATTGAGCAAGCTCACCCTCGGCACGTTGACGAAAGAGACTGGCCCGGAAACGAGCGCCTTGCTCGCGGCATTCCTCGAGACTCTCGGGCGCATCGCTGTCATCCGTGGTGATTTCGTTGGGTTCGAAAATATTCTGATCGGCATCGAGCGCGTTCCCCGCGACGCCGAGCATGAGCACATCACCGCTCTCGGCCATCGCCTGGTGGCCAATGACCGCTGGATGCTTCTTGTAGATGCGGCGCTTGCCAATCGTCCACTCGATCAGGCGCTGCCGCGGCTCTTGCAGCGCGACCCCGAGCGCCTTCTCGATCGTCTTACGCTTTTGCTCACTGACCCGCACGGGCCGGAACTCCTGGCGCCCATGGCCCGGCTGCTTCGCACCATCGGCGTGCCGGTGCTGACGATTCTCGAGACACGGTTGTTCGAGGCTCGACGCCAACGCGTTAGCGCGGCCATCCGCCTGCTCGCCACGGCCGACCCCGACCGCTTGTTGCGCGGCCTGACTCGTGCCATGGCCAGTTGGGAGTGGAATCTTCAGGATTTGGCCGTCAGCGAACTCGCCCGTCCCGCCAATACGTCTTCCGCGCAAAGCACTGCTTTCGTTTTCTCCGCCATCCTTCAGGATGCGCATCCCCTCGTCGTGCCTATGATGATCGACCAGATTGGCATCGGTCAGGAGACCACCGCCGTACCCCTTCTCATGGAAATTGCAGCTGGGGAACACGACACACTGCGCGACCAGTTCGTTCGCATCAAGGCAATTGAAGCCCTGGGCCGTCTGCGCGCGGTCGAGGCCGTCGAGCTTCTGCGCCAGTTGGCCGCGAAGCGCGAAGGTCTGACGTACGTCGAGGCTGGCGGATTGCGTGCTGCGGCCGAAGACGCCCTCGCTCTGATCGAAGAGGGTCCCGGTTCCGCGCTCGCCCGTGCCGCCTTCGAGCCCGTCGCTCCTCCGCTCGGTAACTTCGTGATACCCCGGCGTTATGCCCGCATTCCGCTTGAGTCGCCTCTGCGCGCCCAAATTGGCGGCCAGCAGATGACCATGGCCCGCGTGAGGACCATCAGCCTTGGTGGCGCCTTTGTGGAAGCCCCTCACCGCCTCAATCTGGGCGACTCCATTCAAATCGAGTTCCGCGCCGGTCTGCGTAAGATTCATTGCACCGCCGTCGTGCGCAACATCGCGCCGGACGGCAACGGCGTCGAGTTCGTCCACATGAAGGACGAAGATCGCGAAAAGCTCCGCAAGCTTATCCAGCGCCGCCTGCACCTCTAATTTCATCGATCCCGCGGTTCTTTTGATCCACATTCCCGCGCGAAATCGTTCATTGCCGATGGCTGTCACCCCTACCCTGTCTTACCCCCCTCCCAATCGCCCTTGACGGTCTGACTTCCCCGCCCCTTCCGATTTGTGTTCTGCGCCCGGACAGTTTAGAGTTGCAAAGACTCGGACATTGCAGTACAAGCTTAGTCACTCATTTCATTGAGGCTACAGACTGACCAGGCGGGGAAACCCGCCGCCGCTAGGGGTAGCGGTGGGATAGCACGTTCCTTAAGGAGGAAGGGTATGCAACGCAGGCAGTCGTTGTTTGCGTTCGTTTTGGTTTGCGTTCTGTTCGTGCTGGGGGTGGGTTCGACTTTCGCTCAGGTCAATACCGCGACTCTTTCTGGCGTGGTCACCGACCAGCAAGGCTTGACCTTGCGCGGCGCCAAGATCACCGTGACCAGCGCGGTCACTGGCGCGGAACGCCGAGCCGTCGCCGATGAATCGGGCCACTACACCATCGTCGGCCTTGTACCTGGCGAATATAAGTTGCGCGTCGAGGGCGGCTCGAACTTTGCGCCCTACGAGATTCCTTCCCTGGATCTCCGCGTCGGCAGCGAGTCCATCGTCAACGTCACGCTCAGTCTCGGCACGCAAACCCAGACCGTAACGGTCACCACGGAATCTGCTGTCGTGGAAACCACGCGCACTGAGAGCGCGCAGACCGTGGAGGAGCGCCAGATTGACAACCTCCCCATTAACGGCCGGAACTACATCAATTTCACCGAAATCAATTCCCAGACCACGCGCGACATGTCCCCCACCATTGGTCCGGCTCCCAACAGCGGCTTGAACATCAGCGGCGCCCGCGCCCGCGGCAACATGGTCAGCGTTGATGGCGCCGACGCGGTGGACAACTCCGTCAACGCCATCCGCTCCACCGTTTCCCAGGAAGCCGTTCAGGAATTCCAGATGATTTTGAGCAACTATAACGCGGAATACGGCCGCGCCAGCGGTGGCGTCGTCAACATCGTCACCAAAAGCGGCGGCAACGGCTTCCACGGCGACATCTACGGCTACCTGCGCAACAAGGCCTTCCAATCTCGCAATCCGTTCTCAGGTCAGGTGGATGCGAACGGCGACCTCGTTCCCATCAAGCAGGCCTATACCCGCACTCAATCCGGCCTGACCTTCGGCGGCCCCCTCAAGAAGGACAAGACCTTCTATTTCTTCTCCTACGAATACACGCAGCGCGAAGAAACAGGCTTCTCCAGCATCGGCCAAGGCAACTTCGGCATGCAAACTGTGAACCTGCCCTTGGGCCCTGGTACGGTGCTCCCGGTCCAGCTCACTTCGGACCAGGCATCGGCGGTGAATGCCCTTCTCACCTCCGGTGACCCGACTGGCACATTGCAGGCACTCGGCGTGAATTACGGCGTCTTGCTGGGTTCAGCCTCTAGCGTGGCCACCAACAAAATTGACTTTGGCTTGGTTGCCGCAGGCGCCACGGGAGGCCTGGTGAACCCCGGCCCTGGCGCGCAGTTTCCGATTCCGGTCACTTGCCCCGTTGGCGCCACCGTCGGCACCGTGACCTGCTCGAGCTTCCCGGTCGGCCCCAATTTTTCTTACGGTGTGGCTGCCCTTCCGGCTTCTTATGTCGGACTGAACTCAATCCGTGGCAACTTCCCGGCCATGGAGAAAACCAGCCTGTGGTCCGCGCGCCTTGACCAGCGCTGGAACAATCACAACTCCTCTTTCATTCGCGTCGGCGTTTCTCCCTCCGAAGTCACCGGAATTCCGTCCACCTCTCAGAACCAGGTCTTCGGACAGAACGCCGGCACCCGCGTCGGCGAAAGCCACTACCGCGATCTAAACGTCACTTTCCAGCACGACACTATTCTCAGCGATACCACATTCAACGAATTCCGTTTCCAAGCCGCTCGCCGCGGTCTCCATTTCGGCTATTCTCCTCTTCCTGGCGGCAGTGACATCGGTGTGAACATCCCCGGCTATGCGTACTTCGGCCGCGAGCCTTACTCTACCGTTGATCGCATTGAGCGCCGCTTCCAGTTCTCAGACGCCGGCACTCTGACCCGCGGGCGCCACACCTTCAAGGTAGGCGTGGACTACAACCTCGTCCAGTTGCGTTCCGCCAAGCAACAAATCTTTGAACTGGATTTCGGCGGCGACGTCAATTTCGGCGGCATCTCAGCTAACAGCCTCGGCTTCCCCGCCAGTGTGCCGACCCCCGGCGGCGCCCTCGTTCTTCCTGGGGCGACGCCGCTGCAAGCCTATGGCCTTGGTATCCCCTCGACCTACATTCAAGGCATCGGCTCCTCCAACCAGCCCTTCGACAACATTCCCCTCGCTTTCTTTGCTCAAGACTCCTGGCGCGCCACCAGCAAGCTCACGCTGAATTATGGTGTTCGCTATGACGTGGAATTGACTCCTCTCTTCGCCCCGGCCACTGCCATCAACGCCGCGGCGGAGCAGAGCCTGGGAGTCATCGAAGGCATTCCTCGCGATTACAACAACGTCGCTCCTCGCTTCGGTCTGGCTTGGGATCCTGCCGGCAACGGCAAGACCGTCATCCGTGCAGGTTACGGCCTGTTCTACGACCACCCGCTCCTCGCCATTGCCTTTGACGCCGTCACTGCCGACGGCGGGCGTTCCGTCCAGCTCATCAGCGCCGGCACCACACCTTCTGCTTGCGGCCTTGTCACTCCCGCTTGCGGCAGCGGGCTTGACACTCCAACCAACCTGAATGGCTCTTCCATCTTCCAAGGCGTCCTGAACGCTTTGCCAAGCATGTTCTACCTGCCCAACCAGCAGCGCTTCGATCCCTATCCTTCGAATTCGCTTTTCGCCAGCCAGAACTACCTGGCCGCGGGCTTCCCATTGCCCATTCTTCCTTTCACCTTGCCCGTATCCAAAAACTTCCAGTTCGGCTACGCGCAGCAGGCGAATCTCACCCTCGAACGTGTCCTGGGCGGAACCTGGAAACTCAGTGCCGGCTATCAGTGGACTCGCGGCATTCACTTGAACCGTCCGATCGACGTCAATTCCACCGACCCTGTGCTCCTCACCAAGAACTTCGCGAATGCGGTCGCTTCGGGCATTCCGACTCCCGGGAACAGTCCCCTTGGATTCGCGGTTCCCTCCGGCACGGCGAATTCCTGCGTGACCACGGGCGCCAACACCAGCGTCTTCCTGATTGCTCCCAGCGCGCTCGGCCTCGGCTTTGCGGGCAGCCCCACCTGCGGAGGCGCTCCCATCGGTTACATTGGCACTCCCGCGTTCTTCAACTACTTCCGCAAGTCCGGTCCGAATCCTTCCTTCGCTGGATTAGTTCCCGGAGGCTACGCCACTCAGGTCGCCCTCGCGAATGCGGCAGGCTTCCCGGCAGGCTTCGGCGTGCCCGTGCCGTTCAACAGCGTTGACGCACAGGTCTCCGATGCGGCCTCTTCCTACAACGCGCTGACCGTCAATCTCGAGAAGCGCTTTTCCAAGCACTTCCAGATGCTCTCGAGCTACACCTGGTCGCACTCCATTGACAATGGCACCGACCTGCAGTCCACCCTCGAACCTGCCGACAGCCGCTTCCCGCAGCTTGAGAAGGGCAACTCGGTCAACGACCAGCGCCATCGCTGGGTCACCAGCGGCGTCTTCCAGACCGCGCCGCACACCCACGGCCAGAGTTTCGGGAGCAGCTTCTTCAGCAATTTCACCGTCGCTCCGCTGATTGAAGTCTCGTCCGGCAGGCCCTTCAACGTCATCCTCGGCGAGGACACCCGCCTCGATCTCGGCGCTTCGCAAATTCGCCCGGATCTCGGTGGTGGCACGACTTCCAAGTACATCCCGGGTGTGAGCTTCGGCCTTCCCACGCAGTGCTGGATGAACGGCGCTCCGGGCCAGACTTTCACCATTCCCGGCGTCACGCCTCCGCTCGGCTGCACCGGCACTCTGGGCCGCGACAAATTCACCATGCCCAAGTTCTTCCAGTTTGACATGCGCATTTCCAAGGGCATCAATCTCGGCGAGCGTCTCCGCCTCGACCTCATCGCCGATGGCTTCAACCTTACCAACCACACCAACATTTCCGCGGTGAACCAGCTCTGCGATCCCTTCGCCGGTTCCACCTGCACCGCGGGACAACCCACTGCCGCTTACGACGCCCGCCAGTTCCAGTTCGCTATCAAGCTCAACTGGTAACCCGCTTCGCATCTCTGCTTAACAAAAGAGGCCCCGCGATCCGCGGGGCCTTTTCTTTTTCTCGCTAACGATCCCTGGTACTCTCTTGCGGCTCTGGCTCTTGTCAGTCCCGGCCCTGCCGGGATACCTGCGCTTTTTGCTGCGTCCTACCTCGGCCAGAGCCAGCCGAACGTTCCGGCAGTCAGCAATCCGTAGATCAATCCATCAATCACTTCCTTGACCGTCATGCTCCACGTTTGCATCTTCCAGATGCCGTTGCTCAACTGACCCAATCCGTAGGCCATGAACGCGGTCGTGCCCGCCACGCGAAACACCGTGCGATACGGCGCTCCCACGTTCACCGTATGCGCTGTGAGGTACGCGGTGAAAAACCCAATCACGAGGCAATACACGAACCACATTCCCAGGAACTTCGGCATCGCTGGAGGCCCGCTCGGCGCGATCGTCATCGTTCCCACGGGCCCTTGTTTGTATTTCTCGATCATCGCCGGCGACTTCATGTCCTTGTGCGTGCCGTACGGAAAGATGTACAGCCCCCGCGTCAGGCCTGCTCCGCGCAGCCCGGCCAGCAACTTCTCCTCATCAGGAAGCTGCCGGTAGTCGCCGCGATGGTATGGCAGAATCATGTGCATGATCGAACTGGCGATAAACACGAAAATGGCCGAGAGCACGATAGGTAGCCAAAGCACCGTTAGAAATGCCATGTCTCTCCTCCTGTTTTCTCCGTGCTTGACGTTCAGACCTGTTCCGCTCCGCGGGATCGGCCCGCTCCGTCACACGTGGCCGTCTTGCGCGCCCCGCTTCTCGCGCCGCCGGCCTTCCAACTTGCTGCGCTGAACTTTCCAGCCCCAAACTCTTGCCCGCGAGCCTATCTCCGCTTTGCCTTGCAGGTCAATCAATTTTGCGTTGCGCTTGCGCACGCCTATCGTCAGGCGGCCTCGCCTCATGTCACGGCGTGCTGCAACAACTCGCGCGCTCGTGCATTTGTTCTTTGGCGCGCCGACATTTCGGACTTTGCAAGCTTGACCCTCTTTTGCGGAACCGTCCCGACTTCAATCGCGTCGGCGCAGCACAACACTCCGGACCTGCACTCGCTTTACGCCGAATCCGAACTGCGGCCAGCGGTCCACGTGCCGCTGATGGTTGCCTTCCGCGCGCACGTCCGAATTCGTGGGCACGAGGTGCAAAAGGCCGAAGCGGTAGTCCACATGAATCTGAGCGAAGCGTCCGTCGCGAGTAATGCAGAAGTGCAGGCCCGCCTCTTTTCCGTGCAGGCCGATTTTGCGGAACTGGCGGAAGGAAAGGGGAAAGCCCTTGTGGTAAACGCGGTTCTCTCCCTTCTCAAAGTGCGTCGTATGTTCCAACTTTTCAGCCGCATCCGGGGCGAGCCGCACGAGCAATTGGAATTGATGATCGCTGGGCAAGGAGTCGTTCTGGCCCTGGATGTCCACTAAATCTTCGACGAGGTCAATGGCGTGGCCTAAATGCTGGCCGTTGAGGCGATCGATGAGCTGCGTGTTGAGCAGCGCGTGGGTGATGGAGACAAACGTGGCGCGCTGGGAGGCATCGAGTTGCGCGAAAACGGAGGCGGCCAGGGCGGCGCTGTCTTGCAGCCCCTGGCAACGAGCGAGAAGGCGGCCGATGAGCGCTCTTTGCTCGGGCGCAAGATCTTCAAAGAACAGCCAGTCCACCAGGAAGCGTTCAAAGAGTTTGCGATCAGCAAGCAAATCCGAATTGCCCGCGAAAGAAGATTCTCCCGGGAGGAGAGCAGGCTGTGCGTCAAAGGCTCGCACCGTCAGGAGTTCCGTGTCTTGCGGATAGGCGAAGGCGTGCCCTTCCAGTCCGGGTTGATTGGCGGCCGAGCGAGTCAAGCGACACAGCGGCTGTTCGGTGAAAGACGACTCTTCCTCCGCTTGGACTTTGGCCGGCTGTGCGATATGGATTGTGCCGAGCAACACGACGAGACACACGAAATGAGTCCGCATAACTCCTCCCATCTACCCAATCAGGTTTCGTCAGGAACCGAGTAACTGGGAACTTACCTGGGTTGGCAGCCGCAAAGAGCGAGGGCATGACTGTTGCCAATCTGTGCTCAAGCGAAAGGCCGCTGCAGCAATCACTTGGGGATGTGACGGCTGGACGCCGCACTGTTTGGCTGTCACAGAGACACGACGAATGCCATTCGGAAATGACACTGCCGGAGGGATGCGTGCAGGCGCCCGTACCTCGAGCGAAATGTGGTTTAAAGGTCCCGGCTGCAAGGACTCCGCTGGGAACGAAGGAATCAGGAGGTCACGGTCGCGGCGTGGAGAGCGGGGCGATCAGGCGAATCGAGAGGGTAAAGTTGCCGCGCTTCTTTCCCACTAGCTCAAACGTCGCCAAGTTTTCCGCGCCGCCGCTCGAAGTGGCACGCACAACGTTTCCGCCGACAAGCTCTGTGGTTTTGGTCGAGAGATTTCGCGCTTCCAGCGTAATCTTGGCCGTGCTTCCGTGAACGCGAACGCCCAGGCTGCGCCGCTCGCCCGGAGCGAGTGAGGCGTTGCTCGCTTCAAGTTCCAGGCTGACGAACACGATACTGAACGGATTGGCGTTCTTCGCCCCGCAGCTCACCTTCACTTCCGCGGGGCCAGGATTCAGGTCCGCTGGAGGCAGCACTGCCAGCGAAGCCGGCGAGGAAGCCAGCACGAGGCCAGCTCTTCCCGCAATGGCTACATGATTGGCATCCGCGTCGCCGCAGAATCCGTGTCCCGTCAACTCGAAGCGGTCGGTTACAGAAGCCATGCGCGGCGCCAGCGTCACGACTTCCAGCGCGGAAGGCACGTTGAGCGGAGTGAGAATGGTGCTCGTGACGCGCCCGGAACGCCCCTCGATTCCCGCTTGAATCGTCCCTGGATTCAGCGGGGCAACAAACATCGCGCGCCCCGTCGCGTCTGTCTTGACCTTCTCGCCGTAAGAGAAAGCAACGTTGACGTCCGGGGTGAGCCGGCCGTTCACGTCCAGAACCGCTAGAGTTGCCCGCTCGCCGGTAACCAACTTGCGCGGCATGATCAGGATGCGCGCATTCGCGGGATTGGGCGCCTGCTGCGCGTGGGATAGTCCGGCAAAAGAAAGGAGCAAAAGCAGCGACAAAGCGGCATGGGTAAGCTCACGGGAGAGGAGGCACACAGAGGGATTGTAGTGGAGTTTTGTTACCGGCAGAAGAGCGCGGTGTGGCGAAGACCAGGACGCGGCCCGAGGACGATGGCGAACGGCCCGATGATGATTACGCGTACTGGCAGCGCTTCGCCACTGTGGGATTCGCCTGGTTTCAGGTATCCTTTCGGACTGACATCTCAGGGGGTTTCGCCAAGGAGTGGTTAATCAGTAGGGCGCAAAGGCTTTCCCTGGGCACAAGCGTCTGCTAGCGTGGACTGAGAGTTTGCGGGATGGGTGTACACGCTGGGGGTGTGGGGCGTGCTCACGAAAAGCTTGGAAGGAGACGTTGTGCAGATCGTCAGTGGTGGTGTGACTGATGTGGGGCGAGTGCGCACCAATAACGAAGACTCATTCCGGATTGTCGAGCCCTTGAACTTGTTTATTTTGTCGGACGGAATGGGCGGCGAGGCACACGGAGAAGTCGCCAGTTCGATGGCCGTGGAGACCATCGAGAAATACTGTAGCAAGACGGACGAATCAGGAGATTCCGGCGTAACGCTGCATGGATCAGCCTCCGAAAGTTGGAGTCCCCAGACGAAACGCTTGCAGAACGCGGTGTTCCAGGCCAATCACAGTATCTATCAATCGGCCCAGAATCATCCCGAACAGCGCGGCATGGGAGCCACGGTGACCGCGGGATGGGTCAACGGTTCAAAGTTGAGCATCGCGCATGTGGGAGACAGCCGGGCGTATCTGTTACGCACCGGTGCGCTGCAGCAACTGACCAATGACCACTCGCTCGTGGCGGAGCAGGTACGGCGCGGGATTATCACGCCGCAGCAGGCCGAAGAGAGCGACATGCAGAGTGTTCTCTTGCGCGCGCTCGGCGCGCATCCGGACGTGGATGTGGACGTCGACGAAATTGATCTGATGCCGCGGGACTTGCTGCTGTTCTGCTCCGACGGACTGACGCGGATGGTGACGGAGCCGGAAATCGCCGGGAAGCTGCAGTCCGAAACGGACCCGGCCGCGGCGGCTCAAAAATTGGTGGACTTTGCCAATGAACGTGGCGGGCTGGATAACGTCACGGTCATCGTGGCGCTGATCCAAGAGGAATCCAAGGGTTGGTTTTCCTGGTTGCGTCGTGACTCGGGGAAGAAAGTCTAGTCCCTCCCAGGGAGGAACGTCGAATGGCAAAGCTCAGCCTCATGTTTGAAGACAAATTGGTGAAACAAGTGCCCATCGGCAACCGGCCGGTGACGATAGGGCGCGCCCCGGACAACGACCTTCCGATCGATAATCTTGCGGTGTCCAATCATCATGCGCGCGTGTATTTCGAGGGTAATCGCTTGGTTGTGGAAGACCTGGACAGCTTGAATGGAACCTTCGTGAACGATCTTCGCGTGGAACGCGCGACGTTGCACGATGGCGACTCTATCTGGATCGGCAAGCACCATATCAAGGTTGACGCCACCGCCGACACCGCAATTCCCTGGGATTTCGGGCGCAAAGCGGCAGTAGCTCC
>Ga0187778_10001886_pt1 | contig 14448 bp, 14 predicted proteins | sample 1015_Q2_SP5_20_M_FD_132418 | JGI IMG/M metagenome (GOLD analysis project Ga0187778, IMG submission 132418) | Tropical peat soil microbial communities from peatlands in Department of Meta, Colombia - 1015_Q2_SP5_20_MG | ecosystem: Environmental > Terrestrial > Soil > Wetlands > Peat | place... | reverse complement strand
GGCGGCGGCGCGGGCGAGCCGGCGCTGGCTGCGAGCACCTGGATCGTGAACGCAGGCAGCGTGGCCGTGCGGCGGCCGTCACTCGCGGCAATCACGATGTTCGCATAGGTGCCGACGTTGCCCGCCGCGGGCGTGCCGGAGAGCTCACCCGTGCTGGTGCTGAAGGAAGCCCAGGCCGGCTTGTGGGCGATCGCAAACACCAGCGGACGCCTGTCAGGGTCCCGGGCGGTGGGCGTGAAAGAGTAGGGCTGTCCGGCCGTGACGCTTGGCGCAGGTGCACCCGAGATCGTGACCGTATCCCGCCAGCGCCACCAGTCGTTGTCGGTCCCTTCGTAGGCTGCGCTGACTGCGCACCACATCATCCCCACGGCGAGTGCGATCAGGACCCGCAGCGCCCGGTGCTTGCAGAAGTGAAGGAATTGCATACGCCTCCCCGAACTGAGGTCGCCGGGGAAGCAGAGCCCGATGCACTCAGGCGCTTCGAAGGCCGCGCCATGGCGCTCGTCTGACGGCCGCCTCGATTCGCTGTGAGGCTTGCCGGCAACCCCGCTGTCTCGTCATCCGCCGAGACCGGAGGCTTTGCGTCCCCGCCTTGCGACGGGTTTGCCCTTGCTCGCCATGGCCGCCGCAGTGGCGCGTGTGCGCCGCGCTGCCGTTGCCGATGTGCGTGCTCCAGGAGAGAGTACAGCCCTTTACGTTGCCCGCGGCAAATGTCTCGACATGGCGACGCCGCGCTTTGGCGACTCGCGCCAACCCCGTTCGCGGGCAATGAGTCCGCGAGCGGGTGCGCGCATCGGGCGCCGCTGCGCGGCTCAGGGGATGTTGGCGCTGACGACGTTCGACATGTCGCTCTGCGTGCCTGCCGTGGTGTACGCCACGGCACTGAAGTACCAGACGCCCGAGGCGAGATTGCTGATCGTGGTGCTCGTCTCCGTAGCGCCTGCCACCTGCACCATCCGGTTGAGATTCCCTGCGGACGTCCCGTAGTAGATGCGGACGCCGGCAAGATCAGTGAGCTTCGTGCCGTTGGTGTTCTCCGTCGGCGCTGTCCAGCCGACCATCGCCGAACCGGTGGCGGCGGTCGCTGGCGCTTTCAACACGACCACGCTGAACGCCGGCAGGCTGCTCGTGTACTGCCCGTTGCTCGCGCTGATCACGATGTTGCTGTAGGTGCCGGTCTGCGAGCTCGTCGGTGTGCCGTCAAGGAGTCCGCTGGAGATGCTGAAGGTCGCCCAGGCGGGCTTGTTCTTTACGGAAAACGACAGCTCCTTGCCATCCGGATCCTTGGCGTTCGGCTGGAACTTGAAGGTGCTGCCTGCGGCCACGCTGGTAGACGGGGCGCCGCTGATCACCGGCTTGTCCGTAGCGCTTGTGCTGGCGGCCAGTACCTTGATCGAGAACTCGGGTAGCTGCGCACTGAGGCCCTCCGCCCTAACCCTGATGAGTATGTCGGCCTGCGTGCCGATGTTCGCGGCGGTCGGTGTGCCGGCGAGCGTGCCGGTGGTAGCGCTGAAGGTTGCCCACGCCGGCTTGTTCGAGATCGTGAAGGAGAGGGGTGCGCGCGAAGGATCCGAGACGGTGGGCGTGAATGAATACGCCTGACCAACCGTCACGCTCGTCGGTGGTGTGCCAGAAATCGACGCCTTTGCAGTACCGATGGTCTCGATGGAGAACTCGGGTAGGTGAGTGCTAACGATGCCGTCGGTCACATAGATGACGATGTCGGCCTGCGTGCCGACGCTCGCCGCGCTCGGTGTACCCGCGAGCCTGCCGGTGGTGCTGCTGAAGGTCGCCCAGCTGGGGCGGTTCGCGATCGCGAATTTCAGGGTGCGGTGCGAGGGATCAGAAACGCTCGGCGTGAAGGAATAAGCCTGCCCGACGACTGCCGCGGCCGGCGGCGATCCGGAAATCGCGAGTCCGTCCGAGGCATGTGCGGTCACGGTGGCACAGAACGCGGCGACCGAAGCGGTGCGAACCAGGAGGCGCCGCAGCTGAGCAGATACGGAAAGAGAGACTCGATGCATTGTGCTTCCCCATGCCATGAGCTGTGTAGGCGCAGGGTCGGCACGGCCTGAACTACACGCCGCGGCCCGGCGGCCGCAGCGTGGAGAACCGGATGACGGCGAGACCCAAGCAAAAGGCCTTGCCGCCAACCCCGCTGTCTCGCCTTCGCGAGACCGGTGGCTTTGTGCCCACTCCCTGCGACGGGTTGGCCCTTGCGGCAACGAAAGCGGCGGCGGCGTTGACCGTCGTCACCGCGCTCAGCGCGCCGAGCCGCATGCAGTACAGCGCGTGCACCATATGCATCGCAAATGTCTCGATAGAGAGACGTGCGGATTTGGCTACATTTGCGCGCGCGACGATGCAGCGATCACGCGTTGCTGTCGCGTGCACTCATCTGCTGTCAGCGCTCGAGGGATGGCTTTATCTACGGTGTCTACGTCTGCGGATACAGACCGTGCACGCGGCCGAACAGCCGCGTGAGTCCGAAGAGAGCATCGATGCACGGCGTTGCGACTCCAACACGCTGGCCGATCTCGCGCACGGCGCCAACCAGCGCGTCGAGCTCGATCGGGCGCAGCGCCTCGACGTCCTGCAGCATCGAGGTCTTGAACACTCCGAGCTTGCGCGTCACGGCGATGCGATCCTCCACCGACTCGCGCACGTCACAGCCGATGCGCGCGCCCACCGCGGCCGCTTCGCGCATGGCTGATGCGCAGAAGCCGCGTACCAGCTCGTCGTCGAGCACCCGATCGGCGGTGGCAGCGGTGAGTGCCGACACCGGGTTCATGGTCATGTTGCCCCAGAGCTTGTACCAGATGTCGTAACGGATCCGCGGCGATGCGGTTACCTCGAAACCGGCGCGCGTGAGCAGCGCGCTCAAGTCGCGCACACGCTCGGATTCTCCGCCGCTCGGCTCGCCGACGATCAGCCCGCGTCCCATGCGATGCAGCGTGACACCGGGTGCGGCGGTGGCTGCGCTCGCGTGCACCACGCAGCCGATGACCTGCGCGGCGGGGATCGCCGCGGCGATGCCGCCGCCGGGGTCGACGCTCTCAAGCGGTCGGGCGCCGATGGCAGCGATGCCCGCACCGAACCACCACGGCACGCCGTTCATGGCCGGCAGCACCAGCGTGTGGGGAGATAACAGCGGGGCGAGGGTGGGCGCGAGCGCCGGCAGCGCCGGGCTCTTGACTGCAATCACCACGAGATCCTGGCGACCGAGCTCGCGCGGATCATCCGATGCCTGCGTCACCGGAGCCCGTGCGAGCCGCCCGTCCTGCTCGAGTCGCCAGCCCTCCACGCGCAGCGCGGCGAGCGTCGCCCCACGTGCCAGTGCCGACACCCGAGCGCTTCCCTCAAGCGCGAGGCGCGTCCCGAGGAAGCCGCCAATGGCGCCGGCGCCGACAACACAGACCTTCACCGATCGACTCCGGCGCGCGACCCGCGAAGGCCGCTAGCCCATGTGCAGACCGCCGTTCAATGAGAAATCGGCGCCGGTGGCGAATGCGGACTCATCGCTCGCGAGCCAGGCGACGATCGAGGCGATCTCGTGCGGCTCGCCGAGACGCTTGACGGGTATCGCGGCGACGATCTTCTCGAGCCGCTCGGGCTTGACGGCACGCACCATGTCGGTCCCGATATAGCCCGGCGATACGGTGTTCACCGTGATGCCGCGCGCGGCCACTTCCTGTGCGAGCGCCATGGTGAAGCCGTGGATGCCGGCCTTGGCCGTCGAGTAGTTGGTCTGGCCGAACTGTCCCTTCTGGCCGTTCACCGAGGAGATGTTGATGATGCGGCCCCAGCCGCGCTCGATCATCCCGTCGATCACCTGCTTGGTGACGTGAAACAGCGAATTGAGATTGGTCTCGATGACCGCGTGCCACTGCTCGTTGGTCATCTTCTGAAAGGTGGAGTCGCGGGTGATGCCGGCGTTATTGACCAGAATGTCGATCGGCCCGATCTCTGCGCGTACGACCTCGAAGGCGCGCTGGGTGGAATCCCAGTCGGCGACGTTGCCTTCGGAGGCGTGGATGTCGCAGCCGTCGGCGCGCATCGCCGCGAGCCAGCGGTCCTTGCGTGCCGACCCGGGCCGCAGCCGGCGATGACCGTACAGCCTTCCTTGCACAGGCGCTGGCAGATCGCGGTGCCGATACCACCCATGCCCCCCGTGACGTATGCAATGCGTTTGGCAGCCATGGCCTGTGCCTTCCCCTCGTCAGGCTCTCGATTTCGAGTATTAGTACGCCGATTGCGCGCACGCGTCCATGCCGCGCGCGCACTAGCCGTGCACGTAGCTTCCCGGGGCGTTCTCGGGTGCGGAAACTCCGTGGGCGACGTAGACCGCCGGGGCGCGCGCCGGCACTTGGCGTGCGGCAGAGTGCTCCACCAGCCACTCCTCCCATGCCGGCCACCAGGATCCCTCGAACACCGGCGCCCGGTGCAGCCACTCGTCCGCGTCCAGCCGCGTCGTGGCGTTTTTCCAGGTGAGCATGCGGTGGCGTCGCTTCGGGTGCACCGGGCCGCTCACGATGCCGGCATTGTGGCCGCCGCTGGTCAGCAGGAAAGTGTAGTCGGCGCTGCGCGTGAGGGCGCGGACCTTGTACACCGAGCGCCAGGGGGCGACGTGATCGGTCTCGGTACCGACGACGAACATCGGCAGGCGCACCCGGGAGAGGTCCACCGTCTCGCCGTGCACGGTGAAGGTCCCCGCGGCGAGCTGGTTCGTCAGGTAGAGCCGCTCGAGGTACTCGCTGTGCATGCGCCAGGGCATGCGGGTGCCGTCCGCGTTCCATGCCATGAGATCGTTCAGCTTGGGCCGCTCGCCGCGCACGTACTGCTCGACCGCCGGCGTCCACATGAGGTCGCGCGCGCGCAGCAGCGCGAACGCGGCGCCCATGCGCTCGCTGTCGAGCACGCCCGATTTGTGCATCATGGCCTCGAGCATCGCGATCTGACTCGGCGTGATGAACACCGAAAGCTCCCCCGGCTCGCTGAAGTCAGTCTGGGCGGCGAGCAGCGTGAGGGAGGTGAGCGATTGATCGCCGTGGGCGGCGAGTGTGGCGGCGGCGATTGCGAGCAGTGTTCCGCCGATACAGTAACCGACTGCGTGCACCTTGCGTTGCGGGACGAGGCGGCGTACTGCGCCGAGCGCATCGAGGAAACCGAGCTTCACGTAGTCGTCGATACTGAGCTCGCGATCGGCCGCGTCCGGGTTCTTCCAGGAGACCATGAATACGGTGTGCCCCTTCTCGACCAGGTAGCGCACCATGGAATTGCGCGGCGAGAGGTCGAGAATGTAGTACTTCATGATCCACGCGGGCGTGATGAGGATCGGCTCGGCATACACGCTCGGGGTCTGCGGGGCGTACTGCAGCAGCTCGATCAGGCGGTTGCGGAACACCACCTTGCCGGGCGTGACGGCAACGTGCTTGCCGACCTCGAACTGCTCCGTACCGGGCGTACGGCCGCTGCCGGTGACGGCACGCCGCGCATCCTCCAGCCAGTGCTTGAGTCCGCGGATGAGATTCTGGCCGGACTCGGCCGCGGTCCGGTTGAGGAGCTCGGGGTTGGTGTGGAGAAAGTTTGCCGGCGAGGCGGCTTCGAGCAGCAGCCGTCCGGCAAAGTTCAGGCGCGCCGCTTTCGCGGCGGCTGTGGGGGAGTGTGCGGCGAGCGCCTGCTGCCACCACGATACCCAGTTGCTGTAGGTGCGCGCATAGACGTTGAAGGGCCATACGTTCCAGGCGGGATCTGCGAATCCCAGGTCTTCGCGCCCGGGGGACAGCGGGGCACCGCCCGCGGCACGCGCAAAGAACTGCCAGCTGTCGAGGATCTTCTCGTAGGCACTGTGTGCGAGGTGCGCCTGCTGGCGCGGATGCGTCGCGACGCCGAGATACCAGCCCCACCAGGCATTGAGGTAGTCATCCGGCGCGAGTCCGCCGGTGAGCGCGGCGAGCTGCGCGCGCAGGTGCCGCTCGACATCCGCTTTCGGCGGCTGCGGCGAGCGGGCAGCGGGGGAGGTGGGATCGGGCGCCGGAGCTTTGGGAGCGCGTCGGGCGCGGGTCTTTTTCTTCTTGCGGACAGTCAAGAGCGGTCTCCGTCAAAACACACCCGGGAGCCTATGCTCCCGGGTGTGGGATACCGCCAAGATATCAGGCCGCCTTCCGTGCGGGCACTGCCTTCGCGGCGACCTCGGTGCCGAGCTGGCTGAACTTCGCCTGGACCTCGGAGGCTACCGTCGCGAACTCCTCGGCACGCGCGCGCAGCTTGTCCATGAACTGGCTGTAGAGCTCGCTCTGCTTGCTGAGCAGTTCGCTCGGCGTCGTGGCTGCGAACGTGGCATTGATACGCGCAAGGCCTGATTCGAGGACATCGCCGGCCACTGCATACTGTAGCCGTGCAATCCGCTCGAAAGTCTTGAAGCCTTCCTGCTGGGCCTTCAGCACCGGGGCAAACGCCTCGCGGGCGGCAGCGATCATCGCGCTGGGATCAAAAGTACGGTCGTTCAAGTGCGTCATGGGCCAACTCCTCTAGTACTGAGAGTATCGTACGTTGTTTTTGTATGCAGTGCAAGAGAAAAGTTTATCCGGAAGAACTTAGGATCAATTATCGATATATTCTATTAGATTATAGGCACTTATTTTTGAAATCGAGATTGTCTATACGTGGAGTTACGCACCATTATTTTGCATTGCATAGACTCACATCCGCAGCCCCGCGTCGACCTCTAGGCAGCGTCCGGTGAACAGATCGTTCTCGAAGATGAAGCCCACCGCGTGCGCGATCTCCTCGGGCTCACCCAGGCGGCCGAGCGGAATCGGCGAGGTCATCCGCGCGAGCGTTTCGGGCTTCATGCTCTCGACCAGCGGCGTGCGGATGAACCCCGGCGCGACGGCACCGACACGGATCCCGTAACGGGCCAGCTCCTTGGCCCACACTACGGTCATTGCCGCCACCCCGGCCTTGGCGGCGCTGTAGTTGGTCTGCCCGGCGTTGCCGGCACGCGAGATGCTCGAGACGTTCACGATCACGCCGCCGCCGTTGCGGCTGATCATGCGCTGCGCGGCTTCACGCGCGCACAGAAACACGCCGGTGAGGTTCACGTCGATCACGGACTGCCATTGCTCGAGTGACATCTTGCCGACCACGTGTCCGTCCTTCACCTTGATCAGCATGCCGTCGCGCACGATGCCAGCGTTGTTGATCAGCCCGTCGAGACGTCCGAAATCCTTGCTGACCTGCTCGACTGCGCCGACGACGCTGTCCTCGTTGGCGGCGTCGGCGATGTAGCTGCGTGCCACCACGCCCAGCCCCGCACAGTGCGTCGTCGTCTGCTGCACATCCTCGGGGTTCATGTCGAGCAGGGCGAGATTGGCGCCCTTTCCGGCGAAGTGCGTCGCGAGCGAGCGGCCGATGCCGCGTCCCGCGCCGGTCACCAGGATGGTCTTGCCGCGAACGTCCACGTGTTGAGTACTCCTGTTCTTGAAAAATGGGTTCGTGCCGAAGTGCGCAGGCCGCGGCGCTTACTGCGCGCTCAGCTGCGCCGCTTGGTGGCGTCCGGCCGCGCCGGCTTCTCGGCCTTCTCGGGTCGTTCGGCGCCGGCCTGGGATGCGGCGGGCGTGAAAGCGGACAGCATCGACGCCTGCATCTTGGCCCACATTTCCATGTTCTGCCGCGCCATCTCGGCGATCGGCGCCATCGGTGTCTCGAGCGCCTTGGCCATCTCGGCCTGCATGAGATTCTGTTGCCGCAGCAGCGTACCGATACTCTGCTCGAGGTACTGAGTCAGCATCTGCTGGATCGGGTTGCCGTAGAAACGGATGATCGCCTCGAGCAGTTGCGTGCTGAGCACCGGGGTGCCGAACTGCTCCTGGCTGGCGATGATCTGCAGCAGGATGCTGCGCGTGAGATCCTCCCCGCTCTTATCGTCGACGACCTTGATGCGCTGGCCAGCGGCTATGAGCTTGCGCAGATCGTCGAGCGTCACGTGACGGCTGTCGTGCGCATCGTAAAGACGCCGGTTGGCGTATTTGCGTATGAGGCGTTCTTCGGCCATGTTAATCAGCCTCCCACCCCGTCACGGATCGCGGCGGGCCTTGCGCACCATCGATGCCGCGACGGTCGGGATAGTAGCCGGTGTATGCAATGCACAACAAGCCCCTTCCCACTTCAAAAGCGCTTTCGGTGAGACGCGTGTCGCGGTTTTTCAAGGCTCTTTCTCACTTCTGATTTGATTGCCCCGCCGACCACAGGTTCCACTTTTGCACAACGCACACAACATGGAAACGTCAAGCCCAGGTACAGCATTCAAGCCCGAAGTGGTGATCAGCGAGGCCGCCGGGCGCTTCTTCGAGCTGTTGAAGACCTTCGCTACGGCCGCGAGCGGCGCAACGCCCGAGTGGTCGTCGCTCGCCGCGCCGCTCGCCACGCAGTTCGAGCGGTGGCTGCGCCTGTCGCAGTCGGCGGGTCCGTGGTTCGCCGCCGCTGCGGGAGTGCCGGCCGCGGGGACGGCGGCCACCGGATTCCCGCCGGCCGCCTGGTCCTTTGCGTCGCTGCCGCTGGGCTCTGCGGGGGCGTCCGTTGGCGAGGCGCAGCGCGCTCTCGAGCTCTTCAGCCGGCTCGGACAGCTGCAGGCACAGCTCGCAGCACACTGGAGCGAGGTGGCCAACACCGCGGCTCAGCGCTTCGTGGCGCGGGTGGGCGGCACCGCGGCCGCGCCCGGCAGTGTCGACCAGGCGCTGAAGCTCTACGAGCTATGGGTCAATTGCGCGGAGGAGGCATACGCGGCGACGGTGCACCGCGGCGACTTCAGCCGCCTGCAGGCAGACATCGCCAATACCTCGGCGGCGCTGCTCGTCGAGCAGCGGCGGTATGCCGAGACGCTGGCACGCGCCTTCGGCCTGCCGACGCGCAGCGAGGTCGATGCGCTCCGCGCCGAGCTGCGGGAGCTGCGTCGCGAGCTCACCGGGCAGGCCGATGCGCCGGCGCCACCCGAAGCACCGCCCGAGCCGCGGCGCGCACCGCGCGCAAGCACCCGCTCGCGCGGCACGCGTGCTCCGAAGCAACCGCGCCCGAAGGGCGCAGCGCGCGCTGCGGGGCGGTCCGCGCGCGGGCGCAGGCCGCGTCGTTGAAGGCCTCCGACGCCGAGCGCAGCGCGCCGTTATCCGAGCTCACGCTGCGCATCGCCGACACGCTGGCGCGGCTCGGGCGGGCGCAGGGCGTAACGGTTGGCTGCTCGGCGAAGCGTGCCGTGTGGAAGTGCGGCAAGACGACGCTCTACCACTACCTGCCGCTGCCGGCGAGGCGCCGTGCGCCCCGGCACACTCGACCCCTGCTCATCTGCTTTGCGCTCGTCAACCGCCCCTACGTGCTCGATCTGCAGCCCGATCGCTCGCTGGTGCGGCGTCTGCTCGAGGCGGGCCTGAGCGTGTATCTGATCGACTGGGGCGACCCGGACGACGCCGACCGCCACGTCGATCTCGAGGAGTACATCGAGCGTCATCTCGGCGGCAGCGTGCGCCACATCCTCGAAAGTCACCGCGGCGACGCGCTCGACCTGCTCGGCGTCTGCCAGGGCGGCGTGCTGAGCCTGTGCTACGCGGCGCTCCATCCCGAGCACGTGGCCAATCTCATCACACTGACCACGCCGGTGGACTTTCACACCCCTGACAACCTGCTCTCCAAATGGGTGCGCGGGCTCGACACCAGCCTCATCGGAGCGAGCGGCAACGTGCCGGGTGAGATGCTGAATGGCCTGTTCATTGCGCTCATGCCTTTCCGCCTCGCGCAGCAGAAGTACGTGCGGCTGCTCACCAGCAACCCCGACCAGCGCACCATCGAGGACTTCGTGCGCATGGAGAAATGGATCTTCGACAGCCCACCGCAGGCGGCAGCGGCGCTCGCCCAGTTCGTGCGCTGGTTCTACCAGGAGAACCGCCTGGTGCACGGCACGCTCGAGCTCGCCGGCCGGCGCGTGCTGCTCGGCGCTGTGCGCTCGAGCGTGCTCAATCTCTACGCGCTGGAAGACCACATCGTCCCGCCGGCGTCGGCGGCGGCGCTCAGGCACTATGTCGGCAGCCGCGATTACAGCGAATGCGCCGTGGCCACCGGGCATATCGGCATGTACGTCAGCCGCGGCGCGGGCGGTGCTGAAGTCCCCCGCCGGATCACCGCCTGGCTCGCTGGGGATCGCTCATGAGCACGCCGGCGCTGCGGCCTGCGCTAAGGATGTCGTGGGGGTGAGCCCGTCGCGCCCCGCGCGGCGGTGCGCTCAATAGCCGCGCTCGACGTCGACCACCGCCAACATCGGCTCTCCGGCCACGTAACGCCTGAGATTCTCGCGCAGCAGCGCGGCGCGCTGCTCTTGCGACACCGGCGTGTTGGCCGAGACGTGCGGCGTGACGATGACGTTCGGCAGTCGCCACAGCGCACTCTCCGCCGGCAGCGGCTCCGGATCGACCACATCGAGCCCCGCCCCGGCGATGGTCCGGTCGCCGAGCGCCGCGACGAGGTCGGCGGTTACGGCACTCTTTCCGCGGCCGACGCTGATGAAGTACGCGCTGTGCTTCATCGCGGCGAAGAATTCCCGGTTGAAGATGCCGGTGGTCTGTGGCGTGAGCGGCGCGCAGTTGACCACAAAGTCGGCCTCCCGGGTGAGCTTGAGCAGCTCCTCGGGCAGGCCGACATAGCTCACGTAGTCGGGTCCCGTGCGGCCGCTCGCGCGCGTGGCGATGACGCGCATGCCGAGGGCGTGGGCGCGGCGCGCGACCTCGGTGCCGATGCCGCCAAGGCCCACGACGAGCAGCGTCTTGCCGTCGAGATCGGCCGCGGGCGGCGCCTCCTGCCACCTCACCCAGTGCCCCAGCTGCTGCTCGCGCTCGAAGTAGGGGAGATTGCGGCTCAGCGCCAGCATGAGCATCAGCACGTGCTCGGCCATGCTCGGGCCGGCGATGCGCTGAGTGTTGGTCAGCAGCACACCGCGTTCGCGCAGCAGGGGCTGTTCGAGGCAGCGTTCCACGCCGGCGGCGGTCCACTGGATCCAGCGCAGCTGTTTCGCCTGCGCGAGGACTTCCGCCGAGCACACGCCGATCGTGGCATCGGCGGCGGCAATCTCGCGCGGCGTCGCCGCGGAGAGGGCGATGAGCTTCACGTGCGGCGCGACCGCCTGCAGTGACGGCAGCTCATCGCGCAGCTGATCGTTGACCAGGACGATGTGCGGGGGCCGCCAGCCGGGGCGCTCGCGCACCGGGTGCGGCGCGGGCTGCAGCCCGAGCGTGTCGCTCAGCGCGGGGGCGGGAGCTGCCGCGGGGACGTCGGCCGCGCGCAGCGGCGCACCGCAGCTGAGCGCCAGGCACAGGACGAGGCCGGCAGCCGCCGTGCGCGGGTGGTGTTGGTTCATCGCGCGAGTTTACGCCATGCCGCCGCTTACCGAGATCACCTGTGCGGTGACGTACGCGGCCTCCTCGGACGCGAGGAACGCGACCACGGCGGCGACCTCTTCCGGGAGCCCGGGGCGGTTCATGGGTACCAGCCGCTCGATCGCTTTGGCGTCGAACAGCGCGGCGGTCGTCGGGGTCGCGATGATGCCCGGGGCCACCGCGTTCACGGTGATCCCGCGTGTGGCGACCTCGAGGGCGAGCGCCTTGGTGGCAGAGTTCAAGGCACCCTTGGCCGCGGCATAGTTGACCTGACCGCGGTTGCCGATGAGGGCGGCGACGGACGACACGTTCACGATGCGCCCCCAGCGCGTGCGGATCATCGGCAGCAGCAGCGGCTGGGTGGCATTGAAGAAGCCGTTGACCGAAACGTCGATGACGCGCTGCCACTGCGCCGCGCTCATGCCGGGCAGCACGGCATCGTCGTGCACACCGGCATTGTTGACCAGGATCTGGATGGGGCCGGCCTCGAGGATCGACTCGAGCGCTGCGCGCGTCGCCGCAGCGTCGGTGATGTCGAAGCTGATCGGCGCGGCCTCACCGCCCGCGGCGCGGATGTCACGCACCAGGGCGTCGGCCACCGCGCTGCCGCGGTACGCGTGCACGTAGACGTGGTGACCCTCACGAGCCAGTCGCTGGCAGAGCACGCTGCCGATACCGCCGCTCCCGCCGGTTACCAGAGCGCGACGCCGCACCGCGCTCAAGCGCTCGCCCCTAACGCCGCGTGGAACACGATGCTGGCGCGACCGCAGAGCAACGGCCGCTGCGCGTCCCACACGGAGAACTCGTAGAGCACGGTGCGTCCATCGCCCGTGATGCGCTCGGCGCTCGCGATGAGATCGGCCTCGAGGTCATCGAGGCGCGCCACGTACAGCATCACGTTGCGCACGCTGGCGAGATAGCCGAGTGCTGCGCCGATGCTGCTGCGGTGGCTGTTGGCGACGGTGCTGGCGAGTGGCGCACTCGCCGCTACCAGCGCGCCGTGCACCGCCATGGCCTGCGCGGCGTATTCGATGCCGCAGGCGGCGCCGAGCCGCCCGTGGGCACGCAGCGGATTGTCGGCGGCTCGGTGGCTGCTGCTGCGGCAGCGGATGCCCTTGACGTCCCACGACAGCACCTCATCGAGCAGGCACATGCGTCCCTTGTGCGGGATGTGCTGCTCGATCCACTGCCGGTCTAGTGGCATGGACTCACCTGCACGGCGAGGCGTATGCCGTCGAGATAGTCGATGACGACGCGCCCGCTCGTCTGCCGGGCCAGCTGCCCGAGGAGCGGGAGACTGCGGGCGGCCGGGATCGAAGCACGCAGAGCCTCCAGTGCGGCGTCGGCCAGGCGATCGGCGGGCGCGTCGCTCGCCGCCGCCTCGAGCTGCGCGACGGAGTGGGCGGTGCGCTCGGGTGCCAGCACCAAGGCAAGGGCCAACGCGCCGGGAATCGGGCGCACGCTGTGAATGGGCTCAGGATAGCCGGCATCGTAGGCGATGAGTAACACGCGGGTGCGCTCCACCGCCAGCTGGCACAGCGCCTCCAGCAGCCCCGCGCCGAAGCTGCCGTCGTAGGCGCACAGGGCGTTGCACCCGAGTGTCGCCCCGGTTGCGATCCCCCAGTAACCCGCAGCGGCATTGTGCACCGAGTTATGGAAGCGGGTCGGCGAAAGCTGCCGCCCGGGGGCAGCGAGCGCCTGACAGATCTCGTGGCAGTTCTCGCCGTCGCCGCCCGAGGAGGTGAAGATCGCCGGCAGTGTCGCGGGGTCGGCGCCCGCACGGGTGGTTGCTTCGAGACCGACTGCGAGGGTGAGCCGCACCAGCGGCCCGGTGCGACGCCGTTCGGTGCTCGGGAGACTCTGTGGCAGCGGCAGCACCGTCGGCGCGCTTTCCCAGGATGCCGCGCCGGTGAGAATGCGGGTGGCCGCAGGCCAGTCGCCAACGCCCGGCCCGAGGAACCCGATGCCATCGACGTACGCTGCGAGCGTGCTCATGGGGTGCGATCGGCGCGCGCGAAGATCAGGCTGCAGTTCGCGCCGCCGAAGCCGAAGGAGTTGCTCATCACGCGCGACAGCCGAGCGTGGCAATTTTCGCGCAGATAGCTCACCGGCAGCGTGCGGTCGACCTCCTCGGTATTGACTCCTCCCGGCATCAGGTCGTGGCGCAGTGCGAGCGCGCAGATCACCGCCTCGAGCGCTCCGGCCGCGCCGAGCGTGTGGCCGGTCGCGCCCTTGGTCGAGCTGCCGGGAACCTCGCTCCCGAGCACGCTCGCGACCGCGCGACCCTCGGCCTCATCGTTGCTCGGCGTGCCGGTGCCGTGAAAGTTGATGTACTCGATATCCTCGGGCGCGAGGTCGGCCGCGGCGAGCGCCCGCAGCATCGCCGCGCGCGCTCCGCGACCGTCCGGCGGCGGCGCGGACATGTGGTAGGCATCGCTCGACTCGCCGGTGCCGACGAGCAGTACGCCATCGCCGTTGAGATTCCGCGCAGGGCGCTCGAGGAGCGCAAACGCCGCAGCCTCGCCGATCGAGATCCCGTCGCGGGAGGCATCGAACGGCCGGCAGGGACGCGCCGACACGAGCTGCAGCGAATGAAAACCGTAGAGCGTCGTGAGGCACAGCGAGTCGACGCCGCCGACCACCGCCGCGTCGATTACGCCCGCCGCGATGGCGCGCTGCGCCGAGGCGAATGCCTTGGCGCTCGAGGAGCAGGCCGAGGAGATGACCACCGCGGGTCCCGAGAGCCGCAGCGCCTGCTGCACGAAGGCCGCGAGCGAGAAGGTGTTGTGCGCGCCGCGGTAGCGGAACTCCTTGGGCAGCGCGCCGCTCGAGGGGTCACGGCGGCGATACGCGAGCTCGGTCTCGAGGATTCCCGAAGTGCTGGTGCCGAGGAACACCCCGACGCGTGCGCGGCCGTAGCGCTCGGCGCACGCCCCGACGGCACCGGCAAACTCATCCTGGGTGAGCCCGAGCCAGGCCAGGCGATTGTTGCGGCAGTCGAACTCCTCGAGCCCGTAGGGAAGCGCGACGG
>Ga0187778_10001885_pt1 | contig 14452 bp, 12 predicted proteins | sample 1015_Q2_SP5_20_M_FD_132418 | JGI IMG/M metagenome (GOLD analysis project Ga0187778, IMG submission 132418) | Tropical peat soil microbial communities from peatlands in Department of Meta, Colombia - 1015_Q2_SP5_20_MG | ecosystem: Environmental > Terrestrial > Soil > Wetlands > Peat | place... | reverse complement strand
TCTACATGGAGCACGACCTGAACGCGTCCTCCTTCACTGTCAGGGTGGTGGCGTCCACTTTGGCAGACCCTTGCGCCGCGGTGACGGCCGGGCTCGCCGCCCTGAAAGGGCCGCTTCATGGCGGGGCCAACGAAGCCGCTATGGAGATGCTCCTGGAAGTGAAGGACCCCTCGATGGCCAAGGAATACATCGGCCGGGCTGTCAAACAGGGGCAAAAGGTGATCGGCTTCGGGCATAGGGTCTACAAGGAGTTCGACCCCAGGGCAAGGGTTTGCAAGGGGTACCTCAAGGAGATGACTTCGAGGCGAGGAGACGATGGACTCTTCTTGCTATGCGAGGCAATCGAGAGGGAGATGTGGGAAAGGAAGAAAATCCCTCCGAACCTTGACTACTACGCCGCGCCCATCTTCTACCTTTTAGGCATCGAGGTGCCGCTCTACACCCCAATCTTCGCAGCGAGCAGGGTGTTCGGCTGGATGGCTCACTATAACGAGCAGGTCGGAGCGAACAAGCTGATCAGACCGGACTCCGACTACGTCGGACCTTCGGGACTGAGTTACACCTCGATTGAGAAGAGATGAGCCTAAGAGGCTAGCCTCGCTGCGGCCGCCTCGACGCTGATCTTCCCGTCCATCACTTCGCGGGCCAGCTTGTCAGCCCTCGACTCAGAGACGCTGGCAAACTTCTCCATCGCTGCGCCTCTGGCCGTTTCGATGATGATTCCCCTGATGCTCTTCAGCCTCAGCTCGGGACTCCCTTCAGTGAACTTGAAGCGAATCTTCTCGATTGCAGACTGAAGCTTGTCGACTCCTTCCCCGGTGAGTGTCGAGACCCTTAGGACCGGAGGGGAGCGAGCGCTCCACCTGAAGAGGGTAAGCAGGCTCACGACCATCTGATCCGCTCCTTCGAGGTCCGACTTGTTCACGACGTAGATGTCCCCCACCTCCATCAGGCCGGCTTTGGAGACCTGGATTTCGTCCCCCAGCCCCGGCATGAGCAGGACCAGGACCGCGTGGGACACCCCCACCACTTCGATGTCGGACTGGCCTATTCCCACTGTCTCGAGGAGAATCAGGTCGAATCCTGCCGCGTCCATCAGCCTGATCACCTGAGAAGTCGCTCTCGAAAGTCCTCCGGACCACCCCCTTGAAGCCATGCTCCGGATGAAGACGCTCCTGTCCCCGGCGTGCCTCATCATCCGAATCCTGTCTCCGAGGAGCGCGCCCCCGGTGATCGGGCTCGTTGGGTCGACAGCGATGACGCCAACCTTCAGCCCCTTCCTCCGGTAGGACTCGATAAGTCTGTCAACCACGCTGCTCTTCCCAGTCCCAGGAGGCCCTGTGACCCCGACGACGAAGGCCCTGCCCGGCGGACCAAGGAGAGCCAGCAACCCTGACGCCCTTGCCGGGTCGTTTTCGGCAAGTGTGATCCCCTTTGCCAATGCCACCCTGTCCCCTTTCCTGATCGAGGAGGCCAGCTGCCTGAGCTGCAATGCCGTGACTACCGCCGTCCCCGGAGGCGTTTTTATTGGTTGAAAGTATCATTTATCTCACGGCATAGGCACAGAGGTTCAAGATGCTGCGGGGGGCGAGGGACGCCTACTGGGGGAGGAAGGTCAAGGCGGTCGTCGAGAAACGCTCAGCGCCGGGGACGCTGTACGACAAGAGGGCGGCCGAAGACATTCGCAAGGGGCTGAAGCAGTGGCAGGGGAGCGTCTATGACAAATGGAAGAAGACCTCCCCGGAGTCGGGGAAGGACTTCCAGACCGCTTCGGGAATTCCGCTCAAGCCTCTGTATACGCCCGCCGACGTTACCGATGCGGACTACCGGGACCAAGGGTACCCAGGCGTTTACCCATACCTGAGAGGGGTCTACCCTAACATGTACAGGGGGCGGCCCTGGACGATGAGGATGTTCTCCGGCTTCGGGGCCCCCGAAGACACCAACAGGAGGCTCAAGCTGCTTCTGGAGCACGGGGAGACGGGGCTCAGCATCGCCTTTGACATGCCGACCCTCTACGGCTACGACTGCGACCACCTCAGGGCGCACGGAGAGGTCGGGAGGTGCGGCGTCAACGTGTCCTCCCTCAGGGACATGGAGGTCATCTTCGACGGCATCGGCCTAGACAAAGTGAGCACGTCGATGACGATCAACGCGCCTGCGACTGTCCTGACGTGCATGTACGCCGGCGTCGCCAGGAAGCAGGGAGTCTCGATGACGAAGCTAAGGGGAACTGTTCAGGCAGACATGCTCAAGGAGTACATCGCCCAGAAGGAGTGGGTCTACCCCCCTGAGGCCCATCTGAGGTTAGTCCGGGACCTGATGGTCTTCTGCACCAAGGAGATGCCTCTCTGGAACTACATCAGCATCAGCGGCTACCACATAAGGGAAGCAGGGTCGAGCGCAGTTCAGGAACTCGCCTTCACCCTGGCGGACGGGTTTGGCTACGTGGAGCTCGGCCTGGAGGCAGGGCTCAAGGTGGAGCAGTTCGCCCCCAGGCTCAGCTTCTTCTTCAATTCAACCATGGACTTCTTCGAGGAGATAGCGAAGTTCAGGGCAGCAAGGAGGATCTGGGCTACGGTCCTCGGCGAGAAGTATGGTGTCAAGGACAAGAGGAGCCTCCTGCTGAGATTCCACACTCAGACTTCAGGAGCGTCGCTGACCTGGCAGCAGCCACTCAACAACGCGGTGAGGACGGCGATAGAAGCGCTGGCGGCCGTGCTCGGCGGGACTCAGTCTCTACACACAAACTCCTATGATGAAGCCTGGGCCCTCCCTACAGAGGAAGCCGTTGAGGTGGCACTGAGGACTCAGCAGATCATGGCGGAGGAGACGGGACTACCGAACGTGATCGACCCACTCGGAGGATCTTACTACGTCGAGTGGCTCACGGAGCAGATGGAGGAAGAGGCCTACAAGTACTTCGACAGGATCGAATCGGCCGGTGGGTTACTCAAGGCAATAAAGACCGGGTACTTGCAGAGGGAAATCGCGGAGAACTCCTACAGGCTGTCGAGACGGGTGGAGGAGGGAAGGGATTCGGTGGTGGGGGTCAACAAGTACGCGAAACCTGAGAAGGAGCCCATACGGACGCTGAAAATAGACTTCAAGGCCCAAAGGAGCCAAATCAGGAGGCTCGCCTCGGTGAAGAGGGAGAGAAAGGAAGCGAAGGTCAAAGCGGCACTGGCAAGGATGGGGAAGGCCTTTGAAAACGAGGAAGTGAACTCAATCTACCCGATGCTGGAGGCTGTCACCTCCTACGCGACCCTGGGGGAGGTGGTCGACGTAGGCAGGAAGATATGGGGTCAGTACAAGGAACCGATGCTCCTCTAGCCTGACGATTTCACAGTCGCATTTCCCCAGCAAAGGTTTTGAAGCCCTCAGAGCGGCGTTCGGGACGGATATGACGAGGAAGACCACCGCCATCCAGCGCAAAGTCAGAATCCTCGTGGCAAAGCCGGGACTGGATGGCCACGATAGGGGCGTTCTGGTTCTGGCCAGGGCTTTCAGGGACGCCGGCATGGAGGTGATCTACAGCGGTCTCCTGCCCTCCCCTGAACAGGTGGCCCAGATGGCCATAGACGAGGACGTGGACGTTGTCGCTCTCTCCCTCCTCAACGGCGCCCACATGACGGCCTTCCCAAAGGTGAAGAAACTGCTCGACAGGATGGGGGGAAAGGACATAGTGGTGGTTGGTGGCGGGATAATCCCGGAAGAGGACAAGCCGAAGCTGTTGAAGCTCGGAATCACAGGCCTCTACGGCCCCGGGAGTTCATTCGAGGACATCGTGGGGCACGTCATGGGAAGGGTCAGAAAGGAGAGGTGGAAGAAGTAGAGCGGGATGAAGGAGCAGGACGAGTTCACGAACATCTCGAAGATGAACTTCGACGTCTCCGAGGAGCAGGGGATGCTCCTAGAACAGGTCGACAGAGCTTGCAAGGAGTTCCGTCCGATTGAGGACAAGTGCTACCTGGAGCATAGAATCAACGACCAGGTAAGGCCATTCTTTGCTAAAGCGCATCTGCTGGGTCTCCCGGTGTCCAGGAAGTACGGAGACGGCCAGGGGGCAGACATGGTGACCTACGCACTTGCTATTGAGAGAATAGGGAGGGAGGGGACTGGGCTCAGGACGTTCTTCTCGGTTCACATGGCCCTGGCCCAGATGACGATCCAGCACTGGGGAACGGAGGAACAGAAGGCCAGGTTCCTGCCCCCTGCGACGAGAGGGGACAGCATCCTCGCCTTCGGGCTCACGGAGCCCAACGCGGGGAGCGACCCGGCCGCCTTGACATCCTACTTCGAGGAAAAGGGAGGGAAGTACTTCGTCACTGGACAGAAGACGTGGATTTCGCTTGGGTCGACTGCCAAGTACGTCCTAATCTTCGCCTACCCCAAAGGAAGGAGGGACGGGATGTGCGCGTTCGTAGTGGACACTTCAAGCCCCGGGTACAAGGCGGAGCTCATTCCCCACAAGCTTGGCCTGCCGACTGCTGACGCCTCGACCCTTTGCCTGGACAAGGTGGAGGTCGCAAAGGAGGACATGCTTGGGCCACCGGGGAAAGGCATGTCAGTCGCACTTTCAGGGCTGATGAACGGGAGGCTCAGTGTCGCGGCGGGATGTGTCGGCGTGATTCAGGACTGTCTGGACGAGGCGGTTTCCTACGCCAAGGTTAGGTTCCAACACGGCAAACTCATAGGCAAACACCAGCTCATCCAGAGACACATCGGCCTGATCTCCACCAACCTCGAGGCTGCAAAGCTTCTGCTTCTGAAGGCGGCCTTCACCAAGCAGAAGTATGAGGAGGACCAATCGAACCAGGGACTCCGAGACGCCACGGACCTCGCAGTGACCAGGGCGAAGTACTTCGCTGCAAACGCCTCCTTCGATGCCGCGAACAAGGCTGTTCAGGTATTCGGAGCCAACGGCTACTCCCTTGAGAACAGGCCCGCAAGGCACCTTGCGGACAGCAGAGTCACCATGATCTACGAAGGGGCCAACGAGATATTGGAGCAGAAGATGGCCCTCTGGTCCCTAAAGAATAACTTCGACGCCTACTCCTGACCTGAATCTGGAGGGTTGAGATGGCGAAGCGGAAGACAGTCACCACACTCTGCATCGTGGCGATGGTAGTCGCAAGTTCGTTCCTGGCGTATCAATTCTACTTCGCCTCCGGAACCTCAGCATGCGGGGCACTTACGGGCGGGAGCATTTCGAGGAGCAAGACTACGCAGACCACCTTCGGGGCCGTGACTGAGTACAGGCTCCCAGGCGCAGCCAGGTGGCCCGACGCCGTCACCGTCGCCCAGGACGGGTCGGTGTGGTTCGCCGAGCAAGAGGTCCCCGGGGTGGCGCACCTGTATCCGAACAATGGAACTCTAGTCGAGTATGCATGGCCTGGCTACCCAACCCCCAAGCCCCCCGACTGCCTTCCGTCTGCGAGCGTCTCCGGGATAGCCGTCTGGAACGGCCGGGTCTGGGCCGCGGACCAGTTCAGCAACACAATCATCGGAGTCGACCCGAGCGGCGGCCCGGTCCAGGTCGTGAACACCACTGGCCATGCTGACTTCCCCTATTGGTTGGCGGTAGGCCCGGACGGAGCCCTCTGGTTCACGTCCGAAAACGCACCGGCCAGGCTAGGGAGGATACAAGCGGACATGACGCTTAGCGTCGTAAACCTGGAGGGCCTGGGCGCGGATGAGCCCCTCCAGCTGGAATTCGTCAACTCGTCGCTGGCGTACCTGACAGCTCTGAATCAGTCCCATAACTCCACGACTGAAGTCTGCGTGTGCAACGGCCACGTCTACTCCTTCGACCCCAGTTCAACGTCTGCAACCTTGACCCCAACGAGGGTGGGGGGTGATTTCAACCTGATACTTCCGACGAGCGCGTCCTATGCCAACGGCGTCATCTATGTGGCCCAGCATGGTGCTTCGAATTTGATGGGGTACGACCTGGCAAACAGGACATGGACAGCGTACCCAACCTCTCGCGTGCCTTGGACGAACACAACGCTTCCGCTGTTGGTCGAAGCCAGCGGCTCAAAGGTTTGGTTCAACGAACACCTGGCGAACAAAGTCGGGCTCCTCGACCCCAGCACGGGCGTCCTCACGGAATACAGTGAATCCAACCCTCCGGCGACCAACTACACAGGGGTTCAGAATGACCTGTCGATCGCAGCTTCCCCCGCCGGCCTGTGGTTCACGTCCACGTCGGAGAACTACGTCGGATTCGTCGACCCGAACCAGGACCCTGGCCTGCATGTGACCACATTAGGAGCGGATTCAGCCACTCTCACTCCAGGAGCAAATGTCACCTTCTCGCTGAAAGTTACGGGGACCTGGTCTACTGCGATGCCCGTGAGCGTTTCGGATTCTGAGAACTATCAATCGATCCCGAGATTGATTCGGATAGTCCCAAGCGTCGACTCCATAGCGCAGGGTGCGAAGGCCCCTGTCGACCTGAAAGTAACCGTGGCCGTAGGGCTCGCGGTTCGAGCCGGGGACTACACGGTGGCGGTTACAATGACCGACGGCTATGTCCAGCAAACAGCCTATCTTTTCATCACGGTGGATTAGACAAGCATCATGCTCGTCGAGTGATGGAACCTGGGGACCTCCGGGTCCGCAGCGCAGCCCGCCGAGCCGTGCTCCTCCGTTCGGGACGAGGCTTAAATCCAGAACGCAGGTCCGGCCGGCCATGAGTTCGCTTCACAGCAGAGATGACCTTGCAGGACCCGGAATAGGCACCTACGAGGAGGTGGAGAGAGTCCTCCCCAGGGGATACAGCTCGCTTCTCGACCGAAAGGAGACGCAGAAGGCGCTTTTCGAAGCAAAGGGGTACATCGAGAAGCATTTGTGCAGGGAGCTCAACCTGATGATGGTCACGGTCCCCCTCATAGTAGACGCCCGGAGTGGGATCAACGACATGCTTGACAGAGACGGCTCGAGGACCCCGGTCCAGTTCCACATATCAAACGACTACGACAAACACCCCATCGACGCCCAGGTCGTGCAGGCTGCCACGAAGTGGAAGCGGTTCGCCCTGAAGGAGCTGGGGCTGAAGAGGGGGGAAGGAATCTGCACCGATATGCATGCGATCAGGAAGGATTACTTCCTCGACCACGATCACAGCGCCTACGTGGACCAATGGGACTGGGAGAAGGTAATATCAGCTGACCAAAGGAACCTCGCATTTCTGAGGCAGACTGTGACCAAGATCTGGAAGGTCCTGAAGGGGGCCGAAACCCAGGTTCACGAGCTCCATCCCAAGCTGAAGGGGAAGTATCCCGAGATGGCGGACAAGATAGAGTTCTTTCACGCGGAGGACGTGTTGGAGATGTACCCAAGGCTGCCGAGGAAGGAAAGGGAGACGGCCCTGCTGAAGGAGCACCCGGCGGCGTTCATAATAGGGATAGGCTGGGTCCTGAAGAGCGGTCAGCCCCATGAGATGAGGGCAGCCGACTACGACGACTGGGTGACGGAGACGAAGTCAAAGGACGGAAGGGTGATGCACGGGCTCAACGGGGACATCCTCGTCTGGAACCCTGTCACCAAGAGGCGCCACGAGCTTAGCTCTATGGGGATCAGGGTGGACGCAGCCGCGCTGAAGAAGCAACTCGAGATGAGCGGCCAGCAGGACTCGCTGAAGTTCGACTACCACAGGGGGATAATGAGCGGAGAACTCCCGCTTTCGATGGGGGGCGGCATTGGACAGTCAAGGACCCTCATGCTCCTGCTGAAGAAAGCCCACCTGGGGGAGGTAAGCGTGACCGTCTGGCCGAAGATCCTCAAGGACATTTGCGCCGAAAGGAACATCCACGTTCTGGAGTGAGCCCGTCACCTCGAACCGCCCCCTGGGGATGGACGGCGCCACCGACTCAGGCGCCCCTGAAGAGATGGTCCGGCGAGAGTGAGCGAGTCACATCAGGTCAAGCGTGGACTCGAAGTCCCAGCCCGGGAGGAACGAAGGGGATTCCTTCCTCCTGAAACCGTCGAGCACGCCGTCGTGTCTTAGTTCCGACACCACGAGGGCCGAGTAGGCCGGGGCCCCCGATGCACCTGGCGAGTTGTAGTTGATTATGTGAACCGAGCCTTCACCCTTGACCAGCAGGGCTTCGGGAACGAACCCCGAGGAGTCGATGACCGAGGTCCTCACGCCGAAAACCGCTCGGCGGTTTAGCATCTGTATGGAGAGGCCCGGGACGAAGTTCTGGACCCGGCCGCACATGGCGCTCTTCGAGAGGGAGCTCCTCCATTCCCCAGCCACCAAAGACAGGAAGTCGCCGTTGGCCATGAGCTTCAATTTCGGCTCCACAGGCCTGTCGAGGAAGGAAGCAGATTGCCTCAGGCCCAAACCCGAGTAGACGTAGGGGCCAGGCACCATCACAGCGTTGGGGCCTATCTGCCTCGAGCCATCGGCCCGAACCACGAAGTGCGGGTCGAGGAAGGGAAACTTCGGGAACTTGGGGGGCCTGTAGATGTTGGAAGAGACCTTGGAGGCGAAGGGCTCATCGACCACCCAATACTCTCCCCTGAAATTGAGTGAGGTGTACTCCTCGGCGAGGCCGCAGGCGTGGGCGATATCGATGGCGCCTCCGCCCGCGGCGTTGACAAGGTAACTGCACCTCACGAATGAGCTGCCGGCATCCGACCGGACTTCGAGCTCTGTCGCTCCCTCTCGTCTTCTCGCCGAGACGACGCGGTGGCCACCAAGAAATCTCACTCCTCGGGAGATGACGAGTCTCCACAGGTGACGGGTGAATTCGCCGAAGTCCACTGACACATCGGTCTTGGAGAGCAGCGCCGCCCGGCAGCGAACCTCCGGCTCGAAGGCCCTGACCCCCCTGCCGTCCAGGAGCTCGAGTTCGGCCTCCTCCATGCCGTTCTCTATCCCCCAGCCCCGGTACTTCTCGAGAGTCTGCACCTCAGACTCCTCAAGGCCCACGTTGAAGGTCCCAATCGGCCTCCATGGGAGCCCCCCGTCCATGGCCAGCCTCTCCCACATGGGATGCGAGACCTTTGATGTCCGCGCGAAGACCCTCTTATTCCGCGGGTCGAGGTAGAACGGCCTGTGTATGACTCCGGTGTTCCGAGACGACGTGTGCGCTCCCGCAGTCGCTGCCGTGTCGGCTATGGCGACAGCACAGTCATAGACGCTCGAAAGCCAGTACGCAATTGTGACCCCAAGGATACCCGCACCCGCCACCAGGATGTCGTAGTCAGCCGACCTGGCCATGGGCTCCCCGTCGAACGAAGGGCGGTTTAGGTTATTGGATTCAGATCCCTTTCAGGTACCCATTTGCTTCGAGCCACTCCATGTGGGCCCTGATGTACCTCCACAGGATGTCGGCCTTCCCGTTGTCGAAGTCCCAAGGGGCAACCAACACGATGTCCCCTTCGCGGATCCACATCCTCCGCTTGAGCTTCCCCCTGATTCTGCACTGGCGCGTGACCCCGTCGGAACACTTCACAATGACCTGGTCCCCTCCTGTCATCTTGATGGCCTTTCCGAGGATTTCCCCCTGCTGAGGCATGACGAGCTCCTTCAGGTTGGCCTCGCTCAGGACCTTTCTCTTACCCAACTCGGCTCACCCGACGCCGACACTGAGCGGATTTTAATGGTATCGCCTGAACCGCCCGTAATCCCCCCTGTGCCTCTCTCTGCGACCGTGGCGCCACGGCCTGGGGCCGCGCGAGGAGAGCGTCGGCTTGGACGGCTGCCTCGCATCCCCCTCCCTTAGTGGTCTGATGGGGGCCTTCGCTAGCGCGACGATTCTCGCGAAGTCGGGCCCTTCGTCCGTGCTCACGAAGGTGTAGGACCTGCCTATGTCCCCGGCCCTGGCCGTCCTCCCTACCCTGTGAAAGTACACCGTCGGGTCTTCTGGAACGTCATAGTTGATGACGCAGTCGACCTGCCTGACGTCTATCCCCCTACTGGCCACGTCAGTGGCGACAAGGACGTCAGCTCTTCCAGCTCGGAAGAGGTTCATGGAATGGTCGCGTTGATTCTGGCTCAAATCCCCGTGCAGCGCAACAACGCTCAGGAATCGCCTCTCGAGCTCCTTCGCCAGCCTAATCGTCCCGTGCCTGGTCCTGCAGAAGACGACGGCGCTTTTTCTGTTCTCTTTGCTAAGGATGTCGAGGAGGAGGTTCAACTTCTCGTCTCTCTCCACCCTGGCATAGAATTGCTCCAGGGTCTCCGCAAAAGGTTCGTCGGCGTCAACCATCACCTGCACCGGGTCAGTCATGTACCTCTGCGAGAGCTGTCGTATCGACCTGGGCATGGTGGCAGAGAAGAGAGCCATCTGCCTGTTACGAGGAATCCTGGCTATGATGTAGTCCACGTCGTCGATGAACCCCATGTCCAGCATGACGTCGGCCTCATCCAGGACGACGAACTTTACGGAATCGAGCTTCAGGGTCCCCCGCTTGAGGTGGTCGATGGTCCTTCCAGGGGTCCCGACGACGACATGGGCTCCCTGCCTTAGAGCGTCCAACTGGACGTTCATCGACTGGCCGCCGTAGATGGTCACCACCTTTACTCCCGTGTAGGCACCCGTCTTCTGAAGTTCGAGCGTGATCTGAACTGCGAGCTCCCGAGTGGGGGCGAGGATCAGCCCCTGCACCCGACGGTCTCTCTCGTCCACCGCCTGGACGAGCGGGATTCCAAAGGCCAAGGTCTTCCCTGAACCAGCCTTCGCCTGGCCAATCAGGTTCCTCCCTTCGAGGAGTGGCCCTATGGCCTGCGCCTGAATCGGAAACGGTCGCACATAGCCAGCTGCAAGAACCCCCTTCCTGACCGGAGGGCTGAGTCCTAATTCCTCGAAGCTATCCAATTTCAATCCCTTACAACAACTCCCGCGTCACCCCCCATCGACAGCGCCTCAACGGGGTCAAGATGGCACGGAGATTGGAGCTTGACCCGACCACTGCTCCCCTGTATATAAGACGGCCGAGTCGAAGCGAGGCGTCGGCAGTTGTCCCATGCGCTGAGAGTAGTAGGGCATAAGAAGGCCCACCGGAAGGGCTCGAGGTCGTGCGGGAATCCACCGTCCAGTCCGAGAAACGTGAGGCGGAGTGCCCGGAATGCGGAGCCAAGGCGAGGTTGTACCGGACCCCTCGGGGCCTGAGATGCGCCGAATGCGTCAGGAGGATGGACTCGGGCGGATTAGGATTCAGATAGATATACAGTAACACACCTGAGCGACCATAAGGTGGGCAGAACCGGCCCCGCTTTCTCTCATGATGAACCGCCGGTTCGCGTTGATTATTGCTCTGCCTGGGATGAAGCGAGGTCGAGCTCGCTCTTTGCCCACCTCAACCCGTCATCGGTTGCGGTGGCATTGAATTTGAGGGCGTCCGTGAGGTCTGCCTTCCACTGGTCGAAGGTGACGTGGATGATTCTCCCCACGAAACGCTCTCGAAGGTGCCGAAGCGAATCGAGATGCTTCGATGCGTAGAGGTACTTCGAGTATTGGGGAGTATTCAACTGGTCTTCGGAGAGGTATATCGGCTCCCTGCGGAACCCCGTTGCGATGATTGCCTCGTTTAGTTCGTGTATCACGACCGCCGCTTCTTCGATGAACCCTTCGTGGGTCGCGGCCCGAAACGTCCCTCTCGGCAGCACTCTGAACAGGTACGTCGCATGGCCCCCTTCGGAGGTGACTTCAAGGGCGACTACGTTTCCTTCGGATGCCGCACGGCCAGACAGGGGAAGCATGAACCAGACGTAGACCTGGTCCTTCGACTTCCTCAGACCTACCGCCTCGAGACTCGTCTCGGCGAGCCCGGCGAGGTAGCGGTAGGAGCCGGCCACTGGGGAGAGCTCCACGCACTTCTCCAGCTTGGGCCAGAGGTCCGGAGAGATTGTCTCCACATCCGGCCGGTACGCCGCGCGCCCCTCAATCATGAGCCTGCTTAGTTTCTGAAGTTCGTCATAGCCGGCCGAAGGAATCATCGTCCTGATCGTCTCGATGGAAGCGGCTTCGACGCTCTTTGTCGCCTCCCTCAACTTCTCAACGAAGAACTGAGTATTGTCTCCCAGCCTCGAGAGTTCGATGGTCCCCCGGCCACGAATTGCAATCCTCACCTTGTAGGATTCAAGGGTGACTGCGACAAATTCGGAAAAAGGGAAGCGGACGGGGACGCCGTTGTAGGGGAGAACGACCAGAGCGGTCTCGTAGATTCTCGCCCTGCATTGCGTCGACTGCTGCTGCGAGGAAAGGTAACAGGGCGCTTCGTAGAACACCTTGGGCTCCTCCATTAGGAGGGCCCTGGCCATGGCGTCTCCCCAGCTCTCCGTGACTTCCTTCACCAGTTGGTCATAGTTCGTTCCCAGCTGCGAGAGGACGACGACGGTTCCGCTACCAGTAGTGAGGGAAGCCCGATAGTTGGCGGCTTCGAATTTGCCGAGCTCCGTGTAGGCGATGAAACTTGAGCTGTCGGTGTCGGGCATGATGAGAAGACCTTCACTCCAGACCTCTGCGAGGGCGTCGACAGGGGCTTGCTGGGAAGGAAACAGGACCTTGCATCGTGCGTCGAACAGCTTCTCCCCAAAGGATGACTCGGGGGCTGTCTGCTCCGGAGCGGACCCTTCCATCCTACATCGCGTCTACGATGTCCTTCTCCACTTGTTGGATGTCCTTCTCTATCTCCTTCTTCTTGGTCTTGTAGACCTTGTCCGAGATGGTGCCATCCTTCTTCATCGAGTCCAGGGACTGGAGCTTCTGCTGAAGTTGCTCCTTCTTGGCCTTTAGGTCCGATACGGCGTCCTCCCCCAGCGCCGACCTGGCGATCTGGACGTCAAGTAGACGCTCTTGCTCCTTGTACTTCTCCAGGTAGAACTGGGCGTCCTTCCAGCTGAGCCCCTGACCTATCATCTGCTCCGTCTGCTGGATCTTGGCCTGTATGTCCGCCTTCTGTTTCCGAAGGTCGTCTGCTGAACTCATGCCCTAAGCGGAGGCTACCTTCGTCCCACAGTTGTTGCAGAACCGCGCAGAGGCCGAAAGGGGCGCACCGCAATTGGAGCAGGTTGTCTGTTGGAGCGATGCGCCGCAAACTTCGCAGAACTTGCCACTGGAGGTAGGTTTGCCGCAACTGGGGCAGGTGATCCGGACTTTCTCAGCCCCCTTTATCTCTGCGGTGTAGTCTTGGGCGTACATGGCCTCAGACGCCTTCTGGCCGAACGCAACTGCCCTGGCCTTCTGAACCGTTACCGCCTGCCTGGGAGAGCACTCCACGCACATCAGGGCCTGCTCGTTCCAGCAGGTCGCGTCAACGTACTTGGTGCACCCAGGGCACTTCGTGAAGTGGCCTCTAGCTTCCGCTATTCCTTCGTCCAGGGCCTTCTCGTGAGCTTCACGCCATCTCGAGTCTGCCATATAGCCAGCAGCCGAACTCCCTCCCCAGGCCCCCCCGCCGAACCCTCCGAGCCTTCCCCCAAGCCCGCTGCTGATGCTGCTGGCGGCGCCCAGAAGCCCCTTTGCCTTTGCGAAGGGCGCTTCTCTGTACTTCGTTAGAAAGCCGTCTCCACAGATGTCGCACTTGAACTTGAAGGAGAACCCGTTTTGGTCGGACATGTCGTCGAAGTTCTTGACAAAATCACGCAGAACCATTTCTAGCTCCCTGGCCCGAGCATTTTCTCACGATATTTAAGTGGATTTCGACCTCTTCGCCTTCCTACACGGACCCGAGGGCATAACTCGTTCGTTCACTCTCAATCAAAGGACGGAGAGGAACTGGACAACCTTTCTCGATAGAAACGTGAAGATCATCTTTGAGAGGGTAGGAATTGACCTGCAAACTGAAGTGAACGCGGACTTCGTCGGAGGACGTTTCGCCAAGAAACCATGGGCCAATTCCTGGCTAGATGCTAGCACCAGTCCTGAGACCTGTAGGTTGCAGAGAAGACAAAGGCTTGGTCCCCAACGCTAGACGAACGCTGAGTTCGGAAGCCTGTTTTCAGGCTGCACCTTTTATAATCCGGGCTCCCCTGGAAATGGCTCGCATGGCTCCGGGAGAAGGTCCAGGCAAGGTGGAGGGCATAAGAGTCGACATACCCTCTTATGTGGATCCACCTGATTTCAGAGAATTGACACACCTCTGCCTCCCTTTCGAGGACGGTCAGCTGTGCCATATGGGGGTTGGGGGCGCACGCGTATTCTTGGTCCACCCTTTACATGTCTCCGAGGCCAACAAGATTCTCAAGAAATACGGCGTTGAAATAGTCGGCGGGAGGCAAGCGAGGCCCGAGACAGACCACTTGATACATGCCCACGAGACAACAACGGAGTCTCGCAACTAGCCAGAATCACAGTATGAACGCTGAGCGAGTGAAGACACTCACCTATTCAGGAGTCCAAATGGAAGGAGGAGCAGCCAACATCTTCCACCATGATCGTCTACCTGGGCAGAATCCTCTACGGCCTCCCAATTCCGATGATTGCTGGCGGCG
>Ga0187778_10001884_pt1 | contig 14452 bp, 16 predicted proteins | sample 1015_Q2_SP5_20_M_FD_132418 | JGI IMG/M metagenome (GOLD analysis project Ga0187778, IMG submission 132418) | Tropical peat soil microbial communities from peatlands in Department of Meta, Colombia - 1015_Q2_SP5_20_MG | ecosystem: Environmental > Terrestrial > Soil > Wetlands > Peat | place... | reverse complement strand
GAGCTTGTCGCTCACCGACAAAAAGAAGGAGATCCTGCGGGCGGTCTTGTCCTATTTGCACAGGTAGCAGAATTGGCTTCAGGTTAAACTCCGCGACTTTTCCACATGGTTGTTCGTATACTTTTCAGCAACCAGCGGATGACCTTCTCCGCGCAACGGATCCCCATGCAATTAAGGGTCGAAGATCTCAGCAAGAACTATCGCGGGAATGTGCAGGCACTCCGCGGAGTGAACCTCGCCCTCAAGCCGGGCGTGCTTGGTCTGCTCGGTCCGAATGGCGCCGGGAAATCCACGCTGATGCGCATCTTGGCAACCATCACACGACCTTCCTCAGGCCGTGTCCTCTGGAATAATTCTGACATTGCGCAGCATCCGGACGCGCTTCGTTCCTCTCTCGGCTATCTGCCTCAGGACTTCGGCGTTTATCCGAATCTCAACGCGGTCGAGTTCCTTGACTACCTCGCCGCGGTCAAAGGCATTCCGGCCGCAGACGCTCGCCGGCGCATTTCCGAGTTGATTGCGCTTGTTAATCTCGCGGACGCAGCGAAACGGCCCCTTGGCGGCTACTCCGGCGGAATGCGCCAGCGCGTGGGCATCGCGCAAGCCCTGTTGAACGATCCACAACTCCTGATTGTCGACGAGCCCACGGCTGGCCTCGACCCCGAGGAACGCGTTCGTTTCCGCAATCTCCTCTCCGAACTTTCCGGGGAACGCCTCGTGATTCTCTCGACTCACATCGTTTCCGACGTGGAAGCCGTTGCGACGGAGATCGCCATACTGGCGCACGGCCAGCTTCTCGCTCACGGCGCGCCGGAAACGCTTCTTGCCGGAGTCACCGGGAAGATATGGGAAGTCGTGGTCCCGAGCGCCGAGCTTCCTGCTCTGCGCGCAAAACATCTCATCAGCAGTACCGCTCATCGCGCGGATGGTGTCCACGCTCGCGTCGTCTCCGATTCTGCGCCTTCCGGTGCAGCCCGGCCCCTCGAGCCGTCTCTCGAAGATGCCTATCTTTCCATTCTTGCTACCCATCGAAATGCTGTCCCGGCCGGAGTTGTTGCGTGATTGCTCTGCGCCGCATGATCGCCATCGCCCTCGCTGATTTCCGCGAGCGCACGCGCCGTTACAGCTTCTTTCTTTCGTTCCTTTTCGCCGTTTTCCTCGGCTACGCGGCCGCCACCGGAAAAATCTTTCTGCAGTTCGACGAATATCGCGGCGTTTATACCTCCGGATGGATCGGCACTCTCGTCGCCCTGGTGATTACTTGCTTTGTGTCTCTCGTCGGCTTTTATATCGTGAAGAACTCCGTTGAGCGCGACCGTTCCACCGGCGTCGGGCAGATTCTCGCCGCCACACCTCTTTCGAAGACCACTTATGCCTTCGGCAAATTTCTCAGCAACTTTGCCGTGCTTTCCACCATGGTGGCCATCCTGGCCCTGGCTGCGCTCGTCGTGCAGTTCTCGGTCGGCGAAGACAGGCACATCCATCTTTGGGCCTTGCTTTCGCCGTTTCTCCTGCTGGCGCTGCCTGCCATCGCGCTTACCGCGGTACTTGCACTCTGTTTTGAAATGCTGTCTTTTCTGCGTGGCGGCTTTGGAAATGTCGCCTGGTTTTTCGTTTGGAATCTCGGTCTCACCACGCCCATCATCACAGGCCGTAACTGGCTCGATCCCAGTGGGCTCATTACCGTCATGAATTCCCTGGGTGCGGAAGCGAGGCGTTACGTGCCGAACTACCACGGCGGCATGTCTTTCCAGATCGACATCGGCCAGCACGTGAAGGTTGTTGAGGCATGGCGCTGGCCGGGCATCCCGTGGGACGCTCGCTCCATTCTTCTGCGCCTGATGTGGTTTGCGGTTGCCTTTGCCATCGTGCCGCTTGCCGCGTTCGTCTTCGATCGCTTTGATACGGCCAGGTCCGGCGGAGAAGGGAAGCGGAAACAAAAAGGTTCTCCGGTCCTTACGCCTCAGCAAGAGGCGCTGGCGCCAAGTGCCATTTCTTCGCCCGCCCAGATTCATCTCACCCCGCTCGCGGGCAGCCCACGTGCAAATGCTCTGGGCCGCATCTTCGCCGCGGAACTTCGCCTCGCCCTTTTCGGCAGGCGCTGGTGGTGGTACGCGATTGCGATTGGCTTGCTGATCGCGGAATTCGTCGCTCCACTGGAGGCTTCTCGTGGTCCCATCCTCGCCAGTGCCTGGATGTGGTCCGTCTTTGTCTGGTCGCCGATGGGAGCGCGCGAATCGCTCTATTCCACTCGCCAACTCCTCTTTTCTTGCGCGAATATCCTTCCGCGCCAGTTGCTCGGGTGTTTTCTCGCAGGGTTGTCGATAGCCCTTCTGATAGGAGCAGGCGCAGCCATACGGATTGTCATTGTGGGCGATTATCCAGGCGTGCTTGCCTGGTTGGCGGGCGCCTTTTTTCTCCCTTCGCTGGCCCTGTTTCTGGGAGTCTCAAGCGGAACAAGCAAACCATTCGAAGGCTTTCTTACATTGCTCTGGTACGTCGGTCCAATGAACCACACTCCCGGCCTGGATTTTACGGGCGCCGCCAATGGACCTCACACCGCATCGTATGCCGTAGTTTTCGTCGCCTTAGCTGCAGCGTGTCTCGCCTCCGCGTTCGCTTTTCGCGCTAGACAACTTCAGTCTCTATAACGTGCTTGTCAACGCGCTTCTGTAATCGGCACGGTCTGCCGTTATTCACCGGGGCGCACCATTAATTCTAAGTGCAGACAAGTCGTGAGGATTGACCGTTCTTAGATCTTGACGCCCCAGAAGGCGGCGTCTGGTTTGGTGAGAGCAATACCGATGTCCCAGGCCTCGTGACCACGCCACACCACTTCGCCTTGGGTGCTCCGTCCGGCGTCGGGAAGCACGATGCGCACCTGGCGGTGAAGGGGCAGATCGGCCCCAACAACAGCCATGCAGCCGGAGTGGCTTACGTCGACGGTGACGCCATTTGCGCAGCGGCGCTTTTCACCTTCTTCCCATTCCACAAGGAAGCGTAGGCTGGCCACGGTACGCTTGTGAGAACGCATCTTTGCCCAGCGATCTTCGAAATCGTGCGAATGGGTGGCGAGCGATTCTGCGGTCGGAGCGGACATAAAGAAGACCTCGTCGGAAGGATTACTGCCTAGGGAAGGGCCAAAACAAAAGTTAGTCTCGTGAGCGCTGCGTGTCAATGGTACTGCTCACAAAAAGTGACTGTAGTCGCAAAAAAAACTAGGGCGCTTGTTGCCGGGGAAATTCGCGCAGGCGAATCAGCAACCGATGCAAATGCATCGCATCCTGCGTGGGAAGCGAATTGATTTTCATGCCCACCCCACGGCCCGCATCCGCATGTTTTACGACGGCTTCCGCGCGAATCTGCCCTTCCTGAACCAGAAAGTGGAGATTCATTAGGTCGCCCTCGCGCTTTCGCGCGCGCGTTTCAATGAAAAGGCCGGAGGGACTAAGATCCTTGACTCGCGAGATATCGCGACCGGCAGAGGACTCCCAATACACCCAGACATCGTTGGCGGAGATGCGAGAGGTGCGTCTGCGGGAGGGGCCGGTTGTGACTTGCAAAGTGCTCACCGTCTTCACCCAGACCGCTCTTGAGGCTTCGAGAGAGAGGTATGAATTTTCGCAAACGCGTAGACCAGATGTCAACAGGAGATTAGAAAATGCCTGTTTTACCAGCGAAAGAGCGGCGTCCACGCGCGGAAGTGCGGCAAAGCTGATCTGATACAGCTTGCGTTGGGCGCTGCGCAAGTCCTGAGCGGAGAACAGCACAACTAGTCCAGGCTTTCGAACACGCCGTCACCCTGTTTTGCGTTGCTTACCTCCGAGTTGGGTTCGTTCCGTAATTTGTGCCCGAGGGCGCCAAACAATTTCACTTCCCCGGGTCCGCCTCTGTTGGGTTCGTTTCGTAATTTGGCACGTGCGGACGGGGCAGAGCGGTTGGTGTGCGGGCGGTGCCCGAATCATTGCCTTCGTCGTCTGGCATTTGGTCGGAACGGTTCGATGGGTTCGGTTCCGCTTTACGTTTGTCTTGCAGGCGCTCGAGTTCGTGCATCGCTTGGAACAACTGGCGGTTGACGGCACTTTGAAAGCGCAGGATGCGGTCGACACCTTCCCAATGGAACGCTCGGTGCTGACCTACGTCCTTACCCTCATAAGCCAAGAGGCGGGAGAAGCGAATGGACTCGGCAATGATTTTCTCCGTGAGGAGACCCTCCAGATAGCCCACGGGTTGGTAGTGCTCCCAGATGCCCGCTACCAAATCACCGTATGCCTGCCACAGCTTGTCGCCTTCTTCCCCAGGCGGGAGCGGCTGGCGGGCAAAGAAGCCGTGCTTGCGAGCGTTCTGTTTGCTCTTTTCCTTTCCTTCGGGTGTCTTCGGACCCGTAGAATGTTGGGCGTTGGCACGGTTGGCAGCCAGCTTCTGCGGGGAGACTCCCTTAGCCTGCTCGCTCTGGGATTGTTCGGACGTCGCCTCGAATTTCGGGTTGTTAACCTCCCCGTGAGTCCCGCTCGTCACGGGATTGCTTTCTTGACCTTCATTTGCTTCGTGGGACATGAGCCCACCTCCTGATCAGGGCAACTTGGGCGTGTCCTGATCTACAAGAGGGTCTGGTAGTTGTTTTCCTCTCTCCATTGTCGGGCGGGAAGGTCTACCCGCCGCCGGACATTCGGGCCCTCACACGCGGCCTTCGGCCGGTGCGCGGTCCGGCCGTGTGACCTAACGTCGGCCGCGGACCCGTCCCGGAGGCCCACTCGGCAACGGCCGTCATAGCACGCCAACAAGCCGCAGGAAGCTAGACAACCGCTATACCCATGGCCATGGGATCTCCGGCGGAGTGAGATGGGGGTCCGCCGGCTTTACAGCGGTTGAGTCCATTAACCTTGCGAGGAGCTGGCACCTTGGCCTGGCCCCGCGATGAGGCCGGCAAACTGGCGACGCAGACCCGAAACGTGATTCGCCTACTTGGCGTTTCGGTACAGATCTCAATTGCCTATTTTTGTGTCTGATCCTGATTCCTTCGCTTCGCCCAACGAGCCAAAACTGCCTTGCGCGCAATCTCGCTACGTCGCTCTGGTGACAACTTCGTCGCCCGCGCTTTGCCTCCCTTGGCTCCTCCGATCTTTCCCAAGGCGACAGCATGCGGGTTTTTCTTTTTTGCCATGATAGACACACCTTATTCACAACAACTGTTAGAAATCAACGCCCAAATAAAGCCTTGACATGTACTTAGGCGGGCAAGTAAAATCCAGAATACTTGAGCGCCTATGTATTAAGGAGGCTTCTCGTGAAGAATCCACATGGAGGAGTATCGAGGGATGTGCAGCTTGCCCGTTCTCTTTGGGGCCCACTCTCGCGGCCTGCCCTTATACGACTTAAGGAGCTAATCGAGCGGTACGGCTTATCTGTTGCCGGAGGGGAGCTGCAGTACTTATACGAGGGATGGTATGTAACTCACGCTGGACTCCTTGGGATCGCTCAACGCAGTCATTGCGCCGGAATCCGCGTTCAGCAAGTACGCGAGTTTTGCGAGCCCACTGTCGGTCGATGGGTGTTTAAGGCAACCGTATATCGGAGACGTAACTCGAGGGGTTTTGTCGGCTATGGTGATGCCGATCCTTCAAATGTCTCTTCTATGGTTCGAGGCGCCGAGTTGCGCATTGCTGAAACTCGCGCCGTGAACCGCGCCCTGCGAAAAGCCTATGGCATCGGCCTTTGTTCTGTCGAAGAGTTAGGCGCGCTCTCGAGTTCGCCGAGAGCTTCCTCCATTCCGGCGCCGTCAAACGGGTCTCCTTCCTCCCACGGTTCGGGTAATGGCCAACCCCGGCTTCGCGATAAGCTCTGCCTCTTGATTCGCCAATACAACCTCGATGCCAATCTCGTCAAGGCCTATGCCGCGGACTTCTGCGGTACCAAGATTCTAAGCGAAGCCAGTCGCGATTCCGTCGAGCGCTTTATCGCCCAGCTGGCCAAGTCCGCGAAGGAAAACAGAGACAGCCTCGTCTGCAGGCTGAATGCCTACGCCCAAGCGCCGGAGGTGAACTCGTGAAGCGACATATCCCAGGCCTCCATTCCTGGCAACCCGATGACAGGAACCTTCTGGAGGGTCTCTTCCTCGTTCGCGTCGAGCGAGCGTTCTTCCGCTGGCAGCCGAAAAAGCCATTTCTCGAACTGCGATTTGTTGTCTTGGAACCGCATGCCTTAGAGAAAAAGTCTTTCGTTGGACGATTGTACTGCACAGATAAGGCACTTTGGAAATTCAGCTGGTTTTTGCGTGATTTTGGTTATGACGCAGAACTGCTCACTCAGGATCAAGTCGATATAAACGCTCTCCTGCAGCTACGGGGCGTCGTGCGAATCTCTCGCTCCGTCGTCAACGGCCGTCATTACCAGAATCTCGATGCGTTCGCACCGGCAGGCGAATGGGAAGTGCTCTCGTGCGCGACTGCCAAGGTAACTGAGCCGAGGGAAGAGAAAACGTGATCTTTAGCCACACCCAAATCAGGAACTACCTCCGCTGTCCGCGCAGTTATCGCTACCGCTATCTCGAGGGCTGGCGGGAGAAGGAGACACGGGCAGGCATGATCTTCGGCCGCTGTTTTGAGAAGGCACTGGAGTCTTATTTCTGCGGCGACGATTGCGGAGCGACACTGTATCGGGAGTGGTGTGCCTTCCGCGAGACTCCGTTCGAGTACAAGAAGGGAGAGACTTGGGATCGGTTAGTCCATCAGGGCGTGCATCTGCTCGAGCGCTTTGCCCAGGACAACCGAATCCGCATTTCCCAGCCACAACAGAATCTTCAAATCAAAGTGGTTCGGGAGCTCCCCAAGGCAAATCAGTTTGTTGCCTACATTGACGCCATCGGTGAACTCGATGGCGTCCGATGTCTCATGGACTGGAAGACCACAACCAGTCGTTATCCCGAAGAGCCAATAGGGCTGCTGTCGCTCGATCCGCAGTTGATCTGCTATTCCTGGATCACCGGCATCTCTGACGCGGCGCTCGTCGTTTTTGTGCGCAAGCATCAGCCTGAAATTCAGTATCTCAAAACCTACATCTCGGAAGAACAGCGGATGGAATTTGGCAGGCTGCTTGACACCACGATCAGGCAGATAGAATCTGCTCAGTTTCCACCCAACAGCGGGATCCGCTTTCCCCAAAATGGGTGCGTAAGCTGCCCCCATCTGGGCCTCTGCCTCGACAATCAAGCCCTAATTGACGGGAATCTGATCCGCATTTCGGGAGGGAATGATCTTGCCTGGCTTGACGACCTTGTGGATTAACAGGGGGCTTATGGTGACTCCTGAGATCAATCGGCGGCGCGCCGTGTTCGTGCTCGGCAGAATCGATGAAATCTTGTCCTGGGAGAAGACCAAGGAACAGGAAAAAGACGTGCGTTTCGTCGAGCTTGGAGAATACCTGTGCGAAGTGCGGGCAAAGCAGTACTGGAAATTGGAGAATCTGAAATCGTTTGATGAATTTCTGGAGAAACGCTTTGTTGATTCACGGCGGAAAGCCTATTACCTGATGGCGATACACGAGAACCTGACGAAAATCCCCAGACACGATCTGCGTCAGGTGGGCTGGAGCAAGGCCACAGAACTCGTCAAGGTGGCGAGGAGGGATGGAAAACAGTTTGACTGTGCAACCTGGTTGCACAAAGCCAAAGAAATGCCAAAGGACGGATTCAAGGTCGCGGTGGAACGGCACCTCAATGGCAAGGAAACTGAGCCATGGGAGATTCTCTATTTCAAGTTTTATAAGAGTCAGCTGTCGGTCATCGAGAGAGCTCTCGAGGCGGCAGCGCTAATGCTCGGAACCGACAAATCACGGGGTTATTGCCTGGAGATGATCTGCGCTGACTTTCTGGCAGGAGCACATTTGGAGAGAGATGTTCGATAAGCCGTTTCATTCCAACTGGGATGAACTAACGCATGGCGGAACTCAGAGTACTTAGATGACTGAGTAATTTAGAGCCTCTATGAGCAGACTTCGGCAGCGGGAACCTCGACGGAAACTCGATCCCAAAGAGTATCGCCTTCTTCGCGAATTGGTTTTACAGAGGGATGGTTGGCGATGTCAATTGTGCGGGTCCACTAAGAACCTGCAAGTCCATCACCAGAAATTCCGCAGCAGGTTGGGGGACGACACAGCACAAAACCTCGTAACCCTGTGTGTCGACTGCCATCAAGCTGAACACGAGCACCGCGAATGCCGCCAGGGTGCCGGCACAACATTATGAGTCAGCTGTGTCTTGTGCAGTTGGAGTGAAGATCGAGTTCCGAGTAGCAAAGAATTCCGGTTAGAGGAGCAGAGACTGAATGAAGTTTTCCACGGGTGGGAAGATATACCGGAAAATGATCAGGCTGACGAGGATGCCCGGCATGGCGAAGGTTCCCGTGCGAATCCAATCCAGATAACCCCGGGCCCGATCCTCGCTCATTAGCAGCATGATTACCGAGCTTCCATCCAGCGGCGGGACGGGAAGAAGGTTGAACACGCCGAGAAGAAGATTCAAAGAAAAAAGGACAAATAGGACGACGGCGACGAAGCTGTGGGGTCCGCCGCTGTTATCCCACTCCAACAGGTGCATGACAGCGGCGACGCGAAGGCCAAACGCGCCCAAGAGCATAAGGGTAAAATTCGTGGCGGGTCCGGCGAGGGCCATCACCGCCGCGCGATGCGGGTGACGCCGCGCCCAGTTCGGGTCGTAGGGCGCGCTGGCAAATCCGATCATGCCGCCATTCAGAAGGAAAAAGCTCAAAAGCGGAAAGACCACCATGCCGTACGGGGAACGGCGGATGTGCGGCACCGGGTTCAGCGAAACCTGGCCGCCCAGGTCGGCAGTGTTATCCCCGCCCAGTTTTGCCGCCAGAGCGTGAGCCGCTTCGTGGCATGTCGTGGAGAAAAGAAAAACGACATAGTAGATGAAGCCGAGGAGCAGGAACTGGGGAGTGAGATTTGGCATAAGAAAATCAGGTTAGGATTTCCCGTGCTGGAAAGCAAGTTGGAAGGAACAGCCGCAGCAGAATTTCCGTGCGGACGGTTCCCTCGGCCATCGGCGAAGGGTTAGGCCTTTTACTAGGACTGAGTTCGCGGTAATATGCTCCCAACACGTGTGTTGGCCGCCTTTTCTGGTGTGCGAAGCGGGCAGAATTTGGGGATGAACGATGCAGGCCTGTCTGCTGCGCACACCCTCTCGAATCGAAAACAATCCTCTTGAGTACAAGGATGTGGAGCCGCCCAAACCAGGGAGCGGACAAGTATTGGTGCGCGTGCACGTCTGTGGTGTGTGCCGGACAGACCTCCATGTGATCGAGGGGGAATTGCCGCCCAAGAAATCACCGATCATTCCCGGACACCAGGTGGTCGGAACGGTCGAAGAGGCTGGCCCAGACGCGACGCGATTTTCGAAGGGAGCGCGCGTAGGCATTGCCTGGCTGCATCAAGCGGATGGGACCTGCGAGTATTGCCGGCGAGGAGAAGAAAACCTTTGCGACGCACCCTTATTTACCGGTTACAGCGTGGATGGCGGCTATGCCGAGTGGATTGTGGCGCCGGAGGGTTTCGTCTATCCCCTGCCCGAGAGACTTCCGGATGAGCACGCGGCTCCCTTGCTCTGCGCTGGAATCATCGGCTACCGGTGTCTGCGGTTGGCCGAGGTGGAGTCCGGGGCGAAGCTGGGATTCTATGGTTTCGGTGCGGCTGCGCATGTTGCTATTCAGGTGGCCAATTACTGGGGGGTGGAGGTTTATGCATCCACTCGCGACGTACAGCATCAAACGCTAGCGAGAGAGTTGGGAGCAAAGTGGGCGGGAGGCGCTTTGGACGCTCCGCCCGTCAAGCTGGACGCGTCTATCGTGTTCGCACCTGCAGGTGAGATTGTGCCGGAAGCCCTGAAAGCGCTTCGCAAGGGAGGGAGGTTGATCCTCGGCGGGATCCACATGAGCCCCATACCTTCCTTCGCATACGAATTGCTTTACCAGGAACGGATGATCCGCAGCGTTGCCAATAATACGCGGCGGGACGGAGAAGAGTTCTTGAAACTGGCGGCAGAAATTCCGGTGCGAACCCATATCCAGGTCTTTCCCTTAATCGAGGCCAATCGCGCACTCAACGCCCTCAAGAATGACGGCATATCCGGGGCCGCAGTGCTGCAGGTACAATCCTGAATCTTCGAGTGGAGAGGAACGAATCCATGAAAATGCGGCTAGCGCTTTTTCTGACGGTCGCAATGTGCTTTATGGCCTGCTCGGGTGGCTCGGTTCCGTCAAAGGGCCAGCCGAACGGAGCGGCTTCGCGTCCCGGAGCGCCGCAACCCCTGGGCGCAGCGGGAGAGCAGGAATTGCGAACCGTTCTCGACAGCGGAAGATTGGCGGACCTGCAGTGGCCAAACTTTTCGGAGCACAGCGCGGCCGCGAAGGAATTTTATGACGAAGATGGCTACCGGCTGGGATGGATTCACGACGGAAAGCCCACCCCTCAGGCACTGGAGCTGATTGGGATACTCGAGGATGCGGATCAAAAGGGGCTGGATAGCAGGGATTACGACGGCGAGCGTTGGCCGCAGCGGCTGAAACTGTTGCAAGGTTCTTCGGGCGCTCCGGAATCGGATCTCGTCAAGTTTGATGTGGCGTTGACCGTGTCCGCCATTCGCTATGGAAGCGACCTGCACCTGGGAAAGGTCGATCCGAAGGTGTTGCACAAGGACTTCGATCCGGAACGTGAGAAACACAACGCCGGTGCGTTTCTTTGGAAAAACATAGCGAATGCGCAGAGCGTGAAAGAAGCCGCGGCGCCTATCGAGCCGCCCTTTCCGGGCTATCAGCGGGCGCTCATGGGCTTGCACAAATATATGCAAATGGCCAAGGAAGAAGTGCCGGACCCTCTGCCACAAGTCAGCAAACCCATTGCACCCGGGCAGCAGTACGAGGCCGTCGGAAAATTGGCAAAGAGACTCCAGTTTCTTGGTGATCTGCCGGCTTCCGTAACCGTGCCCGAAGATTCTCATCTGTATTCCGGTGAGGTCGTTGACGGCGTGAAACACTTCCAGCTCCGCCATGGTTTGGAGGCAGCCGGAAAGTTGGGACCGCAGACAATTACGGAATTGAACCGCCCTATGAGCGACCGGGTCGAAGCTCTGCGGCTGATGCTGGAACGCTGGCGATGGGTGCCGCACAGCTTTTCACAGCCACCCATTATCGTGAACATCCCGGAGTTTGTGCTCCGGACGCTGGACGCTCAAGGGAATCCGACCATGATCATCCCCGTGGTCGTCGGGCGCGCGATGAGGACGCAGACGCCGGTGCTCGAGGAAGACATGAAGTACGTCATCTTCTGGCCCTATTGGAACGTTCCTCCGAGCATTTTGCGCGGGGAGGTCATTCCTAAAATCGCCAAGGACCCGGCGTATGTGCAGAAAAATAATTTTGAGGTGACCACCTATTCGGGAGGGGTAGTGACCGATGGAGTGGTCAGCGAAGACGTGCTGGCGCAGTTGCGCGCCGGGAAACTGACGGTTCGACAGAAGCCGGGACCGAAAAACGCGCTGGGCTTGATCAAATTCATCTTCCCTAACGACCAGAACGTTTACCTCCATTCGACTCCATCGCAGGCTCTCTTTAGCGAGGCTCGGCGTGATTTCAGCCACGGCTGCATTCGCGTGGAGGATCCACAAGCTCTTGCGACCTGGGTGCTGCGAAACAATCCGGGATGGACGAAAGACCGTGTGGACGCGGCTTTCAAGGCGGAGAAACAGGAGCAGGTCAATCTGACGTATCAGATTCCCGTGTTGATCGTCTACGGCACGGCGATTACCAAGGAGAGTGGCCAGGTCTTCTTCTACGACGACATCTACGGCTATGACAAAGAGTTGGAAAAGCTGTTCAACCAGGCCTACGCGTCGAAGAGTTAACAGGGCAGGACTCTACCAGACGCTTCCAAGCCGCGATTCCTAGGGCTTCTCATGCGCAGAGGCCGGCACGCCATGCGAGTTTCGCATCCTGTCCTAGTGGCGAAAATGGAGGAACGACAACTGACTTTCGAACCGGAGGCTTACGATTGTGCGGGTAGATTGTTGGAAACTAAGGCCGCTTAAGACTTGCATGCAGCGAGCGGGCTATGTCATTCAGCGGCAGGGTGGGAAGAACCACAGCCGTAGCACCACGTGCGGACCCGGCCAGTATCCACATGAACGAAGCCCGATCGCGGATAATAGCCGACGCCGCCGCGAGCGAGTGCCAGAGCCGCATTTCGCAACGCTAATGTATCGACTCCGGGGATGCGAATGTCGATGGCGTGCGCCTGCATATGCTGGCTGTTCTTCGCCACCCCTGCAGAACGGGCCCGCAGGAACTCGTTACTCCAGGAAGTGCGGTACCCACAGATGATGTCGATTTCCGCGTTTGGATGACCGACGGCCGCAGCCACGTCCGAAAGAATGTCGAACACATGAGGATCGTAGTGCTTCACATCGCCGGTGCGATGGTCTCGCAAAAAATGATCGAGTTGATCTTCGGCTTCCGGAAGATAGTGATCCCCAATGCGGTAGACGATATCAATGCGCTCGCCCGTGTGTGTGTGGTACAGGCGCAAACGATGTTCTTGCGTGGAGCCAGAGTCCGTTGCAGAGCTTGGAATACTGCAGAAAAGCGCGCCAAAAATGGCCAAGGCTACGGAAAAGACAGCGGCAGTTTTCAACAACCAAGTCCTCCAAGCGGCGAATCCAGAGAGCAGACGACGAATCGCCCAAACTATGATGCTACAAGATATTAGAAAGAAGAGCGAGCGAGCCCGCGCGCCAAAAAAAAACGAAGAGGCGAATTGCTGTGTGATTTTACGTCACATTTGAGCTATATCACCCAAGAAACGTCCAACGGACGCCACAAGGCGTGTTCACTATCACATTTTCAAGCAGAGCTAAGTACTGGGAGGGAAAGGGCTTGAAGGACTTGTGGCAAAATGTGTCCACCCGGTTTATTTCGGCACAGCAGGTGCAACCAGGTACGGCGAATTTCTGGGCCATCCTCTATCGTTGGACACCCGAGATCGTTTTTTGCCATGATCTCTTAAAGCTGGGGCCCGCAGGAAGAATGGGTATGACGGTGAAAAAAACGAATCGCTCCCACCGGATCGCGTATTTGGTGATGCTTCTCCTATTTGCCGTGGCGCTGACCACCGCGCTGGTTCTGGCAGGCGAGACCAATCCGGAAGGAACCAAAACGAGCACCCTACAGACGAACACCGTCCCCGCTGCGCGCGTTGTTTGCCTGTGGGGGAAGAGCAATGCTTGAAGCGCGGTTCCGCTCCAGAAAAACTGGCGGAATTTGGCTGGGTTTGCTTGCTGGGGCCCTCCTGCTGGTAGTTCCTCTTTACGCAGATATTCACCCCGTGCCGCTGGAAAAGAACGCGGATTCCGCGAAGTGCCTGGAATGTCACGCGGACAAAGCGAAGGGAAAATTCGTACACACGGCGATTTCCGCGGGATGCACGAGTTGCCATGAGATCCGTGTGAATCGCGATGTTACGCGCGTGAAGTTGGTCACCGCCACGCCGTATGGGCTCTGCCTGACCTGCCACAAAGATAAAAACGCCGCGGAGTTGAGAGGAAAGGTGCACCCGCCCGCGGTGCGCGAATGCCTGAAGTGCCACGACCCGCACGAATCGGACAACAAGTTTCAACTGCTAAAGCCCACCTCCGGCGATCAGAAGGAAAACCTCTGCCTCAGCTGTCACACCACCGGATTAAACGTGCCGCAGACGGGAAGCCGCCACGCAGCGCTGGATATGGGCTGCGAGACCTGCCACATTACTCACAAGACCGGCGAGCCAGGCAACATCGAATTTGATTTTCATCTGACGAAAAGTCCGCCGGCGTTGTGCGTCGATTGCCACGATACGAAAGACGAAGGTCTGCAAAAGGCGCATCGGAATCAGCCATTCGCAACTGCGAATTGCGTGCAATGCCACGACCCGCACCAATCAGCGATGCCCAAGCTTATGGCGCGATTTACGCATCCGCCGTTTGCGGATAAGCAGTGCGAGCTCTGTCATGCTCCGGCAAAGGACGGAAAAGTCGTGCTGACGCAGCCGGACGCGAAATCCATCTGCGTGACATGCCACGACGACAAGGCCAAGCAAATTGAAACCGCCAAAGTGCCGCACCCGGGCGCGGCCGGCGATTGTACCGATTGCCACAATCCCCATGCGAGCCGGATGCCAGACTTGCCAAAAACAAATGGCGTGGACATCTGCCTGGGCTGCCACACGGATATAGCCGACCTTGGCAAGAAGGCAGTGCATCACCAACCCGCTTTTGTGCAGGGATGCGGTACATGTCATGAACCGCACGGCGGCGACCGCGAAAAGCTGCTACGCGCGGAAGGAAACAAGCTCTGCCTGGAGTGCCACGGGCCGGATTCATCGCCGCAACTCGACAAGGCAGCGGGTGTAT
>Ga0187778_10001883_pt1 | contig 14454 bp, 12 predicted proteins | sample 1015_Q2_SP5_20_M_FD_132418 | JGI IMG/M metagenome (GOLD analysis project Ga0187778, IMG submission 132418) | Tropical peat soil microbial communities from peatlands in Department of Meta, Colombia - 1015_Q2_SP5_20_MG | ecosystem: Environmental > Terrestrial > Soil > Wetlands > Peat | place... | reverse complement strand
GGTGACGGAAGTGCGGCAGGAGATCACGATCGGCGTGCTGCCGCTGGCCATCGAGGCGACCGGCGGCAGGCCCGGCGCGGTCACCATGACCCAGGGCGCCCCCGAGGTTCGGGCGGCACTCCCCCCGGACGAGCTGATCGCGCTGGCGGAGGCGCTGGCCGTGCCCGCCGAGGCCCTGGGCTGGACCGATGCCGACGGAACGGTCCATGACGGCCGCCGCGTCCCGCCGCGCGTCGTGACGACCGGCCTGCCGTACCTGGTCGTGCCCTTCCGCGACCAGGGAGCCCTGGCTGGCGTATACAGCGATCGCAACGCAGCCGCGTCGGCCGTGGCGCGGCGGCACGGCTGCGACAGCGTGGCCCTGGTGGCTCCGGGCAGCGCCGGCGCGATCACCGACGCTGACGTCCACGTGCGGGTGCTGGTCGATCCGGCCGTCGGCATCCAGGAGGACCCGGCAACGGGATCCGCCGCCGGGCCGATCGCGGTCTACCTGGGCGTCCTCGGCGGCGCCCAGGACGAGGTCCGGCATCTGGTCATCGAGCAGGGCGTGGAGATCGGCCGACCCTCGCGCCTGGACGTCAGGGCCGCCTTCTACTCGGACGGCCAGCCGCGCAGCGTGCGCCTCACCGGCCGCACCGTGCCGGTCCTCGCCGGCACCCTGGAGCTGCCCTGAGCGGACGCCACAGCGGTCAGGCGGACGCGGCGCGGGGGTAGCTGCCCAGCACTCGCACGAACGATGCGGCCTCGCGCAGGCGGTCCAGGGTCGCCGCGACGCCTGGCTCGCCAGCGTCGGCGTCCAGGTCGATCCAGAAGACGTACTGCCACGCCCGCCCGGGCAGCGGCCGCGACTCGAGCTTGCTCATGTTGAGGCCGCCGTCCGCCAGCACCCGCAGGGCTCGCACCAGCGAGCCGGGCTCGTTGGCCAGGCCCATCACGAGGGTGGTCCGCGTGGGCGTGGCCCTGCCCGTGGATCCGGGGCCGGCGCGGACGGCCGGCGTCCACCCGCCCGGCTGGGCGACGACCAGGAAGCGGGTGCGGTCGTCGGGGGCGTCCTCGATGCCGCCGGCCAGGACTTCCAGGCCGTAGCGCTCGGCCGCCCGCGGCGCGACGACCGCCGCGCTCCCACGCTCCGCGCGCTCGGCGACCATGCGGGCCGCCGCGGCGGTGTTGTAGGTCGTGAGCAGCGTCCATGGGCGCGTCCGCAGGAAGCGTTCGGCCTGGGCCAGCGCCTGGACGTGGGAGTAGACCCGCTCGATCGCCTCCAGCCGCTGGCCGGGCAGCGCCGCCAGGCACAGGCGGACGGGCACGACGACCTCACCCACGACGGCCAGGTCGAACTCCAGCAGGAGGTCATAGGTCTCGCGCACGGTCCCGCCGAGGAGGTTCTCGATGGGCAGGACGCCTGCTGCGACCACGTCGGCCGAGACGGCGGTGAAGACCTCGCGGAAGCCGGGCAGGCCGACCGGTTCGGGCCCCCTGGGCCCGATGGAGCGGGCCGCCTCCTCGGCGAACGATCCCGCCTCGCCCGCGTAGGCCAGGACGCCGCCGGTACGTCGTTCGTTCATCGTGACGCGGGCGTCGTCATCCGTCCATGATGACGACAACGGGCGCCACCCGGCGGACACCCAGCCCGCCGCGCCGCCGCCGTGGAGGGATCGACGTGATCGGTGAGTTCCGCGCGTTCCTGCTCAAGACCAACGCCCTCGCCCTGGCCATCGGCGTCATCATCGGCGCCGCCCTGGGGACGGTCGTCAGCTCACTCGTCAACGACATCATCATGCCGCCCATCGGCGTGCTGCTTGGCGGGGTCGACTTCTCGAGCCTCGTGATCAAGCTCAAGGACGCCACCGTCGATGCGACCGGCAAGCCCGTGCCGGAGGTCGACATCCGCTACGGCACCTTCATCAACACGATCATCACGTTCGTCGTGGTCGCCTTCGTCGTGTTCATGATCGCCCGCACGTTCATCAAGGAGCCGCCGGCAGCGGAGGTCAAGACGTGCCCCTTCTGCAAGGAAGCCAACGCCGTCGACGCGTCCAAGTGCAAGGCCTGCGCCAGCGCCATCTGACGGGGCCCCGCCCGGCGCCCCACGCGAGGGCGGATCAGCGCTCGAACCAGGCCGTCGTGTCGTGCTTCCCGGCTGCCTCGTCGAACTCGGCGGCGGGCTGGACCTGCCGCTTCGCCCGTGAGCGCCGGGCGTTGCCTGCCGCCTCGGTGGCCCCGGCCCAGTGGGCCTCACCCAGCAGGCCGTTGAGGGCCGCGATGTAGGCTTCCACGGAGGCGGCCACGATGTTGGTGCCCTTGGCCGTGGCGCCGTACGTGCCCTGGGCCCGCCGACCGCTGGCACCACCGGGCGGGGCCAGCCGCACGCTGACCTCGCCCTCGGCATCGGGGCCCTCCGCCACGGCGTGGACGTCGTAGGCCACCAGCCGCGGATGGCCCTGGAGGACGCTCTCGAGGGCGTCATCCACGGCCCGGAACAGGGCGTGGATAGCGCCGTTGCCCTCGGCCGTGCCATGCCACTGGTGGTCGCCGCTCTCGACGATGACGACGCCGCGACTCTGCACATTGGAGCCGGTCGTGCAGCTCCAGCGCGAGAGCCGGATGCTCTGGGTCGGCGGGGCGTCGGGACCGCTCACGGTCGTCCTCCCTGGATCGTGGTGAAGTGGCGTTCGTCGCGGCGGGTCAGGCGGGCCCCGCCCTTCCAGAGGGCGTACTCGAGGGAGTCGCCCAGGGCCTGCCACGACGCGGCGATGATGTTGGTGTCCGTGCCGATGGTGCTCCAGGTGGCGCCCGGGCTGCTCGACTCGATCAGCACGCGGGTCTTGGCCGCGGTGGCCGAGGCGCCGTCGAGGATGCGCACCTTGTAGTCGACCAGGTGGACCGCGTCGAGCTCGGGATAGAACGCCCGGAGCGCCTTGCGCAGGGCCTGGTCCAGGGCGTTGACGGGGCCGTTGCCGTCGGCCGCCGTGTGCAGCACCTCGCCCTCCACCTCCACCTTGACGGTGGCCTCGGCGCGCAACTCGGCCCCGTCGCGCTGCTCCACGAGCACGGTGAAGTCCAGCAGGCGGAACGGCGGCCGGTAGTCGGCCCGCTGGCGGCGGATGAGGAGCTCGAAGGACGCGTCGGCTCCCTCGAAGCTCGCACCCTCGGCCTCGAGGCGCTTGATGAGCGTCGAGAGTTCGCGCGGGTCGAGCACGCCCGCCAGCTCGTGACCCAGCTGCTCGGCACGCCACTGCGTGTTGACGCGGCCCCCGAGCTCCGACACGACGAGTCGCGTCTCGTTGCCCACGAGGGCCGGGTCGACGTGCTGGTAGCTGTGGCGCACCTTGGCCGTGGCTGCGCCGTGGACCCCGCCCTTGTGGGCGAACGCGCTCTGGCCCACGTAGGGCTGGAACGCGTCGGGCGTCACGTTGGCGACCTCGGCCACGAAGCGCGACAGGTCGGTCAGCCCCGTCAGATCGGCACTCGCGGGGACCGTCTCGCGCCCGGCCTTGAGCACCAGGTCGGCCCAGATGGTGACCAGGTTGGCGTTGCCGCAGCGTTCCCCGTAGCCGTTGATCGTGCCCTGGACGTGGCGCACCCCGGCCTCCACCGCGGCCAGCGAGTTGGCCACGGCGAGGCCCGCGTCATCGTGGACGTGGATGCCGTACCGGACGCCCGGCCCGATCTCGCCGATGACCTGGCGCACGATCGCCGCCACCTCGTCGGTCAGGCAGCCGCCGTTCGTGTCGCACAGGACGAGCGTGGAGGCGCCGGCCGCGAGGGCGGCCCGCAGGGTGGCCAGGGCGTAGGCCCGGTCGGCCTTGTAGCCGTCGAAGAAGTGCTCCGCGTCGTACACCACCTCGCGGCCGTCGACCAGGCAGAAGGCCACCGAGTCACCGACCATGGCCAGGTTCTCCTCGGGGGTCGCCCCCAGGACCTCGGTCACGTGGAGCAGCCAGCTCTTGCCGAAGATCGTGACGACCGGGGTCCCGGCGGCGACGAGGGCCCGCAGGTTCGGGTCGTCCGCCGGGCGGTTGGCACGATGGCGGGTCGAACCGAACGCCGCGATGCGCGCCTGCCGCCAGGTCACGCGGCGCGCCTCGGCGAAGAACTCCACGTCCTTGGGGTTGGATCCCGGCCAGCCCCCCTCGACGTAGGTCAGGCCGGCGTCGTCGAGCCGGTGGGCGATCTTCAGCTTGTCGGCCAGGGACAGGACCAGCCCTTCACCCTGCGTGCCGTCGCGCAGCGTCGTGTCGTAGAGGACCACGGGGTCGCTCACCGCCCGGCCCTCGCGGCCTGCCCGACCACCACGACCTGCCCTGGCAGCCGGCCGATGATCGCCGTGGTCATGGCGCCGGTGTCGTCGCCACGACCGAGGTCCACCGTCCCATGCCCATCGGCAAGGGCGCCCGAAACGGCCCGCTCCACCGCGTCCGCCGCTTCCCGCTCACCGAGCGACCAGCGCAGCAGCATCGCGGCGGAGCGGATGGTGCCGATCGGGTTGGCCTTGCCCTGGCCGGCGATGTCGGGAGCCGAGCCATGGATCGGTTCGTACAGGCCGAAGTGCCCGACCGCCGTCATGCGGGCGCCCAGCGACGCCGAGGGCAGCATGCCCAGTGAGCCGGCCAGCACCGAGGCCTCGTCGGACAGGATGTCGCCGAACAGGTTCTCCGTGACGATGACGTCGAAGTCCGCCGGCCGCTGGATCAGCAGCATCGCCGCGGCATCCACCAGGCGGTGGTCCACCGTGACGTCCGGGAAGTCGACCCGCGTCTCCTCCACGACCTTGCGCCACAGCCGCGAGGTGGCCAGCACGTTGGCCTTGTCCACGCTCGTGACGTGGCGGCGCCGGCCGCGCGCCATCTCGAACCCCAGGCGCACCAGGCGGCGGATCTCGCCCTCCGTGTAGACGAGCGTGTCGATCGCCTCGCGCCCCCCATCGGTGACGCGCTCCTCCGACGGCTTGCCGAAGTAGAGCCCGCCCGTCAGCTCGCGCAGGATCAGCAGGTCCACGCCGTCCAGCCGCTCCCGGCGCAGGGGCGACGCGTCGACGAGCGGCGCGTCGACGGTCACCGGCCGCAGGTTGGCGTAGAGGCCCAGCCCGCCACGCATGGCGAACAAGGCCTGTTCCGGGCGCACGGCGGCTCCCGGATCGTCCCAGCGGGGGCCGCCGACGGCGCCCAGGAGGACCGCGTCAGCCGCCCGGCACGCCGCCAGGTCATCGTCACGGATGGCGCGACCGTAGCGATCGATGGCCGCCCCGCCCACGATGAGCTCCTGCCACTCGATGGTGAAGCCGAAAGTTGCGCCGGCGGCATCCACGACCGCTCGCGCCGCACCCACGACCTCGGGCCCGATGCCGTCGCCCGGGATGGCGGCCACCCGGTAGTGGCGGGCGGTCATGCCGCCACGCCCGTGCGGCGCCCGGCCAGCTTGTTGAGGGCCGCCAGGTAGCCCTCCAGCGATGACTCGATGATGTTGGTGGAGAGGCCGTGGCCGGTCGCCGGGGGGGTCCCGGCCGGGTCACTCGAGCGCCGGCAGCGCACGAGGGCCTGGCCCTGTGCGTCCTCGCCGGCCGTGACCGCCCGGATCTCGTACTCGGTCAGGACGGGATGCCAGCCCAGGGCCGCCTGGACCGCCGCGTCGACGGCACCGAACAGGGCGTCCACCGGCCCGTTGCCCGTCGCCTCGGCATGGCGGACCTCGCCGCCGATGCCCAGGGCCACGCTGCCGGACGAGCGGCCGCCGGCCGACGAGGTGACGCTCCAGCCGTCCAGTGTCACCGCCTCGCCGGCGGCCGGCCCGGCCTGCGCGGTGCGCTGCTCGACGAGGGCCAGGAGGTCCGCGTCGGTGACCTCCTTCTTGGTGTCGGCGAGGGCGATGACCTCGCGGTAGACGGCGTCGAGGGCAGGGCCCTCCAGCTGGTGGCCCAGCTCGCGCAGCTTGCCCTGCAGGCCGCGCCGGCCGGACAGCTTGCCGACCGAGATGATCGACCCGGAAAGGCCCACCGACTGGGGCGTCATGATCTCGTAGGTGAGCGGGTTCTTGAGCACGCCGTCCTGGTGGATGCCCGACTCGTGGGCGAAGGCGTTGCCGCCCACGATGGCCTTGTTGGGCTGGACGACGAAGCCGGTGAGGTAGCTCACGAGGCGGCTGGCGGCCGTGATCTGCTCCGTCGCCACGCGCGTCGAGCCCTGCTCGAACCGCGCCGGGCGGGTGCGCAGGGCCATCACCACCTCTTCCAGGGAGGCGTTGCCGGCGCGTTCGCCGAGGCCGTTGATGGTGACCTCCACCTGCCGCGCCCCGGCCTGCACCGCGGCCAGCGTGTTGGCCGTGGCCAGGCCCAGGTCGTTGTGGCAGTGGACGGAGACGGTCGCCTCCGAGCCGACCAGGTCCACCACGGCGTGCACCAGCCGGCCGAACTCGTCGGGGATGGCGTAGCCGACCGTGTCGGGGATGTTGACGGTGCTCGCGCCGGCGTCGACCACGGCTTCGTAGACACGCAGCAGGAACTCCGGGTCGGTGCGGGAGGCGTCCTCGGCGCTGAACTCGATCTCTGCGTCGGGACCCAGCGCCTGACGGCCGTAGCGCACCCAGCGGGCGGCCTCGGCGAGCGCCTGCTCGCGGTCCAGGTGGAGCTTGTGCACGAGGTGGATGTCGCTGGTGGCGATGAAGACGTGCAGGTGGGGCCGTTCGGCGATGCCGATCGCCTCCACGGCGCGCTGCGGATCGCCGTCCCGGCAGCGGGCCAGGGCGGCCACCGCCACGCCACGGGTCTCGCGGGCGATGCGATGCACGGCGTCCCAGTCGCCCGGCGACGCGGCCGGGAAGCCGGCCTCGATGACGTCGACGTTGAGGCGCACCAGCTGGCGCGCGACCTCGATCTTCTCCTCGGCGGTCAGCGCAGCGCCCGGCGCCTGCTCCCCGTCGCGCAGGGTCGTGTCGAAGACGCGGATGCGCCCGCTCTCGCGTACGCGGCCGGCCGGCGGCGTGCTCACGAGGCACCCGCCGCGGGTCGGCGCCCGGCCGACGCCTGGGCCTGGCCGGCCGTCACCTCCACCGGATCCAGCCACGCCATCTGCGAGCGCAGCGCCGCGCCGACCTGCTCGATCTGGTGGTCCCGGTCCTGGGCCCGCAGGCGCTCGAAGGACGGCCGGCCGGCGCGGTCCTCGGCGATCCAACGGTCGGCGAAGCTGCCGTCCCGGATCTCCGCGAGGACCTGCCGCATGGTGGCCCGGACGTGGTCGTCGATGATGCGCGGGCCGGAGACGTAGTCGCCGTACTCGGCCGTGTCGCTGACGCTGAAGCGCATGAAGTTCAGGCCCCCGCGGTAGAGGAGGTCGACGATGAGCTTCAGCTCATGCAGCGTCTCGAAGTAGGCCAGCTCGGGCTGGTAGCCGGCCTCGACCAGCGTCTCGAAGGCCATCTTGACCAGCGCTGCGGTGCCCCCGCACAGGACGGCCTGCTCGCCGAAGAGGTCGGTCTCGGTCTCCTCGGCGAAGGTCGTCTCGAGGACTCCGGCGCGCGTGGCCCCGATGCCCCAGGCGTAGGCCAGGACGCGGGCACGCGCCGTGCCCGAGGCATCGTGGTGGACGGCGAAGAGGGCCGGCACCCCACCACCGGCCACGTAGACCGAGCGCAGGAGGTGGCCCGGGCCCTTGGGCGCGACCATGCCCACGTCGATGAAGTCCGGCGGCTCGATCCGCCCGAAGCGGATGTTGAAGCCATGGGCGAACAGCAGCAGCTGCCCGGGCCGCAGGTACGGGGCGATGTCCTGCTCGTAGACCGCCTGCTGGGCCGTGTCGGGCACGGTCAGCATCAGCACGTCCGCCTGGCGCGTCGCCTCGGCCACGTCCAGCACGCGCAGCCCGGCGTCGGCGGCGAGGGCACGGCTCTTCGAGGCCGCCGGCAGGCCCACGACCACGTCGAAGCCGGAGTCGCGCAGGTTCTGGGCGTGGGCATGGCCCTGGCTGCCGTAGCCGATCACGGCGATCGTCTGGCCCCGCAGGGCGCCCGCGTCGGTGTCCGCGTCGTAATACATGCGCGCGCCCATCAGCCGTTCACTCCCTCGTACTCGATGACGTTGGAACCGCGCTGCATGGCGATGCTGCCCGTGCGCACGAGCTCCTTGATGCCGAAGCCGCCCACGAGGGCGACGAGCGCGTCGATCTCCTCCTCCGTGCCGGTGGCCTCGATGATGATCGACTCGGCCGCGATGTCCACGACGCGGCCCTTGTAGAGCTCGACGATCTTGAGGATCTCGCTGCGATTGGCCGCGCTGGCCCGCACCTTGATGAGGGCCAGCTCATGCTCCAGGTGCCGTTCCTGGGTCACGTCCTGCACCTTGAGCACGTCGATGAGCCGGTACAGCTGCTTGCTCAGCTGCTCCAGGCCATGGTCGTCGCCGCGCAGGGTGATCGTCATGCGGCTGACCGCGGGATCCTCCGTGTGGCCCACCGCGAGCGCCTCAACGTTGAAGTTGCGGGCCCGCATGAGGCTGGCCACGCGGTTCAGGACGCCCGTGCGATTGTTGACGATGGCGACCAGCACGTGGCGACGCTGGGTGCCCGAGCCCGGCACGTAGCGCGCCACCGGAGCCGCCGGGCGCGCCGCCTCGTCGCTCACTCCGCCGCGCCCTCCCACTTCTCGATGAGGTCGGAAAGGCCCTGGCCTGCGGGCATCATGGGGAAGACGTTCTGCTCCTCGGCGATCTCGAACCAGACGAGGGCCGGGCCCTCGACCGCCTGGGCGGCGGCGATGGCCGCGTCGACCTGGTCGGGGCGCGTCGCCTTCCAGGCGGGGATGCCGTAGGCCTCGCACAGCTTCAGGTAGTCCGGCCCGAGCAGGCTGGCCGAGTGGTAGTTGCCGGCGTAGATGATCTCCTGCCACTGCCGGATCATGCCCAGCTTCTTGTTGTCGAAGAGGGCGATGCGCACCGGGATGCGGTCCTGGACCAGGGTCGCCAGCTCCTGCAGCGTCATCTGGAAGCCGCCGTCGCCGACGATGGCCCAGGTCGCCTTGTCGGGCCGGCCGAGTGCCGCCCCCATGGCCGCGGGCATGCCGTAGCCCATCGTCCCCAGGCCACCCGAGGAGAGGTGCGAATCGGGCCGCCGGAACCCAGCGTAGCGGGCCAGCCACATCTGGTTCTGGCCGACATCGGCGACCAGGGTGGCGTCGTGGCCGGTCAGCTCGCCGATGCGCGACACGACGTAGTCGGCCGACAGCAGGCCGTCGCGCCAGGCGCCCGAGCCGTGCCAGCTGCTCGCCTCCGATTCGCGCCGCCACTCGGCCAGCTCGGCGAAGTAGGCCGCCCGCTCGGCCGGCGGCACCTCGCGCACGAGCGGGAGCAGCGACCGCAGGACGCGGCCGACGTCGCCCACCACAGGCACGTCCACGGCCACGTTCTTGCCGATCTCGGAGGGGTCGATGTCGACGTGGACGATGCGGGCACCGGTGGCGTAGGTGCTGACCTTGCCGGTGACACGGTCGTCGAAGCGCATGCCGAGCGCGATCAGCAGGTCGGCCGCCTGGATCGCCCGGTTGACGTGCTTCCAGCCGTGCATGCCCATGAAGCCGTAGCTCAGGGGGTGCGTCTCGTCCATCGCCCCGACGCCCAGCAGCGTGTGCGCGACGGGTACCTGGGCTCGCTCGGCCAGCTGGCGGAGCTCGTCCCAGGCGCGGGCCAGCAGCACCCCGTGGCCCGCCAGGATGACCGGTCGGCGGGCCTCGCTGATGGCCCTGGCGGCGACGCGCAGCTGCTTGGGATGGCCCTCCAGCGTGGGGCGGAAACCGGGCAGGCGCGCCACGACGGCTGCCTGGCTCGGATGCGGGGCGCGCGTTTCCTGCTGCAGGGCATCCTTGGTGATATCGACGTGGACCGGCCCCGGCCGGCCGGAGCGGGCCAGGTGGAACGCCTCGGCCAGCACACCCGGCAGCTCATCCGCGTCGCGCACCAGGTAGTTGTGCTTGGTCATGGGCAGCGTGATGCCCGTGATGTCGATCTCCTGGAAGGCGTCCTTGCCCAGCAGGGCGGAGACGACGTTGCCGGTGATGGCGACCACAGGGATCGAATCGAGCTGGGCCGTCGCCAGGCCGGTCACCAGGTTCGTGGCGCCCGGCCCGGAGGTGCCCAGGCAGACCCCCACCCTGCCGCTGGCGCGGGCGAAACCGTCGGCGGCATGGGCGGCGCCCTGTTCGTGACGGACGAGCACGTGCCGCAGGGCCGGGTAGTCACCCAGCACGTCGTACAGCGGCAGGACGACGCCGCCCGGGTAGCCGAAGAGCACGTCGGAGCCCTCCCGCAGGAGCGCCTCGCAGACGACGTCCGCCCCGATGCGCGTCCGGCCCCGCGGCTTGGCCTCGTGCAGCATCACCGCTCGGGCGGCGTCGACCGCTGCGGCGGCGGCGCTGCCGCCACCCGGCAGGTGGCGGCCGCTCCCCGGTCGATCCGTCATCGTCATCGCTGCTGTGCTACCTCCTGGGAAAACGAAAGACCCCCGCCGCCGGCGAGGGTCCTGGTCCGGTCGAGGTGTGCGCCCTTCGCGCTACCGTCGCCCTCCAGACTCCCGCCGGGAGCCGGTGATCAGGCCGATGAGGCCAAGGAGGAGGACGCGGATCGTGTCGCGCAGGGACGGGGTGGACGCCACCTGGCCGAAAGGCACGGGCACGCGGCGCCCATCGGCGGTGACCACCACCGCCACCAGATCGTGCTGCCCGCTCCGGCGAACCATCGGCGCAGTCTAGCGGCACGTTCGCTCGGCTGTCCACTAGTACCGCTACGGCGGCCGGGTGGGACCTCTGCCGCGGGACACTCGCATGCTAGGCTCGGCGGCCATGAGCCTCCGACCCGCCACCGGCGAGGGCCGATCCCAGCTCGTCGTGGCGGCCGTGGTCGCGGCCGTGCTCATCCTGACCCGCCTCTGGCTGGTGGCGGTGCCGCCATCGTTCAGCGACATCCCCGCCTACCAGCACGACGCTGCCCTGTGGGGCGCCGCGGGCGAGGAGGGCGCCTCGTTCTACGATCTCCACCGGGCGTACGTCATCTCGACCTCGGAGGCGCTGGGCCATGAACCGCCTGAAGGCACGACGCTCATCGAGTACCCCCCGCTCGCGCTGGCCTTCGTCGCCGCCATCAACGTCGGCCTGCCGTCCAGCGCCGACCCGCAGGACCCCGCACGGCTGCACGACTACACGACGCGCTACCGCCTCCTGGCCTTCGCCGTCGACCTGCTGATCCTCTTGGCTCTGGCGCTGCTGGCCGGGCGGGCCGGCGCCCTGCGCACTGCGAGTCCACCCTGGCGCTGGTCCACGGCCTGGCGGCTGGCCGTCTACGGGGCGGGCGGCGTGGCCATCTACTACATCCTGTACGACCGCCTCGACATCTTCGAGGGTGCCCTGCTGCTGGCCTCGCTCCTCGCGCTCATCCGCGGCTGGTGGGCCACCTCCCTGGTCGTGCTGGCCGTCGCCATCGACTTCAAGGTCTATCCGGCCGTGCTGGTGCCGCTGTGGCTGGTCGCCTCACTGCCGGCCACCACGCTGGCCGACTGGCGTCGTGGCCCCGCCCGGGTAGCCCGTCTGCTCGCCGGCCGCACCGTCCTCCTGGGCGGTACGGCGCTGGCCCTGCTGCTGCCCTTCGTGGTCATCCAGGGCCCGGATTCGCTGCAGTTCATCGCCTTCAACGCCCAGCGCGGCCTGCAGCTGGAGTCGGTCGGCGCGTCGCTGCTGATGCTGCTGCAGGTGGCCGGGCAACCGCTCCAGATCGTGGCCCGCTATGGGGCGTACGAGGTGGTGGGCCCCCTCGCGCCGGGCCTCGCCCTGGCCTCGATCCCCCTCACGCTGGTGGTGGTCGCCGTCGTGTGGTGGCTCTACGCGCGCGCCGCGGTTCGCCAGGCACGCCAGGTGAACGGGTCGCGCACCACGAGCGAGGCCGTCGACGGAGCGCCTGACGCCGTGGAGCCGCTCGTCGCCACGATGGCGCCGGACCTGCTCGTGCTCGCCGCGGTGGCGATGCTCCTGGTGGTCATGGTGATGGCCAAGGTGCTCTCGCCGCAGTACTTCCTGTGGCTGCTGCCGCTGGTGCCGCTGCTCAGTGGAGGGAGCCGCATGCGCGCCTGGCAGGTCGGGTTCGTCGTGCTGCTGGCCCTGTCGACGGTGGTCTTCCCGGGCCTGTACTCGAGCGGCCCGCTGACCCTCGCCCTCCTCCTGCGCAACGGGGCCCTCCTCGTCCTGACCGCGACGGCATGTGCTAGGCTGGCCGGCCCGTGGAGCACCCCGCCGCGCGACCGCGCACCCTTGTCGAGAAGATCTGGGACGACCATGTCGTCGCCACCAGCCCCGGCGCGCCCGACGTCCTCTATGTCGACCTTCACCTCGTCCATGAGGTGACCTCGCCGCAGGCCTTCGCCGGCCTGCGCGCGCGGGGGCTCGGCGTCCGCCGCCCCGACCTGACCGTGGCCACGGCGGATCACTCGACGCCGACGCACGACCGCTCCCTGCCGATCCTGGACCAGCAGGCCGCCTTCCAGGTGCAGCAGCTGAGCCGCAACTGCGCCGAGTTCGGCATCCCGCTGCATGGGCTGGGCTCGGCGCGGCAGGGCATCGTCCACGTCATCGGGCCGGAGCTGGGCCTGACGCAGCCGGGCATGACCATCGTGTGCGGCGACTCGCACACCGCCACGCACGGCGCGTTCGGGGCCCTCGCCTTCGGCATCGGCACGAGCGAGGTGGAGATGGTCCTCGCCACGCAGTGCCTGCTCCAGCGCCGGCCGCGCACGTATGAGGTGCGGGTCGACGGGCGTCTTCGCCCGGGTGTCAGTGCCAAGGACATCATCCTCGCCCTCATCGCCCGCATCGGCATCGGCGGCGGGACGGGCCACGTCTTCGAGTACACCGGTGAGGCGGTCCGTGCGCTCTCCATGGAGGAGCGCATGACGGTCTGCAACATGTCGATCGAGGGCGGGGCCCGCGCCGGCCTCATCGCCCCCGACGACACCACGTTCGAGTACGTCAGCGGCCGGCCGCACGCGCCGCGCGGCGCGGCCTGGGACGCCGCCGTCGCCCGCTGGCGGGCGCTGCCCAGTGATGTCGGAGCCGTCTATGACGCCCACGTCACGCTGGCCGCCGGCGACCTGGAACCGATGGTCACCTACGGCACCAATCCGGGCATGGGCGTGCCCATCACGGGGCGCGTGCCGGCGCCCGACTCGCTGGCCGAACCGGCCCACCAGCGCGCCCTGGCCCAGGCGCTGCGCTACATGGACCTCGCGCCGGGTCAAGCGCTCCTCGGCCAGCGGCTCGACGTCGTGTTCATCGGCTCGTGCACCAACAGCCGGATCAGCGACCTGCGCCAGGCGGCGGGCGTCCTGCGCGGCCGCCGCGTCGCCGACGGCCTGCGGGTGCTGGTCGTGCCCGGTTCCCAGCAGGTCAAGGCGCAGGCCGAACGCGAGGGCCTGGACGAGGTCTTCCGGGCCGCCGGCGCGGAGTGGCGCGAAGCCGGCTGCTCGATGTGCATCGCCATGAACGGCGACGAGCTGGCCCCGGGCCAGTACGCGATCTCCACCAGCAACCGCAACTTCGAAGGGCGCCAGGGCAAGGGCGGCCGCACCTTCCTGGCCTCGCCCCTGACGGCGGCCGCGAGTGCCCTGACGGGCGCCATCACCGACCCGCGCACGGTCGTGTCGGCATGAGCGAGCCGTACGCGTCGTTCACGAGCGGGGTCATCCCGATGCCCGCCGAGAACGTCGATACCGACCAGATCATCCCCGCCCGCTTCCTCAAGACGACCGAGAAGTCGGGCCTCGCCAGCGCCCTCTTCAACGACTGGCGCTACGCCCCTGATGGGACGCCGCTGCCCGACTTCATCCTCAACCGGCCGGCCATGCAGGGCCGCGGGATCCTTCTGGCGGGCGACAACTTCGGCTGCGGTTCATCGCGCGAACACGCCCCCTGGGCCCTCACCGCCTGGGGCATCCGGGCCATCATCTCGACCGGCTTCGCCGACATCTTCCGCAACAACGCCATGAAGAACGGCCTGCTGCCGATCGTCGTCGAGGCCGAGCGGCACCGCCAGCTGTTCGCCCTCGTGGCCGCGCAGCCCGACGTCGAACTTCGGGTCGACCTGGAGGAACAAGTGGTCCACCTCCCCGGCGACGAGGACCTGCCCTTCGACGTCGACCCCTTCGCGCGGCGGATGCTGCTGGCGGGGACCGACGAGGTCGGCTACCTGCTGGAGCACGCGGCCGCCACCGCGGCCTACGAGGCGGCCCACCCCGCCCGCATCGACACCCGTCCCGCCGCCGCCTGACGGACGGCGGCCGGCAGGCCTCCGGCCGGTGGTCCCTGCCCCGGACCATCGTGCCCCTGCCCGGGCGGCCGATCCCGGGTAGCCTCTGGCAGTGGACCTGTTCGACCTGCTCGTCATCCTCGTGCTGCTCCTCGCCACGTGGGGCGGCTACCGCGCCGGCCTCGCCG
>Ga0187778_10001881_pt1 | contig 14456 bp, 10 predicted proteins | sample 1015_Q2_SP5_20_M_FD_132418 | JGI IMG/M metagenome (GOLD analysis project Ga0187778, IMG submission 132418) | Tropical peat soil microbial communities from peatlands in Department of Meta, Colombia - 1015_Q2_SP5_20_MG | ecosystem: Environmental > Terrestrial > Soil > Wetlands > Peat | place... | reverse complement strand
TCGTTCCAGGACAGGGTCTCGAACCGCTTCTCGATTCCCTTGTGCACATAACCCAGTTTCTCTTCCAGATTGATGACGTCTTCTCCCACAGCCTGAAAACGGAAATGTCCAGGTTCGATGATACCCGCATGCACCGGCCCCACGGGGATTTCATAGACTCCCTCGCCTTCTGCCCGTATCCAGCGATACTCGCCAAATACCCTTGGCATTGGCTTTGAAGGGTCAAAGTACTTTCTAAGCGGCCATGCCTCCTCCGGCCAGTCTTCGTGTTTGATCCAGGGGCGAGTGTCGGGATTGCCGATTGGGGTCACTCCCATAAGACTTTTCATCTGCCGCTCAAACCGGTAGGCGGGGACGAATTTTTTCGTGAGGCTGGGAAAGGTCGGATCGCTTGTCGGAGCATATGTTTTTACAATGAGATATTCCATTTCCTGACGAAAACAGGCGTAAATCCCAAACCCTCTGTCGAAGTGAGTTTCATCCGTAGCCCACTCTGCGGCGAGCAGCGCGTATTCTTTCTTCAGTGCCTTCGCAGCTTCGGCAAACCGAACCCGCGGGACGACCAGCATCGGTATCGACGCAGGAAACAGCGAATCATCCCGCGTCACATCTGGGCCGAGGGCTGCTCTTACTATTTGTTCCATTCTGCTCATTTCAATAACCCCACTGCTGTCTGGAACCATCCAGCCAGAAAGTTCGGGATATACAGTCCAAGGACAAGGACAATTATCATGTGGAGAATTACAGGAACATGCGCCGCTTTTAAGCGGTGCTGATAGGGTGGCAGCTCTCCCGACACCATGGGCTGCATCCTCCTGAACAAAGCGGCAAACGAAACGCCAAGGCCGAGCAGGAGAAAGGGCGCAAACCACGGTGCATCCTTGATCGTTGCCGTAAGGATCAGGAATTCACTCGTGAATACGCCGAAAGGAGGCATGCCTACAATTGCCATGACCCCGAGCGCCAGTCCCCATCCCACCAGGGGGTTGCCCCGGATGAGCCCCTTGATCCTCTCCATCTCTTGTGTCCGGTGCATTTGCGAAGCATGACCCACGGTAAAGAATATGGAGGATTTGGTCAGACTATGGACCAGCATATGCAAAAGAGCGCCGAAGGTTGCCACGGGTCCACCCAAACCGAAGGCAAAGGTGGCGATTCCCATGTGTTCGATGGATGAATAGGCGAAAAGACGTTTAATATCTTTTTGCCGCAGGAGAGAAAACGAAGCAACGATAATTGAGACGATGCCGAAACCCATCATGATATAACCCGAATGGTGTGTCCCGGTCGAGCCATCCACGAGGACTTTGCACCGCACCAGCGCATAGAGGGCAATATTCAGCAGAAGTCCCGAGAGTACGGCAGATATTGGTGTGGGGCCTTCACTATGCGCATCCGGCAGCCAGTTATGGATCGGCACGAGGCCTACCTTGGTACCATATCCCACCATGAGAAACACAAAGGCCAGGGACAGGATGGTAGGCTCCAACTGGTCGCTCACCTTGGCGAGATTTGTCCAATGCAATGCGGCGCCGCCTTGACCAAGTACTTTTTCCGCGGCAAAGTACAGGAGTACCGTCCCGAAGAGCGCCAGCGCTATGCCCACGCCGCAGAGGATAAAATATTTCCATGCCGCTTCAATCGCAGCAGGGGTGCGATAGAGGGATACGAGCAAGACCGTGGACAGTGTTGCCAACTCCATGGCGATCCAGAGTACGCCCACGTTATTGGTAAGCAGGCAGAGCAGCATGGCAAAGATAAAGAGCTGGAACATAGCGTGGTAGAAGCGCATTCTCTTATGGCCTACGCTGCCGTGCTCGCGTTCACGTCGCATGTACCGCCTGCTGAACATGGCGGTGGTCATGGAAACAAATGCTGTGAGGACTGTCAGGTAGACGCTGAACGCATCGACGAAGAAAAAATCGTTTCCTGCAAGGATTGGTCCGCGATTGTAAACGTTGAACGCAAGATTGACACCCGCCACGAAAGTTGCGGCTGAACCCATGATGTTCACTTCGGGCGCAAATTTCCGGTCACCGATGAAGGCTAGCGCCAGAGCTGCGACGACGGGTATTCCTAAAAGGATAAGCAGATCCATTACGACCTCATGAATTGCTGTTCTCTTGAAGAGGCGCAGAATACGCTACAGTGAAGACAGTCAGTTTCCAATCTTGAGTCATGCCTGGCGTCCCGTGCACCTTTGCGAGAACACTACTATTTAATCCTCTTCCTTCAGTCTTGCCATCTGGTCCACATCGAGGCTGTCGAATGTGGTCCTGATGTGGAAAAAAAACATTCCGAATATGAATGCCGCAATTAAGAGGTCGAGAGCCACGCCGAGCTCAACGACGAGCGGCATGCCGTAGGTTGCACTGGTTGCCGCGAACAGGAGGCCGTTCTCCATGGCAAGGAACCCAATGATCTGGGTGACTGCGTGCTTGCGCGTAATCATCATGAGAAAACCGAGCATTACTGTGGCCAAGGCCACTGCCAGGGTAGAGCGTGTCACGAGCGTCGAAAGTTCCCGAATAGGGGCTGTCAGATGATAGGAAAATATCACGAGGACAATGCCCATGAGCATGGTCGTAGGGACATTGACTACCATTTCTACCTCCCGGTGAATCTTCAATTTCACAATGAGCTTATGCAATATGTACGGGAGAAGAACAACCTTCATAGACAGTGTTAGAATGGACGAAATATAGAGATCATGAGCTCCGCCGACGTAGCCAACGATAGCTGTGCTCACAGCAAGCAAGAACCCCTGCCATGCGAACAAATGCAAAAGTGCATTCATTCTCCGCTGCACAACCAGCGCAAACGCAGTGAGGAGAATGAGGGCTGCAAGAAGACTGTTTATTTGTGAAGCAATCTGCATGTTCATAGGAATCCTCGCTCACGATTTGACCGCACCTACCGCAGATAAGCGCCGATCGGCTTTCCTGCATGCTCAAGGTTACGTAAAACGCTACCAATGTTCATATTCCTATTCAAGTCAGAAGCGGGCAGGTTCTGCAAGATCTATTTTCGATTCCCTCTGCCTTCCTCAGCATGCTTCGATGAATCATACTCTTAGCTCATTCCAGCATAAAATACGACAGCATTCCGAGCGTCGCAAAGAGAAATGCGCTACCAAGGAACTCGGTAATACGGAAAATCCGCATTTTTGCAAGGCCGGTCTCGATCAATACGAGTCCTACTCCGACGATCCCGAGCTTCATGATGAGGAACAAGAGTGCGAAAAGGACGGATATCAGGTCGTCGGTCTTTGCGATCCCCCAAGGAAAGAATGACGCAATACCAAGGGTCGTAAAGAGAAAGAGCTTCATCATACTCGCCCATTCCATGAGGGCAAGGTGCCTGCCGGAATACTCAAGGATCATCGCCTCGTGAATCATGGTGAGTTCAAGATGTGTGGCCGGGTTATCCACCGGCACCCTCCCCGTCTCGGCGAGGGCAATGAGAACAAACGCCAGGAACGCAAAGACCAGTGACGGTCGGAGCAGTGAATGTCCCTGGGCAATTACGGAGGCCATCTGCGAAAGGGATGTTGATTTACTTACCAGGGACACGGCAAAGACGGCCATCAGCATGGCCGGCTCGGCAAGAGACGCAATGGTCATTTCGCGGCTCGACCCCATGCCGCCAAACGCTGTGCCGATATCCATGCCCGCAAGAGCCGTGAAAAAACGCGCGATGGCAAAGAGCGCCACGAGAGCAATGACGTCAGCCGTAGCGGATAGCGGCAGGTCCATGGAGAGGATGGGAATGATGCCGCCCGCCATGACCGAGACGCCGAAAACGAGATAGGGCGTGAACCGGAATATCCACGATGCGTTCTCGGCAAGGGTCACGTCCTTAACTAGAAGTTTTCTAATGTCCCGGTACGGCTGAGAAAGGCTGGGCGCGCTTCTGCCCTGGAACCAACATTTTACCATTTTTACCCAGCCGACGAAGAGCGGGGCAGCAACGAGGAGAACGGCGATCTGGAGAATTTCAACAGATAAGGGATGAATGTTCAAGAAATACTCCTTGGTTCAATCGCATAACTACGCAAGAAGCCGATGCGACCAACATGTGTACATAAGAATAAGCCTCTTTTCTTGTCAACCGATGGGTACATGCCGGGGTTAGGAGATCGCCTCTCATGGTGACCTTGTGTTAAAAAAAAATACTGTTCATTTTGAAAATATCAAAAGCACCAGAATCGTGACAAAGGAGTAAATAAGGTATATCTGAATGCGGCCGTGTTGCATGCGTCCGATCCTTCGCGACATCCAGAAGCTGGCGTCCACGATGGGTTGGTACAGGAGCATCCAAAAACGGTCACCCACGCGCAGATGATAGTGCATCCGGTCGGGGAAGGCATGATGCGTTTCTGGAGGGAGCTGCCGGACATGCTCCTTGATGCTGAATAAAAATCCGAAAATTCTGCGTAACGGCATGGAAAACGATGTTGCTGTATACTGCATCCGAGATGTGACCTTTTCAAACCCGCAGTCCCAGAGTGGCGCACGATGAATAGCACCTGGACGCGTATGGAGCAGTAGGTAGGTCACGATTACGATAGACAAGATGCCCAAGAAGGCGATCGGCGCAGCGTACGACGCACGTTCCGCCGCGACTGGTGTGAGCCACATCCAGCCGAAGCCTGAAGCGGAGGCGGCAATCGTGCCGCCGACCAGTTCCTCGGCAATTGGATCCATCCATTTAATCAGGTAGGTGGGCAGAACGCCGAGTCCCAAGCACGCAAGCGCAGCGAGCAGCATACCAATCCTCATGGACCAGCCGGCTTCCTGGATGCGTCCATGGCAGTGCCCTCGCGGCTGTCCCAGAAAGGTGACGCCGAAGGCTTTCACAAAGCATGCAGCCGCTAATGCGCTTGTCAGGGCCAAAAGTGCTGCTCCCAGCGGAATGAGCAGGTTCAGGAGCGGGCTGGGGAGCCCGGGAGAAAGCAGGAACGCCTGATAGGTGAGCCATTCCGATACGAACCCGTTAAATGGCGGCAATGCGGAGATCGAGACGCACCCGATGAGAAACAGGACCGCCGTCCAAGGCATGAACTTGATGAGGCCGCCCATCTCTTCCATGTTGCGTTCATGGGTTGCATGGAGCACTGAGCCTGCTCCCATGAAGAGGAGGCCTTTGAACATCGCGTGGTTGAGGGTGTGATACAAACCTGCAAGCAGGGCCAATGCCGCCAAAAGAGACATGTCGAATGACGTGAAGATCATTGCCAGCCCAATTCCGATGAGGATGATGCCGATGTTCTCGACGGAATGATACGCGAGCAGCCGTTTCAGGTCATGCTGCATCAGGGCGTAGAGGACACCCATGACAGCCGACACCAGGCCGAAGACCAGCACGATTGCACCCCACCACCATGGAAAATCGCCGATCAGGTCGAAGACGACGCGAATAATGCCATAAATTGCGGTTTTGAGCATCACGCCGCTCATGAGGGCAGAAACATTAGAAGGAGCCACAGGATGAGCCTCGGGCAGCCAGATGTGAAGCGGAATCACACCAGCTTTAGCAGCAAACCCGAGGAATGCGAGGAGAAAGGCCGCGGCCGCCAGCCCGGCGGGAAGTTCGGCCTCGCGCATCGCGTCGAACGTATAGCTTTGAAAACCTGAGAAGCCCGTCGTGAGCCCTGCCATGATACCAAATGACAAAAGGATGGCAATAGCACCCACATGGGCAACGACAAGATAGAGGAATGCAGCCCTTCTGTTCTCTATCCGTTCGTCCTCGAAGAGGACAAGAAAGTACGATGCCGCCGCCATCATCTCCCAGGCTATCATGAAGAAAAAGGCATCATCGGCAAGGACCACCAGGCACATGCCTGCGAGGAAAAGAGCATAGAAAACCACCAGATTCGTCACGGAGCGGTGTCCCAGAAAGCCCTTCACATACCCCAGTGAATAAAGGGACACAAATAAAGAAAGCAGGCCTATAACCGCGAGAAAAAAACCGGACAACAGATCGAGCCTCAGATGAAAAGGGAGATCGGGCAGGCCGAAGGGAAGGATAACTTGATACGTGGCCGCACTAGCGACCGTCCAGATCCCCGCGCTCGCAGCGAGGAACGATGCGATGCTCGTGAGGGAAAAACCGAGCGTGATTAGGAGATGCTGGTTCAGACGAAAGATCGGTGTCAACGCCAGCAGAAGCAAAAGTGCTGCGAAAGATGAGGATATAATGCTGATCGGTGAAAGATCCATTTCCCTCCTTCCCTGAATATCCCTGCATCTTGCCTTGAAAGGTATCGGCTCTTTTTATACCGTCTGAAATTCAGTTTCCGTTTATTTCACGCACTGATCGATAAGCCGCATAAGTCCCAATAAAATCGAAATCGGCGTCGGCGGACATCCCGGAATATAGCAATCCACGGGTATAACGTTTGCCAATCCATTCGTGACCGCATAGCTATCCCGATATATGCCGCCGTCGTGCGCACAATCGCCGCAGGCCACGACGAGCCTTGGCAATGGCGTCGCGATATATGTCCGCTTAAGAGCGAGTACCATTTGGCGGGACACCGGACCGGAAACGAGCAGAACATCTGCATGACGCGGCGACGCTACAAAATCGATGCCGAACCGCTGAATATCGTAGACGGGGTTCGTGAGTGCCGTGCACTCCCATTCACATGCGTTGCATGATCCTGCATCTACCTGCCTGATGCGAAGCGACCTACCAAAGATTGTATCAATCTTTTTCTGAAAGTCAACAATCTTTGACGCCTGTTCCGGAGTCACGTTGAAAGCCTCGGGAAATAAGATGGCCTGCTTTCCCGTAACAATATTTTTCAGAACTTCTTTAAGCATGGAGACTCCAACAACTATTGAGAACGGTGATAGCCCCAGATTTCGGGGAGAATACAACCCGTTCGCTGCAACGGTTAGGTATCAGTGAGTTTACGTTTTTTACGCCCGCCGTTTTACAATTCGTCAATCGTCAATGATTCGTGCAGTGATTATTCCGGTACCCTATGCTCTCCGGGCATTTGCCGTCTTCGTACTGCTCTGCGCGTTCACATGTCCGTGCCGGAGTAGGACAAATTAAAGCTTTTGTTGCACAATGGAAAGTCCGGCACGATATTCCCATGCACCGCAAATGGCACGGCAGGCCAGTTACAGTACGAAGGAGAGCGCAGTTTTACCCGAAGCGGATTTCCTTCTTTGTCCGCCATCACCCAGTAAAACAAGGATCCTCGCGGCGATTCTGTATAGCCCAGCGCCGAAGCATATGCAGTAGGAGAGTCGACCGGTACGACCAGATCGCCATGGTAGCCGCTTTCGATAAGCGCCAGGACCATGGAGATCGAGCACTCTATTTCCTCGGACCGGACCATCATGCGAGCAAGGACATCACCTTTTTCAAACGTGTGGGCTTCGAAGATCAGGCGATCGTACAGGAGGTGGGAATGCGACTTCCTCATGTCGTCGGATAGGCCTGAAGCGCGAGCAGCCACTCCCGTGACGCCGAGTTTACGCGCAATGTCCCTCGAAAGTCTGCCCGTATTTTCGAGCCGCTCAATATGGGAAACCGAGCTGAGCAAGAGTTTCTTCAGATTTTTATAGTCCTTCGTTACCTGGTCGATGGTCTTTAAAATGTCGTCGGCTTGGGAGAACACATCATTGGTAACTCCGCCGACTACGGTGAGACCGCGCAGGTATCTGCTGCCCGTAAGCCGTTCATTGAGCTGCATAAGCCGTTCTTTGATGCTTGCACCACTCATATAACCCACGGCGAACGCCGTGCCCGCACACATGTTGCCAATATCGCCGATATGATTGTAAAGCCGTTCCAATTCGAGCACGAGAGTCCTAACCGCGGCCGCTTTTTCTGTGATCTCGATGTCCATCATCCTCTCTACGGCCATGCAATATGCAGCACCATGCGCGAATGAAGAAGTGCCTGAAACGCGTTCGGCAAGCTTCACGCCCTCGACGAACGACAGCTTCTCGAACTGTTTTTCCGTCCCCTTATGGGTGTAGAACAGACGAGACTCGAGAAAGAAAATCGTCTCTCCGACGGCGCTGAATCGGAAGTGCCCTGGTTCGATGATCCCCGCGTGCACGGGGCCCACGGGAATCTCGACGATACCTTCGCCCTCGACCTTCATGAAGGGATTCGGGACTTTGATCAAGGCCCCCTCTTCCCATTCTCGTAGTCCCGCTTCTGAAATCGACCAGTCCTTCCGAAGTGGATGGGAGTCTTCCGGAAATGCCTCATGGAAAACGAGTCTGCGCGTATCCGGGTGGCCTTCCGGAGTGAGACCGAACATGTCCATGATCTCACGCTCGTACCAATGCGCGGCGGGGACATGGTTCGTAATGGAAGGAAACCTGGCTTCCTCCGGCTTTACAGATAGCGTAATAGCAAAAAAATGGTCTTTGCCGGGAGCGGAAAAAATCGCGTATATTTTGAAAACACCATCCCTGCTTCGCTCATCAGTTGCAAACATAACGCGCAGGAGCGCATGAAGTTCCTCGTACAAATAGTAACAGACCTTCCTGAAATCATCGCGTTGCACCTCGATATAGGATTCATTAAGATGCACTGTCGTCTTGATCGCATGTTTTAGGATCTTTTCCATCAGTTCGCTCCGAGGACCTGCACGCAGGTCTTGATCGTCGTGTCGATAAACTCAGGCACTTTGAAACCCAACACGACCATCAACAGTGCCATCACGATCATGACTGTGTTTGCCAGTAATCTACTGACTGTAAATCTGTCTAGCTGATGGCTCGTATCCGGCGTGTTTGCCTCTTGAGGTTTTCCGAACAGCATTTTGCCGAAGCCTGAGAGGACCCCGTAAAATACAATAACCGCGAAGACGAGAAAAAGAATCACGGCCGTCCACATCCCGCGGTCCACACCCGCTTTTAGCACCGTAAATTCGCTTACGAATATATTGAACGGCGGTGTACCAGCCAGCGACAATGCGCCGAGAAGGGTCAGCGTCCCCAGCAGCGGCATGGACGTAAGCACACCGTGTACATTCGCGATATTCGTGGAGCCGAAACGGGACTGGATCTTGCCCGAGGCAAAGAACATCAGGGGCTTTGAAAGCGCGTGGTTCAAAATATGAAGGAGCGCACCATAAATGCCAAGAGGACCGCCGATCCCGACGCCGAGGGAGATGATGCCCATGTGTTCGATACTGCTATAGGCAAGCAGCCTTTTGTAATTGTCCTGAACAAGGATGAAAATGGACGAGATGCCCAGGGATATGAGGCCAAAGACGATGAGCAGGTTGCCGGTGAACGCGCTGCCAGTTGAGGGTTCCACAATAGAAACGAAGCGCATGATGCCATAGAATGCCGTGTTTAAGAGGATGCCTGAAAGTAGCGCGCTGATGGGGCTTGGCGCCTGGCTGTGAGCGTCCGGAAGCCAGTTATGCACCGGCGCAAGACCTGCCTTGGTGCCGTATCCGACAAGCACAAAAATAAAGGCAAGCTTCATGGTTTCTGGGTTCAGTTTACCTGCAACCTCCCTCAGCGCTGTCCAGTTCAGTGCGCCGTCGGTCCCCATGATTGCCGTAGATGCGTAATAGGCGATGAATGTCCCCAAGAGGGCAAAGGTGATACCCACGGTGCAAAGGATGATATATTTCCACGCTGCCTCGACAGCCAGGGGGCGTTTATGGAACCCGAGGCCAATAAGGAGGGCCGAAACGATCGTCGTGGCCTCGATCCCGATCCACATGATAGCAAGGTTGTTCGCCATGGTCACGAGCAACATCGTAAAGATGAAGAGATGGAGCAGTCCGTAATATGTCCGTACCCCTCGGGGGTTTAGGAGGCCGGTTTCAAATTCGTGTTCGATATAGCTGATCGAATACGTTGCCGAGGCCAGACTCAAGAATAGTACAAGCGCCATGATGTATCCGGAAAGAGCGTCCATAGAGAACGCACCGTCCATTGCCGTGACCGGCTCGGCCAGAGACTTCGCAATGACCGGGAACGCGTCAATCACGAGGGCGATAGTCCCCGCGAGGCTAACATAGCCAACGATGCGGGGATGCCAGATATTGTAGCAGATGATCGCTGTCACGATTGGGATGATGAGTATTACTACCATTTTGCCATGAACTCCGAACTGCCGAATTTTTGCATTGGTCTCCGCATGCCGGAGACTATCCTTTGAGCACAGTCAGCTTGTCCAGATCAGCCGACGCAAAGGCCTTCTTGATCTGGATTGAGAAGATTCCTAAGATGATGACACCCATGAGCATGTCGAACAACACTCCCAGTTCAATCATCGTCGGCATGCCGAACGTCAACGAGAACCCGGCGAGAAAGAGCCCATTCTCCATGAACAGTAGCCCTATCACCAGCGACAACGCTTTCTTTCTCGTGATCATGATGAAAAGGCTGATGAGGATCACGGCGATCGATATTTGAAGCACGTTCCTCGAAAAACCGGTGACGAAAATTCCCTCCTTGAGGGAGGCATATACTACGGCAACCAGGATGCCGGATATCGCCAGCGACATGGAGTTGCTGATATAAGGCTGAATTTCATGGGTTACCCGCATTTCACGGACTATTCTGCGCAGGAAAAGAGGAATGATGATGCCCTTCGTCGTCAGGGTCAGCAGTGCCGCAATGTACAAGTGCGTTTCTCCTACCAGGACGGCAACCACGGCGATCAAGCCCGCCAGAAGCCATGAGTTGATCATGTACGCCTTCACGTAGGTCTCGATGCTTCTAAACGCGTTCAGCGTCACTGCCGTCAGCAGGATACCCACGGAGATAAAATCGATGATCGAGAATGCTTCTATCCACGTTTTCAACTCTTTTTACTCCCTGTAACAATGAAAATATGCCGTCGCCACGCATATGCATAATCACAAATTAAGAGAGGAGAAGACATGCTCTCCCCGTCTTCGGCAGACGGCATCTGTATTCATCGGGTCAAAAGCTCTGCATTTTAATTTCCAATCGACGTGCGCCGTTTGTCATTACTTGCCCAGCATAATGTGCGTCACGAGCGATAAAAACGCCAGTACGAATGCTCCGCCCAGTATAGACGGGAGCCGAAAGAACCGAACTTTCGCTTGTGCAGATTCAACAAGCGCCATTAGAAGAGCCAAGACTAACATCTTGCCCGTGTAAGCCAGTGAAGCCATAAGGGCAGTTGTTGTCCCAGGGTTCTGCATGATTCCCACAGGAAAAAAAATATCTACGACGAGCGTGAATAACACCATCTGCTTAATTTGGTAGGCCCATTCCATGAGGGCAAGATACCTTCCTGAGTACTCCAGTAGCATGCCTTCATGGATCATTGTCAGCTCAAGGTGGGTGTCCGGATTGTCGACCGGCACCCTACCCGTCTCAGCAATAATCGCCACGAGGAACGCCGACAGCGCGAGCACATGAGACGGCGAATAGGTGGCGCTAGAAGCCGCCGCTATGCGAGATATGTTCGTGGAGCCTGCGGAAATGGCCGCCGTGAAAAGCGCAAGCATCAACATTGGTTCGACAAGAATTGAGACGGTCATTTCGCGGCTGCTCCCTTCTCCGCCAAAAGCGGTCCCTGCGTCGAGTCCTGCGAGCGCCATGAAGAACCTCGCAAGAGCAAAGAGATAAATGAGCGCAATGACATCTCCCATCATGCGATAGGCCGATGCTATAGATACGACCGGCACAATCGTGGCTGCAGTGATGGTCGCCGTGAACACGACATACGGAGTAGCTCTGAAGATCCAGGACGTTACCTTGGAGACAACCATGTCTTTTTTAAAAAGACGTAGAAGATCATAATAAGGCTGCAAGACGCCCGGGCCGATGCGGCCCTGCATGTTCGCCTTAAGTTTTTTAATCAATCCGTTCACCAATGGTGAAAACAGGATGATTATGAGAAATTGAGCGTAACGCATAATTTTCCTTGATTGATCATCTGCCGCAGAGGCAAGGAGACAGGGGGTATAACGCGATAGGATTCTTTATCGCTGATTCATGGCAGCAACGCATGGCCCCGTTGGAACATCGCACCGCATTCTCTCTATTTAGTGTCGATGGCTGTTTTTTTCTCAGGGTATCTGCGTCTCCATGGCTGCTGGTTCAAGTTCCGAAGATCAACAGCACAATCAGCGTTAGCAAAATATACCCCAAATACAGTTGCAGGTTCCCCGACTGCAGCAGTTTGACCCTCTCGGCGATTACCTGGATGAGCTTTGTTATGGGATCGTAGATGTATCGTTCAAAAAACGGCGTTATCTCACTTCCATAACGGATCGATTTAACAAAAAAAGGCTTTGCGGCGTACTCTACCTTAAGGTCGCGGCTCGGGAGATAGATGCGTTTGTAGATGATGCGGAGCGGTTTAGTAAATGCCGTAGCTGTATACTGCATACGAGATGAAAGCCCGGGGATACCACAATCCCAGGAATCGGCATAGAGGACATGTTTTTTCCCCCCGATGACACGCATGAAGACGAGCGCTGCAGCCAAAATACCGGCCATCGTAACGAGTAGAAACGCCGGCGACAATGCTGCCGACGTCTGCTCGATGCTTAGCACGCCGTGTTGCTCCAACATCGTAGAGGCACCAGTAATCACAAACACTGCGGGAAGGAGTGACGACAGGGCTGGACCGGGAAAGATACCAAAAAATAGACAGGGCAAAGCGAGCATGGCCATGCCTAGCAACATGGAGGGCGATGCTTCCTTCGCTTCTCGGGCCTCCGCGGTTCGTGGCATACCGAGGAAGGAAATTCCGAAGGCCTTTACGAACCCTGCGGCGGCAATGGCGCCAGTAAGCGCAAGAGCCGCTCCACCGAGCGGGGAAACGATCTTTGCCGTCACAGATGGTGCCTGGTAGCCGAGCAGTAGCGCCTGGTACGTAAGCCATTCGCTCGCAAAACCGTTAAAGGGCGGCAGCGCGCAAATCGAAAGCGATCCGGCAAGAAAGAACGTTCCGGTGAATGGCATTCGCTTGAGCAGGCCTCCCATTTTTTCCATGTTCTCCATACCTGTGCCACGGCTGACCGATCCCGCGCCAAGGAAGAGCGCCCCCTTGAAGAGAGCATGGTTCAGCACATGGAAAAACGCTGCCGCGAGCGCAATGGCAGATAGTGCATGAAGACCGTTGCTCCTGAACATCATGGATGCGCCCACGCCGAGGAGGATGATGCCGATGTTCTCGACGCTGGAATAGGCAAGAAATAATTTCAGATCATTCTCAATAATGCCGTAGAGGATACCAAGCACGGCAGAGACCGCACCGACGGCAATAACCGCGATTCCCCACCATTCCGGCCCCGGCCCCATGACATCCATACAGATGCGGATCATGCCATAGATGCCCATTTTCACCATGAGGCCCGACATCAAAGCTGCGATGTGCGGAGACACAACTGGGTAGGCGCGGGGTATCCATGTATGCAGCGGAATGACTCCTGCCTTGGTGCCGAATCCGACCAATGCGCAGATGAAAACGACGGACTTTACCGCGGCAGGTATTGCGGCAATCCCCGCTTTCATCCCCTCAAAATCCATTTTTCCGGTGGCACGGTATAAGATGAAGAACAGCGCGATGATGAATGCCGTTCCAATATGTGTCATCACCGCATAAAAAAGTCCGGCGTGGGACGCTTTATCCGTCCGGTCCATCGTCACGAGCAAATAGGATGCAACCGCCATGGTTTCCCAGGATAGCAAGAACGTGAACATATTTGCAGACAGCACAACAGCGTACAAACTCAAAATGAGGACATTGTAAAAAAATCCGATGAGGCTGGCATGAGGTAAATCGCAGGTAAATCCGATGGAATAGAGAGATGTTGCAAGAGATATCACGGAGATGGCGATAACGAAGAAGCCAGAGAGTGCGTCGCCCCACAGTGCAAACTTGAAAAGAGATGTTACGGACAGGGCAGGAAACGTTACCGGAGCAGCAGCGATGAGATAAAAACCAAGGAAGAGAAAACTGAGAGATCCGAGCAGTGAGATAAGGTAAGCTATCGTTCTGATTTTTTTTGCTGGTACGAGTGCCGTTCCTGCGCTAAGTACGAAAAATATGATACCTGAAAGAAGATACTGGTCCGTTTCCATCTAAAAAAATCCCGCTCTGTCAAAAATCAGGCTTTACCGGAGAACCGCGTAACGAAGCCGTAGTATAGTCCATTAGGTCATTTTGTCAAGAAAAAATTAAAAACCTCTTCGCCTAGGAAGCACACCGCATGCTATGCATATTTTTTGGAAAGTGATCCTCAGACACAATCGAGAGGCTATGCCCGCGAGAAGAGCGAGGAGAGCTCTTTGCCCTGATACAAGTCCGTTGAAACGGCATTTAGCTGAATGGTTATACCATCCGGGACAATACTTGTCAAACCTGTAATGGAAAGTACGCACTATATCGTGCTTTTTCCTTTGATCATTTCCCCGGAACCATGATAAAAATTTATAGACTACCTATATCGAAGGCAGCGATAAATAAGC
>Ga0187778_10001880_pt1 | contig 14461 bp, 10 predicted proteins | sample 1015_Q2_SP5_20_M_FD_132418 | JGI IMG/M metagenome (GOLD analysis project Ga0187778, IMG submission 132418) | Tropical peat soil microbial communities from peatlands in Department of Meta, Colombia - 1015_Q2_SP5_20_MG | ecosystem: Environmental > Terrestrial > Soil > Wetlands > Peat | place... | reverse complement strand
TTCCGCGCCTGGGCGTGACGGGAGCCGCTCTTGCCACATTCACGGGACGCGGAATCGGAGTGCTCTATCAGTTCTACCGGCTCACGCGCGGCACCGAACGCATTCGCGTGCTGCGTCGGCAAATCGCCGTGAATCTCGAAGTGATGTGGCGGCTGTTTCGCCTTTCGCTGACGGGAATTTTTCAATTTGTGATCGCGCAGACGAGCTGGATTGGGCTTGTGCGCATCGTGAGTCTCTTCGGTGCAGCCGCGCTGGCCGGTTACACGATCGCAATTCGAATCGTGATCTTCGTCATCTTGCCGTCATGGGGATTGAGCAACGCTGCGGCTACGCTGGTCGGACAGAATCTCGGCGCGAAGCAGCCGGATCGCGCCGAGACTTCCGTCTGGCGGACCGGCTTCTACAACATGTTGTTACTCGGCAGCGTCGGAATTATTTTCACTCTGTTTGCACAGCCGATCGTCAGCTTGTTTACCAACGATTCCGCGGTCGTTCCGCTCGCCGCATCGTGCCTGCGCATCGTGAGCTATGGCAACATCGGCTACGCGTACGGCATGGTGATGCTGCAGGCGTTCAACGGCGCGGGCGACACAGTGACTCCCACGATCCTGAACCTGTTTGCGTTCTGGCTCTTCGAGATTCCGCTGGCGTACTGGCTGGCGATTCGTCTCGGCTGGCATTCCGCAGGAGTCTACTACGCGATCGTAATTGCGGAAGGTGCGCTGGCGGTTGCGAGCATTTTGATTTTCCGGCGCGGACGCTGGAAGCAGCTCACGGTTTAGCCTGCGCCATCTGTGCGATTCCATCGAGCCGCGCGGATGCGCGCAGCAATGCAGCAGTGAGGGCATCGCCCTCGCGACGTAGCGTGGCGGAATCATTTTGCGCGAGCGCGTCGTTTTCGCCCGGAATCATCTGAGTCGTGTAGCCATCGCGGATGCCCGGCGCGAAGATCAAATGCTTGAACCACGGACGGCCCGGAAGCCCCTCCGGCGCAAGCAATGACTGCTCGACAGCAGCCAGTGCGTGATTGATTTGGTCCGCTTCTGCCGGGTCGAGCGGCGAGGCCGAGATCGCGCGCAACGCCTCGGAGGCGCGGTGCGCCGAAGCCGAAAGTTTGGCCGCCGCGTCGAGCGTCTCTTCTAACGCATCCTGGTCCGGCTGATTCGCTTTCACGTAAACGTCCGTGGTGGCGTGCTCGATCTCGAGCGCATAGGCAGGAAAATCGAACGGCACGATATCGGCTTCATCGAGCCGCAGCGCGAGCGTTCCCAGAATCTGAGCGAGCACCGCGAAATGCGAGAAATCTGGATCGCCGAAATGTTTCATCCAGTAGAAATCGTCGTAGGTTGAGTGATAGACGCCGTACGGCCCATTGAAGCCCAGATCGAGACTGGGAATTCCCACGTGATCGAAGAACGATGAATAATCCGATCCCGAGCCGAGGCCGCCAATCGGTGCTTTGCCGGAGGCATCCGCAACGGGCGCCTGCCGTCCCAGGGAAGCCAAATTACTTCTCACTTGCTCGGCATGTTCGCGCCAGGATTCGTAGATGCTGCCTCCGGTTTTTGGGTCAGGCACGTTGCGGGTCACGTCGCGCAGCAATTCTTTGAGCGACGGCGTGGCTGACGCCGTGAAGTTCGGCCCGTTCACACCCACGTCGGTGTTGATGTAGGCGATCGCCTTCGCCTGCAGCTCGGCGAGATTCGCCTGCACCCATGCGGTGGATCCAAGCAGACCTTCTTCTTCACCGTCCCATTCGCACATCACGATCGTCCGTCGGGGCTTCCATCCGGACTTCGCGAGCGCGCCGAGAGAGCGCGCCGCTTCGAGCATCGACGCGGTCCCGCTACTCGGATCGGCTGCGCCGTACACCCACGCGTCGTGATGGTTTCCCAAAATCACCCACTGGTTGTCGTCCGAGCCGTGCAGCTTTGCGATCACGTCGTAAAGCGGACGCTCGGCATAGTCCATCACGAGCTTCATGTGGACTTCCGCGTCGCCCGGGCCGACGCGATATGTAAGCGGGAGTCCGCCCTGCCAACGCGCCGGAGCCTGCGGCCCGGTTAGACTTCCGAGAATGACGGCGGCGTCCTGCGCGTTGATGGGCATCGCCGGGATCCGCGGCAAACTCGGAGCGTCCGCTGGCGCCAGCTGCGGTGTCGATCCGGTACCAGTGTCGACCGGCCTCAGCGGGTCGCCGGGATAAATCTGCGTGTAGATAATCGAACCGCGCTGGATGCCGCTCAATGGCCGCCAGGGACCATTCGGGAACGTCGTGCCCGCGACGACGCCGTCATCCTGCGGATCGGAGTAGATAATCACTGCCGCGGCCTTGTGCTCTTCGGCCAATTTCACCTTGATGCCGCGATAGCCCTGTCCATAGCGCACAAGCACGATCTTCCCTTCAGTGCTTACGCCGAGTGCCGCGAGTCGGCGGTAGTCGTCGTCTGTGCCGTAGTTGACGTAAACGACGGGTGCGGTGACTTCACCCGAGGGAGAATAGGCGTTGAACCCGACGACGGCGCGCCTATCCGATGTGGCCTTGTCGACGTCGAAAGCCTGTTCCTGAGTCGCGAGCGCTTTCGTTTCGGGTTTCGTCAGTTCGAGCTTCACTTCGCGCGGCAACGGCATCCATGCTGTGTATTTCACGATCTCGGCGTCAAATCCGAAGCTGCGATATTGGTCCCGGAGCCATTCCGCGACGCGGTGGCTCGCTTCCGTGCCGGCCATATGCGGCTCGCTGGTGAGATGCTTCAAATTGCTTTCTGCGCGCGAAGTTTTAGGGATGCTGCGCAACTCCGTTTCGAGCTGCTGCTCTTCGGCAACTCGTGATGGAACGAAGCCGGCAATGCTGCCGGAGGCGCTTTCCTGCGCTCCGCGCGACGGCAAGGCTATAAGAAGTACCGCAGCGCAGAGAACCCCAAAAATTTGGCGATTAGAGAGTGTCCCGATCGAGTGTTTGCAACGACTTAGAGCGAATTCTACTAAACGAATTTGGCGATTAGAAGACCAGGCAGAGCGGAAGAGACTCCGCGGCGGACGACCGCGCGCCTCCGCCCCGGCCCCGCACCATCCGGGACCTCTTCCTGTTGCCCGACTTTTCGACCACTTCCGCATCGCGCCTATCTTAGATGACACGACGCGGAGTGCAAGGACGGAGTGCTGTGGACTTTTGCGGCCTAGCTCTGACAATCCCGCAATCGCGCGGTTACAGCTTCGCCAAATACTGCTCGAAGCGATCGAGTTGCTGCGACCACCCGATTGGCGCGCCGCGCGTGGCTAGGGATTCAAAGGAGAAGAGCTGGCGCACCCGCACGTTCGTCTTCCCTTCCCGCTCGGTGAAAGTAACTTCGGTCCAAACGTGTTGATCGAGGCCGCCATGAATCGTGCCGTCGAAGACAAGCTTCTCGGGCTCGACGACCTCGATGTAAGTGCCGTCGAACGCGTAATCGTTTCCGTCCGGCCCACGCATGGCGTAATGCCACGCGCCGCCGGGCCTCACGTCCATCTCGCGAATTTTGGTGGTGAATCCGTGCGGGCCCCACCACTGGGCGAGATGTTTTGGATCGGTCCAAGCTTTGAAGACCAGATCCCGCGGCGCGTTGAAGCTGCGCGTTAGGACCAACTCCCCCTTCGGTGCAAAAGCAGGGCTGCTGCTCATGAGATCCTCCCGAGGTATTCGGCGAGTTCATCAAACGCGGAGAGCCAACCGTATTTTTCCGTTCGTTTGTGGCGGCCAATCGACATGAGAAATGTTTCCTGAATCGGCTGCTCCAACGGATAGTGTCGAATTCGGTTTGGGCGGCTACTTGTTGACGCGCTGCTTGCGCTCATGCCCTTTCTCCTTCTTCTTCAATTCTTCGGGATATTCATCCAGGCGATCGAAGCTTTCGGTCCAGAACCTACGGTAGCGCTCAATCCAGGCTCCGGCTTCTCTGAGGGGACGGGCCTCGAGCTGGCACGGGCGCCACTGGGCTTCACGGCTGCGCGCGATCAAGCCAGCGCGCTCGAGGACTTTTAGGTGCTTTGAGACAGCGGGCAGGCTCATCTCGAAGGGTTCGGCGAGCTCGGTAACCGACGCTTCTCCCGTGCACAGGCGAGCCAGGATGGCGCGCCGGGTAGGATCGGCCAGGGCTGCGAAGGTTGTGCTGAGTTGATCGGCCATTTCTTTATTTAACTAACAGGTTAAATACAACAGACGCGCGCCGGGTGTCAAGTGGTTTTTTCTGTGCGCAAGTCTGACGACGGACGCCGCGTCAGCGGCACTGAACGATTCGAAACGTTCGATTGCTTGACCCGCGACGGAACGGGCCATAGGGTAGGAGCAACATGGGGGGACGAAGCGCGACTCTCGCGCACGTATCATGAGAGTTTTGATTTCCGGCGCATCGGGGCTTGTTGGCACGGAGCTCGCAAGAGCGCTCCGTGATCATGGCCACACGGTTGGGAGATTGGTGCGGCCAGGCGGCAAGGCCGACGCGGGTGACATTCCTTGGGATCCGATGTCGGCCAGCGTCGATATCGCGCCGATGGAGAGCACGGACGCCTTCGTTCACCTGAGTGGCGCGAGCATCGGCGAGGGCCGCTGGACGGCTGCGCGCAAAGCAATTCTCCGCAGCAGCCGGGTTGATTCGACTCGCGTGCTGGTGGACGCGATCACGCGCTTGCGGCAGAAACCAAGGGTTTTCGCATGCGCGTCGGCAATCGGCTTCTACGGCGACCGCAGCGACGAGATTCTCACGGAGTCGAGCGAGTGCGGCACGGATTTTCTGGCCTTGGTTGCGCGCGATTGGGAAGCGGAAGCCATGCGTGCCGAACATTCCGGCATCCGTACGGTGCGTCTTCGCTACGGCGTGATTCTTTCGGAGGCCGGCGGAGCGCTGCCACGAATGGTGACGCCGTTCAGGTTCGGGATCGGCGGACGATTCGGCAGCGGGCGGCAATGGATGTCGTGGATCACGCTTGACGATGCGATCGAAATAACGCGCCTGGCAGTTGAGAATGACGGGCTCTCGGGACCGGTCAACGTGGTTGGGCCGAATCCAGTGCGCAATGCAGAATTCACTCGCATTCTGGCGAACACGCTCCACCGGCCGGCGATTTTTCCCGCGCCGGCGTTTCTGCTTCGGTTTTTACTCGGTGAAATGGCCGACCCGCTACTGCTCTCGAGCCAGCGTGTGGGACCGGAAAAGCTCCTGGCAATAAATTACGCGTTTCGCTTCTCCGATCTCGCGGCAACGCTGAGGGCGTTGCTGCGCTGATCGAAGTTCAGAATTTCCCAAGACAGAACGGTGGTCGTTTCAAATCGGAACAGTCGCTTGCGTCACGGATCGCCATGCGGCGACGCCCTCGTGGGGCGCAAATAGCTTTGCCTTCGAGCGTAATCCCTGCAAACCGCCTCTGCATTATGGGTTACCGCCCTCGGCTGTTTCGTTCGCGCTAGTTCCCATTCGCGCCAATTCGCCTCCTCTAACTGCTCCGCAATGGCACAGGCCGTGCTCTCCCATTCCGGTCGATGAAAATCTCGAACTCTCTTCCGGTGCGTAGGGCGCGATCCGCAAGTCTCACGCTACGCATCGTTACCCTGTGCATTTGCGCGATCAGCGGAACTTCCTGTGGAATTGCAGGCAGCCCTCCTGCGAGTCCGCCTCCGAGCGTAACGATAACGATCGCGCCCAAAAGCGCTAGTGTCTTGCTGGGCGCCACGCAACAATTCCAAACGACGGTCAGAGGAACATCGAATACGAACGTGTCCTGGGAGGTTAACGGCGTCGCCGACGGAAATTCATCGGTCGGCACGATCGCCGCGACAGGAGCGGGAACCGCTACTTACACGGCACCCGCGGTGTTGCCGTCACCCCCAAGCGTGACTGTGACCGCCGTGAGCCAAGGTCACTCGTCGGCCAGTGATTCGGCGATTGTGACGCTCAGCGACAACGTGACGGTTGCTGTCTCGCCGCCGACGGCGAATGTTCCGACAGGCGGAGAACAGATTTATACAGCGAGCGTCTCCGAGCTGGGCGGCGCGGCGGCAGGCGTCGCGTGGAGCGTGAACGGAATTGCGGGTGGCAACGCGACTGTGGGCACGATTACAGGTGCCGGTGCGACCACGGCACTGTACACCGCTCCGGCTGTGCCACCCTCGCCCGCTACCGTGACGATCACGGCGACCAGCGCTGCGGACAGTTCGAAGATCGGCAGCGCAACTGCCACGATCACGTGCAACGCGACGAATTCGATTTCGCCGCCTTCGGCGAGCGTGGGGCTAGGTCAGACGCAGACGCTTTCGGCGTCATTCTGCCTTGCAGCCGACACAAACGCCGCGTGGGATGTTAACGGAGTCGCGGGCGGGAATTCGACGTTGGGCACGATCACCTCCACAGGCCAGGAGACGGTGCTCTACACGGCGCCCGCGGATTTGCCGGCCACCGATCCAGTGACGATTCACGCGACGGCGCCGGCAGACGTAACGGCGGCATCGACGGTGACCGTCACAAGCAGCGTCAGCGTAAGCGTAGCGCCTGCGGCCGCGACGCTGGCTACGAGCCAGCGCATGACGTTCACGCCGACGGTGATGAATACGACCGATACGGCCGTCACTTGGACCATAAACGGCGTCACGAACGGCAGCACGACCGTCGGACAGGTCTGCCTAACGGGATCGAATCCATGCGTCGCGCCGACAGGTCCCGCATCCGGCAGCGTGGACTTCGTGGCGCCACAGTCCGTGCCGGCCACGGACCCCGTCGTTCTGACGGCGACGAGCCGCGCTGATCCGTCGCGAAGCGGGAGCGCAACGATCCAGATTACTAGCGCGGCCGGTCCCGTCGCGGTCACGATCTCGCCGCCTTACGCTTTCATCGCTCCCTCAGGCGGAACGCCAAGCACGCAACAGTTTTTCGCAACGGTGACAGGCGCCACGAACACGAGTGTTTCGTGGAGCGTGCAGAGCGCCGTTTCCGGACAAGGATGCGCGGGAGCGGCGTGCGGATTGGTCGATGCCAGCGGACTGTACACTGCTCCCTCGGCGGCTCCATCTCCGAACGCGATTTCCGTGATCGCGACGAGCCAGGCGGATTCCACAAAATCGGCGTCGGCGACACTGGCCATCACAAGCGGACCTGCGATCGAGACGATTTTGCCGTCGAGCGTGATGGCGGGTGCCGTGGAGTCATTCCCGTTGGAGGTCGAAGGCGTGAATTTCGTTGCGGGGAGCGGAACCTCGGCTTCCGAGATTCTACTGAATGGCGCATCTCGAAGCACGACATGCGCGTCAACAACGGCGTGCACAACGTCGATCAATCCGTCAGACGTGCAAACGAACGGAACGATCAGCGTGCAGGTGCAAAACCCGGGCGCGCCGACGGAGCTTTCAAACCCCGTGCCGCTTGTGATCGTGCCGTTTGACGTTTCAGTCGGTACAATTTCGCTGAGCTCGACGCAGCCCATCGCGACAGGCGAGAACATTGTCGTGGTCGAGCCGACCACCGCCGCCGAATCAGCGCCAATCAACGTCAACTTCGTAGGCTACCTTACGGGTGGCAACACGTGCGGCGCGCAGGGCTCGCCGCTGGCTGTGACGCGGCCCGCCTCGGGCTCCGCGACGACGAGCATCTGCATTCAAGGCAACAACCTTGACCCCACGTTCACGTATGCGTTCACGGGACCGGGAGCACCGCCCGGAGGCTCTGACATCGGCGTAACGGCGTCGGAGATTGCCGACCTATTCCCGGGAATGATCGAACTTGACCTGCACATCTCGAATACGACTGTCCCGGGCGTGCGCACGCTCATCATCACGACTCTCAACAACGATTGCGCCATCGCCACGGGGATGCTGGAGGTGCAATGAAAATGCAGAAGCGATTTATTGAATCTGTTCTCGGGTGCGGGTTCCTGCTCGCCGTGGCCTCATCGGCATCGGCAACGACTCTTTTGCGCATGCCGGTGGCGAAATTGACGGAGGCCGCGAAGGTGATCGTGCGCGCCCGCTGTGCCGGGAACTCGACAAGCTGGGACGCGGGCGAGATATGGACGTTTACGACGTTTGATGCGCAAGAGATTTGGAAGGGATCGCTGCCGGAGCGATTCAACGTGCGCCTGCTCGGCGGAAGACTCGGAAATGTCACCTCAAGCGTGCCGGGCGTGCCGCACTTCCGCACGAGAGAAATCGTGATCTTGTTTCTCGAGCGTACGCCGCGCGGCGATTTTTCCGTCGTAGGGTGGGAGCAAGGCACGTTTCGCGTGAAGCAAGATGCTCGCTCCGCTGAGCCGGTGGTCACGCAAGACACAGCGGAATTCGCGACGTTCGATCCAGTGACTCGCCGATTCGAAGCCGCGGGAATCGCTCGCATGCCGTTGAGCGCGTTTCGGGCGCTTATCGCGGAGTCGCTCGGTGGGAGCACACGAGGAAAACAATGAGACGCTGCTTTCTTGCGGCCACTGCCGGACTCGCGATGTGTGCGCTAACTCTAGGTCCGTGCGCGAGCGCATACGTCTCGGATACGACCGTGCCGCAAAGCGGAGGCTGCCCGGCGTTCGATCTCTGGAATCTTTCGTCAACGTCACCTCTGAACAGGCAGTGGAGCACGTCACTGCCGCTCGCGCCGCCAACGATTCTTACCGTCGCCGCGCAAGGCACAAGCGCTCAACTGAGCGAAATCTCGCAGGCGATCTCAGATTCCTTCGGGGCATGGTACGGCGTCACTGGAACGACATTTAATTCTGCGGCGTATCCGGGATTGCTAGCGCCGCTTGGCGAAGTGAGCGATGCGAACTCTTGCACCAACGATGCTGAGACCAACATCGACGGGCTGAACACGATTTGCTTCAACCAGTCGAGCATGGGGTTCACAAGCGGCGTGCTCGCATTCACGCGGGTGATCACGGCCAACGGGCCCGGGATTTCGGTCGGTGCGAGCGGGCCATCCGCATTTGCAGGCCAGATCCTCGACGCGGACACACTGTTTCGCAACGACGGCCAGGCGACGTTTGCCACGCCGGCTGCGCTCGCGACTTCTGCGGGACAGGGCGCGTACGATTTGGAATCGCTGCTGATCCATGAACTCGGCCACTGGTTTGGACTCGACCATTCAGCCGTCTGGCGGTCGATCATGTTTCCGTATGCCCCGCCGCCGGGCGAATTCCTGGGCAGCCGACCGACCGCTGGAGCCCCCGATGGACCACTCGCGGATGACGACCGGACCGGTGTCCGCTCGCTCTACCCCGATCCCAACGACTCGGTGAATATCGGCGCAATTCGCGGGCAGGTTTTGCCCGCCAATCCATTTGCGCTCGCCACGCTTCCGGCACCAGCCGCTGGAGCTTCGGTCACGGGAATTTTCGGCGCGCACGTAGTCGCCGTGAACCCAGAAACAGGGTCCGTGATCGCGGCGACGCTAGGGGGCTGGAGCTGCAATGCGTCAACTTCGACTCTGCAATTCGACGGCTCTTACGATATCGAGCGGCTTCCCGTCGGAGACAGCTTCATGATTTACGCGGAACCACTGGTAGGTCTCGTGGCGCCATCGGATTTCAGCAACGCGCTCAACGATCTGTGCGCGTCGGCCGCGCCGACTTGCACGACTCCCGCAGTGGATACGAATTTCAATCCGCGCATTCAGCCGTCTGGTCCGTGACTCAACAGCGAGGCAGCATCCGCGCGAAAAAGATAAGCGGCTCCCGAACCTCATGGGAGCCGCTTCCGATGGCTTGAGAGCCTTGTCTCTATTGCGTCGGCAAGAGCATCTGCGTGAACCCGATGGTGTTGATGGTCTTCAACATCGGCGTCAGAGGCGGCAACAAGCTCGGCGTGAGGAAGTTCGAGTCGAATACATAGCCGCGGCTTGGAGGGCTGTAAACCTCATTGCAGCACTTGTAGATGCCTTCCGCCTGGTGGTTGTACCAGAGACTGACGATTGAGCCTTCATAATAGAGAGTTGTGCCGCCCCAGTTCTCGATGTAACGCAAGAAGTTGTGCGCGCCACCGTCCGTGCCGAAGTCTTGACCAACATTTGCGAACGTTGGCTGCTTGAACGGTAGGCCCTTGCCAGCGGCGATGGCCACGCGGTAGGTGGTAGTTGCTGAGTTGCGTCCACCACTACCGGCCTGCCACTTGGGAGTGTTACCGGAGTTGTATACGCCGTACGGCCATATAAACGAGTTCACGTCGTTCCAGTTGTCGGAGAGCAATGTGACAGCGTCCGCGACGATTGACGATGCCACGCTGTTGGCGCTCCAACTCGTGGACGAGGTCATGTTGCACTGGCCCGGATTGTTGTAGCAGCCCTGCACGTAAACCGGGTTCTCCGAGGCGATGGTGAGACCGCACGGGACGCTATTGCAGAGCAGAGTCGGCGGCGATCCCGGCAGGAGGGTATCGCTGTCGACGAGCTTGAGCGCCCGACGGAAAAGCAGAGGAGGATTTTCACGCAACTCTTGCGGATGCTCGACGCCTCCGGACTGCACGACAGCAAAAGGAGTGGTGATGCTTCCGGTGCAATTGTTGTTCTTGTTCAGTACGTTGGATGCCGCGCCGAGAGTGGCGATCGGCTCGACGATTGTGGGGGCATAGGTGATGTTATCCCATGCTGGCGTGCCGCCGTAGGTTTTCAGGAAAGGGGCCGAATCAACGCCATTCGTGTAGTCGCCTTCGTCGTCTTCGCCTTGTTCCAGGGTACCGTCAGGGCAGCCGTTGACATCCGAGGCCGCATTGACCAGATCTTCGAAGCCATATCCGCCGGTCAGGATTGGGCCCGCGCCCACAGACGCTGGCGGGGTCTGATTATCCAGCCGCTCAGCGCGCCGGTCCGAATAGTAAACGCCATAGCCGTTTACGTTCAAAGCGTTCTTGCCGCTCGTCCCGATTGTTCCGGCAAACCATTTCATCAAATTAGCCACATCGAGCTCGATGTAATACATACCGCCTGCAAGCGTGTACTGAGGGTTGTTGCTGCCATCCACGAGAGGAAAGTCGCGCGTCAAAGCCTCTCGCGGGTCATATAGGGCGTTGGGCCAATAGTCGGTACCATGCTGGGAGTAGCAGTTGGGTCCGGTAGGCGTCGGAATCGTTACGGTCGTGCACGTCGCGGCTGAAGTCTTTCCAGAGGGGTACCAAGTTCCGGCGCCCCCGGTGCTCGGATTGCCGCCGCAATAGTTGTTGCCCGTGGTGCTGCCTAGAGCCGTGGAGGGATTGTCACGCACGCGCGCCAAGCGAATGATGGCGTTCGGGCTTGGGTCCTGACAACCGACGGTGGTCACTGCAGTGTTCGCGGTTGGACCGGATGCGTATACTTGGGGACCGGTGAGCGTCGGGGAAGTCTCAATGGAACCACTTGCGGAGGCCACGAGCGGCACGCCAGTGGTGAGCGGCAGCGTGTAAGAAGAGTACGCGTAGACGTTGTTCGCAGCTACCCCGGTCTGGGGGTTGATGTTCCGCCCTGTATAACCTTGCTGCAAAATCTCCTGGGTGACATCGACCCAAGTACCGGGAGTCGCCGAACTCTGGTATTCGATCTTCAAGCAGCCCGTAATGATGGGATAGTACTGCTTGATCCAATAGCCGTTGGCCGAGCTGTAGTTACCCGAGCTACTCGCCCCGGAAACGGGCAATGGGAAAATGGTCTTGCCAACGTTGCCTGTAGAACTTAGCCACGACGGAGCAGCGTTGTACGCCGGAGGATTCGTGCCATTGTTCGCGTTGAACGGAGATGCCGAAACGTCCCAAGCGAGCGTTGCCAGGTCGACGGGCACGGTGGACGAAAGAGTCGGCAGCGCATTCGTACCGGTTGCGTCTATGTCGCTGCTGGCGCAGGTTCCCGACGGGCCGTAGTCCGAGAGCAGAATGCGCAAGCTCAGATTCATGTTGCCGAAGTACCGCTCTGAGAATTTGGCGTAGTTCGTGGTGTTCTCGCTTGGCTGAGGCCGCCGAATCAGATCGATTGGCTGTCCTCCGAGGCCCGGCGTGGCGATGGATACGTTCAACGGTTGCACACCGGTTTGTGAGACCGCGATATTGTTGTTATAGACGGTATTCGCCATCGGCTTGAAGGTCGTATCGTACGCGCCGAGGGTCGGTGGACCGATCGTGGTACCCCCTGGATAAGAGTTGGTGTTACCCAGGACGCTTTGTTCTGGAGACTGCACGATGAGGTTCGAGACACCCGAACCATTGGTGATATTTACGGTGCCGTCGTAGTTGGTGGTCGTAACCCAGCCGTTCTCCAAGTTTTTCGTGATGATTTCACCGGCTGCGGTCACCTTCTGGCTCATCGTAAGAGTCGAACCAGAACCTTCCTGTAGCCACAGGTTGCCGTTGCTGTGCACACGTCCGCCAAAGTTGAAGTTCGGACCGGCAAAGAAGGCGAGGTCCATTTGAGAAAAGAAGCCGAATTCGAAGACCGGAATGCTGACGGTCTGGACTTCCCGCTGGAGTCTCACTTCAGAACCGTTAACCGTCCGCGCGGTTACCGTGAGCGTGTACGGAGTCATGACGGCGTAAAGACCCGCGCCGGTAACGCCGCTCGGAATCGTTCCCACGCTGGACTGGGGAATATTGGCGTTCGTGGGACTCGGCGTAAATGTGATCTGATATCCCGACCCCGCGGTCGTGCTGCCCGGGGCAATGTATTGAACGTTGGGAATGTTTGCCGGCGGGCCAGGGGTAGTCATCAGCGTGTTGATTTCCGTCGCGTTGGGAGCGGGATTGGAATCAAAGAGATTTTCGAGGCTCGCCGTGAGCGACTCCATGCCGGCCTCAGCGCCGTAGAAGGCCAATTGCCGGTCAGAGTTGTTTCCTCCGAGCTTCTGGTCGCCAGTCACAAGCCACGCGATTCCGACGATCATCGTGGAGAGCAACAGCAATACCAGCAAAGTCGTGATCAAAGCGATGCCCTGTTCCCGACGGTTCCTCACGGACGTTCTCCTTTTAGCCGACCGATGCTCGATTCCTGTGCATGAATACTCACGGATGTTCATTACGCCACTCTTGTGCCGATCGCTCACTGGAATTGGTTGTAAAAATCCAAACCGCGGATGCTGACGACGGTTTCGAGATTGTTTCGGAAATACTGGTTCGTGTGGTTGAACGGATCCTGCGAGCGCGCGTAGAGCATAATGTAGGCGTCGCGGATGTCGTTCAGCTGGGCGCTCGTTGGATTCTCCTGCGCCGCGGTAACTGTGACTGGACTGGATCCCGCGTTCAGAATGTCGTAGAAAATCTGCATGTTTTCGATGACTTCGCCGACCGCCTGCGGCTGATTCATATTCACCTGGCGCATCAGCATGGGCTGAGCCGCGGAAGCGGGAGCCGCGGTGCTGATGTAGTACGTAATCAACCAAAACCGCGTCGCGGTCGTGGTCGGATAGGTTCCTGACCCTGCTGGCGTCTGAATTTGCTTGATCGTTCCCGCGGTTGCACCCGAGGCGTTCAGGTTGAAGGGGTCGTTCGAGCTGAATGTGATTGAGTTGGTCGTAGGATTGACCGTCGAAACGCACAAAAGCGCCATTGAGCCAGTGCTGTCGGAAACAGCGGCATCCGTGCCGGTAACGCTGCCATCACCGAGAGTGTTATTGTTTTGCAGTAAGATCAGGTCGCCGGGATTGAGGCCCGTGTTGCCGTTGTTGATGACGATGCAGCTCTTGTCGAAAGTGACGGTGGTAGTCGAGCCGCTTGTGCTAATGCTTCCGGCGGGCGCCGGATTTGGATTCGACGCGGCACAACCGGTCGTGCCGCTGGACCCCGGCTTGAGATAAATCGGAAACTCGTTCAACCAGTGTCCGTTCACATCCTGCAAAGTTGTGTCCGCATACATAATGGTGGCCATATCAGTCGCGACGCCCGATGTCGTCGTCGTTGCGCCCATCTGGAATCCCGAGATGATTGCGGGCAGTGCGGTCCAGGATGTCGGGAAGGTGCCGAAGCTGACAGCTGGGGTGCCGGGGCCTGGTCGATTCAGTGACGAAACACTGGCGGAATTCGGGATTGTGATGCCGCCTTGCGGAACGCCCTCGCCTGCCTGCAGGAAGTCTCGAACCATGTAGTTCAGCCCGGCTCGCAAGTTTTCCTGCGTGTCGGCCATCAAAGTGATTGCCTGCGTGGCGTTCAGCGCGCTCGTGAGTGTTCCCAGCGTGGCGGCCAGAATGAGAACTACGATGGTCGTCGCCACCATTAATTCCACCAAGCTGAATCCGTGCTCGCGTTTCATTCTGGTTTCTCCGGTGCCGTCACGAGAAGTTAGAAATATAGGCGTTCAATGTGTACGAGCGATTCTTGAACGAGCCTGCCGAGTAATTGATCGTCACTGTAATTTGACGGAGATTGTTGATCGTGGTGCCGGTGCTGCTGGTCACGCTGGAAATCGTAATAGTCCGCGTATATGTCGAGAGCGGAACCGCAACCGGAGGGTTCAGAGTTCCGCCGCTATTGGGAACCAGGATCGCATCCGGAGCTGCTAGCGTTCCA
>Ga0187778_10001879_pt1 | contig 14464 bp, 10 predicted proteins | sample 1015_Q2_SP5_20_M_FD_132418 | JGI IMG/M metagenome (GOLD analysis project Ga0187778, IMG submission 132418) | Tropical peat soil microbial communities from peatlands in Department of Meta, Colombia - 1015_Q2_SP5_20_MG | ecosystem: Environmental > Terrestrial > Soil > Wetlands > Peat | place... | reverse complement strand
GGGCAGATGCTGGCGCGCTTGGAAGATGTGCAAGCGGAAGCTGACTTGAATGCGACCCAGGCTACGCTCGAGGCGGCGCGTGCCGATGCGCTGGCCGCCGAAGCCGCCCTCAATACGGCGCTGGCCGACCTCAACCGTGCCAAATCCGAGGCCGAGCGCTCGGCGCTCGATTGGAGCCGCGCCGAAGGTTTGTTCAAAGACGCGCTGATTTCCCAACAAGAGTACGACAGCCGCAAGGCGGCCCATCAGGCGACGATGGCCGGGCTGGCTCAGGCCGAAGCCCGGGTGGCGCAGGCCAAGGCTCAGCAGGAGTCCGCCAATCGCCGGGTCGCCCAGGCGAGCGCGAACCTGACGCATGCCGCCGACGTTCTGCACAAGACCATGTATTCAGCGCCCTTCGACGGGGTCATCACCAGCGTTCCCGTGCGCGAAGGGGAAACCGTCGTGATCGGCATCCAGAATTCGCCCGGCAGTGTACTGATGACCTTGGCGGACATGTCGGTGATCACGGCCGAAGTGCGAGTGGACGAAACCGATATCGTCAATGTGCAATTGGGAGAGAGTGCCGAGGTGAGTATTGATGCGATTCCCCGGAAAACTTTCAAGGCGATCGTCAGCGAAATGGGGAATAATGCCATGGTGCGTTCGACGGGCGTATCGACCTCACAACAGACCACGGGGAACGAGGAAGCCAAGGATTTCAGGGTGGTCGTAACCCTCCAGGATCCGCCCGAGGGTTTGCGACCCGGTCTCTCGGCGACGGCCAAGATTACGACCGCAACTCGTAGCCAGGTGCTGACGATTCCCATCCAGGCCCTGACGGTTCGCCGTCCGGAAGATTTGGTTCAGAACGACGAGAAGAACTCGGTACAGGCTGCCGCTCCCAGGCAGGCCTCGGATAGCAAGCCAGAGATTCAAGGTGTTTTTGTGATTCGCAATCACCAGGCGAAATTCCTGCCGGTGGAAACGGGCATCGCCGGAACCACCGATATTGAGATCGTGAAGGGACTGAGCGCGGGAGACGAAGTCATCACCGGGAGCTACAAAGTCTTGCGTACGCTGCGTCCGGGAGCCAGCGTGAAGGTGGATAATTCCGCCCCCAAGAAAGAAGAAACGTGACAAAGATAGGGTTGGCTCGTCCAACGAAGAGCCCAACCGCAGGCAGCCGGGGGACAAGTCCGGAGAACATGCAGGTGGTCCACAGAGTGCAGGAGGAAAAGATGGCAAGCGCAGAGCTAATCAAGTGGTCACAGCCCCCGGAGTCGGCTGCACCCGACTCCTTCATGATCAGTACGGTTGATTTGTGGAAGACCTACGACATGGGCTCGGAGCAGCAGGTCCACGCCTTGCGCGGTGTCAACCTTAATATTCGCTCGAACGAGTACGTCGCGATTATGGGACCCTCCGGATCGGGAAAGTCGACGCTGATGAACCTGATCGGTTGCTTGGATACCCCGAGCAAAGGTCAATACTGGCTCAATGGGCAACTGGTGAGCGAACTGGATGAGGACGAGCTGGCGCGAATTCGCAATAAGGAAATCGGTTTCGTGTTTCAGACCTTCAACCTGTTGGCCCGCGCGACCGCCCTACACAACGTGGAGCTACCGCTGATCTATGCTGGCATTGCTTCCGACGAGCGTATCGAGCGTTCGAAAGCCGTGCTGGCATCCGTAGGGATGGCAGAACGCATGATGCATAAGCCGAATGAACTCTCCGGGGGCCAGCGACAGAGAGTCGCCATTGCGCGTGCGTTGGTGAATCACCCTTCGATCATTCTCGCCGACGAGCCCACCGGGAACCTGGACTCACAGACCGGCAGTGAAATCATGGCGTTGTTAAATCGCCTGCACGCCCAGGGCAACACGATTGTCCTGGTCACGCATGAGCACGATATCGCCGCGTACGCACACCGCATCATCCATATTAAGGATGGTGTGGTGGAGCGCGATGAAGTAAAGAAGTAGCCGGTCAAACAGAAGGACAATCTATCTCCCGATCCCCCTCGCAAACGCGGCTGACGACACAGGGAAAGGTTGCTCTTCGGGCTATGCCAGGATAAAGTCCGAGTCGAAGCCATCAGAATTCGGCTCAGGTCAATCGATGGAACGTTTGGCAGTGGACTGCTGGAATCGCAGTCGCCATTGGTCGCCTTGCTTAACCCAGACATCGGAAAAATGTTGATAGCGGGGTGCCGGACCTTCATCCTCCTCAGGCATCTGGATCACGGCGTTGTAGGTCACGATAGCGACATTCTCGTCGACTGGTAGTAGGTGGAAATCATACAGACGATAATCCTCGAGCGTGCCCTCGCGAACGTCTTCTAGGATGTCGCTCTTGTCATGCAGCCCGCCTTCGCTCCCGACACGCTCAAAATCATCGGTGAGCAGGCGCCGTAAGGTTTCAAGATCCTTAGCTTTTTGTGCCCTGGCGACGGCTTCCGATTGGTCAATCAGGGTTTGCTCAAGCTGCGTGAGAGGCTTCGTGCGGGCTGTATTCGACGCCGTCTGGGCAATACAAGGGATGGCCAAGCAGATCACGACAGCCGTTACCAAGCTCTTCATTCGCTCCCCCCGGGTTTCGTCGTCAAAGATGTCAATACGTGGCAGTCAACATGTTAGGGGAAGCTTCATGAAGAGGGAAGTCTGCTCAGGAATAGAGTGAAAAACAGGAGACTGGCCAATCAAACTCAACAACTATATAGGATACTAGATGGCGATGAGTTCAACCGCAAACTGCCAAAGAATTTACAAATGTCGAACATGCTTCCATGCCCCAATTGCCTCTTGCCATTTCTGAAAAATCGTAGTGATAATCGCGCCAACGTCACTTCCACGTAGGCCCTAGAGGGTCTGAGAAAGCCGGTCTGCACTCTCAAGGAGCCATCCCTGGCACTTCGGGCGATCGAAGCTTGGGCGACCTCGTATAACCGCCGTACACCAACCTTGCCAGGCCATGATCCCCCATGGTTTCCGAGAGTGGCTGCCGGCGGCTCGCGAACCCTCCGGTTCAAGCAGCTGCGATGTCTACTTTTTCACCGTAACCTTGCCCATCTTGAATCGTTGATAGATTTAGGAGAGCGATGGCTTTCATAGCGCCGACAGCGAAACCGTCTCGAGCGCAGGCGGACGAGCGCGGGTTAGTCGAGGCTGCCCAACGGGATCCGGCCAGCTTTGCCGCGCTTTACGAGTTGCATTTCGAGCGCGTTTATCTGTTCATTGCGCGTCGCGTCGGCAATCGCGATGTTGCCGAAGACCTTACGGGGGATGTCTTTCGCCGGGCGCTCGAAAACTTGAGAACGTACGAATGGCGGGGAGTGCCCTTCGCAGCCTGGCTGCTACGCATTGCCGCCAATGCCGTTCGCGATCGTGCCAAACGAGGCGGACGCGAGTTGAGCGTCGAAGATCCTCCTGAGATCGGCACCGAGCCCGATCTGGCGGAAGTAGAAGATGGTGCCCGCCTGTTTCGTTTGGTGAATGATCTCCCCGAGGATCAGAGGCGAGTGATTGTGATGCGCTTCGCGGAAGAAGAAAGTATCCGCGCCATCGCACACCGTCTCGAGCGCAGTGAGGGTGCCGTGAAGCAGTTGCAGTTTCGAGCCCTGGAAAACTTGCGCGCGAGACTTGAATCGAGGCCTCGACCAACACCGCGAAGGAGTGCGAAGCTAGGCCAGCCGACGGGTAGGAAACATGGATAAGCCGAGTTTGGTGGAGCAACTGAACGAAGGCGTGGAGGGCACGCTTTCCCGGCGGAGCGGGAAGCTCGCCCGGGCCGACGCCCGTCTGGACCCGCTCCTGCGCCTCGCGCACAGGCTGCGCGACTTACCGCGTCCGCAGTTTAAGGCGGATTTGAAGTCGGATCTCGAGAAAGCAGCCCTCCGGACCATCCGTGCCGACGTTCAGCCAACCGCCAAGCCTTGCCTGATCGTCGAAAACGCCGCCGAAGCCATCGCGTTCTACCGGCGGGCGTTTGGCGCCACCGAAACCATGCGTTTTGAAGAGCGGGGAAAGATTGGCTCCGCTGAGATTGTCATCGAAAACTCGATCCTCCGGATCACCGACGAGTTCCCCGAGTACGGCTCGTTCAGCCCGAAGACGCTGGGCGGATCGCCCGTTAAACTGCATCTGTACGTCGCCGACGCGGACGCGTTCGCCCAACGAGCCGTGGCGCAAGGAGCGAAGATCCTTCGCCCCGTCGAAGATCAATTCTATGGCGATCGCGCCGGACAGCTGGCCGATCCTTTCGGCCATGTTTGGATCATCGCCACTCGCCAAAAAGTCTTGAGTGCCAAGGAAATCGAGCGCCGCTGGGACGCCGTTCTCGACAAGGAGAGAGCAAGAATGCCAGGGTTCGATCCGATTCGCAAAGGTTTCCACACGGTCACCCCGTACATGATCGCCCAAGATGGGCCTGCGCTTCTAGAGTTCGCCAAGCAGGTCTTCGGCGCCGAAGAGACCTTTCGCGGCATCGGCTCGGCGGGCGGACTGCACGGAGAAGTCAGGATCGGAGACTCCATGCTCATGATCGGGGGCGGTCTTCCGGGCAAGAAATTTGGCGTGACCCCGGCTACCACCGCGCTGCACATCTATGTGAAGGATACCGATGCCGTGTATCAACGAGCTCTAGCGGCTGGTGCAACCTCCACCTATGCGCCGGCCGATATGGAGTACGGAGAGCGCTCTGCGGGCGTGAAGGACCAGGCCGGCAATTACTGGTACATCGCCACCCACAAGGGGCCTCGCTATGTTCCCCAAGGTTTGCATGACGTGAATGTTTACTTGCATCCTCTGCGGGCCGAGCCGGTTATCAAGTTCTTGACGCAAGCCTTCGGAGCTCATCAGCGGGCCAAATACGCCTCCCCGGACGGTGTCGTTCATCATGCGCAAGTTCAGTTGGGCACTTCGGTACTCGAGATGGGAGAGGCGCACGGTGCTTTTCAGCCCATGCCGAGCATGCTTTATTTATATGTGCCGGATGCGGATCGCGCCTACCGGAGTGCGCTGGCGGCGGGAGCGAGTTCCTTGCAAGAACCGGCGGACCAACCCTGGGGTGACCGTATAGCTACGGTGAAAGATGCCTTCGGCAATACCTGGAGCATCGCGACCCATCTTGGTGTCAAGCCAGCCTAGGTCGTGAGTTGGTGCCCGGCTGCAGCTCCACCCCCATCACTCCAGCCTGTGGCGCAGCAACTCATTGACCAGGGCGGGATTCGCCTGGCCTTTCGAGGCTTTCATGACTTGGCCGACAAAGAAGCCGAGTATGGTTTTCTTTCCCGCACGGTATTGTTCGAGCTGCTTGGGATTGGCCGCAATCACATCCTCGATGATCGCATCGAGCTGAGAGCGATCGCTGATCTGCTCCGGCTTCTCCTTGCGGTACGCTTCCGCAAAGTCCTCCTGGCGTTCGAAGCAAAGATCGTAAAGTTGCTTGAGCATCTTGCCGGAAATCGCGTCGTCTTCGACCAGGTCGGCCGACATCGCCACACCTTTCATGGAAATGGGAGACTGGGCGATATCCAGGCCTCGGGCCTTGAGCCTTCCCAGGAGTTCCACCTGCACCAGATTCGCCACCCGCTTCGGGTTCTTCGCCGCCTTGGCCGCCTCTTCGAATTGATCCGCAAGAGTTCGCGTGCTGGTGAGAACCTGCGCGTCATACTCCGTCACCCCATATTCCGCCACCAGGCGCTTACGCCTGGCTTCCGGCAGCTCAGGGAGCTTACTGCGGATTTCCTTCTCCCAGCTTTCGGCGATGGTTAGCGGCGGCAGGTCGGGCTCGGGAAAATAGCGATAATCATGCGCCTCCTCTTTCGAGCGCATGCTGTAGGTTTTGCCTTGACTGGCCTCGAACAGCCGGGTCTCCTGAGTGATGTGGCCGCCGGATTGGAGGACACCGATCTGACGTTCGACCTCGTATTCGAGGGCTTGGCGGATGAAGCGGAAGGAGTTCACATTCTTGATCTCGGTTTTTGTCCCCAACTGCTTTTCGCCCCGGGGGCGCACACTGACGTTGGCATCACACCGCAACGAGCCCTCTTCCATATTGCAATCGCTGACGCCGGTGTACAGGACGATTTCCTTGAGACGCGTGAGGTACTCGTAGGCTTCCTGGGGGGAGGAGATCTCCGGCTCGCTCACAATCTCGATGAGCGGTACTCCGCTGCGATTCAAATCGATGGCCGTCGTCCGGCCCGCATCGGCAAAGCCTTCGTGCAGGCTTTTGCCTGCGTCTTCTTCCAAGTGTAGACGCGTGATCCCAATCTTCTTCTCGCCGCTGCCACTTCCCACCCAGATCCAGCCGAACTCGGCGAGAGGCTGGTCATATTGAGAGATCTGGTATCCCTTGGGCAGATCAGGATAAAAGTAGTTCTTGCGGGCGAAGATCGAAGTGCGATTGATGCGGCAATTCAACGCCATCGCCGCCAGCACCGCGAACTCGACAGCGGTGCGGTTCAGAACCGGCAAGGCCCCGGGCAAACCCAGACACACCGGGCAAACGTTGGTATTGGGCGGGGCCCCGAAGCGAGTCGAGCAGGAACAGAAAATCTTGCTGGCCGTCAGCAGCTGGACGTGCACTTCCAAGCCGATGACCGGCTCGTAGTTGCTGCGGGCGGCAGGGGAGACCTCGGTCAGCGTCGCCATAGCAAGCGATTATATAAGGCATTCCACGCCCTTCGTTTTCTGGGGGAGTCGGATAGGGAGTTAACCCGTCGCTCTTGGACCCTGAAGTTAACCGAAGTACAACGCGAGCCAACTTTGGGAAATCTCTGACGAAGTCGGCCGCGTCAAGGGGAAGTCGAGCCCGATGCCCCGAGATACTTTTCTAGCGGCACCTCAAAATACATGAGCTCGTTTCCCTTGGAGTCGCGAACCCCTGTCAAATAGAAGTGAGCCCCGTTCAGCGGGGCGTCAATTCCCGACACGTCAAAGAACATGAATCCCGCCTGTGTGCTGTGGGGCTCGACGGCGCGGGCAGCAAATTGGGAGTTGTCCACCTCGTCCTGCACCTCCTTGCTGAACGAACCCTTGGTTTTCTTAGGCCAAGGCAGCGGATTGGGAGACACTTCCCCGATGGGCCGCGAGATACGCCGATAGATATCATCCCGGCTGGCGGGAGAAATCTTGCTGCGGTCGTAGGTCACCAGTTCAGCCTTGCTCGAGGCCAAAGAGATTGGCTGATCGCCGTCATTGCTAAGGACGACAAAAATAGGCAGAAAACCAACTTCGTGGTAGTGGACCGAAAAGATGTTGGTCTTTTCCCCTAGATCGTAAGGATCCAGACCGAGTGTCACCCCTTCGTTCGGATGTTCGTCATGGGCGGGATAGCTCTTAGCCGGATGTGCTTCCGGCATTACAAAATGCTTGGCGGCGACGCTCACCCCGGCCGTCAAGCCGAATGCGAGGAGGAAGGCGAGAGGGCGGCGACGAGAGCAAAAGCCAATGCTTGCCATGATTTAAGATTATAAATTTTTCTCCCCCTGAGGCGATCTTCCTTGTGGCCTCTCACCCGGCACCGTCGGTTCAGGCCCTACCCGGATCCCGATCTGGGGATGCCTGGCCGTTCAGGGCCCTGGAGCGCCCCGTTGAGGTCGGGCGTTCGGGGGGACGGGTCGGGCCCGATAGGAGTGACCTCGGTACGATCCCCAAGGTGACCGATAGAAACCTCGCCAGCCCGGTGAATGGTCCCTACACTAAGGTCTGGGGAACAGCCTGTGACGGTTGATGAAGAATTGAATGTACTTGAGACGCAATTGCGCCGGCTCAAGATCGAGTATGAGGTCTATTTCAGCAATCCAACCAAGAGGCCTCCAACCGACATCGAGTGGAAGGTCCTGAGCCTTCTACGGAAGTTCAGCGATGGCGCCCGCCTGAACTTCTCCCAACGTTTTCGCTACAACGAAATGGCCCAGCGCTACGCCATCTATTCCGATCTGTGGCGCAAGAAGTGCCGGATTCGGGAAGAAGGCGGTCGCCGTTCCCAGGAGATGGAGCAACGTCGGGTCTACGGACTCGCCCATGGCGACACTGAGTCGTCTGAGGAAGTTCTCGACGCCCAGGAGCAACTGGGACGTCTCACGATTCAATGTTCGGATCCTGAACTCGAGCGCGACGAAGTAGAGAAACTCTATCAAGCTCTTACCCAGGCCAAACAGAAGTCCGGAGAGGCTGGTGGCGGAAGTTTTGATAGCTTCCAGACCTTCGTACGCAAGAAAACCGAGCAGATTCGCAAACAATACGGTTGCCCAACGGTGGAATACACGGTCGAAACTCAGAATGGCCAGGTCCGCCTCAAAGCCAAGGCGAAAGTCTGATCCAACTACTCTCCTCGAATCAGCGAATTACCAACTGCCTCCCAACCGAGGAAGCACGAATCAGCGAACCACAACGCGGCGTTACCGTCGCGGCCAGACGTCGCGATTCTGGCTGGCGCGGTGGTTCGACCCGACGAATCCCTCGTAACTGGTAAAATCTCCGCTTGCCTTTCGAAGTGCTGACGAAGGCTCCATGCCGAAAATCCAGCGTGCCATTCTGAGCGTCACGGACAAGACAGGTTTGATCGAGTTCGCGCGCGCTTTGTCTCGACTCCAGATCGAACTGATTTCGACAGGCGGGACGGCCAAGCTGCTCGGAGACTCCGGGATCCGGGTGAAGGACATTTCCGAGCTGACGGGTTTCCCAGAGATGCTCGACGGCCGGCTTAAAACCCTGCATCCCAAAGTGCACGGTGGGATTTTGCATCGGAGAGAGAACCCTGCGCACCGCAGCGCGGTCAAAGAACATGGCATCCAGCCCATCGACATGGTGGTAGTCAATCTCTATGCGTTCGAGAAGACTCGCGGCAAAGCCAACGTGCAGTTCGAAGAATTGATCGAGAACATCGACATAGGTGGTCCGTCGATGATTCGCTCAGCCGCCAAGAATTTTCAGGATGTTGCCGTCGTTACCTCTCCCACAGATTACGATGCCATCGCCCAGGAACTTCTACGCTCGGGTGGTGAACTCTCGCTGGCCACCAAATGGCAGTTGGCGCAGAAGGCGTTTGCCACCACTGCCGCCTATGATGCGGCGATTGCCTCGACCCTCGAGCAGATCAGCGCCGACAACAACTTTGCCCTGGGTGACGTATCGGGCTTCCCCCCCGTACTGCGTCCTTGGTTCCGCAAGGTCATGGATTTGCGCTATGGAGAAAACCCGCACCAGAAGGCTGCCATCTACAGCGATGGCTCGGGCCAGGGCGTAGCCAGCGGACGACAAATTCAAGGCAAGGAGCTTTCTTACAACAATATTACGGATCTCGAGGCGGCTTGGGATTTGGCCCAGGAATTTGAAGACCCGGTTTGCACGATCATCAAGCATTCAAACCCCTGCGGGACAGCCGTGGGCCGTTCTTTGGTCGAGGCCTATAAGAAAGCGCTCGATTCTGATCCCGTTTCGGCCTTTGGCGGGGTTGTCGGGGTGAACTGTACCGTCGACGGCGACACAGCGGAAGAGATGGCCAAGCTGTTTCTCGAGGTCATCGCCGCTCCCTCCTTCGATGAGGCTGCCAAGGCCAAGTTTGCCAGCAAGCGCAACTTGCGCCTGGTGGAACTTACCAGCGCTCACCCAAAATGGCTTCTGCGCTCGATTTCCGGGGGAATCCTGTTACAGGATGCCGACCTTCGCCGGCTCCGGGAAGAGGATCTGAAGGTCGTTACCGAGCGCCCGCCTCGAGAAGAGGAGAAGCGTGCCATGCTATTCGCCTGGAAGGTGGCAAAGCATGTGAAATCGAATGCCATCGTGTATGCCCGGGATGGACAGACGGTCGGCATAGGCGCCGGACAAATGAGCCGGGTGGATTCGTGTCGAGTCGGGGCCATGAAAGCGGTGCTGCCGCTCGATGGAACCGTGGTCGCCTCCGACGCGTTTTTCCCATTTCCGGATGGGGTGGAGGAGGTCGCCAGGGCCGGGGCTACCGCCATCATCCAGCCGGGGGGCTCGGTGCGCGACCACGAGGTCATCGAAGCTGCCAACCGGCTCGGTTTGACGATGGTCTTTACCGGTGTACGGCACTTTCGTCATTGAGCATCGGCAGCCAAGTGGGTCCTGGGAGGTCGTGTACTTCTGGGTACGCCATGCTGGTTGGTTCCAACGGCAGTTTCGCTCCCATGCACGCTGACGAAGGTTTACAATACTAAAAGCACCCGCCCCAGCCCGGTTCGGCATCCAATCGCTATGGCTCGGGCAACTCAAAGGTCCTTAATGAAAACTCCTAATATTGTTTGGCCTGCTTTGCTACTGGTGCTCACTGCCAATCCCGGCATGGGGCAAGCGCCGGCGACGTCGTCGGCCCCTGCTGCGGCGGCATCGACTAGCGCACACAAGCCCGATCGCGCCGCCTCCTATTACCACTACACCCTGGCTCACATGTATGAGGAGCAAGTGGCGATGTACGGACGCAGCGACCTGGCTAGCCGAGCGATCGACGAATATCGGCAGGCCATCGAAGCCGATCCGACCTCTGAGTTCCTGACCGCGAACTTGGCTGAGCTGTATGCCCGGACCGGACGCATTCGCGATGCCGTGGTCGAAGCGCAGGACATTCTGAAACGGGACCCCAACAATCTTGAGGCGCACAAGCTTCTCGGTCGCATTTACCTGCGTTCGTTGGGCGACGAGCCCGATGGCGCCGGCAGCGGAGCGGACGACATCCTTAAGCTGGCCATCGAGCAGTATCAGGACATCGTTCGACTCGAGCCCGACAGCGTCGACGATCACTTGCTGCTCGGACGGCTGTACGGCAGGAACCACGACTTGCGGTTGGCCGAGAGGGAGTTCAAGACCGCGGTACAGTTGCAGCCGGACTCCGAAGAGGCCGTGACTGCCTTGGCCCTGCTCTACACCGAGGAAGGGGATTCCGCACGAGCCACCGAGGTGTTAGGCAACGTACCGGACGCCGCCCGCTCGGCCAAAATCTATGCCGTGCTCGGCTACACCTACGAACAGCAAAAGGAATACAAAAAGGCGATTGAGGCCTATCGCAAGGCCATCGCGCTCGACCGCGACAACCTTGACGCGATGCGCGGCCTGGCCCAGAACCTGATGAACGATGGGCAGACCGACGCTGCTCTCGAGCAATACCAGATCATCGCCGATGCCAACCCCGAGGATTTTCAGACCCACCTGCGCATGGCCGAGATTTATCGTCGCCAGGGCAAATTTGATCTGGCCCTGGAGCACTTGAAACAAGCCCAGGCCATGGTCCAGGACTCGATGGAAGTGCCCTACACCATGGCGTCCATTTATCAGGCGCAGGGGCGCTACGACGAAGCCATCCCGTTGCTTGAGGACTTGCTCAAGAGGTCGGAGAAGCCGGACGGCAATTACAGCAAGGATGAGAAAACGAACCGCGCTGTCTTTCTCGAGCGGCTGGGGACGATTTATCGCGACGAAAACAACAATACCCGGGCGATCGAGACTTTTCGCAAGATGTTGACCCTGGGTGATGAAAATGCCGAGCGCGGCTACCAACAGATCATCGACACCGAGCGCGCAGCCAAGGAGTGGCAAGCGGCTACCGACACGGCCAAAGAAGCGGTCCAGAGGTTTCCCGAGGACCGCGACCTCAGAATGGTGTATGCCGCGCAGCTTGCCGACATGGGCCAGGCCGACGAGGGCCTGCGGCAAGTGCAATCGCTTCTCAAGGACAAACCGGAGGATCGTGCGGTTTACATCACCTTGGCGCAAATGTACAGCCGGCTGAAGCGCTGGAACGAGGCCGAGCAGGCGCTGAACAAAGCCGAGCAGCTTTCCGTAAGAGACGAAGATAAGCAATATGTAGAGTTCCTCCGCGGCTCCACCTATGAGCGGGAGAAGAAGTACGAGCAGTCGGAGGCCGTGTTTCGCGGGATCCTGGCGAGCGACCCGCAAAATGCCGCCGTGCTGAATTATCTGGGCTATATGCTGGCTGACCGAGGTCAAAAGCTCGATGAAGCGCTCGTCATGATCAAGAAGGCCGTCGATCTCGAGCCCGCCAATGGCGCTTACCTGGACTCCTTGGGATGGGTTTATTTCAAGCTCGGCAAGTACGAACTGGCGGAAGACAACTTAACCAAGGCTGCCCAACACATGGGAAGCGATCCTACCGTGCAGCACCACCTCGGGGATCTGTACCAGAAGACCGGGCGTCTGAAACTGGCTGCCTTGCATTGGGAACGCGCTCTTGAGGAGTGGAACAAGACCGTTGCGCCGGAAGTGGACAGCGAAGAGGTAGCCACCGTCCAAAAAGAACTCGAGTCGGCCAAGATCAAACTGGCCAAGGAAGAATCAACCAATAAGTAACGTTAGCGTCCAGGGCCAGTTCTTATAGGAACCGTGTCCGCGCGGGCCGTCGAGTGTTCTCTACACGGTGTTCGTCCCGGGGCACGATAAACTGAGCTATGCTCGCCGACTATGCGGTGCGGGTGGAGCAATCTCGGGGACGGCGTTATCCTGAGCCGACACACCCGTATCGCAATGACTTTCAGCGCGACCGTGATCGGGTAATCCACGCGCGTGCCTTCCGTCGCTTGGAGGCCAAGACTCAGGTCTTCACCCGCCGTTATTGCGATCACTTTCGCAATCGCCTCACCCATACCCTCGAAGTGGCACAAATTGCGCGAACCGTAGCTCTTCAGCTAGGGTTGAATGCGGACCTGGTGGAGGCCCTGGCACTGGTCCACGACGTCGGTCATCCCCCGTTTGGTCATGTCGGGGAAAAGGCCCTGGATGCCGCCATGCGGGAACGTGGGTTCTTGTTCAACCACAACCTGCACGCGCTGCGCATCGTCGAGGATTTTGAACTGCGATATGCTGCCTTTCGCGGACTGAATTTGACCTTCGAAGTTCGCGAAGGCATCATCAAACACTCTGCCGACTATTCTCCCCGCGATTTTCCCCAACTAGCCGAGTATCTGTTGGACTGCCGACCTCCTCTCGAAGCCCAGCTCATCGATCTGGCTGATGAGACTGCCTATACGGCCGCCGACCTGGACGATGGATATGAAGCCCGCCTGCTCGATTGCGGCGACATTCGCGCCGGCATCGAGATCTTCGCTCGCCTCTATCAAGAAGCCGAGAACACTTGGCCGTCGGCAGTTGACAAGCTGAAATTCAACGAGGCCCTTCGCCGCATGTTGGATTGCTTTGTGGGCGACTTGATTCGCCAGAGTCAAGCCAACCTCGAGAGGGCCGGCGTCAAGAGCTTGGAAGATGTGCGGACCCACCCCCGGCGCCTGCTTGGCTTCAGCCCGGAACTGGAAAATCATCGCCGCCAGGCCAAGGCTTTTCTGCACGAGAAGCTTTACTCCAGTTCGGCTCTGGACTCAGAGAAGAGGGAAGGGGAACGGGTGATCCGGGAGCTGTTTGAGTTGTGGATGGAACACCCGGAGAGTCTGCCCCTGAGCTATCAGGAGAAAGCCGCCTTGGAGCCTTTGCCGCGGGTGGTGTGCGATTACATCGCGGGCATGACCGATACCTACATCTACCAGCAGTACGAAAAATACTGCACGGCAAAGGTTCGATAAGCGGAACTGAATCTTTTCCGAGCCTTCGCCTGCTTTCGGGTTTCTTCAACCCGTGCTCGAAGTTTTTATATCAACTCTCGTCAAAATTACTCTAAATAGGAAGTTTTGCGGAGACGAAGCCCCGCATGATGTCCTCATCCGATTGAAAAGTAAGAACATAGAGGAATGTCACTTTGGCATATAATCTGATATAGAAGGCTTAGATAGAAAGGCTTAGATACCCGCATCTATGGGGTGTCGAGGGTTTTGTAGAGATCGGCCTGGGAACCCGCAGATTGCCTAGGCTGGTCTTGGAATCCGGTGCCGAAGCTAAGGGAGAAACCCATGACACGCCGGGAGTTGGCGTGCTAGAGCCAGCAGCAACGCTCATAATCGGAGGAAGTTGAAATGAAGAATCGTGTAGTCGTCGCCGTGCTCGTTGCTTTTGTGTTGGCGCTGCCCGCGCTGGCACAAACGAGCTCAACTACTCAGGATCAACCGACCGCCAGTCAGCCTGCTCAGGCTATGCAGAGCACCACTTCTGACCAGTCTGGCCAAGCGCTGCAGCCACTACAGCCGCCGGCGCGCGAGGGATTTTGGGGCCGGGTCAACCCATTTGCCCGCAAGAAATATGTGCAGCGACAAGTTCAACCCATTCGCGACCGGGTGAACGAGCTTGATGAACTCACGGCCGCGAACAGCAAGATGATCAAGGACGTCGACAGCCGGGCGCAGGCAGGCATTCAGCTTGCTTCCTCAAGAGCGACCGAAGCCGATCAGCATGCCATCGAGGCTGGCAACAAAGCCCAGGCCGCGCAGCAGACGGCGACGCAAGCCAACAACCGTCTGACGACAGTCGAGCAGGTGGTGGGGAACATTGATCAATACAAGGCTACCAACCAGACGGAAATTCGCTTCCGTCCCGGTCAGAGCGTGCTGAGCACGAACGCC